>Ga0157374_10005794_pt1 | contig 10434 bp, 17 predicted proteins | sample M25metaG_FD_115308 | JGI IMG/M metagenome (GOLD analysis project Ga0157374, IMG submission 115308) | Miscanthus rhizosphere microbial communities from Kellogg Biological Station, Michigan, USA - M2-5 metaG | ecosystem: Host-associated > Plants > Roots > Rhizosphere > Soil | place: USA: Michigan... | reverse complement strand
TGGATTTTCGACCCAGTCTGCTGCGTATCCAACTTCCATCACCCCGAAGCGGGTGAACGAGTCTTTGTATCCCTGCTCCATTTCTTCCGCAAAATTCAGTCCCTGATCCTGAATCACGGAATTCAGCAGGTCAGATTTGAGATTTGCACTGGCGGCTGCGGCCTCTAGCTGATCCTCGTTACTCGGCTTAGAAGAGACAGTAAATTTGGGGAATGTTGGAATGAAGGAGGCGCATTTGATCTGTATTGTCTCATAAATCTTGTTGATTACGTATGGCGAGTAGGCAAGTTCGCTCTGGGATTTCCACTGGAAACCCTCATAGTACTTATCCAAAATGTCGCACTTGAACAGGTGCTCCCAATCTTTGTAATAAAGATCAGCCGCTGAGAGCCGTTCTTGCCAAATGCTGTCTTCTACGATTTGTTTTGCCATTTGCTATTTCTTAAAGAGATCCAGGTACTTTTGATACGCTGATCCAGCAGTGGCTTCCCCGCGAAAAGCTAACTGCTCATCCGCAGAATTATAAAGCGCATCAACAAGGGCTTTATTTTGCGGTCGGTAATACCACGCGTAATCGCCAGCGTTTTCTGGGAGATGTAAGCCGAGTTTGCGTCTAATATTATCCGCTTCTTCTACAACTCCAGGCCGTCTGGCATTATTAATTGCGTGAGTCGCTTCATGTCCGTAGGATTGGACTTGGTCCATTATTTTTTCAACTAACGGGGGGTTATGGGCACCATACTGACCGATATTTACAACATTATCTGGATCAAGAAATGCGCCTTCACCCGTAGTCGGTTGTACGCCCGATACTAAGCCTGATATCCTTGGGTACCTTGTTTCAAAAAACGAAGCAGCATTCTTAAAAGCATCAGGCGCTTCTGGAAAAGCACCATGAATTCTCTCGAAAGCTTCGCGTACCATCTTCTGAAAAACTGGCAGATTCCTAGCTGATGGAATCATCGCTGCAACCGGGGCCTCCATAGCCATTGGCTGAAGCGGATCGTTTGGATTGGTGAACATTTTCACCATTTTCTCTAGAAATGTGGGCTGCGCAGACATGCCCTGACCATAAAATTGGTCCTGCGACGGGGGAATTTGATATCCCCCTGTCAGCTGGCCCCGAATTTTAGGATCAAGAACCCGGTTGTCTGCCATCAGATCACTTCAAAATTAAACTGAGTAGGGCCAGGAATGCCCCAAGCCATCCCCAACTAGGGCAGCGTGGGGGTTCCGGTACTTTCAGCGCGGCAATTAGTAGAAATACTAACGCCAGAACAAAAACGAATAGGTGTAGAGTTACCATTTTGTGCCTCAGGCCGACATCGGCTGAATTCTACTGAACTTTTTCATCCGCTTGGCTACTTCTTGGTAGTATTTCATGGACATTCGAGGTGCAGCCCGCCCTACTTCTGCCCGCCCGCTGCCATGCATAGCCACAAAATAGCGCACACAGTCATAGCTGTGGTCCGTCACCGATTCTTCACGGTCATCACAGAAAATTTGTTTGCCGTCAATATATCCCAAAGACTTCCGTCGTTGGCTTTGGAGTTCAGAAATCGCGTGATAGCAGCCATTCGGGTAGCGCTCGGATTTTTTGATAAAATAGATTCCAGGCGCGGGCGAAATTCCCGAAACTGGGTGCTTCGCAAGTGGGTTCGGACGTAACTTCTCATTCAAGCGATTCCTGGTAGCAAATTCATTATTATCTGCGGCTATCCAAAAGAGGGGCGGCGCGTTCAGACTTTTGTCCCCATACTCGTCGGCGGTAGTCCAGAATCCGCCGTCTTTTTGGGAGGTAGTTTTAAAGATTTGGGGATCGGCGTAGTTGGCTGAGTAGCGCTCTGTGCCGCTTAGATCTGAGATGGCTCGGCGGTGGTAGCTTATCGGGCGACCAGGAGTATAATATTCACGATAGCAGATGTAATTGCCATCCAACACAGCAAACCACAAACAACATGTGGGGGATGCATCCCCATGATCCAAAACACGAAACAGATTTCCTTTTTTAAGTATCCGATCATAAAGTTCATCGCTGTACTCCAGTTGGGCCGCGCTGGGCAGTTGGTGAATTTGCGCGGATGAAATTCCCCACTGCCCCCTTACATATTTATTGACCCATTCCTCATCATGAGAAAGAGCCTCATCATACGTTTCGCGGCTGCCCAGGTTCGGGTCCCACTCGCCTTCGCAATAGAAAAAAGCGGGGCGACGTTCCAGAGAATCTGGATGGAACTTCCGATAGATGAAATGAAATTGGCTGTCAGGATTGCACAGCAACATATGATACGAAGGGGCAATGTATTTGTTGGTGGTTTTGTTTTTGGGCCATTCAGGATATTGGGCCAAAAGATGTGGGGGGATTATGGCGTTGTCCCATCGTCCGATACGGCCATCAAGGACGTCAAATACTTTTTCTTCAACTTCTTCTGCCTGGTCAATGAGGGCGGAATTGATTTCCAGCCCGCGCAGAGTGCTCTCATCTACCTTATCCAAATGGAGCCAATGGATTACACTTTTGTTGATAAACTCAGTGTATCCGTCTTGTTCGTTGTGGCGCTGGATGATCCCGGGCGGGCAGATTTTGAAGAAAGTTTGCATCGTTGTTTTCTTCAAATCGGAATAGGTCTGGCGGGCTATGACCATGCGGTAGTTAGAGAATGTGGAGAGCAAAGTGAATGCTTTGCAGCAGCCGCCGAAGGACTTGCCATTGTTAAACCCACCGGAGAAACACTGGTTGCGGACTTGCGAGAAATAGAATGCTCGCTGGGCCGCGTTGACGAATTTGATGTCGAGTTCCACTAGCCCTTGTCTTCAGAAACTTTTATCGTAACCACAGTTTTGAATAGGCGATCAAACAGATGATCGGTGAAGATGGTAAGATCCTGGAAGAATTTGGTGCCGAATTTCTCGGCTGCTTGCTCTGATTCGTTAATCGGGCCAGATGTTAGACTCATGGCTATTCCTCAGAAAACGGTACTATTCCAAATCCCATATCCACGCCCCGGCGGATTGCATGGGCTGTTCGCTTGGCTTGTGGGGATTCAAGCACAGTTGGGTCACGAACAAATTGCTTACGAATCTCACTCATTATGAGTTCATAGAATTCGTCGGGTGTGCGGACTACAACTTGTGGGCTGATTGCCACGTGGCCTCCTATTTCTTCTTCCCATAGGGCTTGTTGCTCTTGCGTGCCTTCAGAATAGCCGCTGCCATCCGTTTTGGCGTATCATCTTTATCGGGTTCTGTGCATCCAATTTTCATTTCTTTGTGGCTCCTTTTGCAATTCGTTTCGCCAAGCCCGCGCGAGGTGTGCTGGCGAATTCATGCAATTGCTCATGAGACATTTGCTTCAGCCCGGCATTCCGCTTATAGAGTTTGGCGGGCTGGTGTTCCGCGATTGCCATCGCTATTTGTTGGGCTTGAGATTTTGCTGGCATGGCGGGCTACTCTCCTTCGGGCTGGCCGAATGCTTTGTTCTCCACTTCCTCGAGATCCACCACGAATTTTCTCACGTTTACGAATCGGAGGTTCATCAGTTCGCAGTGTTTCTTGATCCGTTCTACCACTTTCCGCATATCTGCCGATTCGTGGTAGAACAAAAAGAATTGGGGGTGCGGATTCGACCCCTGCCTGTAGAAAAGGATGTAGGGTATCTTGCTTGGTTCAGTAACTGCTACAAATGATTTTCCGGTAGAATCTAGAGTATGTGTAGTCATATTAGTTTCCTGCACGCCACGCTCGCGTGGCCAAATGAGTCTCCTGCACGCGCCGGGGACGGCGCCGCTATCTGGGCAACAAGATTGGGTTCATCCCCTGGAATTCAGAATCTAAAATGTTGATGGTTACGTGGAAATCTGGCTTCGCATTCTCGCTATCCAGAAGACCATTCAGCTTTAGCGCGGTTTCCACTGCGCGCTGGCGGATGGAACTCGAGTCCCCAAATCGCATGTTGGAATTCAGCGACTCTAGCGCGTCATCTGCCGTGAGGGTATGTTTCTCAAGAAGTTCAGAAAGGTTGATTGCCGCTCCCTGGGTTCGCAGGGCTGTTGCTTTGGCTTCTTCCTTCAGAACTTGATGAATTTGGCTGGGTGAGAGAATTGCCATTAGAGTATACCTCCAAAGTTATTTGTGGATGTCGTTGTGGGTTGAGCCGAAGCGGGCTGGTTGCAAGACGGGCGCGGGCTTCTGCTTCGAATTGTCGAGATTTCAGTTTCTTTGCAGTCATAATCTATTATACCCACATCTTGACCCCATAATGCAAGCCCAACTCGATCTAAATTGAGCTTTTTTCCGACTCGAAAAAGATACTGTTTTGTTGTTCCGGTGGCTATGCCCATTTTGTAGGCCAGATATTTGTTATCATGCCTGCCCGCGGGAGCGGAAAGAAGCTGAAGGAGTTTAATCTCCCGCGGGTTGAGCATGATCCCCACCATTCGCCCCAAATTGTTAGCCCGCTGCGGGGGGTGGCGCGGGCAAATCAGGAACCGCATCAGCAATTCCCTGGGTTTTTGCAGCCATCGCCGCGGCAGCAGTTGCTACAGAATCCAACGCAGCTTGATCGGCAGCAGAAAGTGTGCCCGCTGCGCTGAGTTGGGCTTGGAGATCGGTGATTTGTTTGGCGAGATTTTTTTCATCCGCCGCGATATTGTCGAGGGCCGCAGAAACGGTCGAAAAATTCGCCGAGACATTGGCCGCGAAATCAGAAATTGCTGACATCATTCTTTTATTCCCTCTCTTGATCGTAGCTATTAAACAACAGTGCTCACATCTGTGCTTCATTTTGCCACCAAAGTAGGTGCGGCGGGCAGCGGAAAAACCCCATTCATGATGGGGCCTTCCTTTACTCCAATTGTTACGACAGCTTGCCAGGCGAGTTGGCCGGGCCACAAATCTGGTGTCCAAAACATCCAGATAATTTGTGCATCTGTTTCGCCAAAAACATTATCGCTATAATACCATTGGAAAACTTTCTTGGGCGAAATGACAACTAGTTCATTTACCACTACTCGATTTGTGGCTGTCTGGCGACACCAGCACTGAATTTCATCGGCGCTGACTTGGCGGGCTGCACAGGACAATTTGCCAACAAAAATGTTGGTCGGTTGCTGGGCAAGTGCGAGAGTGGAGAAAAAAAATAAAAAAATTTTTTTCATCTACAGAGTACTTGTTGTTTGTATCTATATAGCCGGGAATCGGGAGTTTCTGGTTTCATCCGTTCCCGAAAGAAAACTGGGTGCATTCCGTTCTCTTTTATGAACCCCAGTAGTTCAACCGCTGGAGTAAACCACTCACCTTTAACTCTGAGATGAGAGAATTTTTGATGCAGTTCTTTCTCATGGCTCATTGGAACAAGATGTATTACTCCAAGAAGTTCTAAGCTACCATTGCCAGTGTATTTGAGGGCTGAAGATCTTGTTTTGAGATTTTTCTCTCCACAATAGCCAATTTTTATCAGCCCGGTTAATTCTGATTTCAGAAAGTAAACCGCTAATACACCTCTGGCATTGGTTTTAATGTACTATAAGATACAGGCAGAGTCAAGGGCCAAGTAGTTGATTCTAAAGGGCCGCTGTTATTAGTGACTTGTCATATTCTGCTCGATTTAATTTTTTATAGATCTTCGAGAAGTAGTTCCTAGTCGTTCCGTGGGCAAGACCGTTCTGGCGGGCGATCTCTTTCATACTTAGCCCGCTGACGCGCAATCTGAGCAACCTTTTTTCGTAGAAAGTCAGTGCGTTTGAGGCGGGCAGTGCGGCTGGTTCGGCCATAACTTTTGGTTTGCTCCTCTGTAGTAGACATTGTCTTGCTCTCTAATCCAAGCGAGGGCCTGGGCATCCATTTTTTTATTTTTTTGTCTCTCGGCGCGGGCTCTGTGAAATTTGACGTATTTTCTGTTTCTGCACTTTGGGCATTTTCCGCAGGTGCAAGTAAGCTTTGGCCCTCTTCTCATTTTTTGCAAACTTTGGAATCTATTTGGGTTAAGGCGCCGCTCTTGGCTCCACAAAGTACTAGCCTGGGGAGTACCCGTGGCTAGCGCCTTGTGGGAGCCCACTTCGTGGGAGCCACCTGCTAATCGAATTGAATCAGTCCGTGTCCTGTACTGATATCCAGGCAATTGTCGCATAGCTGGAAGTCATTCGGGCCAATCTGAATAGGCGCATGGCACACTTTGCAAGTGGTATCACGCAAGTAAGGTGAAGGTACGAATTCGTTTCTCAAGAATACCGGCTTTTCCATTTGATTAAATCTCCCTAAGCAATAGTCTCACGTTTCGGCCACAATTGCAAGCACAAACTACAGGAGCCACCATTTATTTAGATGGCTCCTGCACTTCGAACGGAGTGAGCTACTTTTTGAGCGCCTCAACCGCAGCCGGATTGCTCAGAACCATTTCCAGGGCCTTTGCCTTGGCGGCTGCTTTGGCCTTGCGGTTTTCGTCCACATTGCCGGGAACCATATTCTTGGCATAGCCGAAAACCATCTTGGCGAGATTGATGACAGTTGCGCCCAGCTGCTTCAGTTTGTCGTCAGCAATCGGCGTGCCAGTGAACGGAACCAGAACTTCGTTGCCATCCGAATCTTCGTCCACCAACTGCCAGGGAACGTCGGGGTTCGATTCCAAGTTATCTTTGTAAAACTGGAGATAGGCGACTCCAGCATACTTGAGAATCGTTTCGGCATCATTGCCCATGCGAGAAACAAAATCCTCCATGCTCGTAATGGGCGCGGGCGGCGCGGTCTGTTTCTTGAGGGTGACCTCTCCTTTCGAATCGAGGTCCAGAATGGTCTTCTCGACTTCCAGGTAGTTAACCTTGTGGCTCTCTTCTGTTTCGGGGGTGAACTGTGTGGTTGACATTTCGTTTGGGGCTCCTTATGCCCTAAGCAATAGTCTCACACCCCAGGGACAGAGTCAAGAGAAAAACACATATATAAGGATAAAAATTTTGGGAGCCAAAAATCCTAGCAGCGAAAAACGGGGGGTGTGTAATATCTACATAGTGCCTCCAGGGTCGGTTTGGGCATGAGCACAGAGTGGGCATCCCCCCAGCACAATGTCAGTGGTTGAGTAGCGTTTGAGACATGCCCTGAGAGCCCCAAGTGCCCTAGAATGAGCTGTTTCACGTGAAATAGGGCCAAAGCCACTCCCCCCCTAGGGGTGTATAGGGTTTGCTTTGGTGGAAAAAGGTGCTAAGTGTATGATTCTATTATATATATTATTTATCATATATATTAAAATAAGACCCTCCTTCTAAAAATATGATAAATCATATGTCCTTTAGAATCAACATCCCCCAGACCAATCCCCCAAGAGCTACCCCCTTCCAGCCAAGGGGGGAGACCCTTTTCAGCCCTATTCCCCCTAACCCCATGATTCTAGGGCAAATAGAGTTCTTGACCCATGTCTCAAACACCCCTATACTGCTTACATGGCTCACACAGAGTGCCCCCAAACCACACACCCCCAACGGCCCTCCAGGCGGGGTACTAGGGGTACTAGCAGCCACACAAATCCAAATATTTCCCTTGGAGCATAATCAAAATGAAATTCACTAAAATCACCAAACGACAAGCACGCAAGCTATTTGCGGACAATTCACCCATCTACGTGATAGCACACAAAATGCGCCCCGGAGGACCATTCCATATGGGCATGACAATTTTTCCTCAGAGGTATCATGAGGAGAGCAGAACATTCGATCAGATGATAAATGATTTCACTTACTACAATTGCTCACACGAGACAGGATACTATCCTGCATACTATCAGGAGAACAACTGATGCCCGCGCCAACTGATTCTCAGATTCCCCCATGCGCCATTTGCCTCCAGCCACTCAGTCTGGACGAACTCAATTTGAATCGGCGCTGGCATTTCGACTGCGAACAGTGCAGCGTTTGCAAACAATCCATGTCCGGTGCAGTCGCCATGATCGAGAAATGCTTGGCAGATGGAAAACCCATTGCTCATTCTGTGTGTGCCAATGTGGCCGCAATTCAGCAATTCCGCGAAACAGGCATCATTCAGAACAGCCAACTGCTCGATGCAATGAACGAAGAGCTACTCATTTATCGTTATGTAGTGGCGCCACCCACTTCTGACATTGAGCTATTGCGTGGCCACCTTATTAAGGTGCAGGAGTATGCGGCAACCGTCTCCGAAATGTTGCGTACCGCGCAAGTCAAAATAAAGATCCACGCAATTCAAGATGAAGCAGTCGTTTACAAGGAAAAGAAGACCAAAGAGAGAAAAGAGAAAACTGAAAAAGCAGAAACAGAACAGCGCACCGCTGAGCGCTCTGCAATGCTTGCAGCCGAACGAAAGACTCCATGGCTCAGAGACAGACGCAAAAGCATCGAATCTCTTGCAGGTCTGCCAGGCTGGACTTGGGATCTAGCCGAAAAAGCCATTGATGACAAAACACGAGCATCTGGGAAAGATCCACAAACGGGAGAAGCAATTCAGTAGCCCGCGCCAGCCTCAGATAGTGAAACGCCCCCGTTGGGAAATGGTGGCGTCACTCAGCATAGCCAACTGAGTTTTGAAGATCAGGCTCCCTTCGGGGTAAGAGGAAAAGCAAATGAACGACAAATCAAATCAACCACCCCTGCCCGCGCCAAACAAAAATCTCACCTTTCAGGAATGGAAGGAATTGGTAGAAACCTGGCACGCCATGTATTGCCCACACTGTAACATGTCCCCCTGCGATTGCCCCAATTTTGACAATGAGGGGAATGAGCTATGAGCCAATCACAATTAGCTCAATTGTGTAGTGAGCATGTTAATCTCCATACACACCGTATATCCCGTGAGGTCATACTGTCAAATATGCAATGGTCTGATTTTCGTTCAAAAGCCATCGAACATTTTGACCATATAGATTCTGTAGCGAGGGATATGAAAGTAACCGATTGGTTCTACACAAGCATATCTGATGTTACTCTCAATCTCATCCTATGCGAATCGCTAGACCACAATTCGGCTGAACGCATTCTAGCAGGGTGTCACCAGCTAATCCGGCATTTACAAGATATCATGGAGTGTGAGTTATGAAACTTACAGCCAACTGCCAAATCTGCAACAAGCCACTCGTGCTCGTTTCTGAAACAGCATTTGGTTCCGATTGGTATCGGAACTATAAATGTGGACATGCATATTATGAAACCGCATCACACGATGTTCCCGTCCCAAACGACACCCGCCGTAACTACAATGCCTGTACCAATGGCAAAGTAGCATTCGATTTCCAGAAAGAGGGAATCGAATTCATTTTCAAGACAAACTTCAATTGCCTCATAGCGGACCCAATGGGGCTTGGCAAAACGATTCAGTCCCTGGTGGCTGTGCGAGAAGCCAAATTTCCTGATGGCACCCCGCGCTTCGCTCGAATCCTCATTTTAGTCAAATCGTCTACCACATACCAATGGCACGGCGAAATTAAAGAGTGGCTCGATCCCGCGCTTTGGTCCTCTTTCATCATTCAGGGGACAAAGGGATTCATTCCCCCAGGTTTCCGCACATATGTAATGAGTATGGATACGCTCTCTCGTTTCATGAAGACGCCCGCCGGAACAGCCACTCTCAAGAGTTTGGCAATTGATCTGGTAATCGTGGACGAATGCCACTCATTCAAGAATCCCGATTCTGCCCGCTCCCAAGCACTCGTCGCTTTTCTGAAAGATATCTCCACAAGTGAGATCACCCGCAACCTACAAATCATGTGCTCCGTTTGTGGAGAAACGTGGGAAAAAGAGATTAAGCTACAAGTCAATTCGCGTGGCAACAAATCTAAAATCTCACACCGTGATTCTGGCGAATGTAAATGTGGAGCCCGCTACGCCCATTACACAGAACACGAGCTCACGGACCGCGAACGGAATAAGGGGCTGATTCTGCTATCTGGCACTCCAATCAAAAATCGGGCAGAAGAATATTTCATCCCCCTCAATTTGATGCGACCCGACGTCTTTACGAACTTGCAAAGTTTCCGCAAACGGTGGCTCCAGCAAGATGAAAAAGGTAAGTGGACCCGTATTGCCCGCTGGAGAGAAGAGGCATTCCGCGAAGTCACAAAAGATTTCATCATCCGCCGTGAGAAGAATGAAGTCTTGTCTCTCCCCCCATTCCGGCGCACATTTGAGCGCATCAATATTGAGGATCAATCCTTCAAGGATTCCTACAATGCAGCCCTAGACGTGATGCAAGAAAAAGTGGACGAACTTGCCCGCGACGGCAAAGAGCTTAGCTTTTTCGAAATGCAAGATTGCCTCATGACCCTACGTCGAATTGTGGGTCTTGCCAAAGTGCCATTTGCCCTCGAATACATTGAAGAGTTTCTCGACAGTACTGAGAATGAGAAACTAATCGTGGGCATTCACCACCAGGGCGTTCGGGACAATCTCTATTTTGCCCTCAAGCAAAAGGGAATTCGTT
>Ga0157374_10005792_pt1 | contig 10435 bp, 10 predicted proteins | sample M25metaG_FD_115308 | JGI IMG/M metagenome (GOLD analysis project Ga0157374, IMG submission 115308) | Miscanthus rhizosphere microbial communities from Kellogg Biological Station, Michigan, USA - M2-5 metaG | ecosystem: Host-associated > Plants > Roots > Rhizosphere > Soil | place: USA: Michigan... | reverse complement strand
AGGATCGCGAAAATGGTGTGCCCGCAGGACGCCATCGTCGAGGCGGCCGTGCGAAGCTTTGCGCGATCCTGATGTCCGCGGCACCTTGCTCGCCTTGCCGATATATGCCGCCTGGTTGCGCGCCGATACGGCGGCCAAGGAGAATCCTCCGGCGAGGGGCCAAGTACCGTGCCGCACCTGGCTAAAATGCCGGGTTGACCGGATCGCCGAAACAAGAGAAGGGGTCGCTCAGGCGACCCCGCCGTCTTTCTTGCCCTTCCATCGCGCGGGTGGCGAAATTGGTAGACGCACCAGGTTTAGGTCCTGACGCCAGCGATGGTGTAGGGGTTCGAGTCCCCTCCCGCGCACCAGCAACGAAATTGAAAGTCCTTTGATCATGGCCGTTACCGTTGAAACCCTCGACAAGCTCGAACGCCGCATTACTCTGACCCTGGCCGCCGATGTCATCAATAACGAGGTGCAGTCGCGTCTCAAGCGCTTGTCGCGCACTGTCAAGGCGGACGGCTTCCGGCCCGGCAAGGTGCCTATGTCCGTGGTGGCGCAGCGCTATGGCTACTCGGTGCAGTACGAGGTCATGAACGACAAGGTCGGCCAAGCTTTCCAACAGGCTGCCAGTGAAGCCGAACTGCGCGTGGCCGGCGCGCCCAAGATCACCGAAAAGGACGGTGCGGGTGAGGGACAGTTGGCGTTCGACGCAACCTTCGAGGTCTATCCCGAGGTCAAGCTCGGCGACTTGGCCGAGGCCGAGGTTGAGAAGGTGTCCACCGAAGTCACCGAGGCTGCCATCGACAAGACGCTCGACATCCTGCGCAAGCAGCGTCGCACTTTCGCGCAGCGGCCGGCATCCGAAGGTGCCCAGGAAGGTGACCGCATCACCATCGACTTCGAAGGCAAGATCGATGGCGTACCGTTCGAAGGCGGCAGGGCGGAGGAGTTTCAGTTCATGGTCGGCGAAGGCCAGATGCTCGAGACCTTCGACAAAGCCGTGCGGGGCATGAAGGCGGGGGAGTCCAAGACGTTTCCGCTGCAATTCCCCGACGACTACCAGGGCAAGGACGTGGCCGGCAAAGAGGCCGACTTCCTCGTCACCGTGAAGAAAATCGAGCAGCAGAATTTGCCAGAAATGAACGAGGGGTTCGCCAAATCGCTGGGCATTGGCGAAGGCACAGTCGAAGCGCTGCGCGCTGATGTCAAGAAAAACCTGGAGCGCGAGGTCAAATTCCGGGTGCTGGCTCGCAATAAGGCGGCAGTCATGGACACCTTGGTGAAGGCAGCCGCACTCGATGTGCCGAAGGCGCTGGTGCAAAGCGAGACCGAACGGATGATCGAGGGCGCGCGTGCCGACCTGAAGAAGCGCGGTGTCAAGGACGCAGAAAAGGCGCCCATCCCCGGCGAAATCTTCCACGCGCAAGCGGAACGTCGCGTTCGCCTGGGTCTCGTGGTCGCTGAGCTCGTGCGCTCGAACAACCTCCAGGCCAAGCCGCAGCAGCTACAGTCGCACATCGAAGAAATGGCGCAAAGCTACGAAGCGCCGGCCGAGGTCGTACGCTGGTACCTCGGTGACCGCCAGCGCATGGCGGAGGTCGAGGCCGTGGTCGTCGAAAACAACGTCGTGGACTTCGTGCTCGGCAAGGCGAAGGTGGCCGACAAGGCTCTTCCCTTCGACGAATTGATGCAAGGCTGATCGACGTTACGCTTGATCGAGAGGCATCCGTGATCGGATGCCTTTTTTCATTGATAGGCTCGCCTCTTGTAGCGACATAATCGGCCCCAACATCGTCACTTCGCTTCCCACTCTCAGAGGAATCACATGAGCGCGCTGGAGACACAAGGTCTGGGCATGGTGCCCATCGTCATCGAACAGTCGGGCCGCGGCGAACGCGCTTACGACATCTACTCCCGCCTGCTGCGCGAGCGGGTGATTTTTCTGGTGGGTCCGGTCAACGACATGTCGGCCAATCTAGTGGTCGCGCAGTTGCTGTTCCTTGAGAGCGAGAACCCGGACAAGGACATCTCGCTGTACATCAACTCCCCTGGCGGTTCGGTCAGTGCAGGGCTGTCGATCTTTGACACCATGCAGTTCATCAAGCCGGACGTCTCCACGCTGTGCATGGGCTTGGCCGCCAGCATGGGCGCGTTTCTGCTGGCAGCCGGTGCCAAGGGCAAACGATTCGCGCTGCCGAACTCACGCATCATGATTCACCAGCCGTCCGGCGGCGCCCAGGGTCAGGCCACTGACATCGAGATCCAGGCGCGGGAAATCCTGAAGCTGCGCGAAAGCCTGAACAAGATCCTTGCCGAGCGTACCGGCCAGCCGCTGGAGAAGATTCGCACTGACTCCGAGCGGGACTACTTCATGTCCGGCGACGAGGCCCGGGAATACGGGCTCATCGATCAGGTGCTCGAAAAGCGATCCTGAGGTGTTTTTCACGCGGATTTAAGGCAGAACGGGGTCTTTTTCAGAACCAAGGCCCCGATTTCTTTTCCACTATCATCCAACCAGCTTTTCCCCTCCAGCATTTGCCCATCCATGGCCGACAAAAAAGGCTCCTCCAGCGAGAAAGTTCTCTACTGCTCCTTCTGCGGCAAGAGCCAGCATGAGGTGAAGAAACTGATCGCGGGTCCGTCCGTTTTCATCTGCGACGAGTGCATCGAGCTTTGCAACGACATCATTCGCGATGAAGTACCGGCGGAAGGCGCCGATCCGAAGACAGCCCGTTCCGATCTACCAATTCCCACCGAGATCAAGAGCATCCTCGATCAGTACGTGATAGGACAGGAGCCTGCCAAGCGCACGCTATCCGTGGCCGTCTACAACCATTACAAACGGCTCAAGCACATGAGCCATACTAAGGACGAGGTCGAACTCTCGAAGAGCAACATCTTGCTGATCGGCCCGACGGGTTCCGGCAAGACGTTGCTGGCGCAGACGCTGGCTCGCCTTCTCAACGTGCCGTTCGTCATAGCCGATGCCACCACGCTGACCGAAGCCGGCTATGTCGGCGAGGATGTCGAGAACATCATTCAGAAACTGCTGCAGAACTGCAACTACGACGTTGAGAAGGCACAGCGAGGCATCGTCTACATCGACGAAATCGACAAGATTTCGCGCAAAGCGGACAACCCCTCGATCACCCGTGACGTATCCGGCGAAGGCGTCCAGCAGGCGCTACTGAAGTTGGTCGAAGGCACAATGGCGTCGGTTCCTCCGCAAGGCGGCCGAAAGCATCCGAATCAGGACTTCTTGCAAATCGACACGACCAACATTCTGTTCATCTGCGGCGGTGCATTCGACGGGTTGGAGAAAGTCATTCAAAACCGCTCCGAAAAGTCGGGCATCGGCTTCGCTGCGACGGTTCACACCAAGACCGAACGCCGTGTTTCCGAGGTGTTCCGCGAGGTCGAGCCCGAAGACCTCATCAAGTTTGGGCTGATCCCTGAACTCGTCGGTCGCCTTCCGGTGTTTGCCACACTTGGTGAACTTACCGAGGACGCGCTGGTCCAGATCCTCACCGAGCCCAAGAACGCACTGGTCAAGCAGTACCAAAAGCTCTTCTCCATGGATGGCGTGGACCTTGAGATTCGCCCCTCGGCGCTCGCGGCCATCGCCCGCAAAGCGCTGGCCCGCAAGACGGGAGCACGAGGTTTACGTTCCATCATGGAGCAATCGCTGATCGACACGATGTTCGACCTGCCTACGCTTGATGGCGTGGCCAAGGTTGTCTTGGACGAGCACACGATCGAAGACGACGCCAAGCCGCTGCTGGTATATCGCGAGCAAAGCAAGGCCAGCGCCTGAGTCCGGCGCCGGGTACCGCAGACATCAGCGGGCCGGCTTCTTGCAATCAATAGCTCAGGCCCTAGATGGGCTTGAGAAAGCGAGGTAACTCAATGTCCGGACATCCCATCCTGCCCGCCGAACAGATCACGCTGCCGTTGCTGCCGCTGCGCGATGTGGTGGTTTTCCCCCACATGGTGATCCCGCTATTCGTGGGTCGCCCCAAGTCGATCAAGGCCCTCGAAGCGGCCATGGAAGCCGGGCGGCAGATCATGTTGGTCGCGCAAAAGGCTGCCGGGAAAGACGAGCCCAAGCCCGATGATATGTTCGAGGTTGGCTGCGTTTCCAGCATCCTGCAAATGCTTAAGCTTCCGGACGGAACCGTGAAGGTTCTCGTCGAAGGCATTCAGCGTGCGAACACCCACAGCATTTCCGAAAACGGCGAACATTTCGTCGCTGACGTCACGCCGGTGCTGCCCGAGGCCGACACCAAGCCCGAGATTGAGGCCCTTCGCCGCGCGGTGACCCAGCAGTTCGATCAATACGTCAAGCTGAACAAGAAGATCCCGCCGGAAATCCTCACGTCCATCGCAGGCATCGACGATGCTGGCCGATTGGCCGACACCATTGCAGCTCACCTTCCGCTCAAGCTTGAGAACAAGCAGTCGGTGCTCGACCTGTTCGCGGTCGACAAGCGGCTTGAGAAACTGCTCGAACAGCTTGAGCATGAAGTCGACATTCTTCAGGTCGAAAAGCGCATCCGTGGCCGCGTGAAACGCCAAATGGAGAAGAGCCAGCGCGAGTACTACCTGAACGAGCAGGTCAAGGCGATCCAGAAGGAACTTGGTGACGGCGAAGAAGGCGCCGACATGGAGGAACTGGAAAAGAAGATCACTGCCGCGAAGATGCCCAAGGAGGCGCGCAAGAAGGTCGACGCAGAGCTGAAGAAGCTCAAGCTCATGTCGCCGATGTCGGCCGAAGCGACAGTGGTGCGCAACTACATCGACACGCTGGTCAACCTGCCGTGGAGCAAGAAGACCAAGATAAAGCACGATCTCTTGCATGCCGAGGAAGTGCTGAACGAGGATCACTACGGCCTGGAGAAGGTTAAGGACCGTATCCTCGAGTACCTCGCCGTGCAGCAACGCGTCGACAAGGTCAAGGCGCCTATCTTGTGTCTTGTGGGGCCTCCGGGGGTTGGCAAGACCTCGCTGGGCCAGTCAGTCGCGCGTGCGACGGGCCGTAAGTTCGTTCGCATGGCCCTTGGCGGTGTGCGCGACGAGGCCGAGATCCGTGGGCATCGGCGGACCTACATCGGCTCCATGCCGGGCAAAGTGCTGCAGAGTCTGTCGAAGGTCGGCACACGCAATCCGCTGTTCCTGCTAGACGAGATCGACAAGCTCGGTATGGACTTCCGCGGCGACCCATCGTCGGCTCTGCTCGAAGTATTGGATCCGGAACAGAACCACACCTTCAGCGATCACTATGTCGAGGTCGACTTCGATCTGTCGGACGTGATGTTCATCGCGACGTCGAATTCGATGAACATTCCGCCAGCGCTGCTGGACCGGATGGAAGTAATCCGTCTATCCGGCTACACCGAAGACGAAAAGCTCAACATCGCCCAGCGATATCTCCTGCCCAAGCAGAGCAAGAACAACGGCGTCAAGGACGATGAGATGGAGGTCACCGAGACGGCAGTGCGCGGCATCATCCGCTACTACACCCGAGAAGCCGGCGTGCGTTCGCTGGAGCGCGAGATCTCGAAGATCTGCCGCAAGGTGGTCAAAGGAATCCAGCTCAAGAAGTACGAGGGCAAGGTCATCGTCACTGACGAGAACTTGAACGAGTTCTTGGGTGTCCGCAAGTACGACTATGGTCAGGCCGAGAAGAAGAACCAGGTTGGGCAAGTGGTCGGCCTCGCGTGGACGGAGGTTGGTGGCGATCTGCTCACCATCGAGGCGGCCGTGATGCCGGGCAAGGGCAACATCATTCGCACCGGTTCTCTGGGTGATGTGATGAAGGAGTCGGTCGAAGCTGCGCGCTCGGTGGTGCGCTCACGCGCCGGCCGATTGGGCATCAAGGACGAACTCTTCGAGAAGCGCGACATCCACATTCACGTGCCCGACGGTGCTACGCCGAAGGATGGTCCGAGCGCGGGCATCGCGATGACCACCGCCTTCGTGTCGGCACTGACCGGAATTCCGGTCCGAGCCGACGTCGCAATGACGGGGGAAATTACGCTTCGCGGTGAGGTCACAGGCATTGGCGGCTTGAAGGAAAAGCTGCTGGCGGCCCACCGTGGCAGCATCAAGACGGTGTTGATCCCCGAAGAGAACGTCAAGGATCTTCAGGACATTCCAGAGAACGTGAAGAACCATCTGGAGATCATTCCGGTGAAGTGGATTGACCGTGTGCTCGAAGTGGCCTTGGAAATGGTCCCTCAGCCGTTGCCGGAAGAGGAACCTGCGAAGCCTGTGGAGGCCAAGCCTGATACGGCGGCTGCGCCTGGTGCTGTCGTCGATACGCTGAAGCATTGATCGTTGGCGCCGCGCGCCGCGATGACTCAAAGGCTGCATTGCTACATTGCATGCGGTCTTTATTTCGACATATAATGCGAGCTTCGGCGAACAGCGATGAGCGTCGAAGGCTGAAAAGCAATGCGGGAGTAGCTCAGTTGGTAGAGCGCAACCTTGCCAAGGTTGAGGTCGCGAGTTCGAGACTCGTCTCCCGCTCCAATTTCTAAGAAGGGAAGCCCAGGCTTCCCTTTTTTGTCGGTGGCTCGCAAGTTGGCGTAGATGGCTGGTCCGTTTTGTCCCGCAAGCGTTTGCAAGGACGTCGGCAGTGTTCACGTCCTTGTGTGAGAATTCAGCCGCTTTATCTCTGGCGCGGTAGCAAAGCGGTTATGCACCGGATTGCAAATCCGAGTAGGTCGGTTCGACTCCGGCCCGCGCCTCCAAATCCCACCCCGTGAGCGGCAGCGTTCATGGGGTTTTTCCGTTGTGCGCCCGGCACAGGCGCACTCTTGCGGGTGCAACTCCTGCCGCAAGTTGATCACAGTGAACGAAGCGAAGCGCAACTGCATGAGGACGACCGAGTGTTGGGAGGAAGCGTGGAGCGAAACTGCGAGCCGATGAACAGTAAGCGTGTTGGCGTGGCACCTTGATCCCGATGGGTTGATTCAGGATGCTCGTGTCCACTGAACTTTTGGTGGACACGTGCACACTATCTCCAACGAAGGCGGCGCTGGGCGTCGTTGCCGGCACATACACAGCGCTGAGTTCAAGGCCCAAGTCGTGGCGGCCTGCAGCGTGCCTGGGGTGTCCAACGCTGCGGTGGCGCTGGCCCACGGCATCAACGCGAATTTGGCCCGCCGCTGGGTTGTTGAGGCCGAGCGGCGCGGTGGCGGCACGTCGGTCAAGGCTTCGACCAACGCCGTAGCCGCCGCGTTTGTGCCGGTGCAATTGCCGAGCGCCCAGGCTACGCCGGCTGACATCCGCGTTGAACTGCGCCGTGGCCCGATCGCCATCAGCGTCAGTTGGCCCTGCGCTGCCGCCTCGGAGTGTGCGGCCTGGATGCGCGAGCTGCTGCAGTGATCCGCATCGACGCGGTGTGGCTGGCCATCGAGCCCATCGACATGCGCGCCGGCGGCGATCGACTACTCGTCCGAGTGGTTCAAGTGCTCGGTGGGGCAACGGCCCATCACGGCTATCTGTTTTGCAACGCGCGCGCCAGCGGATCAAGCTGCTGGTGCACGACGGCTTCGATGTGTAGTGCGGCCAGGCGACTGAATGTCGGCAGCTTCGAATGGCCACGATGTGCGACCGACGGGACGTCGGTGACGCTGACACCTGAGCAATTCGATGCCCTGGTGCTCGGCCTGCCTTGGCTACGCCTTGAGCAACTGCATGTCATCACACGCATGTGATGTGAACCTCCAATTGATAAGCCAAATCAATTGGAGATTCATCGGTCCACCGCTTCTCTCCACGCCCCCACACCCGGTCGCCCTCATGCAGTTGCGCTTCACTTCGTTCGCTGTCATCGAACTTACGGCTGGACTTGCACCTGTAAGAGTGCGCCCATGCTGGGCGCACTAAGAAAAAAGCCACCCGAGGGTGGCTTTTCATCTTGGCGGAGCCGGAGTCCGGCGAAATGAAGTCCAGGGGCATGCATCCCGATTCGGTCATCAAGCCATTCTCCCAGGTAAATGCGTGCGGATCATGCAATCGGGTCCAGCCGAATGCATTGCCATCCAGACTTAAAACGGGTAACGTTCCGGGTAACAAAACAAGCGTTACCCGGGAGTCGGCGTGCACGGCGAGAAGCTACTCAAGGCCAAGCAGATAGAGCAGGCACAGCCGAAGGAGAAGGTCTACAGGCTGCGTGATGGCGGCGGCCTCTTTCTCTTGGTACGACCAGACGGCCACAAATACTTCCAGTACCGCTACACCTTCGGCGGCAAAGAGCGGCTATGCCAGATCGGGGCCTACCCCGCGGTGAGTCTTGAAGCGGCCCGAGCGGAACTTGATCGGCATCGCCGTGTGCTGATGTCCGGCAAAGACCCGGTGACCGAGCGTCGCGTGGTGGAGGCCAAGGGCGTTGCCGCAGCGGCGACCACCTTCGAAGCCGTCGCGACCGAATGGCTTACCCACAACAAGGAGCACTGGTCCGCCCACCACCACGAGCGAAACGAGGGCCTTCTCAAGCGCATCCTCTTTCCGCAAATCGGCAAGCTGCCCATAGACGAAGTGCCTGGTGCAACGCTGCTGGCAGCACTTCGGGCATGTGAGAAGCGCGGCCGGGTGGAGTCGGCAAGACGCGCCCGAGCGGTGGCAGAACAGGTCTTCGCCTGGGCCATCGGATCGCACATGGCGTCGAACAACCCAGCTACCGGCCTGGGTGCCGTGATGAAGAAGACGAAGGTCAAGCACTTCGACGCCCTGCCCCGTGCCGAGCTTGGCAACTTCGTGAGGGCGCTTCGTACCGCGCAAGACATCGACCCGGTAACGCGTAGCGGCCTGGGCCTGATGCTGCTCACTGCGCTGCGGGATCACGAGTTGCGCGCCGCTCAGTGGCGAGAGTTCGACATCAAGGCGGGCGTCTGGACCATCCCAGCCGAGCGGATGAAGCGCCGCGAGCCGCATTCGGTTCCCCTGCCATCCCAGGCGTTGGCGATCTTGGAAGGACTGCGCCCGCTCACCGACAAAGGGACGACCTCCTATGTGTTCGCCAGCAGCAAGGCAAAGAGCGGCTACATGGCCGAGAACACCATGCGCCTGGCGATGCATCGCCTCGGGTTCAAGGTCACGGTGCACGGCCTTCGATCCCTGCTGACGGACACCCTCAACGAAATGGATTTCCGCCCCGATTGGGTCGAGGCACAGCTTCATCACGCCATCGAAAACAAGGTGACCGCAGCCTACAAGCGCACAGGCTTCCTCGACCAGCGCAAAGGAATGATGGCGTTCTGGGCCGACTATTGCGACCGCAGAGCAGAAGGCTTGACCCACGAGCAAGCGGAAGCAGCAGTTCGAGGCGCCACCGTGGTGCCCATCAATTCGTCAAAAGCCGCTTGACATGCGTATCGCTACACAATACATTGAATCGTGATTCGAACATTCGCGCACAAGGGCCTCGAAGAGTTCTTCTCTTCCGGTAGCAAAGCAGCCATTAAGCCGGCACACGCGGCGAGATTGCGCCGCCAACTCGCACAGCTTGACCAAGCGTCCGCACCGAAAGACATGAACGTGCCTGGCTGGAAGCTGCATCCGCTCAAGGGTGACTTGGACGGGCATTGGTCAGTCTGGGTCAGTGGCAATTGGCGCCTGACGTTTCGATTCGAGGACGGAGACGCGGAGCTTGTCGATTACCGCGACTACCACTGAATGAGGACACCATGAACCGCATGCACAACCCGCCCCATCCGGGCGAGACATTGCGAGAAGACATCCTGCCCACACTGGGGCTCAGCGTGACCGATGCTGCCTCGCAGCTTGGCGTTACCCGCGTCTCTTTGTCGCGCGTGTTGAACGGCCATGCCGGTATTTCGCCCGAGATGGCCCTCAGGCTGGAACGCTGGCTAGGTGAAGACCACGGGGGCCGTGCCGCGGTGTGGCTCGGCATGCAGTCGGCCTATGACCTGTGGAACGCCGAGAAAGGCGCAAGGCAAGTGCTCAAGCGCATCAAGCCGATTGATCCGCAGAAGTTCAATTCGTCGGCCTCTTGATGGGCTTGCGCCAGGAAGCGAATACCGCTACATTGTAGATACATATATTGATATACATCACAGGCGACACATGGATCTACAGATTTCAAAATGGGGCAACAGCCTCGCTCTTCGCATCCCGGCTGAAGTGGTGCGCCGCTTTGGTCTGCGTGAGGGCGATACCGTGGAAGCGCAACTGACTGTAGACGGCGCCTTGACCATTCGTCCCGCACATTGGGACCGTGCTTCGTTCGCTGAGGAGCTGCAAGAGGCCCGAGAAGCGATGCCCATGGGCTCATCGGTGATCGATGACATGCGTAAAGCAGCCAGGTACTGACGATGTTCTATCTGGACACTTCGGCCTTGGTCCCGCTGTTCGTCAACGAACCGCGCAGTGCGGCCATGTCGGCTTGGTACGCCAAGGCTAAAGGCGAGCTGGTGTGTGCTGT
>Ga0157374_10005791_pt1 | contig 10435 bp, 7 predicted proteins | sample M25metaG_FD_115308 | JGI IMG/M metagenome (GOLD analysis project Ga0157374, IMG submission 115308) | Miscanthus rhizosphere microbial communities from Kellogg Biological Station, Michigan, USA - M2-5 metaG | ecosystem: Host-associated > Plants > Roots > Rhizosphere > Soil | place: USA: Michigan... | reverse complement strand
GGCTGGCGGAGCAGCCCCTCGCGGGTGATCTCCTTGTAGCGGACCTCGCACACGAGCCGCGGCTCGACCCAGGCGTGGCCGCGGCCGGGCGGCAGCGTCCCGGAGCACGGCGCCCTCGGAACCTCGGTTCCGGACAGCAGGCCCGTGATCTCGTCGAGCAGCTTCTCCGTGAAGCCGCCGCCGACGCGGCCGGCGTACACGAACCCCTCGGCGCCCGCATACGCGAGGTGGAGCGCGCCGAAGCCGGTCCGCGCGCCGTCGGGCTTCGTGTAGCCGACGACCGCGAAGTCCGCGCTGCGGTCGATCCGGACCTTGACCCAGTCACCGTTGCGCCCGCCCCTGTACGGCGCGTCCAGCTTCTTGCCGACGACGCCTTCGAGGCCGAGCTCGCGCGCGCTGGCGAGGAGATCGTCGCCGCGGTCACCGAAGTCCTCTGCGAAGCGGATCGGGCCCGACGGCGGGACCAGCATCCGGAGGAGCCGCTTGCGCTCGACGAGCGGCAGCGGGCGCAGGTCGAAGTCCTCGAAGGCGAGCAGGTCGAAGAGGAAGAGCGCCGCGGGCAGCTCGACGGCGGCGCGCTCGACGTCGGGCACGCGAGTCAGGAGCGCGCGCTGCTGGAGCAGGCCGAAGCTCGGCTTCGAGGCCTCGTCGAGGACGGCGACCTCGCCGTCGGCGACGAAGCGGTCGAACGGGAGAGCGCGCATCGCCCGCGCGAGGTCCGGGTACGTCCCGGCGGCGTCCGAGCCGCGCCGGTAGAGGAGACGGACCTCGCCGCCCTCGCGCTCCGCGACCATGCGGAACCCGTCGTACTTGAGCTCCCACGCCCAGCCGGCGCGCCGGAACGCCCGGTCGCGCGACTCCGCGAGCATGAGGTCGACGTCGGCGGCGGCGACCGTCCGCCGCGGCGCGCCGAGCCGCTCGAGCTCGGTCCGGATCTCGGCGGCGTGGTTCCTTCCCGCCGCCAGGTCCTCGACGGTCAGGCCCGAGAGGATCGACTCCTGCGGATAGGCCGAGTCGGGAGCGCGACGCGCGTAGCCGTCCCGCTCCTTGATGAGGAGCCACTCCTTGCCGGTCGCCTTGCCGCGTGTTTTCATGCGGACGAGCGTCCAACGCCCTCGCAGCTTGTAGCCGAACAGGTCGAAGAGGATCTTGCCCTTCTGAAGGGACTCCTCCGGGTCGCCGACGATCACCCACCGGCCCCGGTCCCAGACGATCGACTCTCCCGCGCCGTAATTGCCGTCCGGGATCACGCCCTCGAAGTCGGCGTACTCGACCGGGTGGTCCTCGACCTCGACCGCCAGCCGCTTGTCGGCCGGATCCGGGGAGGGTCCCTCCGGAACGGCCCAGGACCGGAGCACGCCTCCCCACTCGAGCCGGAAGTCGTAGTGGAGCCGCCGGGCCGCATGTTTCTGAACCACGAAGAGATGCGGGCGTCCGCCTCCGGCCCGGCCGAACGGCTCCGGGGTCGTATCGGGCGAGCGCATCCGGCGGTACTTCTCGAGCGGCAAGGCCTGGGTCTCCCTTCGAGTCATGTTACATTTATCGGTCCTAAGTCTATGAGCGCGCGGCCGATAGCCTCCGGAACGATCTCCTTCGGGCTGGTCTCCATCCCGATCAAGCTGTACGCGGCCGCCGACGCGTCCGCCGCGGTGTCCTTCAACCTCCTCCACGGCACCGACGCTTCCCGCCTCAAGCAGCAGTACGTGTGCGCGAAGGACGGCGAGATCGTCCCGCGCGACCAGATGGTCAAGGGCTACGAGTTCGCGAAGGATCGCTACGTGACGTTCACGCCCGAGGAGCTCAAGGCCCTCGAGGAGCAGTCCACGCAGTCGATCGAGGTCGTCGAGTTCGTGCCGATCGACAAGGTGGACCCGGTCTACTTCGACCGGACCTACTACGTCGGGCCGGACAAGGGCGGCGCGAAGGCGTACGCGCTCCTCTCGAAGGTGATGCAGGAGACCAGCCGCGTCGCGCTCGCGCGGTACGCCGCCCGCGGGAAGCAGTACCTCGTGATGCTCCGTCCGGTCGACGGCGGCATCGCCATGCAGCAGCTCTACTACGCCGACGAGGTCCGGTCGTTCGCGGACGTCCCCGTCGAGACGGCGGACGTCAGCGCGAAGGAGCTCGACCTCGCCAAGCTCCTCGTCGAGCAGCGCGCGGTCGACCAGTTCCAGCCCGAGACCTACGAGGACGACGTCAAGAAGCGCATCCTCGGCCTGATCCAGAAGAAGGTCGAGGGCGAGGAGATCTCGCTCGTGGCGCCGGCGGAGTCGGGCGGGCAGATCATCGACCTCATGGAGGCGCTCAAGGCGAGCCTCTCGAAGAAGCCGGCGTCCGCTTCCGCGTCCGCTCCGAAGGCGACCGCCTCGCCGAAGGCCGTGGAGTCCGCGCGCGAGCGCAAGCCCGCCCGCCGCGCGCCGCGAGCCGCCGCGGAGCGCGCGTCGGCCAAGCGCTGACGCGCCCCCCGTTCTCTCCGCGGCTCGGCTCCACCGTCACCGGTCACCCCTCACCTTCGCCGCTTTCTCGGTTATCCTGATGACGTCAGGCGCCCGATGACCGGCTACAGCACATCCGAGGTCGCCAAGATCCTGGGTCTCTCTCCGGGACAGGTTCGCGGGTACGTCCGCGCCGGGTTCCTGTCCCCCGAGCGCGGCGAGCGCGGCCGGATGCGGTTCTCCTTCCCCGACCTGGTCTTCCTGCGGACCGCGCGCGGACTCATGTCGGCCCGCGTTCCCCCGCGCCGGATCCGCCGGGCGCTGGAGCGGCTCCGCGAGCAGCTTCCCGAGGATCGGTCGATCAACGCCGTGCGCATCGCCATGGAGGGGACGCGCATCGTCGTCGAGGACGGGCCGCGGCGCTGGCAGCCGGAGTCCGGGCAGGCCGTATTCGACTTCGACGCCGCCGACCTCGCCCGCGAGGCCGCGCCGCTCGGGCGGCGCTCCTTCGAAGAGGCGCGAACCCGGAGCGAGGCCGGCGACTCGCTCGCCGCCGACGACTGGTTCGAGTGGGGCTGCGAGCTGGAGGCGAGCTCTCCCGCGGAGGCCCGCGAGGCGTACGAGCGGGCGCTCGAGCTCCAGCCCGATCACGCGAGCGCCCACGTCAACCTCGGCCGGATCCTCCACGAGGCGGGAGACCCCCGCGCCGCCGAGCCGCACTACCTGGCGGCCCTGGAGGTGAGACCGGAGGACGCGACGGCGGCGTACAACCTGGGCGTCGCGCTCGAGGACATGGGAAAGCTGCCGGAGGCGCTCCTCGCGTACCAGAAGGCGGTGCGGCTCGAGCCGGACAACGCCGACGCGCACTTCAACGCGGCGTCTCTCGCGGAGCGCCTCGGCCGGAACGCCGAGGCGGTGCGGCACCTCGGGGCCTATCGGAAGCTGACGCGGAAGACCTAGGCCGAGAGACGGGCAGCCGGACGTATTAGCGACCGCTAATATGTCCGCGGTCTACGGCCTCACCAGCGCCCCCGTCCGCTCGAGCATCTCCTCCATCTCCTCGCGCGTCGCGCCCAGCTTGTGCGCGTTGTCGAAGAGGTCCTGCGCCTCCACGGGATACCAGTTGCGGCGGGTCTCGTCGTTCAGGCCGACGACGTCGAATGACTCGATCGCGGCGCGGACGGACTTCGCCGCGGCGCGGCGCACGTTCACGTCGGGATCCACGGCGCGCCCGCAGATGCGGCGCAGGGCCGGGCCGAACACGGGATCGTCGAAGAGGAGGAAGCTCCTCGCGCGCTCGGGCTTGCCGAGGCGCCGCGCCGCCTCCGTCCAGCTCGCCGCCGCGAAGTAGAGCCGCGTCAGGAGCGCGAAGGCGGGGAAGTCGCCGAGCGAGGCGTACAGCGCGGCGGTCAGGCGCGCGGCCGCGTCGGCCTCGTCGAGCGTCCGGCCGCCGAGCTCCTCGAGCGCCGGGTCGAAGCCCGGCCGGTCCCACGACTCCTCGACGATCCGCGCGAGGCGCAGGATGCCGAGCAACGCGAGCGGAAAGCCCGTCGAGAGGAGAGGGTCCACGAACGCGGCGGCGGATGGCAGCAGCACCCAGCCGGGTCCCGCCGCCCGCGCGGCGCGGTACGCCAGCCGCGGCCGGTGGACGAACGGCATTGTGGCGTGAGCGCCCGCAAACTGTTCGGCGACCGAGGGCAGCCACGAGAGGAGACGGTCCCAGGCCGGCGCGCCGTCCTCGAAGCGGAGCTCGCGCGCCAGCCCGGCCTTCGCCGCGACGCCCGCGCTCGTGATGCCGTTCGAGAATCGCAGGACCCAGATCCAGCCGCCCTCGAAGACGTGGTGCACGGCGGCGTCGTCGACCGGATAGGGCGGCGCCCCGCCCGTCTCGAAGGAGGCGAGCCGCGGCACGCCGGTGAAATGCGCGTACAAGGCCTCGGTCGCCGGATACCCCGGGAACACCTCGACCGGGACTCCGAGACTGCGGGGGAGGACCCCGGAAGGGCCGGACGCGTCGACCACGAGGCGCGCGCGGATGCTGCGCCTCACTCCGCCGCGCAAGATGTCGACCCGAGCTCCGCCGTCGCCGGGCTCGATCCGCTCGATCGTCGTGCGGTCGAGGTGGACCGCGCCCTCCCTCTCCGCCTCGCCCGCGAGGAACGCGTCGAAGTCCGCGCGATACCAGTGCGTATCCGCGACCTCGTCGCACGGGCTCGCGGCGACCAGGAGCTGGTCCCGCCTGTCCGGGTCCGCCCCGAACGGCTCGCCGAGCCGGTGACCGTAGAAGGTGAACCCGCGCTTGAGCCCGCAGGCGACCGAGGGTTGCGCGCGGCGCCACGATCCCCACGCGGAGAGGGGTCGGATCCGGTCGAGCCCGTAGCGGTCGCTCAGCTCCTCGAGCAGCAGGTTCGCCAGCGGCGACGAGGATTCGCCGATCGCGAACCGGGGATGCGATCCGCGCTCGATCAGGCAGACGGACCGGCCGAGCCGGCGCAGCGCGAGCGCCGTCAGGGAACCGGCGAAACCCGAGCCCACGATGGCGACGTCGAAGAGGTCCGCCGGCGTCATGCGGGGGGCTCACAGTCGGTGCAGTCCATGCAGCGGATCGCCGGAGGCGACGCCTGCGTGAGATTCGACTGCCGCAGCCGCTCCGTCCTCGCGGGCAGGCACGCGGCGCAGCGCGAGAACGCGGGCAGGTCCCACAGGTCGGCGAAAACGCGGCCCCGGCCCAGGGCGACGCCGTCCGCGGCGACCTCCTCGAGAAGGGAGATCGACGGCGTCTCGAACTCGCCGGCGCCGCGCAGGGCGTCCATCGCGCCGTTGCCCGCGCGCGTGAGTATCACGGAGACCGCCGCGGCGCCCGCGTCGAACGCGCGGACGACGGCGCGGAGCGCCCACGCCCGCTGCTCGTTCGCCGGCACCCACGGGAGACCGGCGAGCACGAAGGCGCGAACCGGGATCGCGGCCTCGCGCAGGCGCGCCGCCGCGCGATCGAAGTCGTCCAGCGTCATTCCCTTGTTGAGCCGGGGCAGCACGTCCGGGTGGACGGTCTCCAGGCCCATCGCCACCTCGAGCCGGCCGCCCAGCCGCTCCTGCATCGCGAGGCAGCGGGCGCCGACGAGGGCCGGGTGCGACTCGACGATCACGCGGTCGAAGCCGGCGACCAGCCCCGCGATCGCGGCGTCGTCCTCCGGCGGCACGGCGCGCGGATCGAACAGGCTGCCCGCGTTGTAGAGCTTGACGCGGCGGACGCCTCGAAGCGGCGGCCGCGAGAGGGCATCCTCGATCTGACGCGGGACGGCGCCCGGCGCGTTGTCCTCCTCGAGCGTGTTGCGCCAGAGGTCGCACATCACGCAGCGCCACGGGCACTCGCGGTTCGTCAGGAGGATCGTCGCCACCGGCACGACCTCGCCGGTCTCGGTGAGCTCGTCTTCGACGAAGGCTCCGTACGCCGCGCCGGAGTCGAGCCGATGGCGAGCCGGCCGCCGCGAGACGATCCAGCGATCGCGCTCGCGGGACGTCTCCGGATAGGCGCCGCCCGGCGAAGCGCTCACGCGTACTGCGACAGCCAGTGCGCGCGGTAGGCGGACTCGGGGTGGGCGAGCCGCGCCAGCACGAGCTCGCGCCGCGCCGCGCCGTGCTGGAAGCGGCGCTTCGGGAACGCGGGCATGCGCACGCCGGTGACCGCGAGCATGCCCCGCGCCATCACCTCGCCCTTCAGCGCGTACAGCCGATCCACGTCGCCGCCGGTCAGCTCCGCGAACGGGATCGCCTCCGCGACGGCGATCAGGCGCGGCCGCGTGAAGGGCGAGAATCCCTCGAAGCCGAAGCGCCGCAGGGGCGCGTACGTCCGCGTGCAGGACCGGCTCTGCCCGCCGGAGAACGTCAGCGAGTGCTTGAGGCGGCCGACCCCCCAGCCCTCCTGGTAGAGCATCGGGTTGTTGACCACGCTGCGGATCGTCAGCTCGGGGTTCTCCTCGATCGGGTAGTCCTTGAGGTTCTCGTCGCCGCCGTCGCCGTCCGCGAGGTACCGCCACTCCGGGTAGCGCTCCCGGATCCCGCGCAGAAGGGCCATCGCCATCGTCGCCGACTGGACGTCGAGAGGCTTGTAGTCCTCGACGACGCGGACGGCCTCGAGCGGGTCGAGCTCGCCGGGGTCGGTCTCGACGGGCTCGAGGAAGATCTCGAGGCCGAGCTCGCGCAGGAAGCGGCGCGCCTGCTCGAGGTCCTCGCCGCCTCCCGCGTCGAGGGTAAAGGCCTTCAGCCGTCCGAGCGGGAGCGCCATGCGGCGCATGGCGTGGTGCACGGCCAGGAACACCGCGCCGCTGTCGACGCCTCCCGAGAAGCACACTCCGACCGGCGCGTCCGGCTCGAGGCGCGCCAGCCACGATGCCGCCTCGTCGACGAGGGCGCCGGCGTAGGCGCGGCCGATCGCGTCGAGGTCCGGCGGGAGCGCCGCCGGCTCCGGCGTGAAGAAGCGCGAGTACGTCGGCGACGGATCGGGGCAGCCGACCAGCCGCAGCTCGAGGACGTGGTGGGCCGGGACCATCCGCGTGTACGTGGGGTGGAACTGTGCGGAGAGGCCGCGGGCGCGAAGGTGCTCGAGAATCGCGTCGATCCGGTCCGAGACGACGAGCGACGGCCCGGCGGCCTCCTTCGCGAGGAAGTAGCGCAGCGGCCGGTCGAGCGAGCGCGCCATGCGGACCGCCTCGCCGTCGCGGGCGACGAGCGCGAACGAGCCCTCGATGCCGCCGACGCCGTCCGGGGCGCCGCGCGCCACGCGCGCCCGCGCCTCCTCGATGGACATGTTCGCAATCCGGTTGACAGCGGGATCGGTGAGGTCGTCGACGCGGTGGAGGGGGAGCGCAGAGTTCATCGTGATCTCCGGTTTGTGATCTCGGAACCTATCAGCACCGTCTCTCCACGGACACGCAATCCTTTACAATGGAGACACATGGCGTCCACCTCCTCGGGAGAATCCACGCCGGCGGAGGGGCTCGCCGTCTCCCGAGCCTTCGCCGCCGTCGCGGTCTCGGCGCGGCCGCCGCAGTGGGTCAACAACCTCGTCGTCGCGCTGCCGTTTCTCTTCGGAGCCGCCCTCTCGACGCCCCGCGGCTGGTGGCTGGCGGCGGCCGGCGTCGTCGTCTTCTGCGCGGTGGCGAGCGGGATCTACGTGGTCAACGACGTCGTCGACCGCGAGCGCGACCGGGCGCATCCGGTCAAGCGCCTCCGGCCCCTCGCCTCCGGGCAGCTCGCGGTGACGACGGCTCTCTCGGCGGCCGTCGTCCTCGAGGGAGGAGGCCTCCTCGCGGCGTTCCTCCTCGACGCGAACTTCGGGCGCTGGTGCGCGATCTACGCCGCGCTGATGCTGGCCTACTCGGCCCTCCTGAAGAAGATCCCGTTCCTCGAGGCGCTGATCGTGGCCTCGGGGATGCCGCTGCGTGCGCTCGCCGGATCCGCGCTCGCCGGTGTTCGCCCGTCGATGTTCCTGATGATCTGCGCGTACCTGCTGGCCCTGTTCCTCGTCGTCGCGAAGAGGCAGTGGGAGTTCCACCACGCGGGACGCGAGTCCTCCGCGGATCATCGCCCCGCGCTCGCCGCATACCGGGCCGAGGGGCTCGACTACCTCTTCGTCGTGACCGCTCTGACGACGGTCGCCGCCTACGCGGCGTACAGCGTCGCGCCGCCGACGATCGCGCGCTACGGCCGCTCTCTCGCGCCGACGGTGCCCTTCGTCGTGCTCGGCATCGCCCGCTACGTGCGCCTCGTGTACCGGCGCGGCGGGGGAGGCAACCCGACCCAGGCGCTTCTGACCGACGACCCGTGGTTGCTCGCGATCGTCGTGGGCTGGGTCGCCGCAGCGGGGTGGATCATCTATGGACGTTAGAGAGGTCGGAGGGCGCCAGGAGCCGCCGCCGCGCGAGCGGCCGGTTCGACTGGGCGTCGGGTTCCTCGCCTACAACGAGGAGGAGCTGATCGCGAAGACGGTCGAGGAGGCGGTGACCTCGCTGTCCGCGATCCCGGGTCTGACCTGGCACGTCGTCGTCGTCAACGACGGCAGCCGCGACCGCACCGGGGAGATCGCCGAGGAGCTCGCGAAAAAGGATCCGCGCGTGTCGGTCGTCCACCACGACGGGAACAAGGGGTACGCCGTCGCGACCGAGACCGCGCTGCGCAACGTCCCCGGCGAGGTGGTCATGGTCGTCGACGGGGACGGCCAGCACACGATGGGGGACGCGCCCCTCTTCCTGAAGGCGATCGAGGACGGCGCGGACGTCGTCTTCTGCTGGAAGAAGGTCCGGTACGACGGAGCGGGCCGCAAGGTCCTGTCGCTCGGGCTGCGCGTGCTGTCGCACTGGATCCTCGGCTCGCCGCTCCACGACATCAACGCGGGCTGCCGCGCGTTCCGGCGCGACGTGGCTCGCCGCATCGAGATCAAGCACCGCATCAACTTCGTCGGCGACGAGATCTACACGCGCTGCCGCATTGCGGGCTGGAAGGTCGCCGAGGTCATCGTGCGCCACTTCCCGCGCGAGGCCGGCGCCTCGATCCACCGGCCGTTCAAGATGGCGGGCACCATCATGCGCGTGATCCGATACCTGTTCGACCTGCGCGGCGAGATGAAGCGGGCGGACGCCATGCGCCGCCTCGCGGTGAAGGCGCGGTGAGCGGCGGCACGGTCATCCTCGGCGCCGGCCCGACCGGGCTCGGCGCGGCGTACCGGCTCGTCGAGCGCGGCGAGACGGACTTCGAGATCTTCGAGCGCGCGGGACAGGTGGGCGGCCTCGCGACGAGCTTCACGGACCCGAAGGGCTGGACCTGGGACGTGTCGGGCCACATCATCTTCTCCGGCTACAAGTACTTCAACGAGTTCCTCGGCAGGGTCCTGGGCGCCGACGGCGTGCGCTGGATCGACCGCGAGAGCTGGATCAAGTTCGAAGACAAGTACGTCCGGTATCCGTTCCAGAACCATCTCTCCTCGCTGCCCGAGCAGGCGATGCTCGACTGTCTGATCGGCCTCGTCGAGTCGCAGACGATCGAGAAGGATCGGGCGTTCTCGAACTTCGAGGAGTGGGTGCTGGCGAAGTTCGGCGCGGGCGTCGCGAAGCACTTCATGAACCCGTACAACTTCAAGGTCTGGGCGACGCCGCTCGCGAAGATGGGCTACTACTGGATCGCGGAGCGCGTGTCGGTCGTCGACTGGCGCAAGGCCATCGAGACCACCGTCGTGCCGAAGTCGACCGAGTGGGGCCCGAACGCGAAGTTCGGCTATCCGAAGCACGGCGGCACGCTCGGCCTCTGGAAGGCGGTGCTGCCGTTCCTCGGCGATCGGGTGCGCTACAAGAAGCGCGCCGCCTGCATCGACGAGGACGAGCACGAGGTCGTCTTCACCGACGGCACGACGCGGTCGTACGACCGCCTCCTCACGACGCTGCCGCTCGAGGCCGTCGTCGCGCGCCTGGCCCACGCGCCGGACAAGGTGAAGAAGGCCGCGAAGACGCTGCTCTTCAACCGGCTGTTCTCCGTCGGGATCGGCCTCTCGCGGCCGTGTCCGTCGGACAAGAACTGGATCTACTTCCCGAACCTCGAGACGCCCTTCTACCGGATGACCTACCTCTCCAACTACTCGCCGGACATCGTCCCGGGCGGCGACACGTCGCGCTACTTCGCCGTGCTCACCGAGACGACGTACTCGCCGTTCAAGCCCCTCCCGAAGGGCGACTTCGGCGAGGCGGTCGTGAAGGGGCTCATCGCCGAGGGCATCCTCGAGGAGAGCGACCGCAAGCGCATCGAGACGATCTTCCTGATCCACGCCGCGCACGCGTACCCGATCCCGTCGACGGACCGCAACGACGCCCTGGACACGATCCACGCGTACCTCGAGCCGAAGGGCATCTTCTCGCGCGGCCGCTTCGGCTCCTGGAAGTACGAGATCGGCAACCAGGACCACTCGCTCATGCAGGGCGTCGAGCTCGTCGACCGCTGGCTCGACGGGAGCG
>Ga0157374_10005788_pt1 | contig 10440 bp, 10 predicted proteins | sample M25metaG_FD_115308 | JGI IMG/M metagenome (GOLD analysis project Ga0157374, IMG submission 115308) | Miscanthus rhizosphere microbial communities from Kellogg Biological Station, Michigan, USA - M2-5 metaG | ecosystem: Host-associated > Plants > Roots > Rhizosphere > Soil | place: USA: Michigan... | reverse complement strand
GTTGATATGCTGGTTGATATGTATCGCCTGCATTCCGAGCGTATTTTAAACCTCGAATACCGTAGTGTGCGCGAGCGCCTGGTTTCGTTCCTGCTTACTAATAGCAAGCGTTTTGGCCGCCAGACTGACGAAGGCTTGCTTATCGATGTGCCTTTGCGCCACCAGGATATCGCCAGCTCAATTAGCGCTACGCGCGAAACCACCAGTCGCGAGCTAGCTGCGCTGGAGCGCCAAGGTTTGCTCGCCAGCCAGCAGTCGTACATCACACTTATTAACATGGAAAAGCTACGGCACTACTTAGAGTAAAAAGGGCCGACTCCGTCATTCTTCTCTAGAGTCTGCAGTTACTAACGGCGTCCTAAACACCCCATGTATACGGAGCAGCATTTAGGAGATCCTCCATTAGTAACTGCAAGCATCTATTTCCAGTGGCGCACAATTTCTTCAATGGTACGGACAATTATTTCATGCGGGGGCACATCCTGCGTCTCATAATAATGGTCAGTGGTAATATAATCTTCGATAACCGATAAACAGTAAATCTCATCGGCCAGAATGTGCATACGATCGACTGCCGCCACGCTTGCAAGCGGTGTCGCTACCACCAAGCGGCGCACTTTGATAGTTTTCAAATATTCAGAAGCTAAGTCAAGCGCAAAACCATTGCTCAAACCATCTGACACCAAAATGACCGTGCGTTCGCGGAGCAATTTGCGTTTAATGAGACCGCCCCTGCCCTCCAAACGATGCATTTCCTGCATTTTCGTCATTTTTTCTTGCTCAATAATGCCGTGGTATTCGCTTACTAATTCGTCAATTTCACTGGTAGAGTATGCGCCGTTATATGCAAATGAACCATCCTGAGCAATGCCGCCGATCGCCGTATGCTCGCGGGGCAGCTGAATTTCATCAGTTAGTAGCATGGTGAGGGGGCAATGCAACTCAAGTGCAATTTGGGCGGCCACCATCACGGCGCCGTCACTGAGCGCGATCACTACACATGGTTTATGCCGATATTTCTTAGCAATTTGGGCGGCCAAAACATCGCCCGCCGCTGCCCGGCTCTTAAAATACATACCCGCAGTGTAGCATGGTATATGACATAAGCTCTAGCGTTTTAAGAGGTGCGGGTGTTGTAAAAACAGTCTAGCAAAGAATGCTCTAGTTTACGCTACGCACCGCGCGTAACTTGTAAAATCGTTCGCGGTTGCCTTTGGTGCCAGCAACGTCGGAATCGGCCTTATCTAAAATGACAAAATACGGAGCGACCCACATTTCAAAATCTTTTAAAATGTCGCGCCGTATACGGTCGTTTTTGATAACGCCCTTATGTTTAAGGTTGCTTTCGCGAGCCTCGAACTGTGGTTTTACCATTGCAGCCACCACTGTTTGCGGCCCGCATAAGTCAACAATATGCGGCAAAATTTCACGCAAGCTGATAAAGCTGACGTCAATTACGATAATGTCAGGCACAGTGATCGTAACGGCATTTTTAATGACGTGCGGGTCGGTTTGCAAATACACGCTCAAAATGTCGGTTTGCTCATGCAACTCAATGCGCGGATCGCCATGTAGTTTAGGATGCAGCTGATTCGTGCCGAGTTCTACCGCATATACTTTTTGAGCGCCGTGCTGCAAAGCGTAATCGGTAAAGCCGCCAGTAGAGCTACCGACGTCGAGCATAGTTACACCTTTAAATTGCAAGTTCAATACATCGGCTACCGACGCAAGTTTTAGCCCAGCTCGCGACACATATTGTTCACTGGCATTTAAAATAATAGCTGCCGTATCAGAAACGGCTGCTCCTGGCTTAGTCACCGGCTTGCCGTCAACCAAAACCTTGCCCAACTTAATCCAGCTCTCTGCCTGGCTGCGCGATTGCACTAGCCCGAGTTCAAATACTAAGTGGTCGAGCCGCTGTTTCACGTTTTGTTAATCCTTTGAACGCTCCAGATATTCGCCGGTACGCGTATCTACTTTAATAACGTCACCCTGTTTGATAAAAGCGGGCACTTTTACAGTAATGCCGGTCTCGAGTGTGGCATCTTTCATAACGTTGCTAGTGGTATCGCCCTTCACCACGTTTTCGGCATATGTCACCAAAAGCGGTACGTTTTTAGGTAACTCCACGTTAATCGGGTTGCCGTTGAAGAATTGCAACTGAATGCGGTCCCCTTCTTTTAGGTAGCCAGCGCCGTCACCGACTAAATCGGCTGGAACCTCGAATTGTTCAAACGTTTCTTCATTCATGAAGTAGAATACGCTGCCGTCAGTGTACAAATACTGGACGTTTTGGGTAGTGACGTCCGCACTATCAAGTTGCTCGTTACCTTTGTAGGTCTTTTCTAAAACCTTGCCGTCGAGCAAACTTTTAATGCGCACGTTTACAATTGAACCACCGCGGCCCATCACTTTTTGGTTGTATTCTACAACCCTGTACGGCACACCATCAATCTGAAAAAGTGTGCCTTTTTTGAGATCTGTAATGCTAAGTGCCATACCTTGTCTCCTAAAAAATTATTATAGTTGTGCAGCGAGCAACTGAGCGGTTGCAGAAATTTGCGCAACATCTGCGGCGCTAAAAATATTGTACTCACTCGCTGCGACCACCAGTTTTTCGAGTTGTTCAAGCCGTTTTTTGGCTTCGTAGCTTAGGCGGACTTGCTCAGCGCGAGTATCGGCATAGTCGTGGTCGCGCATGTCCAGGCGCGTGTCAGTCGCGTAGCGCCGCAACCTTGCCAGCAAGTTACGCACGTCAGTTGGCGCAGCATCAGCATCAATTGCCGATATAATCATCGTAATTTGCTGCTCAAGCACTTTTGCCTGGTCGTATGGCGAAATATATCCCACGCGCCTTTGCCCACCTTTTTATTAGTTGTTTGCAACGAACGGCAACAAAGCGATATTGCGGGCGCGCTTGATAGCCACGCTCAAACGGCGCTGTTGGCTCTCGGTCAAACCGGTCGTCTTGCGAGTTTCAATTTGGCCATATACGTTTACATAGCGCTGCAATGTCTTAAAGTCTTTGTAGTCAAAATATGGAACGTCTGTTTTGTGCTTAAAAATCTTTGCCATGGTAGTAATCCTTTATATAGTAAGTTTCGGGGCTTAGAAAGGAATGTCGTCGAGGTTAACTGGTTCGTCGCCAATATCTTCGATAACCACGTCATCTTTTTTACTTGAGGTTGAGCTTGCGCCACTTGTACCATCGCTGTTTGCTGAGCCGCCAAACGAACCGCCTTGTGAGCCTTCGCTGTCGCCACGACCGTCCAAGAACGTTACGTCATTCGCGAGCACTTCGACCTTGCTGCGCTTTTGGCCGTCTTGTTCCCAAGCACGGCTTTGCAAACGACCCTGTACGAGCACGCGGCGGCCTTTGGTTACATATTGCGCAACGCGTTCGCCAAGCGGGCCCCAGGCAACAACGTCGATGTAGTCGGTTGCTTCCTGCCATTCACCGCTCTGGTCTTTATAGCTGCGGTTGAGCGCCAAGCTAAAGCTGTTAACGCTTTGGCCGCTTGGTGTTTGGCGCGTTTCCGGGTCGCGAGTTAGGTTCCCCATTAAGATGACTTGGTTGACACTCCGTGCCATAATTCCCTCCGTTCGGCTTTCGCCGAGCCCTCATTATCCCTTAAAAATTATTCAGCCGACTTTTCAGCTTTTTCGGCTTCGTCGGTTGCTTCGCCACGAGCTGCAGCCTTGGCAGCTTTTTCGGCTTTCAAAGCTTCTGCCTTGGCAATTGCTTTGAGGTCGGGGCGAACAATCATGAAGCGGATAACTTCGTCGGTGATGTTCAAAATGCTTTCAACTTTGCGAACAGCTTCGCCGGGAAATTCAACAGTGTAGAAAACGTACACGGCATGTTCGTTCTTTTTAATTGGGTATGCCAGCTTGCGCTTGCCCCAGTTGTCGATGTTGACAACTTTACCGCCGTTGTCGGTGAAAATTTTTTCCACGCGGCTGGTTGCTTTTTCCAGATCAATTTCGAGATCTGGGTGATACAATACTGCAATTTCGTATTGGTTCATTCCAAAAGTCCTCCCTTGGGTTTAAGCCCACACGCTAAATGTGCCGTGAGCTGAGTTAGTAGCTTTGCTATTATACCAGGTTGACCTCTGTTTTGGCAACCATCTGTTTAATAAGGTTTTGGCGGGTTGTAGGCGTACACATCTTTGCCGTTACGCCTGCTGAGCATAGTCCTCATGATATGCTTAACGCTACCAATAAAAATCCGGGGCTCAAGGTCGCCAACACTAGCACCAATAATGAATTCATCTCCGCGCACAATGTTAGATTTTGCAAACGCTACTCTTTTTACTACCGACTGTGAGGGGTTATATACATTTTTTGCTTGTATTAAATGATGCTTCACATGCGTGACACGGCTTTCGTCTTCTGGGTCGAATAGTGCTAAGCCAGGCACCCAGGAACGATTTTTGTATGGCCGCATATCCGCACCGGTAAAAACCTGGGCAGGATAGGTTGTGCCTTCAAACTCAATGTACATTTTTTGAGGGCCAGACTCGACACCTCGGTGGTTGCCAGCAGGCGGAATAATCAAGGCGTTTTCTACAAACGCCTGGGATACCTTTTCGGACGTGACGGGATGCTCGCCAACGCCAAGTAAGTCTATAAATTTTCCAACACCACGAACAATCCTGCTACCCGGTAGCTCAGAACCAGATGTATAGCTATAGCTTATGCTACCGTCAGACAAAGTTTTTGGGTCTATGTTTAAGCCTTTTATGCGCCAGGTTGTTGGGTCAAACGATTCTAAAACCCTGGGATAGCGTTTAAAATGAGTCAAGTCGCGGTTTGCTAGAATAATCGCGGCTCGTACTGCTGGGTCTTCCTCGCCTTTTAAGGCAGCTGTATTAGATGTAATTGCCCACTTATATTCATCAAATTCCTCGGGCAAACTTCCTTCGGGTATCCGCTGCAAGCCGCCATCTTCGTCACCCAGCCCCTCAATATCGCCGTAAATATCACCTGCTTTGTCCATTTCGAGCGGTTCGGGGTCTACCTTCCAATTGTCGATTCCGTTTTCGCTTGTACCACGCAGTACACTCGATGCATACTCACCGGCCACACCCTGTTTGAGCGTCGGAGTAGCGCGGAACAAGCTAACGGCTCCCCCATTACCATCTGGCTGCATCGAAGGTGCAATTACCGACTTCCATCGTTCAAGGTCGCCCTCACCCGGTACAACCATAGGACCTAGCATTGTCAAAAGTTCAGCCACGCAGTATACCCTCATTTAATGCAAATAAGTATGCCCTATTACCGCACCGTTATCAAGGTTTATTGTACTAAAAACGTTTCGCGGGGTGATTGCGGGGCGGGCGGCTGCGGCGTATCGTCGGAGCCGCTTTCTTCTTGTATAGGCGGTTCAGCAAATACCTCATCGAGCGAACTTACCAATACTTCGCGCGGGCGGGAGCCGTCGGCCGGACCGACAATGCCCTGTTCTTCCATGGTTTCGATTAAACGGGCGGCACGGCCATAACCGATACGCAAACGGCGCTGCAATAAACTAGTACTTGCCTTACCGCCCTCAATCACCACTTTAACAGCGTCTTTCCACATGTCGTCGTCGGCATCATTGCCGCCGCCGTATTCAACCACGTTACTACCCTTGCCGCCAATTTGCACAGGTTGGCTGATGATTTCGTCGTCGTATTGCGGCGGACGTTGGTCGCGAATAAAGGCGGTAACCTTTTCAGTTTCTTCGTCGCTAATAAAAGCGGCCTGCACACGCTTGGGCTTTGGCATGTCGCTGGTTGAAAGGAGCATATCACCACGACCAAGCAACTTTTCGGCACCCATTTGGTCAATAATAGTGCGGGAATCGACCTGACTGGCCACCGTAAAGGCGACGCGGGCAGGGACGTTAGCCTTGATTAAGCCGGTAATAACATCGACGCTCGGGCGCTGTGTCGCAAGCACCAAGTGAATACCGGCAGCACGAGCTTTTTGCGCCAAGCGCACTACAAGGCTTTCGACGTCGCGGGCAGCCATCATCATGAGGTCGGCAAGCTCATCGATGACAATCACGATATACGGCATGCCCTCTTCTTTTTTGAGGTTGTTATATGCGCCGATGTTACGCTTGCCGACCTCGGCCATAGTACGCAAGCGGCGCTCCATTTCAGCCACTGCCCACTTTAGTGCACTAATACATTTTTCAGGTTCGTTGATAACAGGTGTGAGTAGGTGCGGAATGTTGTTGTATGGTGTCAATTCCACTTGCTTAGGGTCAACCAAAATGAGCTTGAGGTCGCTCGGGCTGTTGCGGTATAACAAGCTGGTTAAAATGTCATTAATCATCACCGATTTACCCGAACCAGTTTGGCCGGCGACCAAAAGGTGCGGCATTTTTGCAAGGTCGACCACTACCGGGCGGCCACCGATGTCTTTACCGATTGCAAACGTCAGCGGGTCTTTACTATCGTTCCAGTCACGTGATTGCAAAATCGAGCTTAAGCCCACGATTGCCGGTTTGACATTCGGTACCTCGATGCCGACAGCGCGCTTACCGGGGATTGGTGCTTCCATACGGATAGCGTGAGCAGCCAGGTCGAGCGCCAAGTTGTTTTCGAGGGCTGTGATTTTAGTGAGCCTTACCCCCGTCGGTGGTTTAAGTGTGTACTGCGTAACACGCGGGCCGACGTTAGCGCCTTCCATTTCGACATCGATGTTAAAGTTGGCAAAAGTATCGTGGATAATTTTAGCATTGCCATTAACGTCACCTGGGTCAGCCTTATCTTGCTTGGCGTCGAGCAAACCGACACCGGGGAACTTCCAATCCGGGTCACTGGCAAGCGTAAATGCTTCATGGGTTTCGGGCGCAGGCATTTTTTCGGGCACGGCGCTGTTTTTGAGAGACGCTAGACGCGGACGCGGCCTATCGGCTACATCTGTGTGCTCGACTGGAACGCCCTCGTTAAGTTTAAAGCCAGACGTTTCTGCACGGTGTTTAAGCTGGGATATGTCAGTATCCTCATCTGCTTCTTCGCGGGTAAAAATATCAGCGATTTTAAGCAGCACCTTTGGTGAAATAGCAAAGGCAAAGAACGTTGCGAGCGTAGCCAAAACGAGAAACAATATGGACGCCGGCAATTTATCAAGCAAGCCGAGCGCTGCGCCGCCCAAGCCTGCACCAAGCTGGCCGCCATGGCCGTTTTGCCAGGCGCCACTGGTAGTTTTATCGGCAAACGAAGTAAACAAAAAGCATGCCACAAAAACCACAATTGCACTGACACCAGTTAGCTTGCCGGCTGGCATGCGGTGGTCTTCGGTAGAAAACTTAGTAACGGCCCATAAAACGAACATGAACGGAATTAAATATGCCGCCCAGCCCACAAGCCAGTAGCCGCCGTGGAACAGCCCCACCGGCAGCGGGCCACCGGTGCCAAAACCGCCCAGCAGCATAAATAAAGCAATGACACATAGGATAACCGCGAAACTTAGTGGCCAAAAGGCCGAACGTTCTTTTATTTCGGGTTCTGGTTTTTTGCGTGACCGGGAAGTTGTTTTTTTCTTTTGAGCCATACTGGAGTTATTATATCAGTTTACTGCTTGTGGTAATTGATATAATTATAGCAATATTTACAACTTTTGTCAAAGTGCTTTCGGTTTTAGTGCTAGTCTGTGCGCGCATCTTGGCCGAGCAGGCGCGAGCGCATTTCCTGGACACGCTTTTCCTGTTCACGAGCGATATCTTCGGACGATTTGGTTTTGCTTTGGTGCACAGTCTTAGCTTCTACTTTGCCGCCAATAATGTTCACCACAGGGATGACGATTGGGCTACGCTGAGTTTGCTCGAACAAATAGTGCGTAACATGGTCTTTTAGCTCGGCCTTAAAGCGGTCGAGGTCAACCCGCTTGTAGCGCTGTTGCACGGCACGGCGCAACTCGTGGCGCAAGCCGTTCATAAGGTCTTCGTTGTCGCGCATGTAAATGAAGCCGCGGCTGATGATATCTGGGCTGGTCAGTAAGTTGCCTGAACGCTTGTCAACGGTAAGCACAATTGCCACCAAACCTTCCTCGCTTAATAGTACGCGGTCTTTGACCACAACATTGCTAACAATCGCGCCGGTTTGGTCCACCAAAATAGTGCCGCTGGGCACATTGCCTTCGAGTTCCATTTTATCCGGCGTTAAGGCGATGACGTCGCCATTTTCAGCATTCACGGTGTTGGCACGCGGAATACCCAGTTCGACAGCCAACTCGATGTGGCTCTGCTTTGAGCGATACGCGCCGTAAATTGGAATGAAGAATTTAGGGCGTGTGAAGTTAATCATGTCGGCGTATTCATCGCGCGAGGCGTGGCCGGAAACGTGCAGTGGGCCGACGCCTTCAAGCTCGTGGTTAACATGCGTGAATACGTGCACGCCGCGGCGCATAAGTTCGTCGATCATATTGCCGATAAGCGCGTCGTTACCGGTTTCCGGAATCGGCGTACTCGAGAGAATTACTGTGTCGTGCTCTTTCATTTTGACGTGGCGGTGTTCGCCTGAAGCCATACGCTGCAAGGCAGAACTTGGCTCACCTTGGCCACCAGTACACACAACGACAAGTTCGGTGTCTTTAAGATTTGGTGCGCTGGCGATCGGCACGAACGTACCTTTTGGTACTTTTACGAAACCATGACGCACTGCCATCTCCAGTGTGCTCATCATGCTACGGCCGTCGAGGGCAATCTTTTTGCCATGGTGTACGGCGGCGTTAATAATCATCTGGATACGATTGATGTTGGTTGAGAAGATCGCGATGAACAAGCGGCCTGGCGCTTGGTCCATAATGTCAATAAAGCTTTGTTCAAGCGTGCTTTCCGACGGCGTGCGGCCTAAGCGTTCGGGGGTGGTACTTTCGCTGAGCAGTGCCAAAACCCCTTCGCTACCAAGCTCTCTCAAACGGTCGGTGTCGGTTTTGTCGTGGTCGAGCGGGTTGGGGTCAAGACGGAAGTCGCCGGTGTTAATGATGCGGCCGACCGGGGTGTCGAGCACGATACAAGGTGAACCAGGAATAGCGTGCGTGACAGCCACTAGTTCGGCAAAGAAGGCACCAATTTTGAGGCGCTCGTGCGTGTGCTGATTCATGACTACAGTGCGCAACTCGAAACCTTCGGGCATTGGCAGGCCAAAGTTTTCAAAAATTTCCTCTACACGGCCGATAGTAAATTGCGAACCGTAAATTGGCGCTGGGAACTTTGGCACGATATGCGGCAAACCGCCTATGTGGTCAAGGTGGCCGTGGGTAATAATATACCCGCGTAGTTTGTGTCTGATACTCTCCAGATATGTGGTGTCTGCAATGCCGTAGTTGATGCCCGGCAAATCCACGCCAAGGTCATTGCCGCAGTCCATAATTACAGCGTCGTCCATATATTCAACGAGCATCATGTTTTTAGAGCCGCCGCCGTTCATACCGCCAAGGCCAATAACCTTAAGGCGCGGGCTGTCGTCAATGAAATTAGCGCGGCGCTCGCGGGCAACTGGCGCGGCACCTGCCGATAAATATTGGTTGGCGACGCGTTGGGCGTCGGCCTGGCTGCGTTTTTGAGCACGCACTGCCGCACCACGCGAGACTGTCGATTTAGAAATACTCAAACCGTCTTGGTTGTTGTTTCTTTGGCCATTGCCGCCATTACCGTTGCTGCGGCGCTGGCCTTGATTATTACTGCCACGGCCTTGGTTGGCACCGCCACCATTTCCGTTGCCACCACGGCCACGGCCGCTACGTGCACGGCGCTGCTGGCCATTGTCGTTTTGCCTGCCTTGATCTTGGTTATCTATTGGCGCTTGACTAATATCTTCCTGTGAATTGTTTTGATCTTCCATTGTTTTTAAGGTTCCTTCCTAATTGTCGGTTGAAAAAGTATTTGCTGTCTTAATCATGTTTATGACTGTTGGGATCTTTGCGAAATCATCCAGTAATGTTTTTCGCATGCTGCCGTTATAGAGCGCAGCGGCCGGGTGAAACAGCGGCATATACACTTGCCCCTTGTAGCGTTTCGGCTGGCCATGCACTTTACTAATTTGCAGATCCGGCAAGAAACAATTCATGCTGTGGCGCCCGAGGGTAATCACAACTACTGGTTTAATTATTTCTAGCTGGGTCTGTAAATATGGCAAAAATTCGTCTTTTTCGGCGGGTAGCGGGTCGCGGTTGTTTGGCGGCCGATATTTGACAATGTTGGTGATGTAAATATCTTTGCGTTCCATACCGATGGTTGCCAGCATCTCGTTTAAGAATGTGCCGGCAGCACCCACGAAAGGCTTGCCCTGAATGTCTTCGTTTTTACCAGGCGCTTCGCCGATAAACACTACGTCGGCATTAGGATTACCGTCACCAAACACGAGCTGCGTCGCCATCTGAGCCAATTCCGGCGTAACATGAGCCGCCAAAATTTTAGCCTCCAGTTTGTCGAGCTTCTTT
>Ga0157374_10005787_pt1 | contig 10441 bp, 6 predicted proteins | sample M25metaG_FD_115308 | JGI IMG/M metagenome (GOLD analysis project Ga0157374, IMG submission 115308) | Miscanthus rhizosphere microbial communities from Kellogg Biological Station, Michigan, USA - M2-5 metaG | ecosystem: Host-associated > Plants > Roots > Rhizosphere > Soil | place: USA: Michigan... | reverse complement strand
GTTCCCCCCACTTTGGTGTGGCCACACAGTGGCGGGGAGTTATGTGGCAGCATGATTGTGTGCAGGTTGATTGCACCTGGTTGGAGGGGAATGATTTTGAAAGATCAACGGAAATAGGAAACTCCTCTTCATAGACACACACTCGAACGTATGCGAAACAAGGCGGGAACAGCGGGTTAGAGAACGTCAGCATTATCGAACTTGTCTATTGTTGCTGGTTCTGGTGCTACCCCATCCGCTCGCAGACTTGGAATAGAGGGAAGCTGGCCGCGCTGGTTGGGAGTGCTTACTCAATTGGGAGAAACGTAGAAATAGCAAGTTTATTCGAGTAGGATGAGGGGGCTGCAGTGGCAGGTAACATGATAGGCAGCTTCTTGCGAATACACCGCATGGCAGGAAAGCAGTCTGGAAGCAAGTTGTGACAAAGTTCGGGTCGAAATTTCTCCTAAAAAATGCGCTACACGAGTTCAGTCTTCCTTCTTTCATGATCCTTCTGGGCTGAAAGGTCCCCTCTCAGACAGCCACCCGTCCATGGGACTAAGCTCAAGCTAAGTGCCAGGAATTGCTGGACAAGGACGCTCCATGACAAGTGTGCTCATTAGTGCGTGTTCGGGGAACGGATGAGGATTAAACATTGCGTGGGCACTACGTGAGATTCCAGCCGGAAAATGACAAGTCACAAAGTCCGGCCAGCCCTTCTCTCAAGCCTCCAACTGCCATATAACAAGGATGTATGTCAGAAAAGAGGAAGAGATTCTCCGACGACGTGATGCAATCTGACTCACCTCAATTGGCTTCCCTGGATAGGGATTCCGCCACTCAACTTCTTTTCAATTCCAGCCGCAGTAACACAATTTTCCTCCCATGTGGCACACACTAAACTTGGGAGTAGAAGGGGTCGTCCCAGACAAATTCGAACGACTTCGACGACTATCCAATCCGTAAGAGAGAGAAAAATGAACATGAAACTTCGGTGACCTATGAATAGGTTAAGTTAATGAGCATCCGACTAGAGAAAGAAGCGACAGTGAGATTGGCAGCAATTTTTTAAGAGTCGTCAACTTCCGCCATTGTTACTTACCATGGTTGTTGAAGGGCACAGAAAAGGAAGAAAGGAATAAAAATGGATGGAAGCGGGGCAAATAAACTCAACAGGAGAATACTGGCCTGCAGCAAATGACAGATTGCTGGATGAAAGAGGAGACGGGGAAAGGACCTAACATACTTGCACAGCTGAGAATAGACTAGTGGTGGGAGGATTGTTGCACCCACAGGCGTTCTCCTCACTGGATGTAGCGGTAGAGTTTGGACTGAACTTTCTTAAAATAACCCCTGTTCGAGAGTAGAAAAGCCGCTCATCCATCCGGCTACATATCACAGAGCAGAGAGCGTATATGCAAGAGGAATGTCTCTTTAACTACGAAGGTGAGGGTTGGCTGTTGAATCATTGATGAGTTATTAATTAAGAGATGGCAATTGATAGGACAGCGGGGAAATTGCGACTGGCGTGCAGAGAGTGTTTGTACCCTCTGCTTGGAGCGGGGAAATTAGAGGAGGAAATTAAGCCCTACACACTCGATAGACTCGCTGATTCGCCCATAATCCCTGCACACAACAACGACATATAAACAGGGGTGGCAAGTAGGTCCCTTATATTTCCGTTGCACCAATATCGAAGTCATAATAACTAACCAGTTCGTTGGAATTGAATAGAGGTGGAGATCGAAGCGGGAGGAAAATTGAAGAACAGTGCTGATGAGATGGGCGACGGTGAGGGCAGACAAGGGCCAGGTGACATGGCCCACACACTAGCGGCAATCGATAGTGGTGGTGGCTGGTGGGGCTTGCAGGGCCACGGGAGCTGAAATAAACAACTCCCATCAATAATACGATCACATCACCAGATAGAGCAGCACGGTGTTGATAGTCAATGCTACCTACTGTTGGTGCGTTGCAACTCCCGAGAGGTAGATAGAAGACGGAATAGGGCTCGTGTCCTGTTGGTCGACCCCGCTCCACAGAGGAGCGCCCCTCCAATGGAAGGTGGTTTCCCAATGTCTTACGTGGATGGTTGGGCTCAGATTGTTGGGTGAGAAGTCGTGGTCGACGGCATCGAGTTCTCTCACGAATTGTGACCAATTGACAGTGCGGCCCGGCCGAAGCTTCATCTGCCTTATTCTCCATCTCATGAATTTTCTGTATTTGTGAGTAGAATAAAGAGTCAGCTCCAGCCGAGGAGTCTCAGGAGATCGCAGTAAACTTGCACGTGTTAGTTCCTGATAGCATTAGAGATAGTTCCTTAAAATCTCCGTAATGTTCCTAATGTAACAATGACAAAAAGGAAAATTGATATCCGACCCTGACGTTAGATTAGCTAAAGAACAACCGACCGCCGCGAAAGATTGGGCAAATTGATGAGAGCAAAACGTGAGTGGGCGCTGGCGGGAGGACGTTCCTATGTAAATAGGAAACGTCAGGGGACCTCACATTGCAAGCCATACTACAAACAGGGGGAGTGAAAAGAATGGAATGAAAAGCTGTGAGAGAGAAGTGGGAGGACTGGGAGTCTGAATTCATTTACCCAAGTTTCACCTTCCATGCTGTATAATTCTCGCTCCCTGCCTTCTCATTAACGGAAACGAATCTATGGTCTCAATTGCCTCTTTCCGGCAGGGGTGTTTGTTTCTCGAGAATTTCCACCTCTCTGGCATTCACTCTAGTTCCAAGTTCAAAGGATTTTCTAAGTGTAAACACGAACGGGGCACGTTGACAAGAGGAGACATTCCTTGGAGTTGACACCAACAGAAAATGAGACGTCATAAATAGCTTTGACTTTATCCTCTTATCTTGCCCTCCACTTCGGGCAATTAGTCTAGAACAACAACTAACATCATCAGTCGCTTGTCATACTTCTCTCGTCAATTTTGTGTGCCTCGCGAACCCTGGACAGGACGGCAGTTTGAAGGCAAGCATGAACCTGGGAGCACGAGATTAGACCCATCCTGAGCAGCCCATCGATGTGACTCTTGTGAACGATATTCGTCATGTCGACTAGCACGATCTCCTCTTTACCACCTTAATTAAACACTAACTTAATTCTTCATAGACATAGAGAAAACAATTATTCTTGACTACCCAAAGTTGCGATTGTGATCCTCGGCACCGCTTCGCTGTACTCTCGGGAATTCATGTCGGCAAAAGGCGTTCCATCCACAGTCCCACATTCCACGGAGCCAACTAATCCACGCATTGCGATTCCGGCATCGGCAAGTGCCAAGCTAGCAGCATTCACGCAAGCGGCTAGGTTTCCACCGTCGGACTAAATCTCCGTGTTCAATGTCGAAGACATCAATAACTTAGCCTTCTGCTTACCTCTAGAACTTCGCAAAAGATATCGATCTGACTACGAGGATATGTCGTCGTGATGATAGCATTCTCAAATGTACGCTCCAGCAGCCTTCCATAGTTGTTGCCACGTCTGTCACCACGAGGTCGGTTGCGCCTGTCGGGGAGGGCAAAGGTTGCCTGGCTGTATTGACAATTCACTAAGCACTGCTCCTCGTTCACTCTCGATCGAAAACGGCATTCCTGAGGGCCGTAGACTGAACACAAAACCTAAAATCTCCATGTCAATATGACAAAACAGATCACAGCCAGTAACTAACCTTCGTCCCTCCTTGCTCATAGTAGACAGATCCATCTGCTCGTGGAGACACCCCCATACGGTGCGAGATGTTGCGAATTTGCGCCGGCTTCCTAGCATCCTGCCTCAGTCCAAACTCATTGATGATCAGATTACTCATGCCTAGAGAGGGTGATTGTCTGGGACCTACGGCTAGTTCTGGCGCCTTGTTGGTTGATTCAACTACTAACCACTGCCCTCAAATGACAGACTTTCAAGAACAAATATCGAACTTTCGGAATTGGCGTATTTCCTCACAGAGAGGGGGATATTCGAACAGTCTGGCGTTCTGCCCAACCTACGAAGGTGGGATTTTGATAATTCTAAGAGGAATATCTAGAGGAGAATAGCGCTAGTAGGGTTCACGATTTTCAAAAGTTCAAGCATTCTGCTTGAACTAACTTCTACCGGGGGCTGAATCTTCTATTACTTGTATTCTGATGTGCCTTAGTGTTGTGTGATCGTGTGGACTAATCGGGACACAGAGCACAGAACACAGAACAAGTCAATGACCAAAAGTTCTTTATGTTCCAGAAAAGATTCTCGAAATTTTGTGATCGAAAAGCATTGTTCGCGAAAGGTTCGTATCGAAATCGACTTGAAAGGCCATCAAATGTGGTGTTTTGTTGTGTGAGATCTTCCCTAGAACACGCATTATGACTTAAGTTGGGCTGAACACGTACGTGCAAGGAATACAACGGAGTTCTAACTGCGGGGCTCCCACTCTGAACTCATCGCCGATTGCGGAAATTTGGGCAATGCCTACTACACTCCGAGAGGCCTCCTGCGCGCCAATCCTCCGCCACTCCACCATGCTCAGACCTTAATTTCAGTTGCGGGGAACTATATGCTTGTGGACTCGCATTGGATTGGTCAGTCTTCTCGCACTATCCTCTATCCAGCATTTTACTATTAAGAGTCCGGGTTCCGCAATTCAATTGCTGTCTGAATACTCAATTCCGATCTATTCTCGACTCACGTGCCTCTACTCTCCTCTATAGCTTCAGGGTGGGCTTTTCACCTCCTTAAGTTCAGTCGGATGCGGGAACAAGTGGGTAGTACCTTTCTCTATAGCTCTTCCATCTGGATACTTAACAGTCTATTCTCGAGTGACAACTGAATGAACGTTCCACCGCGACATGTCTGCTGTCTCACAACATTCTGAAACTCCTCTACAACCCTGCACGCAGCACTACAATGGCTGGGCTTCACAAGCATTTGACTTATTGTCACAGTGTGTTTAGGAGACTGCGGGACATCAGTGCATCTTTCTCTTAATGGGTAGTATGGAGCGGGTTGCTCAAAGCGTGTCTGGCTGGCGTTTCTGGAATGCCGGGTTGTGAAAGCGAACTCAAAGTACCTTTGCGACGCTGGGGCGGTTAAATGCACGGCTTCACACTCTGTGGCGAAACAAGTTGTACAGACTGAAACGAGGACAGAAGGCGACGGTTCGTTGCACTCAACGTGCTGAAAGGGCTGTGCCATGGTTGAAATACTGTTAATTTTACTGTGAAGGTGTGGTCCTGTGTGGTTGGATGGTATTCAGGCAAACACCACGCCCATAGAGAGTGGTTCTGGTTAGGTGACGGAAGAGGCAGGCTTTGGAAAATCAACTTCGGGAAACGATTTTGCCACTGACAGATCAACCAACTCCAGATAATGCCTGATAATCTACCGCACGAGCTGGCTAAAGGGTGGAGGTATTTGTGTTGGGTCGATAGCGACTGGGAAGCTTGGCAAGTTGAAATTAGTCGATAGCGCCAATTTTAGATGGAGAAGTGGAGCTACTTGAAGCTACATGCACGTGTAGATTGCACTGAGGTTAATCAACGAGCGGGTCCACGTCCACCAAGCACCATACCACACATTTACGCCTTTGATCGCTCCCGTGGTGGGATTGTTGAGTAGTCTAGCTACAGTGGATATTGACAGTGGCGGTGGTGGATTATTGATATGCTGGCTGTTGCTGGTTGGTGGAGTTAGGGGAGGGGTGTGTGTTGTTGGTGGCTGATTGACTGGCTGTTTAGGTACTGAAGAAGGGCGTGCTCACTCCAGACAGGTAAATTAGGCAGTAGCGCGGGGTGGTAGTGCGTAGCGCACGCGTGGAATTGAGTCACCGCTCGTGAAGGAAAGAAGAACAGGCAGTGGAGGAGCACGGACACTGTCACACTCGACCATTGCGAAGACGTTGCTCTACTCCGAGACTGAACTTATTCCGCCTCACATCCCAATAGTTCCCAATAGCTCTCGATGGCCCAATCGTCTACCATCAGCCTTCCATTAGCCTTCTCTCCAATAACCCTGGTTCTCGGGGAATGGCAACTCTGCCTGGGTTCCACAGCTGGATAGAGCTTGACCGGGACCTGCTCACTTGTGTGGCATAATAGCAGGTGTGGCCTTAGCCTGGGCTTGATTGGTGGGTTGGCTGGTAGAGGGTCAGCGGTTGGTGTAGTTTGGGAATTTGGTGGTCAGGTGGAAGTAGTGCGGGATACACTTGAGGATTTAATCGCTTGGGTCTTGATGCGGACTCCACTCCATTTTGCCGATGACGAACCATTCTATCCCAATATTCCCATTGAACTGCCTCCCATCTTTGCCCCCACTCCAATCCTGTTCAAACTCCGTTAGACTCCATCACAGCCGCCCAATAAACAGCACAAGACAAGTCGAAAGTAGGAGGGAGTAGGAAGACAGAGGCGATCTAAATCGGTTACCTACTAACTTACGCCCCCCATTCGTTCTTCAGGTTCCCGACAAATCCACTCCTCCCCATCCTTATAGTCCATCCATATAGTCCTTGTCTACGAGACACTTTTGGCAGAAGATAGTAGTTGGGAGGAGGGTAGTTGGGGAATGTGGAATCGTGACGTGGATAGATCAGAGCAAGCCGGGAAATTGCGGGATGCCGAATGGTCCAATGTTGACTGGATACTGGGGCGCTACGCCTGGCGGATTTCCATATTATAGCTGAGTCTGGAAGAGCTGGGATTGTCTGGGGAGCGGTAAATTGTCGCAGGGGGAGCCATGCGTCAAGTTTCCTGAAAAGCTGGCTCCCGATGCCATGGGGGAGTTGCTGCCGTGAGTGACAGCGTAGAGCATTCTCCTATCCAGGAAGGTGGGAATTGGTGTCGCATTATGCTGGGGCAGAAGAACCCCAAGCGCACAGATTGACCAAAGGGGACTGGAGACGATGGATGGGACCAAATAGCCGTTGCTTTGCTTGCGCATTTCTGCGAATATTACTCCTTCTCGGGGGCCCTTGCGCTCATTCTTGATTCAGTTGGAAGGATCGACTGTGACTGCCATGCATGGCGTTTCCCGAACACCTGATCTCATATTGCCTCCATTTCACTCCCAGACATGTACTGAACCGATTGTGCACACTGCAACTATTGGTGTAGTGGATTGGGGGGTGGGAGTTTTGTTGATGTTGAAGATGTTCTAGAGATGGTGGTGTGGTACAGAAGCACACAGTGCGAGCAGTTAAATAACACTCCTCCCCCACTGGGTAAACTCCATTGTTGCTCATTGTTGGATTATCTCCTAGTTGATGACCTCCATTGAACACTCCATTCCGCTGACATGAACTGTTGGTATGCTGTGGATTCGGAGAGGGAGAACATTGCCACGTGGAATTTCGATTCTTAACTCCGCCACCATACCCATGCCCTCTACATGCTGAGAAGCGTTTCCGGATGAAGGAGAAGGATGGTGGTGATTGTGATAGAGGACTGCCACTTTCAGAAGAAGACGAGATTTTCGTGATAGTGGCCATTCTAGAACCAAAATCTGAACTGCGGCGCTAGGTCTCCTCTAAGTCTCCTGCTAGGGTCTCCTCCGTATTTTGTCCAATGGCCTGGGGATATGAAGGATCTGTGTGACGCTAGAGTGACCGAGACTGAGTTCTCTGAGGTGTAGGTGGGAGTAGCCGGAGTAGGTGCCAGGAGATGTAGAAAGGGAAGGGGGTCGGTAGTCATGAGTATAACTGGACTCTGCTTTTCTCACTCCTTCACTTCTCTCCATTTCACTGCAAGGGTTGGATGAAGATGGCACAAACTGGGGTTGTCTGGAGAGGCGCACTCAATCAGTCTGCCACGTGATATCACGGCTCCAATAATCTATTAGTCTGTTGTTGCTCTGCTGGGACGAAGAAGATGGAGAATGGTGGAGAAGAACTAAAGGGGCGATGGGGAAGGCGGGCCGAGTTGGGTGGGACACGGCTGCCAGAGAGCCTGGATATTCTCCCGCTTTCCTTAGCTTTAAAGTAGTATGCAGTGGGTTGGCTCCATGTTTCCTTGTTCTCCATTCACGAATTCACTCCTGTTAGCTGATATAAGGTTGACCATCCACTGCCCAATGTCATAGTCAATGAGATGAAGGTGAGGATGGAAGAGTGGTGGATTGCGTTGGTGTGCTCTGCTACTCTAGTGTGCCTGGCCATTCGCAACTACAACTACACTAGGGCATATCTCGGGGACTGCTTCCGTTAAAGGGGTGCTGCTGGGTGAAGACCTCCTATAGCTCCATAGAGTGATAGTGTCAGCGAACCACACAGGCTTCGCTCCCCGATGAGCTTGATTCCCAAAGGTCCCGTAGGAGCTGCATTTGAAGTGGGGCGTATGTGATTGGCGGTAGAAGATGGTGAAATCCCTGGAGCTCACGGTACACACTGCACTGTAGGAGAAATGGGATTTAATCACTCCGTTTGTCGACAAGAACACTGGCATCAGCTCTGCCTCACAGGTCCCCACCTCCCATTGACTCCTCTCACCGCATTCTCCACAAATCGATCTCCACGGAGATGAGACTAGAGACAGACTCTATCGGTCTCACTCCTCCTGCGATCTCTTAGCCGCATAACGGCACAGGAAGGTAGATGAAGACGGGCTTAACTGGCGGAACACGGATAGAAGACAGGGGGATGAGAACTGGGCTGAAGACGGTGGCCCGGTGTCACTCTCCCTCCCCAATGGGATGAATTGTGGAAAATGGAAGAGAAGGCCCAAAGATCCTCGATAGGGAGAAGTTCACTGGGGTGATCGGTACTCTGTCTCCGAATGTGTGGAGGTATGAGCTGGTGTGGCTTGCAGTCGGTCAACGATACCACTAACAGGGAAGGCAGATGATCGAGAAGATCTAAACGGGCGTGAGCTCTTCTATTGTAGGGAGCAGGGATTTAGATTTTAGGTCTAAGCTCATTGGGGAGGATGGATGGGAGTAAAAATAGAAATTGGTCACAGGAACTGGGAAAATGCTCTATATATATAGGCAGCTCTACTCTTAGTTAGCAATGTAATATCAAACCAACCTGAATCCATCCCATTCGTTTGGCCTTTGTTCATCGGCAATCTCATCTTCTATCCATCTATCGGCACCATGCAATCTGGGCCAATCACGCTACACTGGGGGCACAATTGTCGGGAGAGTTGTCAGGCCTCAGTTATTGGGAAATGCAGAAAGTTTCACATCGGCGGGTTGGTAAGAAGACGTGGGACGATGAAACGTGTGGAGGGTGTCGAAATGATGTGGGTCATGTGGCGTCGATCGAGTGTTTGTGGAAAATTCGATAGATACGGTAGCGAAACACGAGCGTGCGGCTTCAGGGATCCCATCAGGGGAGGGAGGGTGGAGTAGAGGGTGACAACTGGCGTGTCAGCAGGGGAACTGCTCCTCTTTTATACCCCTCCTCGCTCGCTTGCGCGTATACGCCCTACTCCTATTGATGAAAGAGGGCTGGTGGTGTGGGAGAGAACAGGAATTCTTTCGAAAGAGGCTCTTTAGGGAGTGGTGGTTAATGATGGGAGATGGGGCAGAGATAGGAATATCGACTCTCGACGAAGGGTGCTGAGTTGGAACTCCACCCATTGGCTGAGTTTTGAAGCGAAAGCACACGCACGCATCCGCCCATTGAGTAGATGCGGGGCTGAAGTAAACAACAATAGGCATGGTGGTGACGTTAATGTTTTTCACGGGAAGGGATGAGGGGGCAGATCGTAGGGGATGAAACGTGTAAAGGGGACCAAAACGGAACTAAATTTGGGCTAACTTGAAGTAAAAAGTTTGCTAGTGACATTTAGCAGTTTTGCGTCTTAGCCGCCGTGGGTGGGTAAGTATAGGACGCACAGAATCTGCTTTGATGATGCTTGCTTTCAGCTTGCCATCCATTACACGAGTCGCTGAGCTCGAAAAAAGAATTCTACTTCGAACATCGATTGTAGGATGGGCCTAACACACTTCAAGCGTAGTGCTTGTTGTTTGTGCAAGTGTGGGGGAATGGGTTAAATAGCGGCAATAATATATGTACAACAACAGTGGAACAACTCATATGCAACCCTGCATGCCTAGCATAGGCATGGTTGAGATCAAAAAGTAAATAGACGATCGACCAGGAATCTAGTCATATCTCCATGACACGCAAAATGAATGGGCTCAGCCGGGGATCGAACCCGGGACCTCTCGCACCCAAAGCGAGAATCATACCACTAGACCACTGAGCCGAACGAAAGCCAGCACTCTGACAGAGAATATAAGGAATCTTGGGTATAGCGCCTCGACATCCCCCTGGACGTTTGCGCTCGCTGACCTTCTTCCCCTCCTAAGAAAAATGTACATAACCAGTATGTACCGCCTATGTCCTTATCACAAGAATTATCTGCCCCCATCGGAACCATTGGACGGTCTCATTAGATACTACGAGTCAATCGAGTTACGTCACTAGGGTCGTTTGAATTCGCTCTCAATAGAGTTCGATATGATTTC
>Ga0157374_10005785_pt1 | contig 10442 bp, 8 predicted proteins | sample M25metaG_FD_115308 | JGI IMG/M metagenome (GOLD analysis project Ga0157374, IMG submission 115308) | Miscanthus rhizosphere microbial communities from Kellogg Biological Station, Michigan, USA - M2-5 metaG | ecosystem: Host-associated > Plants > Roots > Rhizosphere > Soil | place: USA: Michigan... | reverse complement strand
GTTTGCGAATGACCTTCGGGCACTTGTCCTGGATCATGGGGCGATCTTCTCGCTCCGAAGTGCGGCAGGCAAAGCACTTCTCGGGCTATTGAACGGAGAGGATTGGTCGACCATAGCGCAAACTCTCCACAGGCTCGGCGATGGCCCCTCGATCCGGCTAGCAATCGAACTTATTGACAAGGTCGGCTACGAGCCATTCGACGACGACCTCATCATCAATTTGGTGGTTGCTCACGCCAAATCCGACAATCGTACGGTTGGCGTACTGATGGGTTTGGAAAAGCGGCTACCCGACTTGCGGATCGAAGGAATTCTGGACAGCCTTGCCGAAGTTGTCGGAGCGTTAGGTAGGCCCTTCGAGCGTCCAGGCGACAACGCTTTGACGGATTTCGCATATCACCTGCTCGAACGTCGCATCGCAGCCGGAGGTGCTAGTGCCGCGAAATTTTGGTCATGGATTGCGCCTTTCGACGCCAGTTCCGGATATCAGCACGAACCGCGCCGGCAACTCGACGCCCTCGTCCGAGGTGACGACATCCTGCGTCGGGAGGTGCAACGTCATGTTCTGCTCGACCTACCTGGAGAACAAAACGTTTGGCAGCGAGAGTGGCGACTGAGCAAGCGAATTGGCGGTCTTTCGGTGACTCCTGAGGACGTTATCGCCTTGCTCGACATCCTCGATCCCGCCGATCGTACCAACGAACGTTGGCGCGAGGTCATTCAGCTTACCCGGCATGAGGGTGAGATTGGCGCCGCGGTTCGCGCCGCGGCACGGCCGTTCGCGGCCCATCGATCTGACCTGATTGAGTGGATCGACCATCTTGCCGAGCCACACACTCCCAGATGGCAGACCGAGGAAGCAGAACGCAAACGTAAGCGACGGGCGAAACAAGCGACTAAGCAAGCCGAACATCGAAAGAGCTTCGCAGCACAGGTTGATCGAATGCGCGCTGGCGACGGCGGCGTGCTCGTTGGTCCTGCTATGGCATATCTAAAGCTCTTTGACGACATCGGTGATGAAACGCCCGCCCATGAGCGTGTCCAGGAGTGGCTGGGCGATGACATCTCTGAGGCCGCTCATGCAGGATTCGACGCGTTCCTGAAAATTGACCCGCCGGTGCCCAGTGCACAGGAGATTGCGGAGGCATTCGCGCAGGATCAGCGTTGGGACTTCAGCTATATTGTGGTTGTGGCTCTCGCAGAGCGCCGGCGGAAAGAGGTTGGACTTGACGATCTTTCTGATGAGCGACTGATGGCCGGTCTCTTTGAGCTGCTTCACAGCAAGATCGACGACCATGCTGGCATTGGTGGGCTTGAGGAGGCGATTGCAGCGGCAGTGCAGGCGCGGGGCATCTGGGCCAGTGCGATGCGCCTCTACTGCGAGCCACAACTTGAACGGCGGCGGCCGCATATTGATGGGCTCTATGCGCTGATGCGGGACGATTCCCACGTGTCACTTGGGGTCGAGCTCGCGTCAGAGTGGCTAGATCGCTTTCCCGACCTTCCCCACGGTCCGGAGTCCGAGCTCGTCGATCGGCTTCTACGTTCGGGACAATTCGATCCCCTGCGACGCGCTGCTGCGGATCGCCTGCATTTGACGGACGACGAGCGACGGCGCAATTGGGATGCCATCGGTCTAATCGTGGCCTTCGAACAGACCTCGGAGCGACTTGGGCGGGCTCCGATAGAGACCGCTCTGATTTGGTCATTGCAAAATCACACCGGCGGACGGTTTGGTGACGGCCCCAATGCGTTTCTTGGTGTCACACTACTCGAATGGATCGTCGCGACTTTTCGCCTGCATTGGCCGGTTGTGGGTCATCCGAACGGCGTCATGAACGGCGACAAGAACCCATGGGATGCAAGTGACTTCTTGGCCCAACTCATACGTCGTCTGGGAAATGATGCCTGCGATGACGCTGTCGCAGCACTTGGACGTCTGCGGGACGCTCCCGCTGATGGTTATACGGAAATGATCCGCATGGTTGCGGCCGAACAGGCGCGGATTCGTGTTGAGGCGGCCTATGTCGCGCCCTCGTTGGACGCGATCAACGCCATCGCTCGCAATCGCCCGCCCATCATTGCGGTTGATCTCCAAGCGTCGATGATTGAGGAACTCAGGATTGTCCAGGCAAAAATCAAGAATGACGACGCGGAATCATGGCGCGGTTTTTTTGACGACAACAAGCTGCCATTTGCTGAGGAACGGTGTCGCGATCATCTGCTGGGGCTGCTTCGCCAGAGCTGCGAAGGAATAACGCTTGATCCAGAGGCACACGTAGCCGCCGACAAGGAGGTCGATATCGCCTGCTCGGTCGGAGAACTTCGGATGCCGATCGAGGTAAAGGGGCAGTGGCACCCCAAACTCTGGCAGGGCGCGGATGCGCAACTCGACAGACTGTACGCCCAGGATTGGCGAGCGGGTGGGCTTGGCATCTATCTCGTGCTTTGGTTCGGAGAACAACAAGCAAACAAGCGCCTTGCAAACCCGACCAATGGGGCCAAACGTCCTCAGACGCCTGATGATCTGTGCGACATGCTCACTGCCGGCAGCATGGCGGCGAGCGAAGGGCGCGTTGTCGTTGTCGTACTAGATCTGTCCCGCCCCTAAGGCAGATGATTTTCGCCTCGAGTTCAATGATGGGAGGTCATCGGCGAGTCTGGTCCGTCGCCGTTGGAATCAGGGCCCGACATGGACGATGTCGAACTGGCACTAGCTCGTAGCGGCAAGCTGCTCCAAGGCGCGTCGAAACGAAAGTCGCATCAACGTACCATCTTGGGGGCTAATGACATGGCCCCAGTGATATGCCTGTGCGTTCGGAAATGACGTCGTAACCGCCGGCACATTGAGCAAGCCCATGTAATGACCCAGGACTCCGACAAAGATGCCGAGGTTGGCGGGACCAGGGACCAAGCCGACCACAGAGTGCTTTGGTACAGCACGACAAAGAGCCCGAATGATTTCGACCCTCTCACCGCCGCCTTCAGAAAATCGCCCGTCGGCCAGTGTTTCAATGGAATAGATGCCATCGCCGAGATCCGACGCGCGTGTATTCATGATCGTTCGAAGTTCGTCGTGGCGCACGTTTTTCCGGAACAGATCGCCGTACACAAAGTAGCCGGCAGCAAGTGCAACCTTGGCGACGAATCTCAAGTCCAGGTCGAGGTCCATGTTGAATGAGAACTCGAGTTTGGAACCGCCGGAAACATACTCTCTTGAACGCGAACACCAGACTTTCAGTCCCTCGGTCTGATCCAAAATAAGCTGCACCGGATGTCCTGTGTCCGCGTCCCGCGAGCGCTTTGCAACGTAGACGGGCCTCTTTCCGCTATGTCCTCTGACATCCAGCTTGTTGCGCTGCGTAAGTATCAAGAAGTCATTTGCTACTACCCCGTCGATAGAAGATCCGGCGCGGGAGTTGAACAGTCTGCAGACAGGAAGCTCAAAGCCGTTCATCCCACCGAGGGACAAAGGAATGATGTGTTCTCGAGTGGTCTCCGCTTCTGGAAGATCTCTGTCAGTGTAGGGGCACCAAACCATTTCGAATTGACCTTACGCTTGTCCTTTCCTGGCCGAGGCTGTGTGAAAAAACCCTGCAAAGCTGGGGTGGCAAGATCACTCCATCGCAATGATGGCGTGACGCACGAAGCGCTTTGTCGAAGGTGAGGATCGTTCGCAAAGCATCCTGTTTAGCCGTGTGACAAGTTGATCTTGAGCATGTTCAGCTCAGCAGTCTTGAAAACCATTTGCGAATTCTTGAGCGGTCTTCGCGCAGCTGTGGGGACGCCGCCTCTGTGTCAGCGGGTTCTTCTGCAGGTGGCGATGGCTCACGAGCCTGATCCTGATAGTAGCGCCGCTTGACGGCAACGTCCCTATTGAAGCCAGCGGATACACGATCCTGCGACCACGATTCAGCCCACTCAATGCGATTCTTCCGAATCCAGTAGTGCGATCGACACGGCAAGCTCCAGTTTCCAATCGACGGACGAAGGGAGACCTCTTTGCCGTTGTAGATCAACGACCACCCAGTAGGTGAGAGCGGCGTAATGACCCTTGATCCGCAACCACAGCAGCAAAGGTGCGCCATAGTTTTGTAGTGGACCGAGATATAGAGCATTCCCGGTTCAAGCGGTTGCGGCAGGAGGTCAACGAACACCGGTTGGATGGTGTCTGCTTCGGCCATCACACGTCCTCGCTGGAGAGCTTGTTCATCTCGACCACGTACGTGCTGTGATGTTCTTTTTTGTAGTCATGGTAGAAACCGCACAGCTTCTTCCACTTCACCACGGCCAGCGCGGCGTTGAGGCTGTTGAGGTCGGCGACCTGGATATTGCGGGAATAAAGATTGTCACCAGTCGCCGGGGCGAAGGAAATGCGTTCGTTCTCGCGAATGTGATTGCGCTTGTCAGTAGTGCTCGAGGTGATCCGCAAATTGGCGATCAGGGACTCGCTGCGATACAGGACTCCCATCCCGACGTCGATGAACGAAACACCAGCCTCCTCCAGCGATCGCATGATCGCATCCTTCCATTCGCCGCTGTCCATGGACAGGAATACGAACTGCATCCTCGCAAGTTCTTGGACATTGTGAGGGCCGATCCGATATGGATGAGGAGCGATGCCTTTGTGCAACCTCAAATACACTGCCGCGTAGTGATCGACCTTTTTCAGGTCGGCCTTCAGGTCCTCGAACGCGACCGCTCCCGGACAACGGAACGCGTTGTGTTGACCGAAGTCGTCGTCATCGTAGAGATGAATTTCCTTCACGTAGGTCTTTGCGACCAGATCCAGGATGTAGGACCCGGTACCACCCAGGCCTACGATGGCGATCCTATCCATTGCGAGCTTGCGCGAAAGCTGGTCAATTCCAGCGCGGCTCGACGCGGAGTCGAAATACTGGAAAGGCGAGTCATCATCCGGGTCTGCCGGAATGGGATTGAACACCTTCGCCTTGACCGCTGGATCAATAGCTTGCGCTTCGTGCAGAAGAATCCTGACGTACGCGGTCATCTTGGCATGGTAGTCGAGATACGGCTCGCCACGCTGGGGCTTGTGCGAAAACTGGCAGGTAACGGCCAAGCCTGCCAGCGTTTCCCTGTTTTCGTCGATGATGATGTCCGTCAGCTTGACGCCGTGTTGGTCGCACGGAAGCTCGCCCGAAAACCACGCGACATGGCGTTCGGGCTGCTTCGTTCGATCTTGCAGCAAGTCCAAGGTGGCGACGAGAACTCCATCTGTCCGAACGGTCTTTGCACTGGTGACGTAGGGCACGCTCTTGACAAGCACGTGAGTGCCGCGGATCTCGAGGTCGTACCCCTCGTCGCGCAACTGCTTCAGATCGGGACTACGAGCGACCAGTTTCCGTGACATTGAAGATCATCCCATTCTTGACTGGAACCACTCCGCCCTTGGTGAGGGACCCTTCTGGCTTCCGATGTGTGCCGTTGCTGTACTCGACGGTGTACCTGATGATGATTCCCGGCGGCGGAGGATCGGGGAAAGCCAGATGGGTGATCTGTTCGAACGAGATCGTGGTGTCCGTCCAAGCCTTGGCCTCGGCATTGACGATCAGAGTGATCTCCTTCTGCGAGTAAAAGCGCTCTTCCGCGACCAGATGAACCGCTTCGTGATCGCGCTCGATCAGCTGATCCTCACGATGAGCGTCACCCTCGCGGAAGAGCGCGCGATGCTCAGGGAGCTGACCGAGGCGGTAGAGCGCCGCACCCGTTGTCGGGTTGGGCGACTCGTAGACCTCGCGGTCGATGTGGATGCGGACGGGTGGCTTGTGGATCTCGGTGTCGGTAGTCATGAAACACTCCTGCAAAGGGGGATTGGAGACATGGCTAACCGGATCGCTCCGCGCCATCAGCGGTCGATGCAAATCCGCAGATGAGCGGATTTGCATCGCCACCTTGCAGGCTACTCGCCCTGGATCTCGAATGCAAGCTTGATTGGGATCCGTCTCAGAACGTGAGACTTCGATCCATACGCGAGAGCAAGCCCAGACGGTGCGAGCGCACCTCCGCAGCGTCAGAAGATACTTGGAATTGCGTGCTTACCGCTCGGATCAATGCTCGGCCATATGCCGAATCCGGTCCTATGGCTTCCAATTCCGGAGGCGGATTTGAGGCTGCGACTTCCTTTGCTAGCCGACGTACCCGGGAGGAGGGCATCAGCATGGCGCCACAGACATGACCTGCTTGCCACTCCATCCAGTCCACCTGTGGGGCGTTCAGAATGGTTTCGCGCTTGCACACCTGAACATCGTTCGAGCGGGGCTTTGGGAACAGCGACGGCGCATCTCGAAGATCGAACAACCAAGCGTGGTAGATCACATGCCCGAGCTCATGTGTCAGCGTGGTACGTAGTCTATTTTCGCGCGCATCGTCCCCGGTTAGGTCCTGATGAATTCGGACAATCGGCTTTTTGCCGGGTCGAAATTCGGTGACCCCTTCGACGCCCTCGCCATACAGCGTCGTCAAGTCAGCGAAAGAGTCGAAGTCATCGACATGCTGCTCGATGAGCTTGGTCAGGTCGTCGGTCGCGATCGGAAATTCGACTTTCCCATGAATCGAGCGCAAAAACTTGGAAACCCGGCTTTCGCAGTCCACATCGAGTTCAGCTGCGTCGAAATACGGACGCTCCTTGAACCGTCCCGTTGGATCGGGAATCAGTTTCATTCGCTAGCGTGCTTTCGTCACTGTGCGAAACAGCGTAACCATCTTGGTGAAATCTTGCTCGGACTTGATCTGCTTGCGCAGACTGTCTGGCCAGCGATCAGCTAGAAAGGCCATGTACTCCGGGTTCAGATCCAGCACTCTGCAGAACTGCGCGACCAATTGCGACGACGATGGGTTACGTCGGTCGTGTTCGATGTCGTTCAGATACTGGGGCGATATGGGCTTCAGCTTCCCCGTCTCGTCCTCGAGCTTTACGCGCTCCGCGAGCTCTTTTTGGCTCAATCCCTTGGCTCGCCGGGCTGCGGCGATCACGGATCCGAAGGATTCAGTGGCCATGGCGTCCTCGGTCTAGGCTGCTAAGCGTATCCGCAGATGTGCGGATACGGAAGGGGCAATCAGCGGGATGGCAGCTGGCCGACGTCTGCCGGCCGTGCGGTCGCGCCCGTCTTATAGCCGGAGACTTGCATGGCGGTGATGATGGCACTAAGTGCTGGGGTCGTTTCGCCCCCGCGCACACTGCATGCGACACCTTCGACTGTCACAGAACATGTCACAGAGCTGCCACAAGACATTTTCGGCCGCTTCGCGAAATGGAGCTCGTTCGCCGGGACCGATGACTCCCAATAAAGATTGCGCGGTCGGTCTTGTCACAAAAAACCCGCCTTGAGGCGGGTTAGGTGGGTCATTAAGGCACTGATTTATTTGATATATCTGGTGGCTACGGGTGGACTCGAACCACCGACCTCGGCATTATGAGTGCCACGCTCTAACCAGCTGAGCTACGTAGCCAAATTGTCTCTTCTACTGCCTACGACCCCGGCATTATGAGTGCCACGCTCTAACCAGCTGAGCTACGTAGCCAGAATCTTGTTTCGTCCCTGCGACAGCCATCTGCGCGCGGTGCCCTGGGGGACCGGCTTGCATGGCCGTTGGTGAGCCGGGCATTGTCCACGCCGAAACCGTGCGCGTCAATTCGCGATGCGCTTCGCTTGTGGCGCGTCGGCAGGCTGTGGCAGAGTCGGGGCATTGATATTCTGGAGTCCGTGCCGTGATCGATCCGGACGGTTACCGGCCCAACGTGGGCATCGTGTTGATGCGCGACGACGGGCAGGTGTTTTGGGCCAGGCGCGTGCATCGCGACGGCTGGCAGTTTCCGCAGGGCGGGATGAATACCGACGAGACCCCGCTCGAGGCGATGTACCGCGAGTTGCGGGAAGAAACCGGGCTGTTGCCGGAGCACGTCGAGGTGCTGGGGGCGACACCGGGCTGGCTGCGTTATCGCCTGCCGTACCGCAGCACGCGTCGCAACGAACGTCCGCAATGCATCGGCCAGAAGCAGGTCTGGTTCCTGCTGCGGCTGCTCGCGAGCGACGAGGATGTGCGCCTGGACCTGACCGAAAAGCCCGAGTTCGACAGCTGGCGCTGGGTCGATTTCTGGTATCCGGTCGAGCATGTGGTGACCTTCAAGCGCCGGGTCTATGCGCGAGCACTGGTGCACCTCGCGCCGCAGGCGCAGGCAACGGCGGCGGGAGTGACGATCCTGGGCCTGCAACCGGTCGTGCAGTTCGAGCACGACGAACGGCCACCGCGCAGGGTTTTCGGACGCTGATACGGAGAATATTGCGGCGATCGTCGTGCTGATCCAGCCATTGGTCCGACCAGGGCCTGTAGACCCGATCCGGGCAGGCTCTCTAGTGCAGCAAGGTTCGCAATTCGAGTTCCGCGCGCCGGAATTCGCGGCTCAGCACGGCCACTGCGTCCACTGGATTGGCCAGCGTGTGATCGCGCGAGCTGTGCTCGATGTGCTTGGCGGCAGCGGAAACCTGCATTGCCCCGAGATTGGCGCTCGATGACTTGAGCGCATGCGCGGGCCCAGCCATGCTGGCGATGTCGCCGACCACGGCGGCCGCTTCGAGCTTGGTCAGGTGGCCCGGCGCGTCCTCGAGGAACACATCGACGAGCTCCTTGAATTGCGTGCCCATCGCACTCCAGAGGTCCTCGATGATTTCCGAGTCCAGTGCCGGGGCATTGGATTGCGTGGAGGACTGCGAAACGACCGCGGCTGGTGCGGCAGCGGGTTTCGTGGCCACGGTCAACTCGCTCATCGGCGTTCCGAAAACTTGAGCCGCCTGAAAAGCTTCTGCGGTTGCGGTGAGTTCGGGGATGGCCTTCACGTCGCCCATGATGTTCGGAGTCGGCGAGGATGTTGGCGCCGCGGCGGATGGTTGCGCCGCAGCCGTCCGACGGACTCGCGGCGTGTCGAGCCAGCGCCGCAGGGTGCTCTCGAGGTGTTCACGGGTGACCGGTTTGGAGAGATAGTCGTCCATGCCCGCGTCGAGGCATTTCTGCCGGTCGCCAGCCATCGCATTCGCGGTCATGGCAATGATCGGCAGCGGTTGCAGGTCGTTGTCGGCCTCATGTCCCCGCCATTGGCGGGTCGCCGTGTAGCCATCCATGATCGGCATCTGGCAGTCCATCAGCACGATGTCGTAGTGGCCACGGGCCAGTTTTTCCAGCGCCTGTTCGCCATTCTCCGCGGTGTCGCAGAGCATGCCGGCCAAGGAGATCAGCCGCTGCGCGACGAGCAGGTTGACCGGGTTGTCTTCGACCAGCAGCAACCGTCCCTTGATCGGGACGAAAGCAGACGAGACATCGTCGGCCGCAGCCCTGGCCTGGGCATCCAGGCGTTCCTGCGCGGGTGCCAGGCTGACAGCGGCACGCGAATCGCGTCCGGATGTACTGATCGCTTCACCCGCGAGCAGTTCGCCGAGTTTTGGCCGCAGGTCGTTTTCGGCGAGCGTACGTGGAACCACGATCGCGTTCGGCAACGCGCGCACCTCGTCGGGGACCAGGTCGCCACCTTCGAGGAACATGATGCGCAACCGGTCCACGCCGTCCATGGTGGCCAGGTTGCGATGCAGCGCGACCACGGTGTGCTTGATCGACGCCAGGTCGATGACCAGCACATCGAAGCCGCGAGTCGGCGTGGCCGCGTAATTGCGCAACAGGTTCAGAGCTTCCTGCGTGGTTCCGACGAACTGCGACTTGACGCCGCTTTGCGAAAGGCTTGTCGCCAGTCGTTGCTGCAGCACTGAATCGGAAGTCAGCACCAGCGCGCGCGCGCCCAGCAGCCCGATGCGCGGACCTTCGATCTCGCCCATGGTCTTGAGCATCGGGACCTCGAACCAGAAGTCCGAGCCGCGGCCGAGTTCGGATTCCACGCCGATGCGACCGCCCATCAGGTCGACGATGCGCTTGCAGATCGCCAGGCCCAGCCCGGTGCCTCCGTACATGCGCGTGGTGGACGCATCGGCCTGCGAGAAGGCGCTGAACAACTTGCTGGCCGCTTCCGGCGAAATGCCGACGCCGGTATCGCGCACGACGAAGCGCAACAGGTGGTGGGTGCGGGTCTCGCTCAGGCGACCGACGTTCAGCGTGATCGAACCGCGCTCGGTGAACTTGAGCGCATTGCTGATCAGGTTGCTGAGGACCTGGCGCAGGCGCAGTGGATCGCCGCGAAACGCCGTGCGCACTTCCTGGTCGATGTGCAGGCTCAGTCGCAGCCCCTTCGCCTGGGCCTGGCGCTCGAGCAGGCGGATCACCGAATCGAGCAGCTCGCGCAGGTTCAGGCTGACGTTCTCGAGTTGCAGCGCGTTTGCTTCAAGCTTGGAGTAATCGAGGATGTCGTCGACGATCCGCAACAGCTGGCGCGCGGATTGCAAAGCGGTGTTGAGCATTTCGCGCTGGTCGAGCGAGAGCTT
>Ga0157374_10005781_pt1 | contig 10443 bp, 10 predicted proteins | sample M25metaG_FD_115308 | JGI IMG/M metagenome (GOLD analysis project Ga0157374, IMG submission 115308) | Miscanthus rhizosphere microbial communities from Kellogg Biological Station, Michigan, USA - M2-5 metaG | ecosystem: Host-associated > Plants > Roots > Rhizosphere > Soil | place: USA: Michigan... | reverse complement strand
TGCTTAAGGGTAAATTCGTAGGCATAAGTCTCGCCCGGCGGGATATGTTTTTGAGTTACACCACCAACGCCATCCATTCCGTTAGGCAAGATAACGCCATGCCAGTGAATGGTAGTTGGTTCGACCAGCTTGTTTGTGATGAGGATTCGGACTCGATCGCCTTCGACCGCTTCGATCGTGGGACCAGGCGACTGGCCGTTGTAACCCCAGCAATTGACAAGCATTCCCGGAGCAAACTCACGCTTCACTGGCTCGGCGGTAAGATGGAATTCCTTCACTCCGTCTTTCATTATCCACGGCAGAGTGGATCCGTTAGGAGTTACAACCGGATGATAGTTAGTCGCGCCGGGTGATGGCGAAGCCAATGTTTGAGCGCCGCTAGCAATACGCCGGGCAAGGCTGGAAGCACCGATTAACGCCGCCGCGCCGGAGAAAAATTTACGTCTTGTAATCATATGCTCCGTCCTCTTACTCGTTCTCGTCGTCGTCCTCCTCGCTCTCAGCAGGCTCTTCGCGAACGATCGAGAACGAGGATTCAAAATGCGCAATCAATTTTGTAAGTATCGATACAATTCGCAGAAGCAGTGCTTTTCCTTCGGAGACCTCCTCTGTCGAACAGAGAGTTTTGGCGACAAGCGGGTCCAAACAAGCCGCGCATTCCGTCGCAGAACCGCGCGCGTCGTCGAAGAATTTAACGCGTGTTTGACGCTGTCTGCGTCCATTCCCCTCCGCGGTATTTAGCAAGGCGGACAGGCTTGCGCGATCCAATTGATCGATGACTTCGGTGGCACGAACGGTACCGCCCGATTGTTTCACCTTGGCCAAAAGCGGAGTGACCCACGTAATGAAGGCTAGTTCGAGTTGATAAACTTCGAGTTTTTCGTGATCGAATTGCGTGCGCATGGTTACTGATTCGTGCTTCGGGTTTTCGAGGAGGAGGACGGGGAAGAGTAGGATAGCGAACCACCCACTGCCCGTTCCAGCTCCGTTCTTGCAATCCAGTAATCACGCCAGGCATCAATATGGCTGCGTTCCGCGGCTACCTCGTTCTGTTTTGCGGCTAAAAGGTCATAGGCGCCTTTCAGCATATAATTATATTGTTGAAGAGTTAGTTTGAGGGCTTGCTGTTGGATCGGCAGCAGCCGTGTTTCGATATGGGAGGTGAGATCACGCGCCGCCATCATTTGATCGCGCGCTTCACGCACTTCTGAGCGCGCATTGACCTCCCGCGCTTCCAACTCGCGTTGGGCCTGGCGATATTGGGCGGTTAGTTTTGCGATCTCACCTTGCCCCTGATTAAAGATCGGCAATTCAAGATCGAGCGTGGGACCTGTCAGGCGTTGTCCATCTGGTTCACGCTCCGTATCGACACCGACCTTAATCTCTACCGGTACGTAGCGCGTCTTTGTTCGAAGGGCGAGCGATTGTCCAATGACATCCATCCGCATGCGCAACGCTTTCAAGTCTAACCGTTGCGCGATTGCGCGGGACTCCAGATTCTGGAGTGACTTTTCGGAAGCGGATAATTCCGGCAAGTGATCGCTCATTCGCCAGTTGAGGCTGGAACCCGAAAGGCCGAGCAGGCGGTTGAGGTGCTCGCGGTCGCGGCGCAGTTGGAGTTCAGTCTGCGCTACCTCGAGGCGGGATTGCTCGGAACTGCCCTGTTGATTCGCCAGTTCCAAGTCGCTCGTATTTCCAGCGTCATGCAAACGTTTGGTGAATTCTGCCGCCGTCTCGTTAGTCTCGGCCACGACTCGCAGTCGATCGAGCATTTGCTGGCGTGCCTGAGCGGTATAGAACGCTGTCTTCACCTCCGCGACGAATTGCAGGACCTCGTCCGCGACGCGAGTCTCAACCTGGGCGAGGTGTGCGTTAGCGATCCGCTTGCGCAGCGGGATCATGATCAATTCGAGAAAATTTTGAGCGATTGAGTATTCGATGTTCGTTCCGGACGGCGGCCGGTTGGGGAAACGAAAGCTGGCAGCGAAATTCGGATTGCTGAGTAATCCCGCCTCAATCACGTCAGCTTGGGCGATACCTATTTCCTCAAAGCGAGCTTGCAGTTCCCGATTGTTCAAGAGCGCAACCTGCACGGCGCGATCCGCTGTCAGCTCGCGCTGCAAGAGCGCTCGAACTCCCTGCTCGATCTGCGCGTCCTCCGCGCCGCCACGATTCCATTGGAGCCGCTTCCCGGTCCGCTCCGCGATCGTTGCTTCGACGCGATCAAGTGAAGCATTCGGTGTCGTGCAGCCAGTAACAACGATCGAAGCGAGCGCAGGTAAGAGCAAACGCGCCTTCATCATTGTTTGATTTCAGAATTCATTGGGGATGTGAAGTAAGTCTTATCTAACGCCGCTCTGGGATTCTTTTCCGAGGCGCGCGCTTAACAAACTGGCTAGCATAAAATGGAGGTTGGAGTGGATACGTGACGCGGGTATAATCCGCGTAGAAAGATCGCTGGATGGATCGAAGCGGCGACTGTGGGCAACCGCCCGCGGACGACCGATTCGTTAGGCGAGGAAGGGCGGAGCGTGGGCAAGTAAGCCCTCTTGCAAGACAGACTCAGCGAAAGACCGACCGGGTGGCCCAATATCGAGGAATTGAAAACCGGCGATTGCGTGCGGCGGGATGGTCAGAATCGCGGAAGTGCGATCAAAAGGAACGTTAACGAGCAAGATGATGCCCGCCTGAAATACCTTGGCTGCGATTGGCGAGGTGGCCAACAACGTCTTGCAACACGGAGTAGCCGGATCTTTCGCCGGCTTCGGCTGCACGGGCAGATTGTTCGCGCAACAATCGTGCTTACTGAGGTTGTCAGGTTGCTTTGAGATCGCTGCCAACCCGAGGGCGCAGTGATTCGAGATCGTCAACCACGAGACCGCAACCAGCGTCGCCGTTATGCAGCGAGAGATGTTTATCCGAGGCGTTCGCACCGCGATATCCTACTTGCTTGAAATGCCGTTGCCGTCAACCAATTGCTAGATCACCTGTGCGTACGGATGTAGCTTGGAGGAACGGGGAGTTTCCCGCGCCATCGATGGAATTTGAGGTCCGGAACACTCTCTTATCGATCTAATCACTACGATATTCATCAACTCCGTACCATGAGCACGATTAACGCCGAAACCGCTGTCCGGGAACGCTACGCCGCAGGAGCGCAAGCCGCCGAAGAGAAGCTTTGTTGTCCGGTTGAGTACAACCCGGAGTATCTAAAGGTCATTCCGCAGGAGGTGATCGAGCGTGATTACGGCTGCGGTGACCCGAGCAAATATCTTCGGCCTGGCGAAACGGTCCTCGATCTGGGAAGTGGCACCGGTAAGATTTGCTTTATCGCCGCGCAGGTCGTTGGCCCGAAAGGAAAAGTAATCGGCATTGACATGACGCATGAGATGCTGAACGTCGCGCGCACGAATGCTCCGATCGTGGCGGATCGGGTGGGCTACAGCAATGTAGAGTTCCGCAAAGGCCGCATCCAGGATCTCGCACTCGATCTGGAGAAGCTCGACGAAGAACTGAAAGCGCGTCCAATTACTGACGCAGCGTCGTTTTTGGGCGCAGACGAACTGGCGCAGGATTTGCGCGTCAAACATCCGCTCGTGGCGGACGACTCGGTCGATGTTGTGGTTTCGAATTGCGTCCTCAATCTCGTCGAACCGAAATCGAAGCGGCAATTATTCGAGGAAATTTTCCGGGTGCTAAAAAAGGGTGGCCGCGCTGTCATTTCCGATATCGTCTCGGACGAAGAGGTGCCGGAAAACTTGCAGAATGATCCGGAACTTTGGAGCGGCTGCATTTCCGGCGCACTGACTGAAGAAGGATTTTTGCAGGCGTTCAGCAACGCCGGATTTTACGGCATCCAGATTCTGAAACGTGATGAAAAGCCATGGCAAACAGTCGAAGGAATAGAATTTCGATCCGTCACGGTAGAGGCCTTTAAGGGTAAGCAGGGTCCCTGTTTTGAACGGAATCAAGCCGTCATTTATCGCGGACCGTTTCGTGAGGTACTGGACGATGACAACCACCGAATGGAGCGCGGGCTGCGTTACGCCGTCTGCGATAAGACCTACAACCTTTATCGGAAGGCACCTTATCGCGAGTTCTTCGAGTTCGTCGAACCGTTGAATGAGATTGCGTTGGCGGATGCAAAGCCCTTCGATTGCTCGCACATCGCTCGTAGGCATCCGAAGGAAACCAAGGGACAGGATTACAATGTGACGACCGAACCGAGCAGTTGCTGCGACGGTGGGGGTTGCTGCTAGAACACGCGCGGCAATGAGCGAAACGATCAGAGCAACGCGGCCGGAACCGCCACCGCATGTCAGCGCTGAAGTCGAAATTGCACGCGCGCCGCTTCCCAAATGGGCGATCGGCGAATTTTTTGGGACATTTCTGCTCGTGTTTTTCGGCTGCGGCAGCGTTTGCACAGCTGTCACGACCGGTGCGCAGGTCGGCATCTTCCAAGTCGCGATCGTGTGGGGAATCGGGATAGCGACTGCGATTTACCTCACCGGTTCGCTAAGCAGCGCGCATCTAAACCCGGCGGTCACGATTGCTTCTGCTGCCTGGTCACGCTTTCCCGTTCGGTTGGTCTTTTCCTACATTGCTGTTCAAATGTTAGGCGCGTTCGCAGCGGCCGCAGTCCTCTTCTCAATCTTCAGCGGTCCGATTGCCAGCTATGAGACAAAACACAACATCGTTCGCGGGGCCGAAGGTAGTGAGGCGTCCGCGATGGTATTTGGCGAATTTTTCCCCAACCCTGGCGGGAAGGCGCTGACTGAAGAAGCCCGCGCAATGATGACGTCCGGCCACGCTTTCGCCGCTGAACTGGTAGGGACTGCGATCCTCGTGCTCGTCATCTTTTGTGTGACGGATGAGCGCAACGCCACCCGGCCACAAATTCTGACCGCCGCGACGATTGGCCTCACAGTTACAATCATTATTTCCTTGATCGGTCCGTTGACGATGGCCGCATTGAATCCCGCGCGCGATTTGGCGCCGCGGATTTTTTCATCGCTTGCCGGCTGGCGAAGTGTGCCCTTCACCGCCAACGGTTTCGGCTGGCTGACCGTTTACATTATCGCGCCGATTGTCGGTGGATTGTTAGGCGGGGGAATATATCGCGTCTTCTTTCGCACCGCCTACCGTGTATGAGCAACGCTTTTGCGGGTCAACTTTCCAAGCACTCGCTTTCGCTGCGCCATAAGAGGACGGAGATCTTGCAGATCAATGTCGGCAAGCTTTGCAATCTCACCTGTATTCATTGCCATGTGAATGCAGGGCCGAAGCGCAGGGAGATCATGAATAGGGAGACGATCGATCGGATAGTCGAGTGGCTAGCCAGAACTGATATCTCGACGGTCGACCTGACCGGTGGCGCGCCGGAAATGATTCCCGACTTTAAGTATTTCGTCGAGCGGCTAAAGACGCTCACACCGTCGCGACATGTCATCGACCGTTGTAACCTGACTATCTTGCTTGAGCCGGGGTTCGAAGATTACGCCGCGTTCCTTGTTCATCACCGAGTTGAGATCATCGCTTCGATGCCGTGTTATTCGCCGGAGAACGTGAACGCTCAGCGCGGCGAGGGCGTTTTCGACGAGAGCATCAAAGCCTTGCAACTCCTAAATTCGTTAGGCTACGGGATCGATCCGCAACTTCCGCTCCACTTGGTTTACAACCCAAACGGCGCATTTTTGCCGGGGCCGCAGGGCGAACTTGAAAATGACTACAAGCGCGAATTAAGGGGCCACTTCGGGATTGTCTTCAACCGGCTCTACACGATCACCAATCTCCCGATCGCCCGTTTCGCCTCCTGGTTGCGAAACAACAATCAAATGAGCGAGTACATGACGTTGCTCAAGGACGCCTTTAACCCCGCGACGATTGAGGGATTGATGTGCCGCAACACGATCAGCGTCAGCTGGCGGGGCGAAGTGTTCGATTGTGACTTTAATCAGATGCTCAAGATGCAATGGCGCGATAACAAAGCTGGTGGCCTCCATCTCTGGGATGTTGATCTGGAAGAAGTGGAGAATCTCGAAATCCTGACTGGCGATCATTGCTTCGGCTGTACCGCTGGCGTCGGCTCGAGCTGTGGTGGCGCGCTCGTCTAGCGATCGCTTGCGGATCACGACCTCAGCCGTTACGATGTAAGACGGCAATGGAGTTTGCCGGTCCCGCTTTACGCGGAGCGAACCGCATGAGCTGATAACTCCTACTGCTGCTTCGGATATAGAAGCGATGGTTGGAGTTTTTTTATGCTCAATTACTTTTGGATCATGTTCGGGGGCGCGCTTGGGACCGGCGCGCGTTTTTGGGCATCGGGATTGGTGGCGGAGCGCCTGGGTGAAACGTTTCCGCTCGGTACTCTCTTCGTGAATATTACCGGTTCGTTCGTGATCGGTTTTTTCGCTGCCATGACAGATCCCGCGGGACCTTTCCTGGTTAGTCCAAGGGTGCGGCAATTTGTCACGATTGGAATCCTCGGTGGTTACACGACGTTCTCCTCCTTCAGCTTGCAAACCCTCGATCTAGCACGCGATGGCGACTGGTTTCGCGCCGGATTGAATTGTGTCCTCTCGTTGGTCTGTTGTCTGGTGGCGGTTTGGCTGGGCCGGACTATGGCCTTCGTCTTTCTACCTCGTTAGGCCAATCTCTTATGCAACTTCCCGAAGAGGCTGTCCTCCTGCGAATCTTCATCGGCGAAAGCGATCGCTGGGAACATAAACCCCTTTACGAGGCGATCGTGCTCAAGACCCGCGAACTGCATCTGGCCGGCGCGACTGTCCTGCGCGGACCAATGGGTTTTGGAGCGGCCAGTCACATTCATACTGCCAAGATTCTCCGGCTCTCGATGGATCTTCCAATGGTGATCGAAATCGTCGATACGGAGGAAAAGGTGAACGCGCTCCTCCCATTTCTCGACGAGATGATGGGCGGCGGCCTTGTCACCCTGGAAAGGTGAAGGTAATCCATTACCGCACCGCGAAGCAGCAGGGTGACGATCCAACCCTAACTAAGCCTTCTGCCTAACGAGGCAGTTTCGGCCGGACTGCAAAGATTGTTATTGAGGCGGCCTTGCTGTTGCTCCCGTTCGCCACCACCCGGAGCAACGATTTGTTTGGTCGAACAACGTCCCATGCGATCTCATGATCCGTTCGGACAGGAGCCTTCTCGACCTCTCCGATGCTGGCAAAAGGGATTTCCTTTCCCGGCCGGAGGACGCCGATCATGTAGATGACCCGATTCTGCTCGTCAGCTTTGAGAAAAATCGAGGCAAAATCAGTTTCTTTAAGCTCGCACAGAACCTTTCGCTCGCCTTCGTCGCCCTCGACCGGCTCTTTCGACGGACGGCCGGGGGCGAGCCATTTGTCCAGTTGGTGCCGAGCTGCTTCAAGCTCCCAGTCGAGTTCGATCCCAAGAAGGTCGGTCTTCACCCGAACCGATTCTGCTACCGCCAAACGTTCCTTGAATGAAGCCAAACGTGGCGTAAGCGATGGGGACGCAGGTTGATCTTCCGTCCTACCGATACCTGCTGGAATGACCAGCCACGCTGCGCAAAGGAACAACCAGGTCTTCACGCACCTAGCGCTATAGAGGCTGCATTACTTGGTGACAGTGAACTCTGTCCCACCGCGGGTGAGATCTTCGAGTGCGAGGGAACTCTCCACCCAGGTCCATCCGCGCAGACCACAGAAGACGGATTTGGAGCTGATCGTCGCATGTCCGGCGGCGGAGAGAATCGTATTTAACTTTGTCGATGAAACGTTAACAGTGATCGTCCGCTTTGTTTGATCAAAAGCACCGCTGTCCGCAGTACCCACGACTGTGTCGGTGACACTACCACTGAATTCCCGGACCGTGGTTCCATAGCTAAAGGTCTGAACACCGTTCGAATCGGTTGCACCTTGCACAAAGAACCCGTCGCCGTCATCAGATAGTCCCTTGGAATAGGAGCTGCCACTAATCGTAACGAGTCCCGTTTCCGGCGCATTAGCTGTAAAATACATTCTCCATGTCCCAAGTGGGGGAATAGCCGTTAGGTCCGATACAGTCATTGTTGCCGTGATGAGCGGGTTCGTCTTCCCCTTCGCGACATACTTGATGCTAATGATATCGATTGCGCTCGGCTCAGGACCGACTGCGAGCAGTCCGCTGTCCTCATCATAGGCAAAATCAGTGACCTGTTCACCCGCCGGCCCCGGTTGCATAACCTGAGGAGTAATGCCGCCGGTTGGTGGAGGGGTGGCTCCTGGCTGGGCAAATGGCTGCTTTGGCAGAGTCCTGCCTTCGGTCACTCTGGGGAGATTGCCACCTTTAATGGAGGGGCCGCTGATTTGGCGTGCGACATAGGTGTGGCCGTTAAAATCGTTGTGGTCGTCGGTATAACCGATAACTGCAGCTCCTTGCGCATCAAAGTTGATCTGGAAATAGTCGATCAAATTGCGATTCGGTGACTCACCGAGCAACGCCAGGCCTTTGAGAGAGATATTTGAGGCGTGAATGGAATGGTCACTTGCTTGCGCGATGCGGAAAGTAGGTTGAGTTGCGTTTGCGTTGAAGCTCTGGGCGAAATATACGCGCCAGCGTGCATTGTCGTTATTAGCCCCGGCATCAGTGGCATACCAGGCAACACCGACTGATCCAGAAGTGGGGCCCGTGGCAAGCCACGGCATTAGATTCACATTCGTCGTGACGTTCGCGGGGTTGTTCACTTGAACCGGAGATGCCCAGGTCACCCCTTTGTCGGCTGAGCTAATTAGAAAAACGTTAGTACCATCCGAGTAAGTCATGTAAACCGTGTTAGGCGCGTCGCCGGTGGGATGATCCTTCGCCACCCGCATGGCGACGAAGATGTTGGCGGCATCAACCGTGTTGGGAATAGGTCGATAAAGTGTATAACTCAGCGGAGCGACCCCAGGCGAAGGGGGAACTCCTACCGCTATCTGTCCATCATTGCCACTGATATAAACTGTTCCATTGACCTGATCGACATCCATGGAGCCGGTTTGCGACATCGTGCCGACCAAGACTGCCGGCCCGTAGGTTAAGCCGCCGTCGATCGATTGCTGAACAAATGCGATTCCTTCCACAAAATTTCGGTATTCAAGATAAACGGTGTTTGGACCAAAAAATCCCATCCATTGGCGATCGTTGACTGGCACGCCACCGGCGAAGTTCCCCAGAGGATTGAACTGGAACGTGGCGCCATGATCAAGTGACCTGCCAACAGTCAGGTTCGCAGCTGTAAGACTGGAATAGGCGAGAGATGCTTCTCCCGTTGCACCGATGCCGGTGAAAGGTCCGAAGCCGGTAGCGAGATCAATATCACCTCCACCGAGCGCCCCTACCTGGAGTTGATCCTGTCCCGCGGTGGAGGTAGTCGAGTCAGGCTGGCCCCGATAGATAGGAACACGCATGTTTGGATCGAAGGTCGGGTTCGGCAGTCCGGCAACGGTCGGTCGTAAGTCAAAGTTCCATAGGTCCACACCTGCGGGCACGCCCCGGATTCCGCAAATGTAGTAATTGCCCGCAAGATCGACTCGACTGCTCGGCTCTCCATCGGAGCCTGCGGTTTGTGCTTTGACGGTCGAGTTAGGCGCAAAGGTCATTCCGCCACTTAGATATGTGGCAGTTCGTTTTGGTTGGTTCGTTACAACGGTCACCGTCCCATGGGGCTGATCCGCGCCTGGTGTATTGACGAAATAAACGACGACGATATTGAAGTCGCCGCTGCCGGTGAGAACTGGATTGAAACCCGTGTTTTCCGAGGTGCTGGGCGCTCCGCCGGCTGACTCGGCGACAAAGTCCCCGTCGCTTCCGTCGGCATTACGCTTGTGAATGTAGAGATCGTAGTCATTGGCGAGAACGGTCCATGCAACTTTGACCGCGATAGTTTTGTTCGTGTAATCGCCCGCCGCGACATGCAGGACAAAGGTGTCACGATTAACACCTTCGATCGCACTCGTTTCATCTGTTGCTCCGGTCCCAATGGCGGTTCCGTCCCACTCAACAGTTGTCGTCGTGCTCGGGATAACTGTGCCGTCGGCAGGATTGGCGGCGCGCGTCGTTGTAGTAATTGCGAGAAGAGCGACTGCGATTAACGAGGATGTCGGGATGTATTTCATAAGAATTCGTCCATTTGCAGATTTGAGCGTAGGAAGCATTGCTGTAAGTGCGGAAATAACTGCAATTCGAAGCAACAGAATGATTCGGTCGTGTCTCTCTGTCGGCGAGGTATAGCGAACGCCGGTGAAGCTAACATTAATGTAAGCTGCGTCGGAGTATTCGGCCGTCAGCGCCCAATTCTCGCGCCCTGAACAATGATGAATTTCTTAGAACTTCCACGGGCAGTTCCCGTAGTTACATCTGCGAAGCGATAGGTGTGAACACGCACACAAAATCAATACGAAAATCAACTCCGTAATTTCCCGTCTCGTGGTG
>Ga0157374_10005779_pt1 | contig 10445 bp, 7 predicted proteins | sample M25metaG_FD_115308 | JGI IMG/M metagenome (GOLD analysis project Ga0157374, IMG submission 115308) | Miscanthus rhizosphere microbial communities from Kellogg Biological Station, Michigan, USA - M2-5 metaG | ecosystem: Host-associated > Plants > Roots > Rhizosphere > Soil | place: USA: Michigan... | reverse complement strand
CTGACAAAATTGGATTGCTGTACGGTGGAACGGGGTATGACAACGCTGTAGACCTGTTTTTCGATAACATAGGTGAGGCCGGAACAGTCAACGCCGTTCACATCATTGCCGCCGAATTTATAGGGGGCCGATGAAAACCATTCGATCAATGCGTAAAGCCTGTGATTGGTGATGCTGTCCACCGGCACGGTGAGCAGTTTTGCGTATTTATTGGTTATATCACCATCATTGGTATAGGGAACGCCCTCGCGGTTTCTAAGCAGCTTTGTTTGGGCAAGGCCCGAAAAGGTTGCCAGCAGCAACAAAACGACAAAGGTTGAACGGATCAGTTTCATCCCTTAAAGATACTGTAAAACGTTGTAAAGTTGGAAGGCCGAAAAAGAAGTTCCCGGTATAGAATTTAATTCCCGCTTGTAGCCGCAACACCAGATCGTATGGCCGATTCAAGTACATTAAGGTTGATATCCTTCAGGCTCTTGAACTTAATGCAATAGCCGGTCACGCTAGCCTTGCCCAATGTTTTCCCATAGGTTTGGGCTAAGTATGTTTTGTCCTTGAGGCCAAGGATATAGACGGATATCCCGGTTGTGTTTGCGCTCAAACCGATCTGAAAGAACTCCCTGGTTTTTCCATCAGCGTATTTTATGGTGTAAGAGCCATATCCTATGTTAGGATTGCTAACGGTTTTATTTTCAGCGTTTTTGCCGCTCTCAAACCATAATTTGCATCCCGGCAATGCCTGGAGTATATGCTGGTGCAACTCCTGCATCTCGCTGCGTTTGGGTTCAGCCTGACCGGCGATATAGTTTTTGATCTCTTCCTGTACGTCCATGTAAATATTATTGTGCGTCGTTTATTTACCTGCGAGGCTATCCTGCGCAGCTACAACAGAGCCGCAGCGGGAAAAGTATTTGTACATATACGGGTCGCGCAGCTTGGCGATCATCACGCCTTTGGTGGAGCTGGCATGTACGTAGTAACCATTCTGTAAATACACGCCCACATGGCCGAATTTGCGGCCGTCGTAATCGAAGAATACCAGGTCGCCCTCTTGCAATTCTTCCTCATATTTACGTTTGATGACCTGCACCTGCTGGCTGGTGGTTCGGGGCAGCGTAATGCCGTAAACCTGCTGTTCCAACAATTGCGACAGTCCTGAACAATCGATCCCGTCGTGGTCCTGGCCGCCGAATTTATAGGGCGTACCCCACCATTGATCGATAAAAGCATACAGGCGGCCATTTTGTATCTGGGATTGATCGACACCCATCATCTGCGCGTATTTTTCGGCGACAGAAGGCTGCGGTGTAACCACTTCGCCGGGTTTGCCCTTCATCACCGCGCGTTTGGAATGGCAGGATGAAAAGACAACAACACCAAGAAGTATTAAGAATACGGCGTAACGCTTTATCATCACCTAAAAATACGACGATGCGGCCGTTTAGGTTACGGGGGATTTTGAACATCTTAACATTGGATGTCGGATTTGGGATTTTCGATTTCGGAATTGGGATGCATTTGAATTAATTCCGAAATCGAAAATCCGAAATCTAAAATCATTTGGTTCCCAGTTCCTTCACCATCCGCCAGGTGAGGAGGCTTAAGACTATTAGTACGACGATGATGGCGCCCCATAATAGCGGAGTGAAATTACGGTGCGGAACAACGGTGAAAGTAATGAACGCCGGGTTTTTATAAACAGGCGAGTGGCTAAGCGAGGGAAACTTTGACATCGGCTTCGAATGCAGGAAAGTGAGGTCGTAACTTACTTCGTTTGCTGTACTGTCGCCGGCTAAAAGATGGTACTGATGGCCTTTTTCCAGGTAAGCAACTGCCGATCTTGCCAGTTGAAAAACATCAATTCCATCAATAACAAGCGGGTTGTCGTCGCCGTTTTGCACATCGATACGTATCCTGTTTGTTTTGGAAGAAAAAGACAACGCGTTTGGCTTGCGTGAATTGATGATGTCTGTTGTCAATAGGTCTTCGTGACCCCGGCTGATGTCATATACGCTGACATTGCGGGTATAATATTTCGGCGAACTGACATGCAATACAAGTTCGTCGACCTGGTGATCGTCTCCAAGATCAATGATATAGCTTGTTTGCTTACTGCCCTGTTTTACTGCGGGTAGTACCGCCTGGTGTGCCGAAATAAGCATAGGCGTGTGACCGGTTGCCTGATAAACCCCCGCCGCCGTGATCTGCAGCGGATCGTTGTTTTTATTGCTAATGCGCACCCGGTAATAGCGGTATTTACTTTCCGGAAAGGTCAGTTGCTGTTCATACTCCGTATTATGCCCGGATTGGTCACCATCTAATTCTATGTCCTCTTTTATAGCGTACCAACGCTGCAGATCATCGCTGCCCGACAGGTTAGCTGTACGCGTAACCTCGTTACTCTTAAGCCTGATCCACAATTCGCCGAGTTGATTTCCCGAATTGGCGTCAACGATAAAAGTGGTAACACTGTCGCTTTTAACATCCTGTTTTACTTCAGGAAAAGGCAAAAAGACCGGGTTCCCATCCGTTTGCTTATCCACGATCGCGTAGGCGATGAATTTGCCTTTTTCATCAGCGAGGCGGATATCATATAGATCCCTGCTGACACATTTGGCTATAAGAGCAGGTTGAAGAAATATCTTGTAAACTGCGTCCGAGTCTGCCTTTAGCACATCGGCCCGATACCTGAATTTGCTTTCCTGCGCATGCAACATAGAAAAAGGCAATGCCAGGCTTACAACCAGCAGGAAAGTCTTAAGATTCATTTTTCGATTTATCCTCATCCTCCGTAATAATAACTTTTACTTTCTGGTACATAAACGAAATGATCAGCAGCAATACGCCGAGGCAGAAGAAGGCGGCGATCTTCCCGGCTGCGGGGATATGCTCGATATCGTAGGCGAATAGTTTTATCAAAGTTATGGTAAACAACGTCAGCGACACAATGCGCAGCACCCTGGTTTTAAAGCGCATACCAAGCCACATGAGCGCGAAAGATACAATCCCCCATAATACCGGAAGTCCCGTTTTGATATAAATGGTTTCAATATGATCGATCTGCAGTCCGGGTTTGTAGAATAGTGAAACGGTAAGCAAACAGATCTCGAGGCTAAGGAACAATACCAGCGCACCCGAAATGAGCCAGCTGGCAGGCTTGGCGGCGTCCTTCAAATTATTTCGGATGATGCTGATCAGCCTGTAAAACAATAACAGCACAAATACGGTGCCGGCCCAATGCGCCAGGAAGTGAGCAGCATCTATTTTATGATCGACCAGGATAGCCGTTTGCACGTCAAAATACTGCTGCACAAATACGAGATACGTGACGATGGTGAGCGCAAGCAGGATGGTCTCAGCAGTCACGGTCAGTTTAAAATGTGCCAGTTTGCCCGAAACGAAAAGGAAGATAAACATGAACGCGGGCAGGTATAGCCCCAGGTAAAGGAAATTGAGTTCGGTACCGGGATAGCGGGTCAAAAACTGGTGGTTCACTTCCAGTAAGCCTGCTGAAAGCAGCAGAATGAAGGCAATATATTCGAATACAGGCGCCGGCAGGATAGTTTTATCCTCTTTTCGCCTGTTCACCTGTACATATAACAGGAAGCTGCAAATAGCGGAGAACACCGTCGTAATAAAACCTTTATTGGCTATCACAGGCAAAATCGCGCCGGTTTTCACCGTATACAATGTGAACGTAGTATAAAGATTGAACCAGTCCATCATCAGGCTGAGCAGCATCGCCGTCCAGATCAGCAGCGAGGCCCATTGCATAATACGGATGGCCGATTTGGTGTATAACCAGTAGATGAGCACACATTCGGCCGCCCAGAAAAGAGTGATAAAATGCCCGTGCAACTGAATCGGCGCGGTAAGCGACAGGAACGTGAGCGTAATACCGATAAGCAGGTACAGGATATTGATCTCAGCCCTTTTGCTGCGGAACAGGATGAAAGACAGGAACAGGTTGATGCCGCCGATGCTTGCGCAGAACAGGCCGCGCCATTGCTCATTGTGCATGACGGTAAGCAGGTACAAACCGATGCTGAAGTACAGCGCCGTGTTGGCCAGCAATATGGTAAAATCGGAGGCGAGGAACTTTTTGTTCTCGCGGATATTGTTGGCGATATTGATGAAGAAAAATAACAGGTAAAGGATGCTGCTGTAAATAAATGCCTGGCCGGCAGCTTTATCAGGCAAGGTATATAACACCCCTGAAACTACCAGTACAGTTAAGCCAAAGGCCGATATATTCAGGATCCGCCAGGACTTGAAATAGGCGATGAAAAGCAGACCTGTGTTCAGTACGATCATATAAATGAACAGCGCATCGTAATTGGCGTTGCCGGTGCTTACCATGAATGGGCTGGATAAGCCGCCTATAAGCGCGATGACGGCCAGTTCCTGCCGGTCATACAGCAGCGAAAGCGCCACGGCGAAGCAAGTAATAACGATAAGAATGACGAACGAAACTGTTTGGCTGAACAAATGGAACTGGTGAAACGCCAGCGTGATGGTAAAATAAAATACGGCCAAACCACCGCCTACCAGTACGGAGCTAAAGGCCTTGTACGATCTGCGCAAACGGTGTGCTATCCCGATGAGTATGCCGCCGCAAAGGATGCCGATGCCAACCCTGCCGGCCGGGCCAACCCAGTTGTTATCGATAGCATATTTGACGAAGAAACCGATGGCCAGTACCAGGATAGCGATACCGATCTTGTTCACCAGGTTTTCGCCGATGAACTTTTCCAGGTCGGGGTGCTGTTCAAAAAATGATGGCTTGGGCCCGGGTCTCGGCGGCTGGCTGTAGGTTGTTTTAATTGGCGTTTTCCTTAACGCAGCCAGCGGATCTTCGATCACACCTTCATGACGTTCCACCTCGTGTGGTTTTATCGGAACCGACTCGAACGGACGGTTCAAGTCAGGAACCACAACAGGCTTAGGCGCGGGTGGTACTACCGGCGGCGGCACTGGCGGTGTTGCCTGCTTTTGTTTTTCTTCCTCCTTAAGGGACTCTTTCGGAGCTGAAGCGCTTTGGATACCTTGTTTTAACTTATCGATCAGGCCATTAAGATCAAAGATCGTTCGTTCTAATTTATCGATCCTGTTAACCAATCCGTTATGATTAATCACCAACAGAATGATGATAACCAATAGGGCTAAAACGTTTAAAACATCCATGCGAATTTTAGGTTTGGTTCACTAAGATAGGGGAATAAATGGAATTACAAATTGCTCAAGCTTGCGGGCATGTGCCGTTAGGTACATCTCTTAGGTAGAAACATCAATTCCCCTTCACCAAGCGTTCCTATAGGAACGCCTCGTGTCTCTTTGTGGTTTTTCTACCGACCAGAAGTCCCTACGGGACTTGATTTGCAGGGTTCATCCTTTGATAACTCTCTGTATCTCGTCTAACTTCATCAAGGCTTCTACGGGTGTTAGGGTATTTACGTCGAGGTTGTTCAGGGTATCACGTATCTTGACCAGCACCGGGTCATCAATGCTGAACATCTGCATTTGGACGGCTTGCTTCTGTACTTTGCGGATGCTTTCCTTGATGTGTTCGCCGCCGGTGCGTTCGTTTTCCAGCTTTTTGAGGATATCGTTGGCACGGGCGACCACTTTATGCGGCATGCCGGCCATTTTGGCTACGTGGATGCCGAAGCTATGCTCGCTGCCGCCCGGAACCAGCTTGCGCAGGAAGATGACCTGGTGGCCAACTTCCTTTACCGATACGTTGAAATTTTTGATGCGCGGATGCGAAGTGCTTAATTCATTCAGTTCGTGATAGTGGGTAGCGAACAACGTTTTGGCCCGGGCATTGGGTTGATTGTGCAAAAACTCGGCAATGGACCAGGCGATGGAAATACCGTCATAAGTTGAAGTGCCGCGACCGATCTCGTCCAATAATATCAGGCTGCGGTCGGACAGGTTATTGAGGATGCTGGCCGTTTCGTTCATTTCCACCATGAAGGTCGATTCACCGGCTGAGAGATTGTCTGAAGCCCCTACCCTGGTGAATATCTTATCGACCAGGCCGATGGACACCGATTTGGCCGGAACGAAACAGCCCATTTGCGCCATTAGCACGATGAGGCCGGTTTGACGCAGCAGGGCCGACTTACCCGCCATATTGGGACCGGTGATGATGATGATCTGCTGCGATTCGCTGTCCAAGTACACATCATTGGTAATGTATTCTTCGCCCATCGGCAGGTTCTTTTCGATCACGGGGTGGCGGCCGCCTTTGATGTCGATGATGCGGCCATCATTCAGTTCAGGCTTAACGTAATAGTTTTTGATGGATATAGTAGCGAAATTGAGCAGCACGTCCAGTCGTGCCACCAATTGAGCATTTAGCTGGATAGGTTTGATGTATTCTGCAAGAGAGTATAACAGATCATTATAAAGCTGCGTTTCCAGCGCTAATATCTTCTCTTCGGCGCCTAATATTTGCTCCTCGTATTCTTTCAGTTCGGGCGTAATATAACGTTCAGCATTCACCAGCGTTTGTTTGCGTATCCAGTCGGAAGGCACTTTATCGCGGTGGGCATGGGTTACTTCCAGGTAATAGCCAAACACATTATTGAAGGCTACTTTAAGCGACGGTATACCCGTTTGTTCAGCCTCACGCTTTTGTATCTCTAATAAATAGCCTTTGCCGCCAAATGCGATCTTGCGCAGGCGGTCAAGCTCTTCATTAATACCCGAATTGATCACCGAGCCTTTGACCAGCATGATCGGCGGTTCGGGGTCCAGCATCTTCTCTATCTTATCGCTGATGCTGGCGCAGGGGTTCAATTGTTCGCCGATAGCTTTTAAAGGATCACTATCGGTTTGTGCGCATAATACTTTAATAGTCTCAATTGCCTTCAGCGCCTTTTTAAGTTGAACTACCTCGCGCGGGTTGGCGCGCTGCAGGCCGATCTTGGATATCAGGCGTTCCAGGTCGCCGATCTGGCGGATGTGTTGTTTCAGTTCTTCCCGTATGTCTTCATTGCCGACGAGGTATTCCACAACGCCGAGGCGGTCGTTTATCGGCTTCAGTTCCTTCAATGGCATCACGATCCAGCGGCGCAACAAACGCGCGCCCATGGGCGAGCAGGTTTGATCGAGCACATCAACCAAAGTAGTTGCATTCTCATTGGCGGAGCCGATCAGCTCCAGGTTGCGCACACTGTAGCGGTCGAGCCACAGGAAACGGCCCTCCTCTATCCGGCTGATGGACGAAATATGCTGCAGGTTGCGGTGCTCGGTCTCGTTCAGGTAATGTAGCGCTACGCCGGCGGCTACAATGCCTAAATTCAGCTTGTCTATGCCAAATCCCTTAAGCGATTTTACCTCGAAGTGCTTTAGCAAAGTTTCCTGCGCGTAATCGCCGCTGTAGGGCCATTCGTCCAGTTTGTAGGTATAAAAGCGGTCGCCAAAGGCGGCAATGTATTCGCTGTGACGGCTTTTGGGGTATATCACCTCGCTGGGGCTGAAACCCTGCAAAAGCTTATCAATATGTTCGGCGCTGCCCTGCGCGGCTAAGAATTCGCCGGTTGATATATCTACAAAAGCTACGCCGATGCTGCTCTTTTCAAAATATAGCGAAGCCAGGTAGTTATTACTCTTTTGATGGAGGATATTATCGCTGATGGCCACACCGGGGGTTACCAGTTCCGTTACGCCGCGCTTTACGATGGTTTTGGTGGTTTTTGGGTCCTCCAGTTGGTCGCAGATAGCCACCCGCTGACCTGCGCGCACCAGCTTGGGCAGGTACGTTTCCAGCGAATGGTGCGGGAAACCCGCCAGCTCGATGTGTGTGGCGGCGCCGTTGGCACGTTTGGTGAGCACAATACCCAGGATGCCCGAGGCTTTTATTGCATCCTCGCCAAAGGTTTCGTAAAAATCGCCCACGCGGAACAGCAGCAGCGCGCCAGGGTATTTTGCCTTTACCTGGTTGTATTGCTGCATTAAGGGCGTTTCTTTGGTGTCTTTGGCCAAGGGTGGTTTTTTAATAAACGGCTAATTTAAGGGATTGGTCAAAGCGAATGATGATTGTGGAAAAGTTGGGCTGGTGTTAGTTATTGTGGTCCGGAAGATATTATGGGTTAATAAGACTTACGAAGTTTAACTCGAAGTGTTTATTTTTAAAGGCCCCGTTGAGGGCTTCGCCGTTTAAAAACTTCGTAAGTCTAACGCCGTTTTAAGATATCTTCCTTATAGCGACGGGTTCAAAACCTATCGCTATGGAACTATTTTTTCAGATCAATTCCCAGGTTATGGATGGCACCGCAACCGATAAAGTCGCGCCGGCATTGCTACCGAAGACAGCCCCTTCTAAGCCAGCCGCTTCTATATGGCCCCCGCACCATACCCATAGCGCGTACCAGTGGTTACTGTCAACATTCAGCTGTGAGAATAACGGGAAGCCGGAATTTGAACCCATGTCATATTGTCCATACCACCACGAACTGTCATCCCATAAACTGATCTTTTGATTTACCGGCGCGCTTACGAAACCACCGCTCAGATCATAGCGGCCAACGTATAAACCCAGGAATCCATCAGAATGCGCTGAATCCCAGTTGCAGAGATCACTCCATTGATAATTGATGGCAGGATTTGCCCAAATCTTCAAAATTCCCTTCTTGGTCATTGGCCGAAAGAAGATGCCGACGGCTGTGCGGGCGCTGCAAGTACCTTCAGCGCTGTACACCTGGATATCAAAACTCATATTGCCATTGACGTTTGCTGCTTTATTCAATGTATCTACAGTTCCTGTGGAAGCATGCCATGTCCATTTATAGTCAAAAGGCGGGACCTGGGTAGCGCCAATAGAACCTGTGAAGATGCGCTGCTCGTCCCTGGCCATCTCGGCAGGTTTCGGCTTCATTTTGCCGCGCTTACTGCTAAGCTCTTTTAGCTGCTTCATTACTTCAGTATTCCCGGCATCTCCGCCAATTGCCGACAGCAACGACCGCTGCAAAATTTTTGTTTGCCTGGCAGCCAGTTCGCGGTTTTGCTGGTCTCGTTTGAAGCTTTGGTCCAGTTCGTTTTCCAGATCTTTCATTCCTGCCAATACAATTTTCTCGGGCACTATTTGATTGCCAAATAGCGAATTGATGGTAACCTCTTTTTCAAGCAGTAATTTACCATTACTCATAATAGCTAAGTTTAATTAGTTGCGGGCCTACTCTTTAGAGGATTTTCAGCTTCGTCCTTGTCGTTCCGGCAAGTATTTAACCAGATCTATTTTTTGCAGTGAAGCTAAGGACACAAACAGGAAAGTACCCAGTACTTCTACTGGATCTTCGGGAGTAATTTTACGCTACCGTTCTGGTGTTTTAACGGTATAATTTATTAAGCTAATGCTGCCGCCCTGCCTTTTTGCTGTGTGGCCACGCAGACACGATAGCCCGCTTGAAGAAAGCAGAGATAGAATAAAGACTTACGAAGTTTAACTCGAAGTGTTTATTTTTAAAGGCTTCGTTGAGGACTTCGCCGTTTAAAAACTTCGGAAGTCTGTTTTTTAACGAAAAGGCTATTTTATCTTCTTCGCGTCATGCGCGCCATTCTGATATATAATGGCTTTTGTCACTTTGCCTGAATCATCTTTAACGAACTCTATTTCTACCGGGGCGTTCCTTAAAAAGAACTTGTTTTGTGCTTCGGGGAAAATCGGGAGCTTGCCCTGGCCGCCCGGCTGGCCGTAAAGCTGGTTGCCTTCGCGGGAGATAGTTAAGATACGATTGGGGTCCAACTGATAATCACCTGTGTAGCTTTGCAGGACACTGTCGGCAACTACCGCATGCTTGTATGTTTTTACGTGGTACATGCCCTTGAAGCCATAAACGTTGGCAACGCTGTTGATCACCTCGTTCATGATATCGCCGTTGTCTGAATTCACCATTACCACTACACCGTTGCCGCCGTCCATGCTGCCCATATAATCGCTGCGGAAACCTTCGTTGGCTCCGTTGTGGTTAAAGTATTTCGTACCGTCAAGATCGAGGCCTTTTTCAACTTCCTTTATTTTGGTGCTGTCGACGGTTTGGGCTGAGGCGCGCAGGCTTCCGGCTATAAGTGATATGGCTGTGAGCAGTACAATTGATCTCATGATTAGAAAGGCTAGTTGATATGCCCAAGGTAATGTTTTCGGCGACCATTTGACAATCCAGCGGATCGAAAGGTTGCAAAATAATTGAAAATCAAGGCTGTAATTGGGAAAACGCTTCGCGTTATTAGAGCTGAATTAGAAAAACTCTAATGACATTCTAATCCCGGGCATCAATTGCACTACTTACCTTTGTTATATGAAAAGCAAGTGGCCGCGCTTGCATTTTTGTGATAAGGTTTAGGTTCGAAGTCCCCTATTAGTAATAATCAAGGGGACTTTGTTTTCAATTGTGACGCCTCTATACATTAAATAACATTAGCGATGGGTTTTTACCCGT
>Ga0157374_10005775_pt1 | contig 10446 bp, 9 predicted proteins | sample M25metaG_FD_115308 | JGI IMG/M metagenome (GOLD analysis project Ga0157374, IMG submission 115308) | Miscanthus rhizosphere microbial communities from Kellogg Biological Station, Michigan, USA - M2-5 metaG | ecosystem: Host-associated > Plants > Roots > Rhizosphere > Soil | place: USA: Michigan... | reverse complement strand
TGGGACGGCGACAGCTTCGGCGGCCGCTTCAGCGACCCCTATGCGGCGAGGCAGCGCCGCCGCACGCCCTGCATTCCGGTTGGCCCCGGCCGCATCGCCGAGATGGCCGAGAGCCTCACCTACAACACCGCCCTGGGCAGCTACCTGCTCGTCGGCCTGGCGCCTCCGGGCGCGGAAAGCATCGGGCCGAAGGCGACCGGGATCTACTTCTCGACCTCCGAGGATCTGGTCCACTGGAGCGAGCGCAAGCTGATCACTCGCGCCGTGACACCACACAACTACGTCTGCGGGGGCCCCTCGCCGCTGGCCTACCCCTCGCTGATCGACCCCGAAAGCGCCTCGCGCACCTTCGCCACCAGCGGCGCTCACCCCTACCTCTACTACACCCAGTTCCGCTACCAGGACTGCCGCAAGACGCCCGAACGGGATCTGATGCGGGTCGCGCTGGAAGTCTCGCCGTGAGCGGCGGCGAGCGCCTCAAGATCCTGCTCAGCGGCATGGTCGCCGGCGACCCCCACCAGGGCGGCGCGAGCTGGGCCGTACTGCAATACGTCGCCGGCCTCCGCTCGCTCGGTCACGAGGTCGTCCTGGTCGAGCCGGTCGAGGCGGCGAAGCTCGACCCGGCGGGCGACGTCGGTCGCTACTTCGGCGAGCTGCCACTGCTCGACGGCTCTGCGGCCCTGTTGGCGCAGGGGGGACGCGAGACGCTCGGGCTGTCCTGCGCCGCGCTCGAACGCTTCGCCTCGGAAGCCGACCTGCTGATCAACATCTCCGGAATGCTGCGCGACGAGCGGCTGCTCGAGCCGATCCCGATCCGGCTCTTCCTCGACCTCGACCCCGGCTTCAATCAGGTCTGGCAGGAAACGGGCGAGGCGATGGGGATCGACCTCCACACCCACTGCGCCACGGTCGGCGCGGCGGTCGGTCGCGAGGGCTGCCCGATCCCCACCTGCGGCCGCGACTGGATCCACACCCTTCCCCCGGTGGCGCTCGAGCACTGGCCCGCCGAGGACGCCCCGCCCCGCCGCGACGCCTTCACCAGCGTCGGCCACTGGCGCAGCTACGGATCGATCGAGCACGGGGGGATTTCCTACGGCCAGCGCGCCCACTCGATGCGCGAGCTGTTCGGGCTGCCGGCCCTCGGCAGCGCCCGCTTCCAGCTCGCCCTCGGCATCCACCCCGATGAGCGCAGCGATCTCGAGGCCCTGCGGGCAAATGGCTGGGACCTCCTCGACCCGCTCGAGGTCGCCGGCAGCCCCGCGCGCTACGCCGAGTTCGTGCGCGGCTCAAAGGCCGAGCTCTCGGTCGCCAAGAGTGGCTACGTCAACTCGCGCAGCGGCTGGTTCAGCGATCGCAGCGCTTGCTACCTGGCCAGCGGCCGCCCCGTCGTCGCCCAGGAGACCGGCTTCAGCGACTTCCTGCCGGCGGGCGAGGGCCTGTTGGCGTTCACGACCACGGCCGGGGCGGCGGACGCGGTCGCCGCGGTCGAAGCGGACCCGGCACGCCACGGCAAAGCGGCGCGGGCGCTGGCCGAGGAGCACCTCGACGCGCGCAAGGTGCTGCCCCGGCTGCTCGACCAGCTGGCCGGGCCGGGGGTCGAACCTAAGCTGTCGCGATGAACCAGATCCCCTTCAACCGGCCGTATCTGGTCGGCACCGAGCTCGACTACGTCCGCCAGGCAGCCGAGGACGGAGGACTCGAAAGCGGCGGTCCCTTCACCGTCCGCTGCGAGGCCTGGCTGGCCGGCACCACAGGCGCCAAGCGGGCGCTGCTCTCGCACTCGGGCACCGGGGCGTTGGAGGCGGCGATGATTCTGGCCGGCCTTGGGCCCGGGGACGAGGCGATCATGCCCTCCTTCGCTTACCCGACGATGGCCTCTGCCGTGGTCAGGCAGGGCGCAACGCCGGTCTTCGTCGACATCGATCCCCGCACCCTCAACCTCGATCCGGCCGAGGTGGCCAAAGCGGTCGGGCCGCGGACCAAGGCGATCGTCGCCGTGCACTACGGCGGCGTCGGTTGCGAGATGGACGAGCTGCTCGAGATCGCCGCGCCCACCCGCCTGGTCGTGATCGAGGACGCCGCCCACTGCCTCCTCGCCACCTACCGCGGCCGCTCCCTTGGCACGCTCGGCGACCTCGGCAGCTTCAGCTTCCACCACACAAAGAACGTCAGCAGCGGCGAGGGTGGCGCCCTCCTGGTCAACGACCCGGCGCTGCTGGAGCGGGCCGAGATCGTCTGGGAGAAGGGGACCGACCGCAAGCGCTTCGAGCGCGGCGAGGTCGATCGCTACACCTGGGTTGACCTCGGCTCCTCGTTCGCGGCCAGCGAGCTCACCGCCGCCTTTCTCTGGGGGCAGCTGGCGGCGGCTGAGGAGATCACCCGCCGCCGGCTCGAGATTTGGAATCGCTACCACGAGGCGTTCGCCGGGCTCGAGGCCGAGGGGCTGGCGCGGCGGCCGCTGGTGCCCGACGGACACACGCACAACGGCCACCTCTATTACCTGATCCTTCCCACCCCCTCGGCCCGCGACGCCTTCATCGCCGCGATGGGCGCCGAGGGCATCGCCACCTCCTTTCACTACGTGCCCCTGCACAGCGCGCCGGCCGGTCGCCGCTTCGGCCGCTCGGTCGGCGATCTCGCCCACACCGACGAGCTCAGCCGGCGGCTGGTCCGCCTGCCCCTCTGGGCCGGGCTCGAACCCGACTCGGTCGGCCGGGTGATCGACGTCGCCGCCGCGGCGCTCAACGATGTCGCCAGCTCACGGGCATAGCGTCGGGCCCGTGGCCGCGACGCCGAGCGACGCCGAGCTGCACGAGGCGCTGGCGCCGCTGCTGCGCGAGGCGGGCGCCGGGGCGCCCACCGCGATCGATCGCCGCCCCTACGAGTACCGGACCAGCTTCCCGCTCGAGCAGCTCGACCTGACTCTGGAGGACGGCGTGAGCCTTCGCCTCGTCTTCAAGCAGCTCGACTGGGACGCCCTCGACGACCAGGCCCGTCTGGCCAAGCCGAGGTTCCTCCACGATCCGCTGCGCGAGGCCGCCGTCTACGGCACGGTGCTCGCCGCCGCACCCGGCGGGCCTCCCCGTCACTACGGCTCGGCGATCGACCCCGAGCGCGGCCGGCACTGGCTCTTCATCGAGTGGGTCGACGGCCGCGAGCTCTTCCAGGTCGGCGACCGGGAGCTCTGGGCCGCCGCCGCGGCCTGGCTTGGCGCGATGCACCGGCAACTGGGCGATCGCCTGGATCGCCACCGGGCGAGCGGCCGCCTGCTCGAGTACGACCGCCCCTACTACGGCCGCTGGATCGAGCGGGCGCGCCGCTTCGCCGGGGCGCCGGGTCAACCGCGGTCGCGCGCGCGGGCGGTCGACTCGCTGGCGGCGCGCTACGAGCCGGCGATCGAGGAGCTGGTCGCGATGCCGAAGACCGTGATCCACGGCGAGTTCTACGCCTCCAACGTGCTCGTCGCCGGCGACGGCGCCGCCCCGCGCGTATGCCCGGTCGACTGGGAGCTGGCGGCGGCAGCGCCCGGCCTGATCGATCTCGCGGCGCTGGTCAGCGGTGGCTGGAGCGACGAGGATCGTGAGGCGCTGGTCAGTGCCTACCGCGCGGCAGCCGGCCCGGACTCCTTTACCGCGCGCCAGCTCGATCTGGCGCGGCTGCACCTCGCCGTCCAGTGGCTGGGTTGGGCCGAGCCGGGCTGGAGCCCGCCGGAGGGACAGCAGCAGGACTGGCTCGGCGAGGCCCTCGTCTGGGCCGAGAGGCTGGGACTGTGAGCGGGGAGCGACTGCTGATCGTCAACGCCGACGACCTCGGCCTCTCGCCCGGTGTCAACGCCGGAATCTTCGAGGCGCACCGGCGCGGCATCGTCACCAGCGCCAGCCTGATGGTGCGCGCCTCCGCGGCCGCCGGGGCGCTCGCCTCCGCGGCCGCGCATCGCGAGCTCGCCGTCGGCCTTCACCTCGACATCGCCGAGTGGCAGTACGAGGAGGGCGAGTGGCGAGTCAACTACGAACGCTGCCCGCCCGAGGACGCCGCCGCGGTCGAGGCCGAGTGCCGCGGCCAGCTGGCCGCGTTCAGGGGGCTGGCCGGCCGCGACCCGACCCACCTCGACTCGCACCAGCACACCCACATGAGCGAGCCCGTCGCCACGGTCGCCGCGGCCCTGGCGACGGAGCTCGGAATCCCCTTGCGAGCGCGGGGCATTCGCTACGAGGGCGGCTTCTACGGGCAGAGCGGCAAGGGGGAGCCTTATCCGGCCGGGATCGAAGCGGAGCGCCTGGTCGAGTTGATCGAGGCTCTGCCGCCGGGACGGACCGAGCTCGGCTGTCACCCCGGCATCGGCGACGACACGGGATCTCCCTACGCGAGCGAGCGCGAGCAGGAGCTGCGGGCGCTCTGCGACCCCCGGGTGAGGGAGGCGCTCGAGCGCGAGCGGATCAGGCTGTGCTCTTTTGCCCAGCTGTCGCGGTCATCGAGTCGATGAAGAAATCGACGAGCCCTATCGGCTGGCGCGGCCCGAAGCTTTCGCCCAGATCGCCTGCTGGATCAAACCGAGTACCAGGCCGGCGAGGCCGGCGACGATCAGGATCAGCCCGATCGTGTTGATGCTGACGTGGGCGACGTGCACGTCGGCAGCGAAGTAGAGGATCGCCCCGACGACGATTACGAATATGGAGGCCCCGATCGTCATTGCGTTGAAAACGCCTCCCAACGCGCTCTTGTCAGGGCCTAACCCACGACGCCGCCCCGCTGGATAACGGCGCCGGCAATGGGAAAGGGAAAGGAAACTTGCCGGCCGCCGACGCCGAAACACCCCCGGGACACGAAACCGGCAAAAAGCCGTAGCGCCGCGGACATCGCCTAGGATGGCTCTGGATTGAGGAATCCGCCACGCGGACGTAGCTCAGTTGGTAGAGCGCGAGCTTCCCAAGCTCGAGGTCGCGGGTTCGAGACCCGTCGTCCGCTTTCCATTACGCGGGGATAGGGATCCTCTTTCGCCTGCGACCGTTGCGTGAGCCGCCGTTTTCGCGGGGCTGGGTTGCCTTAGACGCCTTGGCCTCGCGGTAGAAGTGCTCGGTGGCGCCGCGCACGGGGCGTTCTCCGACCAGCTCGATCAGGCCTGTGCGGTGCAGCTCGGTGACGTGGTAGTTGACGTTGCTGAGGGGGGTCCGCAGCTCGTAGCTGAGGTCGCTGGGGGAGAGGGTCCGGCCGCCGTCGAGGGCCAGGACCTCCAAGATTGAGATGCGCAGCGGATGGGTATTGGCCCGAGCTAGGAGCTGCCAATTCATGAGATTCCTCCGTCGTTTTCGATTGGCTATTACCAACTTATAGGCCAATTCATACCAAAAAATGATGGTGTAAATACATAAAATCGGGTAGCTTGGGGCAGATGAAGTTCGAAAAAAGGGAGAATTCGATGGGGAATGGCGCCAGGATTTGGCTTGGGACTGCGGTATCCGTTGTTCTTCTGGCGTTGGCCACGGCGGCCCCGGCGGGCGCCGTCGACATCATCGAAGAGGAGCTGCCGGAAACCGTGAATTCGGGTTGGCAAGCCGGTACCTGCAAATCCGATGCCCCGCAGGAATGCAGCATCGACACGCCGAGCCAGTTCTTCAAGCAGGCGGCCGGCCATCCCCCTGTTGGCTTCACCCAGATCATCATCAAGCATGCCGGCGCCTTCAAAGAACCGGTCGGGCACATCAAGACGGTTCTGGTCGATCTCCCTCAGGGCATGAGCGTCAATCCCCAGGCGACTCCCCAGTGTCCGCTCACCCCGGAAGGCAAATTCCCGGTCTCGGGATGCCCGGCGAACACCAAAGTGGGCTACAGCAACGTAGAAGCCTCCACCGGGATTCCCCCGGTCAGCCTGCCGCCGGTCGAAGTTCCGAACATCCCCGTCTACAACCTCGTTCCACGGGCGGGCGAACCCGCCCGCTTCGGCTTCACCCTTCCGCTTGGGCTCGGTGAAGTCTTCCTCAACGCCGGTGTCAAGTGGGACGGCGACTATCACGAGTACTTCACGATCCACGTCCCCGAGGTGCCGCTCGTCAACGCGAAGATCCTCCGCAACAGGCTGGTCTTCGACGGCACCATCGGCGGTCACGGGCTCCCCGGCGAAAATGGGGGCGCCTTCCTGACCACGCCCAGCACCTGTTTCAACGCCAACGAACCCGCCTTCGCGACGACCTACAACACGATCCTCCACGCCGACTCGCAAGAGGAAGAAGCGCCGCAAAACGAATATGACGTGGCGAGCCCCGCGCCACCCCCGGCCGCCTTCCTGGCTGGTTCGGAGCGGGTGGAATCGCCATTGCCGAGAATTGGCGGCGTCCGAGAAACGCCAGAAGGCTGCAACCTGGTTCCGTTCAAACCGTCCACCTCCGGAACGCCCAGCACCAACCAGACCGACTCCCCGATGGGAGGGACGGTCGAGGTCAAAGTCCCGTTCACCCCCTCCGCCTCGATCTATCAGTCAAACGTGAGGAATGCCAACGTCTCGCTGCCCCAGGGAATGGGCCTCAACCCCTCGGCGGCGAGTGGGCTGCAGGCCTGCACCGACGCGCAGTTCGGCAAGGGGACGCGCAACCCGGTGGCCTGTCCGCCCGGGTCCAAGATCGGCACCGTCGCGATCGACACACCGCCGCTGCCCGACGGGACGCTGACCGGCAACGTCTACCTCGGCACGCAGCAGAGCCGCGACCCGGCGTCGGGCAACGAGTACCGGGTCTTCATCGACGCCGAGTCCGCGAGCCGCGGCCTCTCGATCCGCCTGCTGGCCAATGTCAGCGCCAATCCGCAAACCGGTCAGCTGACCGCGCAGGTGCACGAAGCGCCGCAGCTGCCCTTTGACTCCGTCCGCGTCACCCTCGACGGGGCCAAAGGCACGCTGACCAGTCCGCCCACCTGCGGTCCCAACAAAACCGGCCACGCGATGACGGCCTGGTCGGGCACGCCGGACAGCGGACCGCAGGACCCGGGCTTCACCCTGACCAACGCGCCCGGCGGCGGCCCATGCGCGAAAACGCTGGCGGCCCGCCCGTTCGCGCCTGGCTTTGGCGCCAAGTCGACGAACCCCAAGGGAGGCGCCTTCACGCAGGTCGTCGTCAACGCAACCCGCTCCGATGGCAATCAGGAGCTGAAGGGCGTCGACATCAACCTTCCGCCCGGGCTGACCGCGAAGCTGGCCGGCGTTCGCTACTGCCCCGAGGCGACGATCGCCGCCGCGGCGGCGAACAGCGGTGCGGCCGAGGCAGCGGATCCGACCTGCCCGAACTCGAGCCTCGTCGGCAGCGCTGTGGTCGCCGCCGGTAGCGGCTCGAACCCGCTCCGCGTCAACGGAAAGGTCTTTCTCGCAGGGCGCTATCGCGGCGCCCCCCTCTCCCTGGCAGTAGTCACCCCCGCCACGGCCGGGCCGTTCGATCTCGGAACGGTCGTGGTGCGGGTGGCGCTGTTCGTCGATCCCGAAACGGCGCGGGTGCACGCCGTCTCCGATCCGATTCCGCACGTGTTCGGCGGCGCCCTGCTCGATCTGCGCACGGTCTCGGTCACCCTCGACCGCAAAAGCTTCGCCCTCAACCCGACCAACTGCTCGGCGATGAGCACGACCGGGGTCCTGCGCGGTGGCGGCGCCAACCCGCTCGATCCGGCCGCCTTCAGCAGCCTGCCGGTCTCGGCGCCGTTCAAAGTCAACGGTTGCGAGAACCTCGATTTCAAGCCGAAACTGTTCATGCGGATCTTCGGCGGAACCCGCCGGGCGAAGAGCCCGAAGTTGAGGGCGATCCTCGTCGCCCGTGACGGCGACGCCAATATCGGCCGCGCCGCTGTGACGCTGCCGAAGCCGCTGATCCTCGAACAGGCGAGCCTGGCCAACGTCTGCACGCGCGTGCAGTTCGCCGCGCACGACTGCCCGAAGGACTCCATATACGGCTTTGCCGAAGCGACCACGCCGCTGCTCGACGGTCCGCTCAAAGGCCCCGTCTACCTGCGCTCCTCCAGTCACGAACTGCCGGACATGGTCGTCGCCCTCAATGGCCAGGTCGACGTCGTCCTCGTCGGGCGCATCGACAGCGTCAAGAAGCGCCTGCGCACGACCTTCGACACCGTTCCCGATGTGCCGGTTTCCAAGTTCGCCCTCACCGTCCGCGGCGGCAAGAAACGCGGGCTGCTGGTCAACTCGAGCAGCCTCTGCGCGAAGAAATACAAGGTCATCGCCCGCTTCGCCGGCCAGAACGGCAAGAAGGCAAACCAGAAGCCGAAGTTGCGCACCCCCTGCAAGAAGCACAAGAAGCACAAGGGCAAGCACCAAAAACGGCACTGAGCCGAATTCCTGGGATCGCCTCTGAGCTCAGATCGGCTGGCTGGTGGGGCGGATCAGGATCTCGTTGACGTCGACGCCGGGGCGCTGTTCGAGGGCGTAGAGCACCGCCTTGGCGATGTCGTCGTCCCGCAGCGCCCACTCGCCGGGGCGGTTGTCGAAGAAGGGAGTGTCGGTCATCCCGGGCTCGATCAGGGTGACGCGGATGTCGCGGTTCTCGTGGATCTGGCGCAGTTCGGCCCGCAGCGCCTCGCCGATCGCCGTCGCCGCCCACTTGGTCGCCGAGTACATCGAGCCGGGCAGCGCCCGCCGGCCGGCCACCGAGCTGGTGATGACGAAGTGGCCGTCGCCGCGCTCGAGCAGGTGGGGGAGGGTGGCGCGGATCGTCAGGCCGACGCCGTAGACGTTGGTCAGGACCATCGAGCGCCAGTGCTCGGGCGACTCCTCGAGGAAGCCGCGCGAGGCGCCGAAGCCGGCATTGGCGAAGACCACGTCAATGCGACCGAAGCCCTCGATCGCAGCGGCGGCCATCGCCTCGACCTGATCCCACTCGGCGACATCGCAGCGCACGGCCAGAGCGCGATCGCTGCCGCCAAGCTCCTCGACCAGCTCCTCGAGCGGCTCCAGCCGCCGGGCGGCCAAGACCAATCGATAGCGCCCGGCCGCAGCCCGCGCCGTCGCAGCACCGATCCCGCTGGAAGCTCCGGTAATAAGCAGCACTGGGTCGTCGCTCATCCGTCGATTCTCGCAACTCCGGCTAGAAGAGAGCGAGCGGGCGGGGGTCGGCGGACACTCAGCGCGAAGCGCGTCCGCCGACCCCCGCCCGCTCGCTCCCCACCACCTCTTGCGATAATCCCGATTCGTGGATCCCCAGCGCAAGCGGAAGATCCGGCTGGTCGTCGCCCTCGGCGTCGCCGTGCTGCTCGCATCGGCCCTGGTCTACACCTCCTTCAGCGCCTCGAGCGAGGCGAAGGAGCCCTCGCAGCTGCTCAGCGCGGCGCCGGGGACCAGCTACGACCTCACCGGCAAGGTCGTGCCGGGCTCGATCCGCCACGACGGCCAGGAGCTGCGCTTCCGCGTCGTCGACCGCGAGGGCGGCAGTCCCAGCCTGCCGGTCGTCTACAGCGGCACCGTCCCCGACCCCTTCCGCGGCGGCCGCGAGATCGTCCTCACCGGGGAAGTCGAGAACGGCACCTTCATCGGCGAACGCGACACACTTGTGACCAAGTGCCCGTCGAAGTTCACCACCTCGAATGACGGCTAGCCTCGGCAGCGCCGCCCTGGCGCTCGCGTTTCTGGCGATGCTCTTCGCCGTGGTCGCGGCGCTGCTCGGCCGCAAGGGCGACGAGCGCTGGGTCCTGGCCTCGCGACGAGCCGTCTACGCCGCCTGCGGCCTGCTCACCGTCTGCGTGGCCTTGATCGAGATCGCCTTTGCGAGCGACGACTTCTCCTTCAACATCGTCGAGCAGCACTCCTCGATCGATACGCCCGCCTTCTACAAGCTGGCGGCGATGTGGTCGAGCCAGGAAGGCTCGCTGCTGCTCTGGGCCTGGGTGCTCTCGATCGCCTCCTCGCTGGCGCTTTACGCGACCCGCACCAGGCTGCGCGAGATCGTCCCCTACGCGACCGCGGTGATGGCCGGGATCGCCAGCTTCTTCACCGGCCTGATGCTGTTCGCCGGCGGCGTCAATCCCTTCGCCAAGCTGAGCCAGGTGCCGGCTGACGGGATCGGCCTCAACCCGCTGCTGCAGCACCCGAGCATGATGATCCACCCGCCGATGCTCTACTCGGGGTACGTCGCCTTCACGATCCCCTTTGCCTTCGCGATCGGCGCCCTGATCACCCGCCGCCTCGACGCCTCCTGGATCCGGGCGACCCGCCGCTTTGCCCTGATCGCCTGGGCCCTGCTCGGCTTTGGCCTGCTGCTCGGCGCCCGCTGGTCCTACACCGAGCTCGGCTGGGGCGGCTACTGGGCCTGGGACCCGGTCGAGAACGCGGCGCTGATGCCGTGGCTGATCTGCACCGCCTTCCTGCACTCGGTCATGGTCCAGGAGAAGCGCGGCATGCTGAAGGTCTGGAACGCCTGCCTGATCGTCGCTACCTTCTCGCTGGCGCTGCTCGGCACCTTCCTC
>Ga0157374_10005774_pt1 | contig 10446 bp, 16 predicted proteins | sample M25metaG_FD_115308 | JGI IMG/M metagenome (GOLD analysis project Ga0157374, IMG submission 115308) | Miscanthus rhizosphere microbial communities from Kellogg Biological Station, Michigan, USA - M2-5 metaG | ecosystem: Host-associated > Plants > Roots > Rhizosphere > Soil | place: USA: Michigan... | reverse complement strand
GTTGAAAACAACCGTGGCGTACCGCCTGGAACGCGGGCCGCCACGGATAGGTATCCGTTCGGCGAGGTGCCGGAAGCACAATATCAATACGCCGCCGTCATCGTCGAGCCCGAAAGCAGCCCGGACTATCTACGTGAACTGCGCAATTATTGCGATGGCACAGGCGCGGTCCTGATCTTCGACGAAGTGATCACCGGTTTCCGGCTGGGAATGGGCGGGGCACAGCAGGTGTGGGGAGTGACGCCCGATCTCGCCTGCTTCGGCAAGAGCATGGCCAACGGCATGCCAATATCCGCAATCGTCGGCCGGCGTGATATCATGTCGAAAATGGTGCCACCGGATAACATCTTCTATTCCGGGACCTTCTTCGGAGAAACGCTGTCGATCGCCGCCGCCCTTGCGACGATCCGTAAAATGGAACGGGAGAACGTGATCGCCAGGTTGGCCGCTACCGGGCTGCAACTTGCCATGGGCATCAACCGATTGCTTCTCAAGTGGGGGTTGGACGAACACATCTGGATCACCGGGCACTCGGCTTTGAAGCGGATCGGGTTCAAAGATGAGAAAGTAGCAGCCTTGTTCCGAAAGGAAATGATGGCATCGGGAACGCTGATAATCGCCAGCAACAATGTGATGCACACGCATGATCCCAAGGCGCTGAAACGTATTCTGAAGTCGTACGACTGGGCTTTTGAGAGGATAAAGGAAGCGCTTGAGAAGGGGGAAGTGAAAGTCGGAGAGATCAGTGGAGGAGTGAGATAAAGAATGATCTTTTGTCCTGTACTTATCACGGGAGGGACGGGGGCGTTCGGGCAGGCATTCGCAACGCGGATGTTGTCCTGGGGCGGGAAGACCGTGTTCGGCAAGATAGCCATCCTGTCCCGCAACGAGTACCGCCAGTTCGTGATGTCCCAGGATTTGAAAAAGCTGGATCCGAACGACCGGCTTCGCTTCTTCATTGGGGACGTGCGGGAGAGAGATCGCCTCGTGCGCGCGATGGAGGGAATGAAAGTCGTGATCCACGCCGCGGCACTCAAGAGAATTGAAGTCGGGTTCTACAATCCAATCGAGATGGTCAAGACCAATGTGCTAGGAACCATGAACGTGATTGATGCCGCCATCGATGCGGGGGTCGAGAAGGTGGTGTTCCTGTCGAGCGACAAGGCATACCAGCCGATCAGCCCGTATGGACACAGCAAGGCTTTGGCGGAAGCGCTGGTGCTGGCATCGAACAATACCGCAGGGGGGAAGACAAAGTTCTCGGTCACGCGCTATGGAAACGTGTGGCGGAGCACGGGGTCGGTGGTCCCGGTGTGGGAAAGCATGATCGCTGATGGAGCGAAGAAGGTCCCAGTGACGGACCCCGATTGCACGCGCTTCTTCATGCGCATGGATGAAGCCGTGGACCTGGTGTTGAAGGCGATCAAGGAAATGCCGGATACGCCATTGATTCCGAAATTGCCGGCGTATCGGCTGGGCGATCTGGCAGAAGCGATGGGGGTCGAGATGGAAGTGAGCGGGCTCCCGGCGTGGGAAAAGGCGCACGAGAGTATGGGAGCCTGGAACAGTAGTGATCTGGCGCGACGGATGAGTGTCGATGAACTGAGAGAGGCTTTGCGTGAAAATTGAAAAATACAATTCTTTAGGTGGATGTGGGCTGATACCTGGGCTGCATGCTTTTGGGGCTAAGTTGGATTATGGCGAGATAGATTCTTCCGGATTCCTGGGAGGAGTGCTGCGGGGAGGCCCGCATGTTTGTGAATTAGAAGAAGAATGGTGCTGGAAGTTCGGTTCCAAGCACGCCATTGCCTGCAACTCCGCGACGAGTGGATTGATGGCCGCGGTCGAAGCCGCGCGGATCAAGCGGGGGATGGACAGGATGCTGGTGTCCGTGCCGGCGTTCACCATGAGCGCCACAGCAGCGGCGCCGAGTGTGTTAGGACACGCCATATATTTCGAAGACTGCGAGGACGAGACCTTCTGCGTCGCCGAGCACAGCCGGAACGCGGATGTCTTCATCATAACCAACCTGTTCGGATGCCCGGCGCCTTTGCACGAGTTCAGAAAACTTGCCGATTTAAACGGACAGATCATGATCGAGGACAACGCGCAAGCCATCCTTGCGAAGGAAAATGGGAAGTACGCCGGCACGATCGGGCACATCGGCGTGTTCAGTCTCAATGTGCACAAGCATATACAGGCGGGGGAAGGAGGCGTGTGCGTGACCGACGATGATGACCTGGCGCTCTACATGCGCATGTTCATCAACCACGCCGAGATGTTCGAGAACAGCGCCATGATCGGCTTGAACCTGCGGATGACGGAGATCACGGCGTTCGTCGCTCTGCAGCAGTTGGGGAGAGTAGATGAGCTGGTCAGGGGCAGGCAGGAAAAAGCCGTGCTGCTGCTGGAAGCGATCGGCGAGGTTCCTGGGGTCAGGATGCCGGTGCAACGAGAAAACTGCGATCACGCGTGCTACGCCATTCCGTTCCTGGTCGAGCGGGATCGCAGGAAGTTTGTGAAGGCGATGAGAGAAAAAAGAATCCCGCTGGTTGAGGGATATGTGAATCCGTTGAACCGTATGCCAGCGTTTACAAAGTGGGCATGCGAGTGCCCGGTGGCGGAGGATTTGCACGATCGTCGGCTGTTCTATTGGGAAAACTGTGCGTGGGATCCAACGGAAGAACAGATCAAGGAAATCGGCAAGACATTTCGCAAGGTAGCAAGGGAGGTTCTGACATGAGTATAGATGAGAATATTATCGATAAAGCCAAGCTTATAGCCGAGGATCTGTTGGATGAATACGGAGATCCCACGCTAGCACTAGCGGCTTCGATTGCAGTTCTGGCCATGATCGGAAGAAAAATATATCCGAAGCAAAAGCATTATAAAACTTTTGTCAGCATGGTAATAACGTCTCTTATGGCGGCTCCGAAAGGTTCTCCGCTATGATCATCAATGGACGCGAGATTGGAGCGGGGAAGCCTCCGTACATAATTGCAGAGATAAGCTGCAATCATGGAGGCTATCTGGACCGCGCCCTGCAGTTGATCTGGTGGGCCAAATATGCCGGCGCTGATATCGTGAAGTTCCAGTGTTACGAGCCGCAGGCAATGACGATCGATTGCGATCGGGACGATTTCATCATGAAGGAAGGCCCGTGGCAGGGGGCAAAGCTGTGGGATCTGTACCGGGAAGCGAGCACGCCATACGCGTGGTTCCCGAAGATCGCTGCGAAAGCGAAAGAGTTGAAGATGCCGTGGTTCGCATCCGTGTTCGACAAAAGAGGCGTGGATGTGCTGGAAGCGTGCGGGGTGCCGGCGTTCAAGATCGCTTCGTTCGAGATCACGGATATACCCTTGATAAAGTATGCGGCGAGCAAGGGAAAGCCGATGATTCTATCGACGGGGATGGCGAGCTATGATGAAATAATAGAAGCGAAAGCATGCGTGCCGCCAGCACAGCGCGCCATCCTGCAGTGTGTGTCAGCATATCCAGCAAGGATCGAAGATTACGATCTGTCCTATTACAGCTCTGTCCTGCACGGCATAAGTGATCACACACTCGGACATGATCTTGCGGTAGCGGCAACAGCGAGGGGTGCCAGGATCATTGAGAAGCATCTGTGCCTGGCGCGAGAGCTGGGCGGTCCGGACGCGGGGTTCAGCACGGAGCCGCACGAGTTCAAGAAGATGGTGCAGGCGGTGCGCGCGACGTGGGGGGCGATACAGCCGAAGGAAACGGGCACATCAAGCATGGAAGAGACGTCACGACAGGCTCGGCGGTCGCTATATTGTGTTAAGGATATTGGGAAGGGGCAAGTGGTGCACGAGGAGCATGTGAGGAGTGTGCGCCCTGGGTACGGGCTTTCGCCGAAGGAATTTGATAAAATAATTGGGAAGAAAGTAGCGCGAGATGTAGGAAGAGGGGAAGCTTTGACGTGGGAGATGTTTGAATGATTACTTGGTGGTTCCCCTCAGCACTGATCGCACTGGATGTCGGCGCAGCGTTCGTCTATGCGCTGGAATCCGACTGGCGTCGCACAATCTATTGGATCGCTGCAACGGTGCTTACGGCTTGCGTGACGTTTTGAGGAAGTTATGGAAATAAGCCCGCTGAATCATTTCTCACTGCACTTCGGCATCAACACGCCGTCCTACACGCACACGATTTTTATATCTCCGTTCTCGTGGCAAATTGGGTTCTGGCAATTGCAGGAGGGCACTATGCTGCAGTTGGGGGCGATTAAATTGCTGAGTAGCCCCGCGCCGCCATGCGCTGTGTGCGCGCGTATGCGAAGTGAGGGAAAACGTTGGATGGTGAAATGAAAAACGGCGAAGTGTTAGTTCGCCGGAGGAGTTGGGGAGGAAACCGCTCGCGAAGGACCCGAGCCGGGGGAATCGGGGGGACTGGAAAACCCAGGTCCGTTCGCGAGCAGCAGGGAGAGAATAGAGCAGGTTGGGGTGGAAGTCAATAGGGAGTAAAGTGGCTCACACCCGGGAACAAACGGCAGCGGTCCTATTTCCATGCGAAGTAACCGCGTCCTACGCCACGGGCGGGATATTTTGTATCATGGTTGGGAGGGGGTGTATAGGGGGATGTTGGGTATGGGACCCTTTTCACTACGGGCAATGCAAAAGGAGGATGCCGCTTTTCTTGCCGAGATGAGCGGCACGAGCGTAGAAGTGCAAAGTAAATGGATAGAAGAGATGCTGGGGAAAAAAATGTTTATAGGAGAATTTGAAGGTAAAGCGGTGTCGTGGGGAGCTATTGATGAAGGAAATGAGTTGCGGTGGGTAGTAACGCCTGATGAAAGGAAAAAAGGATACGGACTATTAACTGGGAAGGAATTGCTCAGGAGGGCGGGGGGAGGATGTTTTGCTCGGATACGTCGGGATAATGCTGCATCGATACGAATTGCTGAGAAATTGGGTATTTGTGTAAGGGGGATTTAGGTTATGGTACCCGGGGGAGGGAGGTAATAGAATAGGGATCGACCACCCATTTGGGGCCCCCTTTTGGCGAGGCAAAGCAACATAAGGCTGATGCCGAGGATGAATGCTCAGCGGGGGTCGGGGGTATGCACCGGACCCCTTTTTGGGCGTACTTCCCTAGGGGGCGGCCGGGCTGCGGGGCGCCTGCTAGCGCTGCTACTGCGCGCCGCGCGCCTGCTGCTCCAACCACCCTGCGACAACAGGCCACGCCACGAGCCAATCGCCTATCGAGAGTCCAACGTCAAGACACCACGAGCCGAACGCCAGCGCTGCGACAAGCGGCGCTGCTAGCGCTAGCGATGCCAAAGCCGTTCGCATAAGATCCATTATGGAATATTTTTGGTATTATAGAGCAATATCAATGACTTAGGACACACGGCGAGTCGCTACTAGATGTAGCGTAGTTCATTCGTCTCCATCGCTAGTCTCTGGTGTCGCGTCGATCGTGACCGGCTCGCCGACCAGTCGCGCGAGTGCTATCACAGCTTCGTTACCAAGCTCTTTGCGCGCGGCTTCAAGGATCGCCTTGACAGTATCGAGCGCTGCGAACTCGCCTGGGGCGCCAGTCTCCTTGCGATCGACGATCATGCCGAGGAGTCGTGCCTTCGTGGTCGTTGCCGACACGGCCCGCCAGCTTGCTCGCAACTGCGAGCGAAGGCGCGGTCTTCCTCAAGGTCATTAAGAATTGTGTCCACCGTTACGTCGTGACGCGACAGGGCGCGAGCCCGAACAGCAGCGATTACGGGAGCAACCTTAGGAGAGCTTAAAAGCGCGCTCGCGCTAGCATCGACAGCGTTGGCATTAACTGCCGCGCTTACTCCGTACGCCTTCTCATAGGACTTCCGACCGTTCCCAGTCTTGACGTACTCGCGGACAAACTTCTCTTGCCTTGGGTTCAATCGCTTTGCCATGCCCCCTAAGATATCCCCAACTTTCACAAAAGAAAAGGGCCGCTCGATCGCGGCCCTCTCGACTCCTCAACTCGCCGCAAACGCTACGGGCAACAACACTCGCCGCTCGCGCAGCCGCACGATATAGCACAAGTTGGCGACTTTTCCCGCAGCCTAAATCGGTACTCACGCTCTGCCCACCCGCTAACGGCCTCAATCGCCACGTCATACGCTTCCTGCGTCAGCGAGCCGTTCATAAGCCGCGCGTCCACTCGATCAATCATGCGTTCAACACGCCGCTCGATCTGCTCTTCCGTTAGCCCGCCCACGAAACCGTCCAAGTTCGCACAAGCCACAACCAAACCGGCGATATGTTGAGTCTTCATTTCCCTACTCCCCATGAAAAAATTCGAAGGGCGGAATTGCCCCCGCCCTTCGTTTATTCCCTAAACTGATCTCGTTGTCAATACTTTCCTATTCCATGTGTCGGGCAAGAAACCGCCAGTGCAGAGCCAGTTATCCATCGCTTCAATGGCTTGCGCTAATTCATCGGCAATTTCCACCTTGCGCGTTTCGTCATGCGCAAGTGTCGCATTCTCACTAACCAAATCACGCAACAAATTAAGTGTAGCATTCGGGTCCATTTGTTCTACTCCGCCGCTTCTTTCACTTCAATCTGCGAAGTGGAAAACCACCACGGCAACGTCTCAATCTTAGGACCTGTTACAGGCATGAGAATCCCGAAGGCGCGTTCATCATTGGCGAACAGAACAACAGCAGGCGAGTCTACATCGCCTAAAACCCGCACGAGCGGTTTTGCCCGCTCGCCCTTTTCCTTCATGAGATCGGCAGCGATATCGCAGAACGTCGAAAGCAGACTCCCGTCAAAGTGCGCCGGCCGCGTTTTCTCATTGTACTCAATCGTTGGAACAACGCGCCGATAATCAGGAAATATACCGTCGACCTTACACTTAGGCGAGACTGCAACAATATCACCTAGCGGTTTTCCATCACCACCTATTCCATCATAATCGTAAACAGATGCGTTAGCGCCGTCGACGACAAGGATTCTCTTCGAATGTTTAGTTGCCTTGCATTCCTTCAATGCCGCTGGCGACAAGCTGATGATTGCCTTCTCATCTGCAAAGCCGTTTTCATCATAGATGCTGACCAGCCTATGCCCGTCAGTCGAAGTCAACGTCACGCCGCGTACACCATGCGGCTCAACAAACACGCCTTGCAGATAAAAACGCGCTGCTTCTTTCGATTGGCACGAAGTAGCAATGCGAAACAATTCAGCGTTACATTTGATCATGGTCCAGTCCCCTGAAAATATCCCGGGAGCGGAATTGCTCCCAGGGCTTGTTTATTCCCTAAATCTTTTACGCCGTCAAGTCTAAAATCTTTCCGGCCTCCCGTTCGATCAGCACCCTGTCATCCTGCCACGGTACCGACCTGGCGTATGCCGTTGCGGCCGTTGTCACATCCCACAGCGTTTCAATGGGCCGCTGTTCCTCCAGCATGTGAACGGCCTTGATAGGCTCAACCTTGGACTTGCCGAATCGATTCGCCAAAAACGTTTCCAGGTCGTTATCAATCTTCGCTTTCTGCGCCCGTTCGATTGCTTCGACGATCGGCGTTGTTGCACTGTTAGCATAGGTCAACAGCGCGGGTTGAATCTCCTCAACAAACCTTTCAGGCGCTCCAGATGTGTGCCGCACTCTGATTTCCTGATAACCTTCCGCGCCCCATACGATTCGATTGCAACAAACGAAATCGAACAGGAACATCCCGATTCCGAATGTGGTCTTGCCGACTTCGCTATTCCACATAAAGAACCCGCGCGCCATGCTACCCGTCGAATTGCCTCCCATGAGATTCGACTTGCGCCGATTCGGCACCTCGACTCGGTTCTTCTCATCACAAAGGAACACAAACATATCACGATCACCTGCAAACAAAGTCGTGTTCGCTTTCGTCACGTCAACATCCTTGCCGAATTCGCCTGGCACTTTCCAAGAACCGGTGCGCCCGTCCCCGAAGTGGTCAACGAGTGTTGAGCAGATATCGCTGTTCCAGATGCGCCCATACTTTGGTCCAGTCACAGCCTGGCAGGTGCCGACACCGTTCTTGTGCAGCAATACCCCGATGTCATTAACCTCCCGCTTGAACTGCAAGCCGTAATTCAGCACATCAGCCGCGAGCGGCGAAGGCAACTGCCGCAATCCGTTCGCCGCGATACCGGGCAAGTTGGCGACTTGCGCCAGTTGCCCGAACGCCCAATGAGTCGGCGCGTAACGGTTCCCTGTCGGTCCCGTAATCTCAATCCCGCGATTGTCATCGTCAGGAATGATCTGCAAAGCCTTCGTGGGAACGACTCTTTCGGCAGACTGTAAACGCCGCGTTTCGAAATGCCGCTTCATATCCCGCAGATCGATGAACCGTTCGTCGGACGGCCGCGTTGCCCACTGATGCGAAGCCTTCATAAGGTGAGTCATTTGCATATCCTCTTGATATGGTTAAAGCCGTCAAGGCGTCTTGCCCTGACGGCTTATTGTTTACTCTCTAAATTTTTAGAATGCAACAATTATTTTTTATTCCTCCACCAGTTCAACGTCGCCATATTCCTCCGACGTGTCTATTTCGGCGATTTCATCGAACTCGATCAACTCGGAAGAATCGCGCTCAAACTCTATTTCAGGATGCTTACCATTCCACGCTTCCTCCACCTTGCGCGCAGCTTCCTCCCGACTCGTCGCTTCGATTTCATTCGAGAAATACTGAACCCAGCAATCCCGTTTAATAGTCACGATGAATTTTGACATATCACACCTCCGCCCTGATCCGAACCCCTTGCATCTGCCGCATGACCTTGCGTGCCTCATTGCATTCCCACACTGTTTCGAAGCGTTCCATTTCTTTCCCTCCAAATTGCCCTAATGGTTTATTGTTTATTCCCTAAATTCTTTCCCGTCAACCAGGATTTTTCGCGTATACGCTCCAGATCGGAATTTCTGCACCCGGCGCCATACGCTTACCCGATCCACATTAAACAGGCCGGCAATATCGCTATAAGCAAGGCCGCATTCCTGGAGCCGGCTTCTCCGCGCATCAGCAGAAGAGCGGCACTGGCGCGAAACCGAAAAAATCCAAATTCCGTCATTTCTACCACTACTCTCTAACATTCCTTCACTACTTATCTTATTGTTTTTTCTATTGAAATGAAAGAAATGATAGAAATGAAGGAATTTTAGCTATATAAAAAACGACTCGCGCCCCCATGCTAAATGCTGAGAAGTTACAATGTTAGATTTTATTTCCAATAACGCATTTTTACACGTCGCTCGCACAGTAGAATCTCCTATAGGGTAGGGGCGAAACCCCCCGATTCCGTCATTTTCTTCTAACCCCATGATATCATTGAAGAATACCGTGACAGAATTTTTTAAATTCCGTCAAATTCCGTCAAATTGCGTCACTCCAGGCTAAAATTCCGTCACTCGGCCTCAAAATGCCAACGCGCATCAGCCCGGCACGAAACCAGCGAGAACCGCTTTCGCACTGCCGATGCTCCCCCACATAGCGCTCCTCGACAATCCAGCGATATCCCGCGCCATAAGGCGCCAGCCGCGCTTCTCGCGGACCCGCCCACCATTTCTTCCCCTAAAACGTTGCGTTTGCGACGACGATCATTTTCCCATTTCCTTTCCTGTTGACATCCAATCCGCGAATCATTATAGAGAGTAAATCGACACAAACAAGGGGACTGACCGAATGGCTAAACGCAAAATATTCTATTGGGATGGCAAACCAGGAACGGCCCCCGGCACCGCTCCAGACGAATACCTTGTCTGGGACTGCGATGCCAATGCTCCTATGCCGGGATGGTATTGGGGCGGACCTGTTGACCCGCATGGTCCGTTTGCCACCAAACAAGCCGCGCAAGCAAACAAAGGGGACTGACCAGATGCAACTCCTGCAAAAGCACACCTCGCCCGACACGGCCTACGTCGTCGACGACTACCCATATGGCTTTCGTCTCCGCTGCAAAATCCGCTACTGGATCGAATATAAAAAAGGCCATGGGTTCCGCATCGTCTCTCAGACGAGCAACCCCAAGCGTCCTGGGCTCGTATGGAACAAACCCAAGGCCGGCACCTACGCCCGCTTCGGTGCGGCGCTGTACCTGGACGACCAAGGCCACGTGCAAGGCGCATGCCTGGGCGAATACTCCAGCGGCAAGGAAGCTTCTGACTGGCGCGAGAAGTACGGCGAAGGCGTGCCGCAGGAGCACCGCCACGTGCTGAACGAATGGGTTGCTGCCAAGCTGGCCTACGATGCAGCCCGCAACCCCGGCGATCCGCTGGACGTGGGAATGCTAGAAGCCCGCAAGGCGTGGCTCGACGAAGCCGTTAAGTCGGTGGGAGAATCCCAATGAACCACACCATAAAATTCCTGGATGGGACCGAAAAAACTTTCGAAACTTTGCGCGACGCGAACCTGCCCCGGGCGAACCTGCGCGACGCGGACCTGTCCGGGGCGGACCTGTCCGGGGCGAACCT
>Ga0157374_10005769_pt1 | contig 10449 bp, 8 predicted proteins | sample M25metaG_FD_115308 | JGI IMG/M metagenome (GOLD analysis project Ga0157374, IMG submission 115308) | Miscanthus rhizosphere microbial communities from Kellogg Biological Station, Michigan, USA - M2-5 metaG | ecosystem: Host-associated > Plants > Roots > Rhizosphere > Soil | place: USA: Michigan... | reverse complement strand
CGGTGCACCGCCAAACCCGTCACCATAGGCAGGCTGTAATTGCCTGCGAGACAGTGAGACTGAGATTTCTAATGGGAGTTTTGCAACATTGTGGGAGGCGTGAGGATTCCTGCTTGCGGTAACATCGTTTAGCACGCCAACGAAATGTGTCGTATCGCCTTTGGTGTCACGAACCGGGGCGATATAGATATCGTTCCAGAATAACGTACCGTCTTTGCGATAATTCCGCAGCACCGCGTGCCCCTCGCGCGCACTGTGTACCGCCGCGCTCAGCTCTTCGGCCGCCGGCTGATCGTGATCGTCTCCTTGCAGGAAACTGGGATTACGTCCTATTACTTCGTCAGCATCATAGCCGGTAATACGTTGAAAAGCCGGATTCACATACTCGATCGGATTGCCGGGTTTGGTGAAATCGGTGATGACGATCGCGTTGATTGCAGCTTCAATTGCACGGTCTCGTACCCGAAGCGTGCTCTCGACTTGCCGGCGGATAATGATTTCCTCGCTTAGGTCCCGGGTTCGCTCTTGCACAGCGGTTTCCAATCGATTCATTTGGGATTCCGCCTGCAGCGTAAGGTCCCATTTCATGACCAACGTGCGTGCCAATTGATGAACTTCGATCGCATCGAACGGCTTTTTCAGGACAAGCAGCCGATCACGCACGTCGAGACGGTTTAATACCGATTCCCAGGAGTGCTCGGAGTATGCCGTACAGATCACGACTTGCAACCGGGGATCGCACTGCCAGAGCCGTTCAATCGTCTCGACACCATCCCAGCCCGGCGGCATTCGCATATCGACAAAAGCCATTGCATAGGGACGCTGCGCTTGCAAGGAATCCTCAACCTTAGTCATGCCTTCCTGCCCCTGGTAGGCCGAGTCCAGTTCAAAACCAACGTTGGAGACCGACGCCGTCGTGCCGAACAGCAAGGCCTCGTCTTCGTCCAGATCGGGCGTCGCAGTTGTCCCCGCGAGGATTTTTTGAAAATCCTCGTGAATTGACGGCATGTCGTCGATCAATAGAATTCGTCGGTTTTGGGAATTCATCATCATGCGTCCTAACGTGATTAGGCACTATATCATCGCAAAAGAGCGCAAGCTTGGACAACGATTTTGTTTTGGTTTTGCCTGCAACTATGTCGCGTCGATTGGTTTGGCTTTTGTTACGGCCGTTGTATTACCATTGTTCCTGCGTCCGGTGATTTTTAGAGCGTCTAACAAAATGCCTCTGCCGTTGTTGTCCTCCTTGCCGTACTAGAGTGTATTGTCTGCGTCGGTACGCCTAGTCAGAGGCATTTTGTTAGACGCTCTTAGCGATTTCGTCACGCGACGACGCAAACGATTCAGTGATTTTCCAGGAAAAAATTATGCGGTTGGACGATGAACGCGAAAGCAATAATGTTGAAGACCGTCGTGGTCAGAGTAGCGGAGGCGGTTTCGGTATCGGCGGCGGGGGGCTTGGCATTGGCGGGGTCGTTCTCGCATTGGTGGTTAGTTATTTCACCGGCATTAGTCCATCTGCTTTACTCGGCCTTCTATCGAACAGCGGCGGGAGAACGGTTGCCTCCACGCCTGCTCGTCATCCGCCGGCCGATGATGAAATGGCGACATTCGTTTCAAAGGTGTTGGCCGATACCGAAGATACATGGCAAGTCATTTTTCGCGAATCTGGTCGCGAATACCGAGATCCGAAACTAGTGCTGTTTAGTGGTGCAACACCCACCGCATGTGGTACCGGGCGGGATGCCATGGGGCCGTTTTATTGCTCGCTCGATCAGAAGGTTTATATCGATCTCTCGTTTTATCGTGAACTTAAAGAGAGATTTCATGCGCCCGGCCAGTTTGCTCAGGCCTACGTCATCGCACATGAAGTAGGGCATCATGTACAAAATCTGCTCGGCATTTCGAACAAAGTGCACGCCGCTCAAGAAAAGGCTGAGAGTAAGACTAAAGCTAATGCATTGTCGGTTCGGCTCGAATTGCAGGCAGATTGCTTTGCCGGAATATGGGCTAACCATGCGGATAAAATGCGGCATATCATAGAACCCGGTGAAATCGAACAGGCGTTGAAGGCGGCGTCTGCCATCGGCGATGATCGATTGCAGGAGCAAAGTAAAGGATACGTCGTGCCGGACACCTTTACGCATGGTTCGTCAGAGCAACGAGTTCGTTGGTTTAAGCGGGGCATCGAGACCGGAAATGTGAAAGAGTGCAACACCTTTCAAGCCGGTAACGCGTTATAACTAGATAGAATTTAAACAGCCGATTTCCAACCTAACTGGTGTGCCGATATGAACGACGAATTCGAATGGCCGACTCCACCGCATTTTGATTTTATCGCTCCGATTGCGAATGGCGGAGCAGAGCCCGGTGTTGTGGTAATGAATGACGGAAAGCGGTTGTCGGGTAGTCTGATCCGGCTGGATGCATCCGCTTCGATGGTGGAATTTCATACCGATCGAGCGGCATCGAAGACCAATATTGGGTTTTCTAACTTCAAGCGATTGTGCTTAACCCAGCCAATCGAACTGAAGCGGCACGCGGCTGCGGATAACATGGAATATGCGAAGTCGGACAGGGAGAAGTGCACAGTCCACTTTAAAGATGGCGATACCTTGTTTGCCGAAACCGTCGGTTTTGTTCTACGTAAAGCGGGTTTGTTCCTGTTTTTGATCAATTCTTCTAACAATGTGATGCGATGGTTCATTCCGGCTGAATCGATCAAAAACTATGAGATAGGCGACAAGCTGGGAAAAATGTTGGTGGATGAGAACATCGTCTCAGCGGAAGTAATCGATGCAGGGCTAGAAAAGCAGAATGAACTGCGTTCTCAAAAGCTAGGCGATTATCTGACTCGCGATGAAATTATTACCCAGCAGCAAATGCAAACTGTGCTGCAAATTCAGAAAACTCGGCCGCAATTGAAACTCGGCGAGGCCTTGCTCCAGGAAAGTCTAATCACGCAAAAGCAGTTGGACGAAGCGCTGGAGAAGCAAGCGCAAGACCGTAAAGTTGCACTGGGTGAAATTCTTGTTGCAATGGGAGTGGTTGATCGGGACACCATTCGGCGAGTGCTTTCTCAGAAACTCGGTATTCCTTCCGTCAATTTACGCAAGTTCCAAATCGATCCGAATGCTGTTAAGACCATTCCGGCGACGCTTGCACATAAACATTCGGTGGTTCCGTTGTATCGCACAGATACGCGGATGGCGGTGGCGATGGAAAACCCGCTTGCGTGGGGCACGATGCAGGAGCTCGAGTTTTTTTCCCAGTTGAAGGTAGACCCCGTGATGGCGTCGCGGGACGAATTGATATTTACCATCCAGCGTTTCTACGGGGTATTAGATGAGCGAGAAGATATTTCCGATTTGATTTCCGAATTGGACGTTAATCCAACGGAAAGCGAAGCGGCGTCGGATGAGATGGTTACCGAATCCGACAATACGCTGGTTCGTCTGGTTAATAAAATTATTGTCGATGCCGTTGAACAAGGCGCCTCGGATATTCATATCGAATCGATGCGGGCTAACAAGCCCAGCAGGGTGCGTTTTCGTAAGGATGGGGTAATGACGCCGTATTCCGAGATCCCTGCGAACTTCCGTGCTGCGATCATTTCCCGCATCAAAATTATGAGCGATCTGGACATCTCGGAAAGGCGACGTTCCCAAGATGGAAAGATAAGTTTCGATCAGTACGGCCCTAAGAAAATCGAATTGCGCGTTGCCACTATGCCGACGGCCGATGGCCTCGAGGACATCGTGATGCGTATATTGGCAGAACCTAAAGCCGTCTCCGTTGAGAGCCTGGGGCTGCTGCCCCATGTTCTGGCGCAGCTCAAGCAATTGGCGGTCAGACCGCAAGGATTGATTTTCGTTTGCGGGCCAACGGGATCGGGTAAAACGACGACGTTGCATTCGCTGTTAGGGCATATCAATACGCCGGATCGAAAAATTTGGACCGCGGAAGACCCGATCGAAATTACGCAAGATGGTTTGCGTCAGGTGCAAGTCAACGCAAAGATCGGTTGGACATTTGCCGCTGTATTGCGCAGCTTTCTTCGCGTAGATCCTGATGTGATCATGGTGGGCGAGACTCGCGATATCGAAACGGCGAGGACTGTTGTTGAAGCGTCATTGACCGGCCACTTGGTACTATCGACGATGCATACCAATGGCGCGGCTGAAAGTGTGGTTCGTTTATTGGATTTCGGTCTCGATCCTTTTAACTTTGCCGATGCGCTGCTTGGTGTAATAGGTCAGCGTCTTGCGCGGGGACTTTGTTCCAGTTGCCGTAAAGCGCGGCCTGCGACACAGGAAGAGTTGGATATTCTCGCCCATCACTACTGTTTCGGTACCGCATTGAATCCGCCGGACATCATAGATAAATGGCGTAAACAATATGGCGGTGAAAGCGGTGTATTGAATACGTACTACGCGGACGGTTGCGGTAAATGCGATCGAAGTGGATATAAAGGGCGCGTTGGCGTTTATGAGATGCTGGTGGCGTCTCCCGGTGTTAAACGAAAGATTTACTCCAGGGCCAATGTCCAGGATTTATTGCAGGTGGCAATGGGAGAGGGAATGCTTACGCTGCGTCAGGATGGTATCGAAAAAATTCTGCAAGGACATACGGATTTGGAGCAGGTGCAAGCGGTTTGCATGTAATGGATTAGCGTGGATGAAAACCGCTCTAGATCTATTAGACTTCTTTCGAAACCGTAGCGAGCGAGGCCAGGTTGAGACTGCGCAGTAGGTTACGAAAGAAGTCTATTGGCGTTACTCAGTTGCATCGTTGATAGCTTGGTCGGGCTCAAAAATGACAACGCGATTTCGCCCGCTGTTTTTGGCCGTATACAACGCGGTATCGGCTTCATGAATCAGCGCCTCATAAGAGGGGATATGGGGGCGCATTTGGGTGACGCCGACACTTGAGGTAACTAATAGATTTTGCCCATTAAAGTCTATCGGTTCTCCACCGATGCAATTGCGAACTTTTTCGCCGACTATCTTTGCGGAAGCGAGGTCGGTAGCCGGCAGTACAAGCGCAAACTCTTCACCGCCATAGCGACCGAATATATCGGCGGTACGAACCATTGCGGAAACCCGAGACACGGTAGTCCGCAGCACTGCATCGCCGGCAAGGTGTCCATGTTGATCATTGATTCGTTTGAAATGATCGAGGTCGAACATCAGTAGCGAAAATTCGCCGCCATAGCGTTTATAACGTGCAAATTCTTGCGACAGTCTTTCTTCCAGATGGCGTCGGTTATAAATGCCCGTTAATCCGTCACGATTGGCGCTTTCTTTAAGGGCGGCCAACGCGTGTTCCAGGTTTTTCTGCATGATGCTGTTATCGGTAGCGTCGAATATCGTTACGCAGACAATATTCACTTCTCCACTGCTACTGGTAAGCGGCATGAACGTACAATTCTGCTGCATCCAGTCGATCCCGCCGGTTACCGGGCGATTGTGACTGAAACGAAATAGGTACGGGCGTTGTTCCCAAGAGGTAAAAGAAAAATTCTTCAGCAGAAAGACGCCCTGAAATTTCTTTTCAAGCCATTTGCGCGGCAATTCGGGAAAGCATTCATAGAGATTTTTGCCGATGACTTCCTCGGCTTTTTTCCCACTGTGGTATTGCATGAAGCGGTTCCAGACCACGATTTCCATATCGCGGTTGACAGCAAATATACCGAAGCTGACGCGATCGACGATAAAGCTTGGCAGCAACTCTTCCATGCCGTCGCTTACAGGTTTTCTACGAAGTGATCGAGAGCATCTTTCAGAGGCTGAATCGATGTTTCAGCCATCAGCGTTACCAAATGGGCGGTGAATTGGCGGTTTTCCAAAGAAAAATTAACTTCCACCAATAATGCCATTCCCCACGGCAATGTCTCTCGCTGTAAAAGATAATCAATAGGAACGTTTTGACCAATCAGCGATGGTTGCGAAAAGCTTAAGCTGCGTCCTAGCAATTCGAATACGCTGCATACACAAGCGCCGATGAGCACATTCGCGACATCGAAGAGTAGCTCTCGCTCCGCTCTGCTTTCTTCTTCGCTTGCATCTTGCTCATATCCCATGAGATCCCACAACTCTTTACAGCCGTTAGGGCCGTAAATAACGACCGCTTCGCCGCTAATGTCGGATTGAAACGATTGTCGAACCGCGATGACTTCACGATGATCCCCGACCATGGTGCGAAGGGATTTTCCTAATTCGCTTACCTCGACAAGCTGAATTCGCGGTACTGACAGCGTAACAAACGCGCCGAGCAGATCGGCAAGCGCGGCGCCCGCCTGACCCATGCCTATGTTGGTTACTTCCTGTAAGGCGTCGCGCTGATCTTGGGTAAGTTGTATTTCACTCATAAATGCCGTACTCCTTGAGAATGGGCACGAGTTTTTCGGCGCTGACTGGTTTTTTCACGAATGCCATTGCTCCTAATTTTCGCACTCGTTCTTGCGCCTCCGGCTGAATGTCAGCCGATACAACGATGACAAAGGTGTTGAGGTCTTCTTTGCGTAGCGCTTCGAGCACCTGATAGCCATCCATATCCGGCATGGTTAGGTCTAGAAACATCACGGAGGCTTTGCCTGCTCGATATTGCTCAAGGGCTTCTATTCCATTGCCCGCTTGAGTAATTTCAATATCCCACCCGGGCGGCAGTGCTTTTATCAACATCTTTCGTGCCATGGGGGAATCGTCTACGACAAGAACTGGTAAAGCCATATGGTTCTCTTCAATTAGGAAATAATCAAATTGTTTTAAGACCATTTCTAACAGGGGAACGGCGCCGACGCAATTGATAGTCGCTTGCTAAAGAGGCTGGCTTTAGCAAGCTTGCGTTCCTGGTCGGTAGTATCGAACACATATGCATATTAACCTTACGAAGGTAAAGCGCGACGCGATTGTTAGTCTGGTTGTCATTGCAGCAAAGCGGTATGGACGATGAGTGCTGGCTGCTGCCATGACTTTGCGGCGCTAATTACACTTAGATCAGCAAAACCCGCCGATTCTTCAGCATTAATTGCATGACTTATAAAGCTTCCCCAGTTGAATTCTACAGTTAGCATTGCCCTGTGAAGGTCGGATTTGCTCGTTAGAGACAGTGCCGAATGTACCACTTTGATCTCTCGTACGCTAGGATACCCCCGGGTTTTCCGGGCGGAGCCGCTGTTCGTTTTTAAACACCGATGATCTGTTGGGGCTCTGACTCGAACTATCTGCTCGCCCTTTGCCGATCCGGTGGCACGTTCAGCGTTTCTCCGTCTTCAAGAATGAGAGTCTCCGGCACAAACGTAAAAGTAAATTTACCGTCGGGAACAGCAGCTAATTTCGACATTTGGGGCCATACGGGCGAAACCAAATAGCCGGACGTCACAATTATGTTGCCACCGACCGGGATAACTTTGGTGTTCTGAATGGGATGTTCGACGATTAGGTCATCGAACTCTCCTATGTAAACCGCTTTTCCTTTTAGGGTGACAATTGCTCTGTCTGTTCGGTTGACGACCTGGTATTGCAATTGAATAACCGGGTCATTGCGATTGGCAGCCGGGTTGGGCGGTAGTAATACTCGTTTAATAAAACTTACCGAGACCATTTGGGCTATTTTGGTGCGCAAGAATTCGCGCTTGTCTTCTTCAGTCGCGGCTAATAATTTTGTATCTTCGTCATCCAGTATCGATGGGTCGGCGGCCCTGGCTGCTTGCCAAGCCTTGGCATCTTGCAGTACTTGTTTGATGGTTTTTCCTGACGCTGGATGTGGTTGCTGTTTGCCTTTACGCTTTCCCATGAAAACAACATATTTACTAAGCAGAGCAAGGTCTGAAGCCGGCAACTGCTTCATCGTTGCGTCATTTTTTTTCATATCTTCGATAGGGTTGGCACCAAAACGAAATTCGTTAGGGTTGGAGCACGCGGTAACGAGCAACATTACCAACACGAAAATATACCGATTTAGCATTGACATCCCTTTATTCACCGCTCTAATGCTTTTGGGCTTGCCGTTTCTTAAATGACGGCAAGATCCGGTAAAACTTAAATATCGGATCAAGTTTTGTTTTCGACAAAATGAATTCTATAGTACCAGGCCGGCTGGCAGTGCGTCCTATGGCTGATGAGTTTATTAGACTTCTCTTGAAACCGTAGCGAGCGACCCGAGGTTGAGGTTCCGGCGCTCAATGTACTCGCTTGCAGACCTCCGTGGATCAAAGCAACCTCGGGCAGCTCGCTACGGTTTCGAAAGAAGTCTATTATGGTGAAGCGTTGAAACAATATCGCCGAAGCGGTGTCAGGAATATTTGTCAAATGAGTTCTACACTGATTTGATAGGTTCCTGAATATCCTCTTCGTCCTGTGTTTATGGGTGTGACCGCTCTTGCTGCGGCCACGAAGACGCAGAGTCTACCTGTTTCAATCCTGATGGAGGGCAAGTCTATGACACAATCGTCTAGCGATTTGGCCGAGCCGGTTTTTTGCCCGGAGTGTGGGGAGTTGATTAGCGAAGTCGATTTCGCGAAGTACTCGGCCGGTGAGCGAATGCGTTGCCCCCATTGCAAAAAATTAGTCTGGGCGCCGGGTCCCGGCGCCGACTTGGAGCCCCGTCCTGGAAATTAGCGAATAAGCACTACTGATAAAGATGCGACAACAAATAAGTTCGATCCACATGCAGTACCGGTGCTGCGTGTGACACGGCATATCGATTTTTTAATTATCGGCGGTGGGCTTGCTGCAGCGACAGCCGCTGAAACCCTGCGAAGCGAGGGGGCGGAGGGCACGATTCTTATCTTGTCGGCCGAAGCATCGCTCCCGTATCAGCGGCCGCCGCTGTCGAAACGCTTCCTTTCCGCTAATTTGCCGGTTGAGCGAATACTCGTGCTAAACGAGGAAATCTATCGTCAGCGCTCAATCGAGGTGATGCTTTCCACCGTAGTGGTTGCGGTTGATCCTGATGCTCAAGTCGTGGTTACCAAAACCGCCGGCGATTTTCATTATGGAAAGTTATTGATCGCGACTGGCACCACCCCCGTTGACTTCAATGCGCCGGGCGCGGACTTGTCGGGAATTTATTCCTTGCATACGGTCGAGGATGCAAGGGCGTTGAAGCAAGCGGCGGCAAGTGCTAAGCGAGCGCTTGTGGTTGGGGGCAGTTTCATCGGCATGGAGGTTACGGCCACCCTGATATCCATGGACGTTCAAGTCACCTTACTTGTCGGTAAAGACCGACTCTTCGATAAACTCGCGTCCAAGGAAATTTCCGATTTTTTCTGCGAGTACTTTCAACAAAAGGGCGTCGATATTATTTTCGACGACACGGTAGCCGCTTTTCTCGGTGAGGGAAAAGTTCAATCGGTAACGACGCGTTCGGGCAAGACATTGCCGTGCGATTTCGTTGTCCTCGGTGTCGGCGTTAAACCTTGCGTCGAATTTCTCGAGGGCAGCGACATCGTTATTGATAACGGTATTGTGGTCGACAGCCAATTGCAGACCAACAAGCAGAACGTTTTTGCCGCCGGGGATGTGGCGAATTTCTACAATTCCCGATGTCGTACCAACCGTCGCGTGGAGCATTGGGATAATGCGATCAAGCAGGGACGTCTTGCCGCTAAGAATATGCTGGGTCAACGACTCGTCTTCGATGAGGTGACATATTTCTTTTGCAGCGTCTTCGACTTTAGTTTCGAGTTTTTGGGCGATGTTACCGGGGCAGATGAGCAAGTGGCGCGAGGGGCGCTGCGGGATCATTCATATGCGCTGTTCTATTTAAAAGACAATTTGCCGCAAGCGCTTTTCTCCTCCGGACGGCCACCGCAAGAGACGAAGGCGGTGGAGGCGTTGATTCGCAGCCGCGTGAATTTGCTGGCCATCAAATCATCGTTATCTAACCCCGCTTTCCCGCTCGAAACGATTCCTGCGCAGACTGTATTGATACTGCAAGGGGGCGGTGCTCTCGGTGCGTTCGAATGTGGCGTGGTCAAAGGGATGGAAGAATTCGATGTGCGTCCCGACATTGTCGGTGGCGTATCGATAGGCGCATTTAACGGCGCGATCATTGCCAGTCATCCGGAAAATCCGGTTCCCGTGCTTGAAGCATTTTGGAAGGAGCTTACGCTCCCTGCACAGTATGGCATCCCTAATCCGTTAAGCGAGGCGTTGTCGGCTTGGCAAATACTTTTTTTCGGCGCGCCCAATTTTTTTCGCCCTCGTTGGTTTTTGCCGATAGTCAGTCCAATGCAATGGCCTATTACGTGGACGAGTTATTACGACACTTCGCCCATCAAAGCGCTTCTTACGAAATATGTAGATTTTGCGCGACTGAACGCAAGTCCGATTAGGCTGATTTTAAGTGCGGTCAATGTGGAGACCGCCAAGCTTCAGATCTTCGATAATTATGTGGATGAATTGACCGTGGATCACCTTCTCGCGAGCGGGAGCTTGCCGCCCG
>Ga0157374_10005766_pt1 | contig 10452 bp, 8 predicted proteins | sample M25metaG_FD_115308 | JGI IMG/M metagenome (GOLD analysis project Ga0157374, IMG submission 115308) | Miscanthus rhizosphere microbial communities from Kellogg Biological Station, Michigan, USA - M2-5 metaG | ecosystem: Host-associated > Plants > Roots > Rhizosphere > Soil | place: USA: Michigan... | reverse complement strand
TTCGATACGCTCGCAGGGCCAGGGTTTCGACTTGTCCAGTTCGCCGCCCCGGCAAACGCGCTGGCGTTCGACGCAGTGACCGGCAGGCTGTACGTTGCGAGCTCAGCGAATCATTCGATTTCAGTGTTGGACCAGAGCGGTGATTCGCACCTGATTGTTGCTGGTACCGATGCGCCGGCGGCGCTGGCAGTAGATGCATTGCGGCATCGCGCATACTGCGTAGAAAACGACGCCGCAGATCTGCTCGAGATAGACGGCAGCAGCTACGCGAACACCCAGCCATTTGCCCGCATCGGACTGTCGTACACAGTTAATCCAGTCGCGAACGAGATCTATGCGACCAACTACAGTTCCGTCTTCGTCATCGACGGAGCGAGCCTGAACGTCCGTTCCTTGCCAGGAGTGTCGGCAGCCTACTCGCCAAATCCCATGGCGGTGAACCCGCTACTCCACAAGCTGTACATAACTGCTGGATCCCATACGACGGTTATCGACCTTGATTCCAGCGCGACCAGTCCCGTCGCGACTGGCATCGAGTCCATTGCGGCCACGGTCAACTCCGCCAACGGAAAGGCGTACATTCTCGATGCTCAGGGTCAGGTCTTCGTGCTCGACAGTGGAGAGACTCTGCTCGCGACGGTCCCCGTCGGGAACGGTCCGTATGCGATTGTTACCGATCCAACGACCAACCGCGTTTTCGTCAGCAACCGATCCGACAGTACCGCAACGGTCATCGACGGCAAGACGAACACTGCGAGCACGGTAACCATCTCTGGATTTCCGATCAATGCCTCACCGGCAACCATGGTTGTCTTTCCGAATTCACACCTGCTCTATGTTGGCAGCACGAATGGTTTGTACACGATCGACACCATATCGCTTGCCGTCACCAACACCGGCATCGAGTGTTCGAATACTCTGCTTGCGGGCAACCCTCTAACAGGAAAACTGTATTGCGTTGAGGGCAACGACGTGCTCGTCATCCGCGACGGCGTGCTGCTGGCTCAGATTCCGATCGACAATAATCCTCAGGCGATCACAGTCGATCCAGTGCTCAACAAGATTTACCTAGTGCACTACACCAGCGAAGACCTGGAAGTGATCGACGGCGCGACTGACAGTTACGATTTCGATTATCTTGGCGACATTCTCTATGCATTGACGGTAAATCCGGTCACGCAACAAGTTTTCGTCGGTGGCAATCAATACGACTACGTGATCACGCCGGCTCCGGCTGCGGGGAACGGGCTTGTTACGACGATCGTACCGTTGCCACACAATGTCGCGGTCGCACCAAACGCAGTCGTGACTCTGAATGCGAAGAAGCCATCGTCTGCGGGATCGAGTTACCAGCCAACGCATGTCTACTATCAAATCGATAGCAAATCGCTTGACTGGCTGGAGGCAAGCGGAGGTCCAGGCGTTGGGCCTTATATGGTGTCGCTAGCCGGCCTGAGCTATGGAGCCCACATTTTATTCGCCTATGCCACGGACGGTACCGACGCGACGTCGGTGCAATCCGGTAACGTGAGCGCCCCACCACCGGGAGCAATCGCAGCCTACGGTTTCACGGTAATGCCGGACATGATTTTCGCTGACGGTTACGACTAATTCGGCAGGCTACTCGAATCGATCGGCGAAGATGCGATCAGTCGGAGTGTAGTTCACCACGACAGTGCAGTCCGCAACGACTGGCGCGGTGGTGAACTCATTGCCATTTAGCGTTCCGGAGCAGCCGGAAATGTTAGTCATTGCATAGAGTGGCTGCGCGACGATTTCAAAACGTGCGATGCCGCCCGAAGCAACCTGTTGCGATCCATCCGGCGCGATCAATCCACCGCCGTTCGAAGTCGCGGTCACGGTGTAACTCGTGTCAACGACATCCAGGTGAAGGGGCAACCGGAGCGCACCGTTCGCGCCATCATTGCTGTCGAGGCAGATCGTTGCGTCATAGCCACCCGATGTCAATTGCGATGCATCGAGGGTGATCTGGAGCACAATGTCGTGCGCTCCGGGCAAGACACCGCCGACGCTTGAATACGTAGCCCACGATGCCGGATCAGAACACGTCGTGGTATCAGTGACGCCTGTGCCAATTGTCCACGTCAGATCGACGCCGCCTGTATTGGCGATCGCGAGCGGTACGCTAATCGAGCCGCCACTCACTGCTATGCCAGCTACCTTGGCCGGCCGCGTCGCCACATGCGGGTGCATGTCGAGTGCGCGACCGCTGTGTTGCGCGTCTGCGCCATGCTGGCCCCACAGGATGGCGCCATGAGTCACCTCAGGATTTCCCCGGCTAAAATCCAGTACCCAGAGCGCAGGCTCCGGTACATTTCCGATCTCAATCGAACTGCCTAGTAGCAACTCGTTGTGGCCGTCACCATCCACATCGGCGATCGCGGGCGTAACGCCTGCGCCCATCGGCATGATCACCGAGCCGACGAAGAACCGGCGTGCGCCCGTCTGGTCGAAGATGTCGAGATAGCCCCAAACGTACCCTACGTCCACGTCCTGTGAGACGACAACAATGTCCTGTTTGCCGTCGCCAGCGAGATCGCCAACGACCGGTTCCGCTCTGACCGGCTTCGCCAGGGAAGACGTGGACGTCTGCACCGGCCAGCCCGGCATCTCGCCGACACCGAACTTGATCACGTGCAGCTTTGTGTTGGTCTGGACGATGATTTCCGGAAAGCCGTCACCGTCGAGATCCGCCAGCGTCGGAACCGCACCCCACTGGTTCGTCCCTTCGCCCAATTCGTACTGCCAAAGCACACTGCCGTCGACTCCGTCGACGACAAGTAGCAAGGCGTCAAAGGGGTTAACACTTTGACGTACTACAAGCACCGCCTGATCGTGACCCACGCCAGCCGGATCGCCAACCGTCACATAATTAAAAAGGAGACCTGAGCCGAGATCTTGCTGCCAGAGCAGCGTTCCGTCTGAGACGCGATGCTTTTCCAATAAACAGGCGAGGCGGCCACGGCAAAACACGAACGCGGTGTTGGCAGGGTCCTGCACGTCCATCAGTGCTGGCGTTGTGATTTGCTGGGCGTAATTGTTGGCGGAGGTCCAGTCAATAACGCCGCTACGCCCAGAGCGGCCGTAAGACGAAAACGACTCTTCGTCGATCAGCAGCGTAGCATCTTGCGAGCCGTCTGCAGCCACGACGCCGAACGAAATCGCCGGCGTGGGTATCGGGCCGTAGGCACTATCGCTCGGCGTCTGCGTCCACAACGTCTGTGCTGTTCCGTCAAGGAGCCGCATCGTGTTGTACACCGGCCCCATGCCGGTCGCGTGTTCGTCGAAAATCCATTGAGGCCTGAGGACTGGAGCGTTGAGCGGATTGGTAACGGGCGCGGGCTCCGTCGCAACGGCAGTTACCATCTGCGTTCCCGCATACGGACCTGTCAAAGGCGCGGGGGAAAATGAGACGAGCGCATTGCCGTCGCGTCCGTCGAAACCGTAGATGCCGCCATCGCCGAGGTCGGACACGAAAATCTGTTTGCCACTTCGGGTCGGATCGAGCGAGATCACCATCACGCCGACTTCGGGACCCGGTGATTCGACGCCGTCGTACTGCAACAGCTGCGGGACCGGGTATTTCAAATAGGGGTTGAGGTTGTCGGGCGAAATGATGATCGAGTTCCGCAGAGGCAGCCCAGCAGCCGGCAGTACCTCCATCGGCGTAAGCAACACTGCGCAGCAAAATCCGAACTGCCAAAGCGCGAGACGCGCCATGAACTTCCTCAAAATGCGATGCAGAAGAATCGACGGTACCCGGAATCAGGCAAGCGCGCTAGAGTCGCCGCGCGAGGGCCGCAACAACATGCCGGCGAGCGTGTGCGAGTACGGATCTTCAACTTTGGCGGAAGCTGTAATTCATCTCGCATAGAGGCACTCGACGACCGCAAGTCCTGAGCGCTCAATATTCCTCAGCAGCCATGAACTGAGATTGTCTTCGGTTCGAGGCCTTTGTCTAAACTCGATGAATTTTCAGTGCGCGAACCGGCGCATATACCCCGCGGCGCACCCACGGAAAACTCGCGGTGGTAAAAGTCTACAAATCGGGTCGGACGGAGTAGGACGCTTAAGGCACAAAAAAACCCGCTGTTATGCGGGTTTTTAGGACTTTTCCGGATGCCTTCGGATCAGATTCTGGCTCCCCGAGACGGACTCGAACCGCCGACCCAGTGATTAACAGTCACTTGCTCTACCGACTGAGCTATCGGGGAATGGAAAGCGGAGCCGCCTATTTTCGCGATACCTGCCGGCAAGGTCAAGCGCGTTCGGGAAGTCCGGCCATGCAGGCGGCGCCCTGCTCCGCGGTGGCGCCGGCCTGGCGCGGCCGTCCAGAATTGCTGACGACGACGGTGGATGCCTTTTTCGCGCCGAGGCGGTCGCAGAAGGTGAAGGTCAGGTTGGTGCCGGGCGAGGTGCCGTCGCCGCGGTAAATCACGCGTTCGCGGGCTGCGCCGGTCAGGATCGCCAAGCCGTTCTGCGTCTGCACGCTTTCGATCACGCGTTCGTCGGCGTTGCGCTCGCCGTCGGCGTTCTTGTCCTCGAAGACGATCCAGCCGCCTTGCCACCACGCGCCGTCGGAGCAGGTGCGCTGGTCGTTACTCGGGCAGACCACTACATGGCCCTGCCCCGTCACTGCCATGTTGCGCGCCAGGTTCAGCGAGGTCACCAGCGCGTTGCGCGCGGCGCGGGAGGTTTCGCTGTGCACGAGACTGCCCAGCGCCGGTGCGCTCACCGCGCACAGGATCGCCGCGATTACAATGCAGATCATAAGTTCGACGATCGTGAATCCGTGCATTTTGCGCATTTGAATTTTCATGAGATGGCCTCCATTTGGGTGAAGCCATCGTAGTGATCGCCTGTGCCGCGCCGAATCGGCTGCGCGCACCGAATCGTGTAGGAAAAACTCGATCCCGCGCCGCCGAAATTTTCCGTGCGGCGCTATACTTTTACGTTCCGCGGAGTTCTCCATGTCCGATCGTTTCCAGCTCGTTTCGCCCTATCAGCCGGCCGGCGACCAGCCGCAGGCGATCAAGAAACTGATCGACGGTTTCGAGGCGGGACTTGCACATCAAACGCTGCTCGGCGTCACCGGATCGGGCAAGACGTTCACCATCGCGAATGTGGTCGAAGCCGTGCAGAGGCCGACGCTCGTGCTCGCACCGAACAAGACCCTCGCCGCGCAGCTCTACGGCGAGTTCAAGGAATTCTTCCCGCACAACGCGGTGGAATATTTCGTCAGCTATTACGACTACTACCAGCCCGAAGCGTATATACCCTCGAGCGACACGTTCATCGACAAGGATTCCGCGCTCAACGAGCACATCGAGCAGATGCGATTGTCGGCGACCAAAGCGCTCATCGAGCGGCGCGATTCGCTGATCGTGGCGTCGGTTTCGGCGATCTACGGTCTCGGCGATCCGGGCGAGTATCACCGCATGGTGCTGCACATGGTGCGCGGCGATCGCATCGATCAGCGCGAACTGCTGCGCCGGCTCACCGAATTGCAATACGACCGCGGCGACTACGAACTCAAGCGCGGCAGCTATCGCGTGCGCGGCGAAGTGGTCGACGTTTTCCCCGCCGAAAACGAAATGGAAGCGGTGCGCATCGAGCTGTTCGACGGCACCGTGGAAAACCTTTCGCTGTTCGATCCGCTCACCGGCGCGGTGACGCGCCGCATTCCGCGCTACACGGTTTATCCCGGCTCGCATTACGTCACCACGCGCCGCACGGTGCTTGAAGCCGTGGAAACCATCAAGGTCGAATTGAAGGAACGCCTCGAAGAACTGTACAAGGCGAACAAGCTCGTCGAAGCGCAACGCTTGCAGCAGCGCACGCAGTTCGACATCGAAATGATGGCCGAGATCGGCTACTGCAACGGCATCGAAAACTATTCGCGGCATCTCACCGGACACGCGCCCGGCGAGCCGCCGCCGTGTCTGTTCGACTATCTTCCGGCCGATGCGTTGCTCGTCGTCGACGAATCGCACGTGACCGTGCCGCAACTCGGCGGCATGTACAAGGGCGATCGTTCGCGCAAGGAAACGCTGGTCGAATACGGTTTCCGCCTGCCCTCCGCGCTCGACAACCGTCCGCTCAAATTCGAGGAATGGGAACGCCGCGCGCCGCGCAGCATCTTCGTGTCGGCAACGCCCGGGCACTACGAACTCGAACATTCGAAAGGCACGGTGACCGAACTTCTCGTGCGGCCGACGGGATTGGTCGATCCGCAAGTCGAGATCCGCCCGGTGCGCACGCAGGTCGACGATCTGTTGTCGCAGATCAACGAACGCGTCTCCATCGGCGATCGCGTGCTCGTCACCACGCTGACCAAACGGATGGCCGAAAACCTCACCGACTATCTGCAGGAGCACGGCATCCGCGTGCGCTATCTGCATTCGGATATCGAAACCGTCGAGCGTGTGGAAATCATTCGTGATCTGCGTCTGGGCAAGTTCGACGTGCTGGTAGGCATCAACCTCTTGCGCGAAGGTCTCGACATGCCGGAAGTGTCGCTCGTCGCCATCCTCGACGCGGACAAGGAAGGCTTCCTGCGTTCCAGCGGCTCGCTGATCCAGACCATCGGCCGCGCTGCGCGCAACCTGCGCGGCAAGGCGATCCTGTACGCCGACAGCGTCACGCGCTCGATGAAAGCCGCCATCGACGAAACCGACCGCCGTCGCGCCAAACAGGTCGCGTACAACGAGGAACACGGCATCACGCCGGTGTCGGTCGTCAAGAAGATCTCCGACATCATGGAAGGCGCGCGCGCCGATGCCGAAGCCGAACGCAAGGGCGGCGGCAAGGGCAAGAAAAGCGCCGGCGGACGCATCGCCGAGCCCACGACGGACTACGCTACGCTCAGCCCCGAGCGCCTGGCGCAGGAACTCAAGAAGCTTGAGGCGAAGATGTACAAGCACGCACAGAATCTGGAGTTCGAAGAAGCCGCGCGCACGCGCGATGAGCTGCAACGCGTGAAGGCGCTGGGCCTCATCAGCTAGCGAAAAATCTTGTCTGAAAGGCGGCCGTCCTGTACTCTTGCCGCCCCTTCGTGGGCAGTTAGCTCAGCGGTAGAGCACTACCTTGACATGGTAGGGGTCACAGGTTCGATCCCTGTACTGCCCACCACGCGAAATCAACGAGTTACGGCTGTTCCTAGATTTCATGCAGTCGGGTTGTAACAGCGTGGTAACAGCAAAATGAGCGCCAAGCCGCCAGCCCGAAGTTTGAAGTTTGAGCGTCGTTTCCCGTTGGGCAATCTCGACGAGCCGTCGGCTATCGAGAGATACCTCGACTGCTTCCAGGGCCAGTCGTTCGAAGGCCGACATCCGATCGGAATTTACAGCAGAGCGCTGCAAAACATTGTTGGTGTCTTCAATCGGCTCTTAGATGCTCTGCCAACTGCGGAGACTTTGTCCTCAAAGGCAGCAGTTCCCAACACGGAAGACCGAGACCCATCCGCGACCCAGTCCGTGGAAAAGCTCGTCGCCGACTTATTTCTTGCGACGGAAGCTTTTTTGGTCGACCTGACCTTTATCGTATCGGCCTTCGCCAAATTGCATGGCGACCCCGCGTTCACTCAACTGACTAAGAACTACGCTTCTCGCATGAAGACCGCTCGAGAATTTATCGCGTTGCCGGCAAACAAGATAAAGCACGAGCAATCTAACGTCGTTCTTATTCGCGTGAATAGCATTCTGGGCTTTTATGTCGACGGGGTCGACAAAGATGGCGCGCTCGGTCCTCACCTACAGGTTCATCCTGAAGGTGACCCAGCTTTCTCTTTCAATAGAGCGATTCGCCAAGTACTCGCGTCGCTTATTTACGCCTCGGATGTAGTGGTCGAAACACTGTCTGCGGAATTTCCAGCCGCGATTCCCGCGGAAGTAGGTCTCGGACCTTTGGCTCCATTAGCGCTTCGGGTGGCTGGCCTTTCGACTGAGGTATTCTTTGACGAGGCCCAACGCGCGACAACCTTTGTAACTACGGAATCCGCGTTGAAAATCGCAGCACCGAACCATGGCGAGTTCGTAGTGACAAAATCTCCTGCTTACGTCCAGCATGGATTCATCGCATATAAGGGACTGCGGAAAATTCGCTTACCTTACGAGGCAATGAAAGGTCCCCCGCCCAAGACGCCTGACATTCCAAAGTAGTTGACTAATCTACGGAATTTTCATCCGCCTTCTAGAGCCGGGCGGCCTCTCAATTCGGTGACACTCCGCAGTCGGAGGGACGATGTGCTCGATAGACTGGTCGATGCTCCTCGAATTTTGCAAGGTGGTTTTGAGTTGGCCACCTATCGTCTTGGGGATCGTGCTGATTCTGATTTATTGCTTCAGCGCGTCGATTCGTAAGTTTCTCGAGCGGATCGAGGAAGGAGAAGTCGCCGGCGTAAAAATTAAAATGGCGAAAGCGCTGCAGACCAGCTCGCCAGAAGTCACCGAGCTGGATCCAGCTCGAGAGCTCGTGCAAGCCGTCGCACCAGCCGCCCCAGCGCCGCCCCAACAAGTCGCCTTGCCCCCAGACCTTGCCGCCAATGCTCAAGCAGTGCGGTTCTTCGATCTTGCGCGCCAGAATCCGGTGGAAGCAACGAAGCTGGCCATTGCAACATTCGAAAGATTCCAATTTGAGCGGTTTCTAAATTACGTTTTCGGATCGCAGGTGGCTCTGTTAAAACATCTGAGAGCGAAGGGTTCTCCAGCTAGCGAAGCAGAGTTACAACCGTTTTACCGCGTAGCGCTCAACGCCTTCGAACGTCAAACGCCTTATTCGTTCGAGGAGTACATGCATTTCTTGCAGAACTGGAACGCGGTGACCAGAACAAACGATGGACAATACGAGCTCGGGTCATTCGGCAGTTCTTTTTTGCGATATCTCGAGCAGGCGTATCCGCCGGGCGCTGAAGGTGCGCGAAGTCTCTAGCTCGACTTCCATGCCGGCAGGATATCCACCGGCGTCTCAGCAAACACGACAGACCATTGCGCCGATTCCTGTACTGGGACACGATTATTTCGGTCATCCGCAGTCTGGGGCACTCTATGATTGATTCTTACTCGAAGACCATGCTTACACTGATAGCGCTTTTTCTGTTTGCGATTTCGGCAAAGCTATATATCCCAACCGCGAATCGAATAGGTCCGCGTGTCGGAGGTCCGTCACAAGGCGATCTTTTCGCCATCGCAAAACTTTCACAGTCTGAAAAAAAAGATCGCCTTAAAGAGATCGAGATGGATCTGCCTTTGACACACATCGAGGGCGGCGACGTCGAAGTGTCAGGTTCCGTAGAAGTATCTGGCTCCGTTTCTATCGAAGGTCCTGTCGAAATCGAACGATAAAACCTTAAGTATTACCCTGCCTCAATTACGCACAACCCGGGTGGAGTAGACGATGTGTTATTCAGCTCAAATCGAACGCGACTACGGACGCTACCTTCGCGTCGTCGGCCCAGACAATGCGCTGAGCAAAGAAGATTTCGTGCGGAAGTACTGGGAACGCCAACACGAATTTCCGTCGATGAAAATTCCGAAGGCGGTCGACGCCTGGTTCGCGAATCCGCGCGACGGCGACGAACAGAAAATCGCCGCGTTCGTCGAAGACTTCAACGACAAGGAAATCTCCAAGCTCGAACAGGAACTGTTCAAACAGAAGAAGCGCTTGGCCGATGCCGAACGATCGCTGCAGGCGAAGGAAACAAAAAAAGGCCTTGAACGATCAGCGCATCGCGTCCAGCAAAATCGACTGGGCCCTGGGCAAACTCGGCGACATCAAGCGCGTCGAATTCAAGCCGCGCGACGCGCGCATCTTCCCGGGCTGGTTCGCGCCAGTCATCGTAAGCGAGAACGGCCGCCGCATCGTGAAGCTCATGCGCTACCAGTGCCGTCCGCAGGGGAAGCCGAAGTTCTAACGACACGAAATATCCTGGCACGTACAACGCGCGCAGGGACAGCCTGGGCGGCTTCTGGAAGGATTTATTCGGATATCGCCGCGGATTCATGCTCGCGACGAAGTTCTACGAGAACGTGAGTCGCCACGCGATGGAAGGACGCGAGCTGGCGCCCGGTGAAAAGGAAGAAAACATCGTCCTGGATTTCTCACCGCGAGGCCTCGACACTATGTACGTCGCGTGCCTCTGGTCGCATTGGGATCAAGACAGCGAAACGCTCGACTCATTCGCTGCGATCACAGACGAACGGCCGGCGGAAGTCGCCGCGGCCGGACATGATCGCTGCATCATCCCGATCGAGGAAGCGAACATCGATGCGTGGCTGAACCCGGATCCTCAGAATCTCGACGCTATGCAGGCGATCCTCGAGAATCGCGCGCGTCCGTACTACGAACATCGCCTCGCAGCCTAACTGACATGACCAAGTTAGACAAATCGATTCAAGTCGAAAGCGGTTTCGCAGAATATGAACTCTCTGAATT
>Ga0157374_10005765_pt1 | contig 10452 bp, 13 predicted proteins | sample M25metaG_FD_115308 | JGI IMG/M metagenome (GOLD analysis project Ga0157374, IMG submission 115308) | Miscanthus rhizosphere microbial communities from Kellogg Biological Station, Michigan, USA - M2-5 metaG | ecosystem: Host-associated > Plants > Roots > Rhizosphere > Soil | place: USA: Michigan... | reverse complement strand
CACGTTCGTAGTTGGAGTCGGCATGACCAAGTTCGAGAAGCCCGGCACCAAGGAGGGCGATTACCAGGACTGGGCCAAGGAGGCGGGGGAGAAGGCGCTCGCCGATGCCGGCATTCCCTACACCGACGTCGAGCAGGCCTTCGCCGGCTACTGCTACGGCGACTCCACCTACGGCCAGCGGGCGCTCTACCAGCTCGGCCTCACCGGGATCCCGGTCGTCAACGTCAACAACAACTGCTCGACCGGTTCCTCGGCGCTGTTCCTGGCCCGCCAGGCGGTCAAGGGCGGCCTCGTCGACTGCGCCCTGGCGCTTGGCTTCGAGAAGATGGAGCCGGGCTCGCTCGGGGTCAAGTACACCGACCGCACCAACGCGCTCGACAAGCACGCGATGCGGATGTTCGAGATCCGCGATCCCGAGCAGTCGCCGCCGGCCCCGCAGATGTTCGGCAACGCCGGTCGCGACCACATGCAGAAGTACGGCTCCAACCCCGACCACTACGCCTGGATCGGCTGGAAGAACCACAAGCACTCGGTCAACAACCCCTACGCCCAGTTCCAGGACGAGTACTCGCTCGAGGACATCAAGGGCGCGCGGATGATCCACGACCCGCTGACCAAGCTGCAGTGCTCGCCCACCTCAGACGGCTCGGCCTGCGCGATCGTCGCCTCCGAGCGCTACGTCGACGAGCACGACCTCTGGGACCGGGCGATCGAGATCGCCGGCCAGTCGATGGTCACCGACCTCAGCTCGACCTTCGCCGAGGACACCGACTGCATGAAGATCGTTGGCTCCGACATGTCGAAGCAGGCGGCCAACGAGGCCTACGCCGAGGCCGGCGTGGTCGCGGCGGAAGTCGACGTATGCGAGCTACACGACTGCTTCAGCGCCAACGAGCTCATCACCTATGAAGCGCTCGGCTTCGCGGCTGAGGGCGAGGCCCACAAGCTGGTCGAGGAAGAGGCCACGACGTACGGCGGTCAGGTCGTCGTCAACCCCTCCGGTGGGCTGATCTCCAAGGGTCATCCACTGGGTGCGACCGGGCTGGCGCAATGCTCGGAACTGACTTGGCAACTGCGCGGCGATGCCGACAAGCGCCAGGTCGACGGGGCCAAGTTGGCCCTGCAGCACAACATCGGCCTCGGCGGCGCCGCCGTGGTCACCGTCTACAAGCCGGCGGCCTAGGGGCCGCCGGAGAAGGAGGAGCGGTATGGCGAAGCAGCGGCAGAACCTCAGTGGCAAGGTCGTGGCGATCACGGGCGGCGCCCGTGGGATCGGCAAGGCGACCGCCACGGCACTGGTGCGCAAGGGCTGCCGCGTCGCGATCGGCGATCTAGACCTCGCGCTTGCGGAAGAGACCGCCGCGGGCCTCGGCGGCGGCACGATCGCGCTGCCGCTCGACGTCACCGATCGCGGCTCCTTCGCCGGCTTCCTCGACGCCGCGGAGCGTGAGCTCGGCCCGCTCGACGTCGTCGTCAACAACGCCGGGATCATGCCGGTGACGCCGTTCGCCGAGGAGTCCGACGACTCGCTCAAGCGCCAGCTCGACATCAACGTCTACGGCGTGATCGTCGGCATGCAGCTGGCGATCGCGCGCTTCAAGCCGCGTGGTCGCGGCCACATCGTCAACCTCGCCTCGCAGGCGGGCAAGGGCGGTTTCCCGGGTATCGCCACCTACTCGGGGACCAAGCACGCCGTGGTCGGGATCAGCGAGGCCGCCCGTGCCGAGCTGCGCGGCAGCGGCATCGAGATCGCCTGCGTGATGCCGACCGTGGTCAACACCGAGCTGACCGCCGGCGTCGGCCAGCGCCTGATCCGGCCGGTCGAGGCCGAGGACGTCGCCAACGAGATCGTCGACGCGCTGGAAGTCCCGCGCTTCGACGTCTGGGTTCCACGCATCAACGGCGTCTTCTTCAAGCTGGTCTCCAACCTGCCGCGCGGTATGCGCGAGGGCCTCGGGCGACTGATGAAAGTCGACAAGCTGATGACCGAAGTCGACCACGGCGCCCGCCACGCATACGAGGAGCGGGCCGCGCACAGTCGCGCCGAGGGCGACGCCGAGGCGGAGCCGAGCTCCGAGCGCGAGGCCGCGTAGCCGGGAATCTGAACCCCGCCGGCGCGCTCGACGTAGGAAGCGGTGATGGGACGAATCTACGACGCGACCTGGGGGAGGGCATTCGCCGCGCTCTACGACCGCGGCCTGAAGGCGACCGAGGAGGCCGGGCTGCGAGATATGCGGCGCGATACGCTGGTGCAGGCGAGCGGGCGGACCCTCGACCTCGGCGCCGGCACCGGGGTGAACGCCGATCTCTTTCCGCCGGCGGTGAGCGAGCTCGTCCTGGTCGAGCCCGGCCCACATATGTTCAAAAAGCTTCAAGCGAAACTTGAGGGATCGGGGGAGGGGGTCGCGGTCGTCCAGGCGCCGGCGGAAAGCCTCCCGTTTGCCGACGACAGCGCCGACACGGTCGTCTTTACCCTCGTTCTCTGCACCGTGCCCGATCCGGCCGCGGCCCTGGCCGAGGCGGCCCGTGTGCTCAGGCCCGGCGGCAAACTGCTCTTCGTCGAGCACGTTCGATCGCGCCATCCGGGCCTGGCGCACTGGCAGGACCGCCTCGAGCGGCCCTGGCGATTCGTTGCCGACGGCTGTCACTGCAACCGCGACACGATCGCGACGATCGAGGCCTCGCCGTTCGATCTCGAGCGAGTCGAGCATGAGCGCCTGCCAAAGACGCCGCCGATCGTCAGACCGCTGGCGCGCGGCAGCGCGACCCTCGGCGCCCTGTGAACGGGAGTGGGCTACCTTCGTATTACCGGTGAGCTCCGAGCTTGACTTCCCAGCTGGGCCGGTCGCCGACAGGTTGACCCTTTGGCCCGTCGACGACGGGCGCTACGGACTCGATGCGGTGTTCCAGGGCGCCAGCGGGTTCGAACGCTGCGAAGCGCACCAGGCCGCGCTCAAGGCCTCGGGCGTGGTCTGTTCGCTGGTCCAGGGGCTCGATAACTCCTGGTCACTGCGACTCGGGCCGCTGACGGCTCACGAGATCGGCAAGGCAATCAGCGCCTTCGTGCATTGACCGAGGGGCCTCCAGTATCGATCCAACGCACGATAATGGAGGTTATGTCTACTTACGGACGGAGAGCGCCTTCGATGGCCGATTCGAGGTCCTCTGCCGAGCCTGGCGTCTCCAGGGTTTCGATTCCGCTGGTCCCAGGGCCCTTTACGGCGAATGAAGGCGTGCCGGTGAAGCCGAGCTGTTCGGCTTCGGCGGTTGTCGCTTCGACCTCGCTCAGCACCCGCTTGCTCTTGCGGTCGGCGTTCCACTTGGCGATGTCGGGCACGCCGGCGCCCTTGGCGATTGCGGCCAGGAAGGCGTCGGTCACGTAGCCCGAGTTCTCGGCGCCCTGGTTCCTGTAGAAGAGCTCGACGAAGTTCCAGCCGCGGCCCTGTTCTCCGGCGGCGATCGCGGCCGCTCCGGCGGGCGTCGACTGCGCGCCGATGATCGTGTAGTTGCCGAAGACGAGCTTGGCTTCGCCGTCGCGCACCTGGTTCTCGATCACCTGCGGCAGCACCTCTTCGGAGAAGCCCTTGCAGAACGGGCACTGCAGGTCGCCGAACTCGTACAGGGTCACCTTGGGCTCGCCGAGGACCAGCCCGTGCTGCGGGATCCCGCTCAGCAGCCGATTCACCGCCTGGGCGCCGCTGACGCTGCTCGCGTCGCCACCGCTGGTCTTGCTGCCGCTGACGACAACGACGACGGCAATCGCGACCAGGGCAAGGAAGCCGGCGGCGCTGCCCAACTTGATCAGCCGCTGGCGCCGCTGCGCCGCTCCGGCTTGCTCGTCTTCGCGCAGGCGCTCTTCGCGGCGCGCCTCCCTGTCGTGGCGTCCGCTCATGGCCTTGCACCGGCGTAGGCAAGCATCCGGGTCGTGTTGGCGATGAAGAGAAGCGTCATCAGCACGGCGCTGGCGACGCACCACTGGCAGATTGCCTCGATCGTGAACAGCTCGAGGTAGGTCAGGTAGAGGCTGAAGCCAAACCCGGCGAGGGAAACGACGAAGCCGACCATCCGCGGCGCATCGCCGCGCAGCAAGGCGCAGCCGAGCAGCAGCACGTAGCCGACGATGCCGAAGACCGCGACGTTGACGCCGAGCAGGTGCGAGTAGGAGCTTTCGGCGACGGTCTGACAGCCGTGACCGCCGGCGATGCAGACCGGAGAGCCGCCGCCGGAGTCGGCGATCGCGATGTAGGTGGCGACGCCGATGCCGAAGGTGGCGAGGAATGTCGCGATGCCCCGCAGCGTGCCCTCGGCCGGCGCCTTCATGCCCGGCAAGCTATTCGAACCGCCTACAGGCAGGCTAAAAACGAGCTGCGACCGCAGGCTCGGCGCAGAAGCTCGCGATCTCGCGCGAGAGCCGCCCGCCTTGCCAGGCGAGCGGCGACTGGCCCTCCGCCTCGCTGACCAACCGTGCCCGCGGTAGCTGTTCGGCGTAGGCGACCGCGATCTCATACGGATGGCCGGGGTCGGCCGCGTCGTGGCTGGCGACGACCAGCGCCGGGACGTCCAGCCTGCCCAGCTCCTCGAAGGCCTCGAAGGGTCGCGAGCGCGGCACTTCGCGCAGTGCCACCACCAGGGCGTCGAGATGGCGGTGACGGAGCATCCGTTCGCGGGTGAAGCGCACGACCGAGTCGCGCCAGGACGGGTCGATTCCCTGGCGGCGATCTATGTAGCCGACGAAGCCGTCGATGCCGTCGCTCTCGAGCGCGGCGGCAAGTCCGTCCCAGTAGGCCAGCGATTCGGCAGCGATCGTGCCTGTGTACGTCGGGCCGATCGCTACGAGGCCTGCCACTCGCTCGGGATTGCGCAAGGCGTAGGAGACGGCGGTGTGGGCTCCCATCGAGTGGCCGGCGAGGAGAAAAGGGCCCTCGCCCACCTGCTCGGCGACGACCGCCTCCAGGTCGCCGACCAGCTCCGGGTATCCATAACCCTGGCCCGCCGGCGCTGGATCGGACTCCCCGTGCCCGCGCGCGTCGTAGGAGATCACGGCGTGGCCGTCCCGCTCCAGCCTGCGCGAGCCGTGGATGACCGAGCGGCGCGTTGCGGTGATCCCGTGACAGAGGACGATCGGCGGCCCCTCCCCCGCTTTTTCGCCCCGGATCGCGGCAGCCCGTCCTGTGCTGAACGGCGCCGCGGCGCTCTGCATCAGTCCAGAGCGGCGACGGCCTTTTCCAGGTCGCCGACCGTCTGGAAGGTGCTGCCGGTGCGCGAGACGTGGCGATAGCGCACGATTCCGTCAGCGTCGATGACGAAGATCGCGCGCTGGATGTAGCGGCCGCCGGGAGCGTCCTTCAGCTCGGTGAAGCGGGCGAGCGGGCCGAGCCAGCCGGTCACCCCGTAGCTCTTGCTGACGGCGAGATCCTCGTCGGCAAGCAGCGGCAGGTTGAGTTCCTGCTCTTCGACCCAACGCTCGTGCGAGTCGACCGACTGCGGTGAGATGCCGATTACCTCGGCGTCGAGCTGGTCGATCCGCTCGCTGTTGTCGCGGTAGGAGCAGAACTGCTTGGTGCAGACCGTGGTCGCGTCGCCGGGGTAGAAGGCGAGGACCACGTTCTTGCCACGCTGGGCGGAGAGCTTGAAGGACTCCCCGTCTGTGCCGGGCAGCTCGAAGTCCGGCGCCGCATCGCCTACGTCGACCTTGGCCATGGCCCCAGACTAGTGCAGCTAGCCTTTTTCGATCGTCATCTCTTCGATCAGGACCGGTTGCTTCGGCGTTTCGGCAGCGGTGCCGAGCTTGTCGATCTTGGCGACGACGTCGTAACCCTCGTCGACCGTGCCGACCAGGGCGTATTCGGGGGGAAGACCGGCGTCGGCGGCGGTGACCACGTAGAACTGACTGCCGGATCGGCCGGGCGGATCGGCGGCACTCTTCGCCATCGCCACCGTCCCTTTGGTGTAGGCGAGGTTGGCGGGCGGCTTCTCGTCTACGGAGTAACCGGGGCCGCCGACGCCAGTGCCCAGCGGGTCGCCACCCTGAATCACGAAGCCGGGGGCGATCCGGTGGAAGCTGAGGTCGTCGTAGAAGCCCTGTTCGGCGAGGTAGGCGAAGGAGTTGACGGTCTTCGGCGCCCTGGTCGAGTCGAGCGCGATCTCGAACGTTCCGCAGCTCGTCCGCACGACCGCGGTCAGCTTTTCTCCCTTTTTGACGGTCTGCGGCGGCGCTTTGAGGCTGACGTCCTTCGGTTCGGGAGCTTCGACCTGCTTGCAGCCGTCGTCGCTTGCCGTCGTCGCGGTCGAGTCGCTGCTGTCGTCACCGCCGCAGCCGCCCAGGATCGCGATCGCGGCGCCAAGCGCGATCAGTGCGATGAGGCCGTGGATGTTGAAGCGACGGTGGTTCCCCTGCTGCACGGTGGCGAAGCCTAGAACATCGAGCCACCGCGTCCGCGCTTGCGATGATCGGCGCAGTGCGCCCCCCTCCCCTGACCCCGCTGGCCGCGGCGACGCTTCACGTGCCGGTACCCGAGCGCGCCCTGGTGGTCGAGTGCGGCGATGGCGACGCGGCCCTCTTCCTCGCCCGCGAGTTCCCGGCGGCACGGGTGCGTGGCGCCGACTCCTCGCCGGACCTGGTTCGCGCCGCCAGAGCCCGGGTTGGCCTCGACCCCGAGGGCCGGGTCGCCTTCAAGCTCGGCAAGCCGGGCAGGCTGCCCTACCCAGACGGCTTCTTCGACCTGGTCGCGCAGGTCCGCGGTCGCCCGGTGGCGAGGGAGATCGCCCGGGTCCTCGGACCCGGGGGACATCTGATCCTCGTCGACTCGCGGCCGCCCGGGTACCTCGCGGAGCTCAGGGAGAAGCTCTTGCGACGGCGCCTGTCCCGCCAGGGCTTCGCCTTGGTCGAGGTCGCCAAGGCGGGCAACGGCAACTTCACCGTCGCCCGGCGCGGCGGCGGCAGTGCTTTGCCGCCCTCCGATTAGGCTGCGAGCGGATGGAGATCGCGGGCATGCCACTGACGCTGCTGGTCAATCCGCACTCGGCCCATGGGCGCACGCTGAGGCTGTTGCCCAAGGTCGAGCAGGAGCTCGACGCGAGGCGGATCCCCTTTCGGGTCGAGCGCACCCGCGGGCTCGAGGACGGAGTCGAGCGGGCGCTGCGCGCGGTCGAGGCGGCAGAGGTCCCGGTGGTGATCAGCGGCGACGGCCTGCTCGGCGCCGTCGGCGGCGCGATGGCGGGCGCCGAGACGCCGCTCGGGATCGTCCCCGGTGGGCGCGGCAACGACCTCGCCCGCGTGCTCGGCATCCCCGACGATCCAGTCGAGGCGGTTGCGGTGATCGCGGCCGGGGAGAGTCGCCGCATCGACGTCGGCGAGGCCAACGGCAAGCGCTTCCTCGGCATCGTCAGCATCGGCTTCGATTCCGAGGCGAACCGGCTCGCCAACGAGACCAGCTTCCTGCGCGGCAACCTGGTCTACGCCTACGCCGCCCTGCGCACTTTGCTCACCTGGAAGCCGGGCCGCTTCACCGTGCGCGCCGGCGAGGAACGGGTGCGCTTCACCGGCTACTCGGTCTCGGTCGCCAACAACCGCGCCTTTGGCGGCGGCATGTTCATCGCGCCCGACGCCGAGCTCGACGATGGCGAGTTCGACATCGTCACCGTCGGCGACGTCGGCAAGCTGCGCTTCGTGAGTAACCTGCCGAAGGTGTTCAAGGGCACCCACGTTGACGAGGACGAGGTGCGCGTCTTTCGGGCCCCACAGCTGGAATTGACCGCCAGCCGGCCCTTCCCGGTCTTCGCCGACGGCGAGCACCTCACCGACCTCCCCGCATCGCTGCGGGTCCTGCCGCGCGCCCTCAGCGTTCTCGTGCCGCCCGCGGCCGGGGCTTGAGGGCCTTGGCGCCCGGCGCGGATCGCGCTCAGCGCCCGCGTGGCCCGCTGTTTGGGGCAAAGCTGACCGCGGCGCGCGCGATCGGCGCCGCCAGTCGCGCCAGCGGCCGCGGCGGAGGCACGACGCTGCCCGGCCGCGTCCTGCTGCGATTGGAACCGGAGGCGCTGCGCCGGCTGGGCGAGCGGCTGGACCGCGGCACCGCGGTGATCAGCGCGACCAACGGCAAGACGACGACGGCGGGAATGATCGCCGCCGCGCTCGAAGCCGAGGGGCGCCGCCCGGTTCACAACCGGGCCGGCTCGAACATGACTTGGGGCGTCGCCACGGCGCTGCTCGAGCAGCGCGGGCACGAGGGCCTGTTCGAGGTCGACGAGGCCTGGCTTTCCCAGGTCTCGGCCCAACTCGACCCATCCCTGATGGTGCTCGGGAACCTCTTCCGCGACCAGCTCGACCGCTACGGCGAGATGGAGGCCCTGGCCGAGGACTGGGCAAAGACCGTGGCCGAGAGGACCGGGCGCACGCGATTCGTCCTCAATGCCGACGATCCGGCGATCGCCGACCTCGGCCACGACGAGGCCGGGGAGCGACGTGAGGGGGTCACCTACTTCGGCATCGAGGACGCCTCTCAGGCCCTGCCCGAGCTCCAGCACGCGTTCGACGCCAAGCACTGCCGCCGCTGCGGTCACCCTTATGTCTATGAGCGCGCCTTCGTCGGTCATCTTGGCCACTACTCCTGCGCCAACTGCGGCGCCGGGCGCCCAGCGCCGGATCTGGCCGCGACGGCGATCGAGCTGCGCGGGATGGAGGGATCGCTGGTGACCCTGCGCACGCCCAGCGGCGCGATGCGCCTCGAGCTTCCCCTCCCCGGCCTCTACAACGTCTACAACGCGCTCGCTGCCGTGGCGGCGGCGATCGAGCTGGGCGTCCCGCCGAAGCGGATCCCCCCCGCCCTGGCCGCGATGCGGGCGGCGTTCGGTCGGGTGGAGACGATCGCGGTCGCCGGCAAACAGCTCTCGATCCTGCTGATCAAGAACCCCGCCGGCGCCAACGAGGTCCTGCGCACGCTGCGGCTGGAGGCCGGCGCGGACGGCCTCGATCTATGGCTCGGGCTCAACGACCGGATCGCCGACGGGCGCGACGTCTCCTGGGTCTGGGATGCGGATTTCGAGCTGCTCGAGGGCGCCGTGCGGCGTGTCACCTGCGCCGGCACCCGGGCGCCCGAGATGGCGCTGCGATTGAAATACGCCGGCTGGCCACCCGAGGCGATCGAAGTCGTGCCGGAGGTCGGGGCCTCACTCGATCGCGCCCTCGCCTCGGCTTCCGGGCGCCTATTCGCCCTTCCCACCTACACCTCCCTACTCGAGCTGCGCAAGCTGCTCGCGGGGCGCGGCCTGGCCAAGGAGTTCTGGCAATGAGCGAGCTGATCTGGCACGAAGTCGAGTGCGGCGGCTACACCGCCGACCTGCCGCTCTGGGAGGAGCTCGCCGACGCGCTCGGCGAGGAAGAGCCGATCATGGAGCTCGGCTGCGGGGCGGGGCGCGTGACCCTGCACCTGGCCAAGCGCGGCGCTCACCTCGTGATCGGCCTCGATCGAGACCGGGAGCTGGTCGAAGCCGTCTGGGAACGGGGCTGGGGAAGCAGGGCCGATGCGGAGCACATCGACGTGCGCGAGCTCGACTACTTCGCGACCCGCTTCGGCCTCGTGCTGGCGCCGATGCAGCTGATTCAGCTGCTCCCCGGCAGCAAGGAGCGGATCGAATGCCTGAGCTGCGCTGTCTCCAATATGAAACCGGGAGCCCGGGCCGCCTTCGCGATCGTCGAGGAGATGCCGACCGCGTTCCCCGAGGGCTCGCTGCCGCCGCTGCCCGACGTGCGCCAGGTCGAAGGCTGGATCTACTCGAGCCTGCCGCTGGAGCCGGTTGTCGACGGGGACTCGATCATCTTGCGGCGGCTGCGACAGACGGTCGACCCCGACGGCAATATGAGTGACGAGCTGAACGAGGTCGAGCTGCAGGTGCTCTCCGCCGAGAGGCTCGAAGAAGAGGGGTTCGAGGCGGGGCTGCGACCAGCGGGACGGCGCCAGATCCCTGCCACCGAGGCCCACGTCGCCTCGACCGTGGTCCTCCTGGAGAAGGAGTCCTGATGGAGCTGCGCCTGCTTGCCCTCTACCCCGAGCAGATGAACATCTACGCCGACCGCGGCAACATCATCTTCCTGCAGCGGCGCTGCGAGTGGCGGGGGATCGGCTTTGAGTACGCGGCGGCCGGGCCCGGCGAGCGCTTCGATCCCGCCGCCCACGACTTGATCTACATCGGCGGTGGCCAGGACCGCGACCAGCGCGCCGTCGCCGCCGACATGGTCGAGAGCAAGCGCGAGGCGCTGGCCGCCGCCGCCGCGGACGGCGCCGTCGTCCTTGCCGTCTGCGGCGGCTACCAGCTGCTCGGCCACAGCTACGAGCTCGGCGAGGAGCGACTGCCCGGGCTCGGCCTCGCCGACCTGGAGACGGTGCGCAGGCCCGGCCCGCGGCTGATCGGCAACGTCGCGATCGAGGTCGACCTCGGCAGCGGGCCGCGGACGCT
>Ga0157374_10005764_pt1 | contig 10453 bp, 7 predicted proteins | sample M25metaG_FD_115308 | JGI IMG/M metagenome (GOLD analysis project Ga0157374, IMG submission 115308) | Miscanthus rhizosphere microbial communities from Kellogg Biological Station, Michigan, USA - M2-5 metaG | ecosystem: Host-associated > Plants > Roots > Rhizosphere > Soil | place: USA: Michigan... | reverse complement strand
GCAGAAGGGATACCGCACCGGTGCTTTCTCCGCCAATCGCACCTTCTTCACCCGCGATCTTGGGTTTGGACGCGGCTTTGTCCACTTCGAGGATTATTTTCATTCGCCTGCCGATATGTTCGTGCGTACCCTTTATGGACGCGAGTTTGCACGGCTTTACCTGAATCGGAGCGACAAGAGTAAGGTCAAGCGCGCGCTGCGCTTCATGGGTATCGATTCGCTGCTGGATAAGGATTCGGAGGGATCGGGCAAATACGGCGGCGCACAGGGCGTTCGCAAACGCGGTGACGTGGTCAATCAAGAAGTCTTAAGCTGGATTGATTGTGGCGGGAACCGCCCTTTCCTTGCCTTCCTGAATTATTTCGATGTGCACTATCCCTATGGCGGACCGCCGACTTATCCGAAGCAGGCCTGGGACCACGGCGGAAACATCGAGCAGTATGATTCCGGAATCAGGTATGCCGATGACGCCATCGGGCGTCTTATGCAGGCTCTCGATCAGCGCGGGCTGACGAAAAATACTTTGGTGATCGTTACCGCAGATCACGGAGAGTCTTTAGGACAACACGGGCTTGCGTATCACGGCCAGGCGCTCTATTGGGAATTGATTCACGTGCCGATCGTGATCCGTTATCCGGAGCATATTCCAACAGGTGTTCGCGTCGCTGTGCCGGTTACTAACTCCGCGCTTCCCGCCACTATCATGCAGTTGCTCGCTCCAGACGCGAAGGAAATATTTCCAGGGCGTCCATTGAATGCTCTCTGGACAAACCCGGTAGCACCTTCGAACTGGCCGGATGCGCTTTCTGAAGTTTCCAAGAACAACATCATCTCGGAAGAGAACAAGGCAGTTGGAAAACTGGTTGCGACCTCTGCCGACGGTCCCATGAAGTCGGTGGTTACGACCCGCTGGCATCTGATCGTACACAAGGAACTTGGAGACCAGCTTTACGACTGGCTGCATGATCCGGGAGAAGCGAACAACCTGATTCACACGGCTGAAGGCCAGGAAGTGGCTCGTGAGTTAAGCACGCGGTTGCAAGGGCTTCTGGCCCGATCGTCCGGCGCAAACCAGAATGTCACCTCGATCGCGATGCACGATGGCCGGTTTGACCAGCAGCAGAACAAATTTCGTCGCGGGCCGTCACGCGAAATTGACGATTACTATCAGATGGAAGCTAAAGCCGGCTCCAGATTGGCGATCAAAGTCCATGCCGAGGCCATGGTCCCAGCCAACCGACTGGATCCCGTGATCGCCATCGTGGACCAGAACGGCGAACCCTATCAGACTTGCCGCAATCCAGGCGACGATCATACGCAGGCGCCGGGTATCGCCGACGCGACTCCGAATTCTTTTGACGACATTTGCGTGAATGACGACATCAATCCCGGCGTCAATACTGACGCCCGGTTGGAGATTTTGGTGCCGGCTGGACGTGCAGCTCAAGTAGAATTGAAGATACGCGTGTCCGACTGGAACGGACAGGCTGGGGGCCAGCTCCCCTACGAAATGCAAGTCCTGGAAACCGAAGGGCCGCCTGAAACCGCGCGGGCCGCGCGGCAATAGCCTGCAGGCGTCGGTCGTGAGCGCTCCTTCCCGGTTACTGCGGGTGCGAAGGGCGCGATGTTAAGATCAGAGAATAGGAGTTTTCATGAGAGTTGATCTGCTGGCGCTTTACGCCGGTCCCGACCAGGTGATGACGGTGACTTCCGGGCTGGCCAGCATCCTGGGCCTCCTGCTGATCTTCTGGAACAAGGTTGTGGGCATCTTTTTCAAGGTTGTACGGAAAATTACTGGCGCCCCAGAGCCTTCCCCGGTTGAGGCTCCTAAAGACACTCCCAAAGGAACTCCGTAAACAGATTCCTTAAACGAACTCTGTAGACCCGGGTCCGCTTCTTGCGCAAAAAAGCAATCGTCATCGGTTTGGACGGGCTCGAGCCCAGCATTGTGGAATCCATGCTGGAACGCGGAGAGCTCCCCAACCTGTCAAAAATTCGCGCTTCGGGCAGTTACTCCCGCCTGAAAACGACCTACCCTGCGCAGACTCCCGTTGCCTGGTCGTCGTTTGTTACTGGCACGAATCCGGGCGGTCACGGAATTTTTGATTTCATCTCGCGCGATCCGCAAACCTATTTGCCTGATGTCGCGCTGACTCGCTTCGAACGGCCAAAAAGCATGCTGGCGCAACCGCGTGTGGTGAACCGGCGGAGGGGCGTGCCGCTATGGCAGACGCTTTCGGCCGCAGGAGTTCCCAGCACCGTGTTGCGTTGTCCATGCACATTTCCTCCGGAAGCAATGCAGGGCAGAATGCTTTCTGGAGTGGGCGTTCCCGATCTTCGCGGCAGCCAGAGCAAAGGCACGTTCTACACCCAGGACAAGTCAGTGGTTGCCGAGGAAAACGAGCAGCTGATTTTTCTGGATCAGGGCGCAGACATTGCCACGCGCGTGATCGGGCCTCGCAATACCAAAGCATCGCCTGCGGCGGATACGTCCTGCGAGGTGCGTGTTCACATCGACAAGGCTGCTGGCAAACTGATCATTCAGACTGGCGGCTCACCGGCAAAGGTTGAAGTCCCGGAAAAAGGCTGGAGCGAGTGGGTTCGATTCAAGTTCAAGTTCTCCATGCTGCAATCGGTGACCGGGATCGCTCGTTTTTACGTCCGGCAGTTGGAGCCGCACCTCGAGTTTTATCTTTCCGCGGTCAACTTTGATCCTGCGGCGCCCATGTTCCCGGTTTCGGCTCCGGCGGAGTACGCGAAAGAGTTGGCTGACAAGGTCGGCCTCTTTTCCACCTTGGGAATGGCGGAGGACCACAACGGGCTGAACAACGGCCGACTGGATGAAGCGGCGTACCTGCAGCAATGTGAACTGGTTTTGAGCGAGCGCGAGCGCACCATGCGTTTTGAACTCGACCGCTTCAGTGAGGGGTTCTTCTTCATGCTATTCGACACTCCGGACCGGGTGCAGCACATGCTGTGGCGTTTTCGCGACCGTGAGCATCCCGGGTTCGAGCCTGACCTGTCGCCAGAACTAGCAACCAAAATCGAAGAACACTATCGGCGTTGTGACGCCCTGCTCAGTGCTGTGCTGGACAAGGTTGACGAAAACACGCTGCTGATCGTGCTCTCGGATCACGGCTTCGGAACCTTCCGCCGCGCCTTCGATACCAATACGTGGCTCTGGCAGAACGGACTGCTCGCCCTCAAAGACGGTCGCAAGCCGGGAGAAGGTGTAGAAGGTTCCGTTGCGGTCGATTGGCCGAAGACCTACGCCTACGCCATGGGCCTGGGTGGCATTTATCTGAACATCAAGGGTCGGGAGAGCGGCGGAATTCTGGAAGAGGGAAGCGAAGCTGAACGCGTGCGCCGGGCCATTCAAACCGGCCTGGCTGAATTTCCTGATGCGGAAACGCAGCGGGCTGCGGTTCGCAGTGTGTCGCGGCGCGAAGAGTTATACTCGGGTGCGTTTGTGGAGAATTCGCCGGACCTGCTGGTAAATTTTCATCGTGGATTCCGGGTTTCGTGGCAAAGCGCGGTTGGCGGTTTTGCGCAATCCGTGCTGGAAAATAACATGCGCCGCTGGAGCGGAGATCACATTGTGGATCCGGAATCGGTTCCTGGAATTTTGTTTATGAATCGCGCGGCTCTGAACAGCCAACCGGCAATTATCGATCTGGCGCCCACGGTCCTCAAGTATCTTGGAGTGGCGGTGCCCGAATCCGTAGAGGGTTCTTCGCTATTTTGACAATCAACCACAGAGGACACGGAGGACACAGAGAAAAGCAACATTTCCGCCTCTGTGTCCGCCGTGTCCTCTGTGGTTGATAAGAACTGACTTTAATAAACGCGACTCTGCCAAAAATGAAGATCTGCGTTCTTGGACTGGATTGTGCCGCACCCGAAGTCATCTTCAGCGATGAGCGACTGGTGCACTTGCGCCGCCTGATGGACCTCGGCGTCTACGGACGCCTGGAGAGCGTGGTTCCTCCCATCACAGTTCCCGCATGGATGTGCATGAGCACCAGCCAGGATCCGGGTTCGCTCGGCGTCTACGGATTCCGCAATCGTTCTGATCATTCGTACGAGAAGCTCGCCTTCGCAAATTCGACATCGATCAAGGCGCTCGCCATTTGGGACCAGCTGGCGCGCGAAGGGAAGAAGTCGATTATCGTTGGCGTGCCGCCCAACTATCCCCCGCGTAAGATCAACGGCATCAGTATTGGATGTTTTCTCACTCCGGATACTGTGAAGAATGAATTCACCTACCCGCCTGAATTCAAGGCGAAGATCAACGAGTTGGTGGGAGAGTATCCGGTCGATGTAAAACATTTCCGTACCGATAAAAAAGACTGGCTCAAGCAAGAGATTTTCGACATGTGCGGCAAGCAGTGGGCGGTGGTGCGCTGGTTGCTGACCGAGCAGGAATGGGACTACTTCCATTTCGTGGATATCGGCCTTGACCGCATGCATCACGGCTTCTGGAACTATTTCGATCCCCGGCACGTGCAGTTCGATCCTGATAATCCGTATCAGGATGCGATCCCGGAGTACTACCGTCTGCTCGATGAGCAGATCGGCAGCGTTCTCGAATTGCTGGACGACGAAACAATCCTGCTTGTGGTTTCAGATCACGGAGCGCAGCGACTGAACGGTGGTTTCGCAATCAACGAATGGCTCATTAGTGAAGGTCTATTGGTCCTGAATCAATATCCCAATACGCTAACGCCGTTTGAAAAGCTGAATGTGAACTGGAGCAAGACTAAAGTCTGGAGCGAAGGCGGGTACTACGCCCGCGTCTTTTTCAATATGCAGGGACGCGAACCGCAGGGCGTGGTCCCCGCGGCGGACTACGAGTCTTTTCAAAACGAGATGAAAGCCCGCCTCGAAGTGCTGCCCGGTGAGAACGGCCAGGCGATGAAATCTCTGGTGTTCAAGCCTAAAGAGATCTATCGCAACGTGCGCAACGTGGCCCCGGACCTGATTGTCCATTTTGGAGAACTCTACTGGCGTTCGCTTGGAACCGTCGGACACGCGAAGCTTCACGTCCAGGAAAACGATACTGGTCCGGACGGCTGCAATCATGCTCAACACGGAATGTTCATTCTGACCGCACCGAATTGTCCGTTGAGCGGCGAGTATGAGGGGGCGCGCCTGCTGGATATTGCCCCCACGTTGCTTGACCTGGCTGGATATGAGATTCCAGAATCCATGCAAGGCCGTTCGCTGGTTGCCGGCATGGAAAAAAAAGGCCCCGGCGGAGGCTCGGACGAAGAATCACAAAGAATCGTTCACGACCGCCTCGCAGGCCTGGGCTACGTCTAGCTGGTTAGCTGGTTTGTGACGACGAAGGTCCGATACTTTGTGGGAAGGCAAAAATGGGAAGGGCACGACTTCAGTCGTGCCGCCACGGCTAGTGGGAATGCGGCTTCAGCCGCTGCGGTCCGCTTTAGCAGCGCAATCGGTTCTGGAGGAAACATGTTTAGAAGGTTCTTTCTATCCCTATGCATTGCGGTCTTCATGGTCGCTGCATTCGCGCAGGAAAGCCATCAATCATTTGACGGAAAGAGCTGGTGGGACCACATCAAAGTACTGGCCGCCGACAACATGGAAGGCCGCGACACGGGCAGCCCGGGGTTGAAGAGAGCCGAAGCATACGTCGTCACTCAATTGAAGACGGCTGGGCTCCAACCTGCGGGCGCCAAGGGCTACTATCAGCCGGTGAAGTTCGAATCGCGGCAGCTGGTGGAAAAAGCCTCGAGCGCCTCTCTGGTTCGCGATGGCAAGGCCGAGCCCCTGACTCTGGGCGAAGACGCCATCTTCAGCACGCGCGTCGATCTGGCTCCGAGCGTCGATGCTCCCCTGGTATTTGTCGGTTACGGGTTGAGCATTCCAGAGAAGGACTTCGACGATCTCGCCGGACTCGATCTCAAGGGCAAAGTGGCCGTCCTGATCACCGGCTCTCCATCACAGATTCCATCGGCAGTGGCGTCACACCATCAAACCGCGGCGGAGCGATGGAAGCCTTTGCGCGCGGCTGGGGCGGTCGGGATTATCTCTATCCCGAACCCCGCTTCCATGGATGTCCCCTGGGCGCGCATTGCTTTAAACCGTTTGCATCCGAGCATGGAGCTGGCAGGCGCGGAATTCAATGAAACCGGAGGAGAAAACCTGGCGCTTAGCTTCAATCCAGCACACGCGGACAAATTGTTTGCCGGGTCGGGCCATGCCTTCCAGGAACTGGCAGAGCTGGCGAAAGAGCGCAAACCGCTGCCACACTTCCCATTAACTGTTTCGATCAAGGCTAAAGCGAAGCTGAAAAAGAAAACCGTGATGTCTTCAAATATTGTGGCGAGCCTGCCGGGGAGCGATCCGCAATTGAAGAACGAATTCGTGGCTCTGTCGGCACATATCGATCACGTAGGAATCGGCGAGCCGGTGAATGGCGACCGCATTTACAACGGAGCAATGGACAACGCATCCGGCGTGGCCGTCCTCCTTGACGTGGCTGCCTCGCTGAAGAAGCACCCCGAGAATCTGAAACGCTCGCTGCTCTTCGTATTTGTTACCGGCGAAGAGAAAGGCCTTCTCGGATCGAAATATTTCGCCGCGCATCCCACGGTCGATGCAAAATCCATGGTCGCAGACATCAATATCGACATGTTCCGGCCCCTGGTGCCGCTGAAACTCATCACTGTGCTCGGATTGGCGGAATCCGATCTTGGCGACGCAGCCCGTCAGGTCGCGGAATCGGACGGCGTCACCGTCCAGGCCGATCCTCAACCTTTGAGAAATGTGTTTGTGCGTAGCGATCAGTACAGTTTCATTCGTCGCGGCATTCCGTCGCTGGCAATGGATATTGCTCCCAGCACTTCAGAGGAGAAACAGATTTACCAGGACTGGTTGACCAACCGCTACCATGCACCTTCGGATGATCTCGACCAACCTGTTGATCTTGCGTCAGCGGGCAAGTATGAAGACATCATTCGGCGGCTGATGATCAAAGTGGCGAACGATCCCGGACGTCCGCAGTGGAAAGCGGACAGTTTCTTCCGCCGCTACGCCGAGCCAGGGAACAACTAAGCAATTCAGCCCAGCTCTGACGGGGGAAATGTGCGCAACGTATTTCGATTGGCAGCAATTCTCTGTGCAGTCGGATGCATCACCGGCGCAGGTAGAGCGTTCGGCGCTTCCGGGCCGGCGAAGATCGGCACATCTTCGGTGTGGCAGTTGCCCGAACAGTTCATGGCCAAAGCACACTCGGCCTGCGACAAGACAGCTCCATCGGGATTCGCCGGATGCGTCATGAACCAGATGGCGCCGGCCGGCGCATCAGCGGACGCAGTGAACTTCACCAGAGAGCTTTACAAGCAGAGCCACGGCGATGTCGGCATTATGACCGGGTTCCAGCCGGTGGGTCCGATTGACATTGCATGGATTACATATCCACTGCGGGCGAATACCAACTACGGCCTGCTACTGGTCAATGGAACTCCGAGGACGTTAAACGTCGAAGACCTGAAGCTGCTCGATAAGAAGGCGATGCAGCAGAGTCCGCAATTCAAGGACCTCCGGTTTCAATTTCCCCAGGTCGATGTGTGGCCGGGGGATCGCGATGGAAAGACCTGGCCCAATTCGCAAACTGGCCCCGATGGCGGAATTCAGTTCACCGTGGCTTATCCGCTGATTAACGGATGTCACGCCTGCGCCCATGCCGGGTCCGCGCTGTTTACCTGGAATTTCAGCGCTCGAGGCAAGTTTCTGGGAACAACATTCGTCGGCATGACTCCGCCACCTCTGTAGCAAAAACGTGTGGGGCGGACACTCCTGTCCGCCCGCTTTTGACTTTGATTTTAGCTTTGAACTTCCGGCACGATCGGCAAACCGATCCGGTTCACTTCAAAGTCAACTTCAAAAGCGCCGGACAGGAGTGTCCGCCCCACACGAGATGCTATTCTGTTGCACCCATGGGAAGCGTCTCTCTTCTCGCCAAGTATTTCGCGCTCGCGTTCAGCGCCTTGCTGCCGCTGATTAACCCTCTGGGATCAGCTCTTGTACTGCTCGGGCTCGTAGGTGATGCGCCTGCTTCCGTTTATCGTGATCTCGCGCGCAAAATCGCGATTCGCACTACGCTTTTCCTGGCCGTGGTCGAACTGGTGGGAACCGCCTTGCTCGAATTCTTTGGCATTTCTCTTCCCGTAGTTCAGGTTGCCGGCGGACTTGTGCTAGCTTCCATGGGATGGGGATTGCTGAATCAGCACGAAGTCCAGGCCGATCCTGACCGCACCCAAGTGGCCGAAACCAGCTTCGGATCTCTGCAGCAGAAGGTATTCTATCCGCTGACATTTCCGGTCACCGCCGGGCCGGGCTGCATCGTGGTGATGCTCACGTTGAGCGCCCATGCTTCGGTGAAGGGCGTGCTCGGTGATGTTACGGCACACGTAGGAGTCTTTCTGGCGGTGGTGGCTCTGAGTCTGCTCGTTTTCGTTTGCTATGCCTACGCTCCAAAGATCACGGCACGGATTCAGCCCCAGACCGCGCATGGCATCCTGCGTGTAATCGCTTTTGTACTTTTGTGTATCGGAGTGCAAATTACCTGGAACGGCGTGGAAGCACTACTGAAGACCCTGATCAAATCGTAAAGATTGATCTATCGTGGGTGGCCGGAATTCACTGGCAAATACTCATTCACCAGACCGAGTAATTCATCGCGCAGAAACGGACCGCCTGCCAGCAGACCGGAGAGCAGAGACGACTTTAAGTTGCAGCGCAGCGGCAAATTCTCCAGCGTGCTGATGAAACCCCCGGCGCTGGTTACCAGGGCCGCGCCGCCGGCGATGTCCCATTCATTTTTTGGAGTGAGAGTGAAGGTAATGTCCGCCAGTCCGGCCGAGACCAGAGCCAGTTTGTAAGCCACGGACCCCATCGGCTGCACTTTTACCGAGGTATTCTCAAAGCGTTTCCACTCGCCACGTTTGGTTTCGCTTCGACTGGCCAGGATGATGGCACCTTCGATGGTAGTCCGCTGGCTGGCTTGGACGGGCTTTCCGTTGTAAGTCACGCCTGAATCAATCGAGCCCAGAAAGATCTCGTTAGTAGCGGGATTGCAGATTCCTCCGGCGACGGGAATTCCATCTTCCACCATCGCGACCGAAACGCAGAACTCAGGAATGCCAGCAACAAATTCGCGGGTGCCATCCAGAGGATCAACAATCCAGACCCGCTGGTTCTCAAGGCGAGAAAGATCGTCCACGGTTTCTTCCGAGAGCCATCCTTCGTTTTCACGCAGCAATTCGCGACGCAACAGCGCGTCAATTGCTTTATCTGCTTCCGTGACCGGATCGTGACCCGCTTTGTATTCGGCTTCAATCTCTCCCGGCGTGAAACGGGCGAAGACCTGGCGGGCTGATTCCAGCGCAGACTGGATTCGTTGCAGCGTCTCGGTTTGAAAAGAACTATTCATGAGTCAAGCGTAGCCGTTCTTTGCGACCTTTGCGGTAAAGATCTTTTAACCGCAAAGTTCGCAAAGGATTCCGCAAAGTTCGCAAAGAAACCTGCGGTGTTTGGCTCCGCAGGACAGCCGAGGGCGGCTGTCCCCGCGTGGCCTTAAGCGCGTTCTCCAATGGCGCCGAAGAAGCCCTCGCGTTCCAGGTGCAGGATAATCTCCTGCGCCGCTTCTTCTGGCGTCAAATCCGCTGTGTTGATCACAACCTCAGCATCCTTCGGTTCTTCGTAAGGATCTGAGATGCCTGTGAATTCCTTGAGAATTCCAGCGCGGGCCTTGGCGTACAGACCCTTGCGGTCGCGCTGCTCGCATACATCCACCGACGTAGACACATGCACCAGGATGAATCCGCCCACCGGATCGATCAGGCTGCGTACGTATTTACGAGTTGCGTCGTAAGGCGCGATTGGAGCGCAGATCGCGATGCCGCCATTCTTCGTGATTTCGGATGCAACGTATCCGATGCGGCGGATGTTGATGTCGCGATGCTCTTTCGAGAATCCCAGTTCGGACGAGAGATTCTTGCGCACGAGGTCGCCGTCCAGCAGAGTGACCGGCCGTCCACCGGTTTCGAGGAACTTGGTAAGCAGCACATTGGCAATGGTGGATTTACCCGAACCGGAAAGTCCGGTAAAGAAAATCGTCACGCCTTGCTTGTGCCGTGGCGGATAGCTTCGCCGCAGCTCCTGCACCACCTCCGGATAGGTAAACCAGCTGGGGATGTCACGTCCTTCGTTCAGCCGCTGGCGGAGTTCGGTGCCTGAGATGTCCAGAACGCGTGCGCCTTTCGGCACCTCGTCCGTCGGAAAATATTTGTCCTGGTCTTCGAGGTAGACCATCATGTTGAACGGCACCATGGTGACGCCGATCTCGGTCTCATGTTTCTTGAAGACTTCCTGGGCCTCGTACGGTCCGTAAAAAGGCTTGCCGTCTGTGTCTTTGCCCGGTCCG
>Ga0157374_10005762_pt1 | contig 10455 bp, 9 predicted proteins | sample M25metaG_FD_115308 | JGI IMG/M metagenome (GOLD analysis project Ga0157374, IMG submission 115308) | Miscanthus rhizosphere microbial communities from Kellogg Biological Station, Michigan, USA - M2-5 metaG | ecosystem: Host-associated > Plants > Roots > Rhizosphere > Soil | place: USA: Michigan... | reverse complement strand
TAGCAATTCAAGTTTGGGATTTTAAAAGAGGATGATTTAGGTAAAATCCTCGAGAAATACTAATTTCATTTCATTTTTTACCAACATTTTTGATATCTTGCGTCAAAATAACTTTTATTTGTTTATTCATTATATATTATTTTTTTGCTAAGAAACATGCATTTGTATTCTCCCCTTCTTAAAACTTCACTTATATTTTGATGAAATATCAACTGATTATTGGCCGACACACTTTGGTCAAGAAGCCGACTTTCTTGTTGGGGGCAATAGAAGAATCTTTAAGTTACGGGGCCAATGCTTTAATGATTTACTTAGGCGCACCACAAAATAGTTTTCGTCAACCCCTAGAAATATTCAAAATCTCTGAATTTAAAAAATCCTTGCAAGATGTTAATCTTGACCTCAACAAAGTCGTGGTCCACGGATCTTATTTGATTAATTTAGCTAATACCGTTGATGAAAGAGTTTTTAATTATTCAGTTGATTTTTTAAAAAAAGAAATTGCTCGCATGGAAGAGATTGGATTAAAAATTATTGTTTTGCATCCTGGCAGTTCTTTGGGATTTGAAGAAGAAAAATCTCTTATTCAAATTGCCAAGGGTCTAAATTTGGTTTTAAAAAAAGAGAGTCAAGTGAAAATTGCTCTTGAAACCATGTCTGGAAAGGGCAGCGAATTGGGGGTTAATTTCCAACAGTTAAAGTTTATCATGAATAATGTCAGGTTAAAAAAAAGAGTTGGTGTTTGTTGAGATACTTGTCATCTTTATAGCGCAGGTTATGACATCAGGGATAATTTGGAGCAAGTAATTCAAGAATTTGACCAAGCAATTGGCTTAAACAAATTGTGGGCCATCCATTTGAACGATTCAGTTTTTGGATTAGGTGCCAAAAAAGACCGTCACGAAAATATTGGTTATGGTCAAATTGGTCGACAGGCTTTAAAAAAAATAACTTATCATCATAAGTTCAACGGAATTATTAAGATATTGGAAACACCTCGACGAAGAGAAGAATTCAAAGAAGAGATTAGAATGCTGAAAAGTCAACTTTTGGACGTGGTTTAACAAAAAAAAAATAACACAATTAATTAGATGTTGAATAAAGTAATTATTTTTTTTCGAAAAATTTTTTATCTTTTTAAAAAAAAATTTGTGTTGCGGGCCAAACACACTATTAAAGACAGTGAAATTTCAGCTAATCAAATTAATCATAAAATCAAAGTTGAATTAAAAATTAACCGAAATTTTATCGAATTGGAACGATATGAAAATTTTTTCAACTTTCTTCAGCATCTAGGATTATGACGTAATTTCATAATTTTAACTAGTTACGATAATCTTATGCTTTCCGGCAGCCATTTCCGCCCCTTGATTATTAATAAAAATAATGATAAATTGATTATTTTTTGTCATGGAGTAACCAGCAATCGCTGATCACTCTTTTATTGCGTTCATTTGGTTTTGCAATTAGGTTATCAAGTGATCATTTACGATGCGCGAGGCCATGGTTATTCAGGGAGAAAAAAAACTTCTTTGGGCAGACTTGAATCACGCGACCTTGAAGATATTATTCATTGGGCAAACAAAAATTGTCGAATTAGCCAAATTGGCCTTTATGGCTTCTCAATGGGGGCTTCTACTTGCCTTTTTTGATTAAGCTCTTTTCAAGAAAAACATCCAGAAATAAAATTTATTATTTGCGAATCTCCTTTTGATGAACTGTCCAAGCAGTTTCAACATGCTTCTGGTGCCACCAATCCCAATTCATGAAGGTATTTAATTAGTCTAAAATTTCTTCGCTATCTAATACCTACCGAAGATAGATTAATGGAAATTGCGCCAATTTCATCTTTGCCAAATAGTCTATCAATCAAGTTGCTTTTGCTTCATGGGACAGAAGATGCTACAATTTCTTGAAAAGCCACGGAGAATATTTGAAAAAAATGTCGCCAAAATCCATTAAATAAAAAATATGTTAACGCTTACTTTTTTTTGGAAGCTGATCACGGGGAATTACCTTTTATTGGCGACGCTTTAATAGGCAAATTACGGTGAATTCAAAATCGCCAGCGCTCATCGCAATTCCAAACCTTTACCGAGTTGCTGACAGCCTTTTTGAAGAAAAATTTTTAGCAAAAATTTAATTATATATGTTGAATCGCTTTCTCATTCAATTTGAGGAATCAGTGCAACGCTTAAAAAAGCGAGGCATAAACAAATCTCAATTATCAATCATTAAAGACAATCTTGAGCAAATCAATCAATTAAAAAAAATAATCAATCAACAGCGAGAAACAAGAAATAAATTGAGTATTGGACCACAAAATTCTTTTAAAGTAAATCAATTAAAAAAAATAATCAATCAACAAGAAGAAAATTTAGCAGATCTGGAAAAAAAAACATCTAATTTGATCGTCCAAATTCCAAATTTCCCTGCAGAAAATGTTCCTCTTGATGAAAATAAATTTGTCGATGAAACTAAGTATCATCATTCAATAAAACATCAGTTTACTTATGAACAAATTGCTAAAAAATTGAATATTATTGATGAAAAAGCAAGCATCAAATTAGCCGGTAGTAAATTTGTAGTTTATCAAGGGTTGGGTTCTCAATTAGTCCATGCCTTAATTAATTTTATGCTTAATGAACAGCAAAAAAAAGGCTATCGGCTGTTTACAATTCCTTATTTAGTCAAAGAACATAACTTACATCATACAGGGCAATTACCTAAATTTCAAGAGGATTTATTTAAATTAGAAAACAGTGATTTTTACTTAATTCCCACCGCCGAAGTTCCTCTAATGAACCTTTATCAAAATGAAATTTTACCCGAAAATAAATTACCTTTAAAATTATGTGCTTATAGCCCTTGCTTTAGGGCAGAAGCTGGAGCTGCAGGGCAAGAAAATAAAGGTTTAATTCGTTTACACCAATTTCACAAAGTAGAATTGGTGAGAATAGTCGATCCAAAAACTTCTTATTTGCACTTAAAAAAGCTAGTGGAAGACGCCCGCCATATCTTACATTTATTGGAGATGCCTCATCGAGTAATTGAGCTTTCTTGCAAAGATTTAGGTTTCAGCTCTGCTAAAACATATGATCTAGAAATTTGGTTGCCAAACAGCAAGAAATGATTAGAAATTTCTAGTTGTAGCAATTGTGAAGAATTTCAAACAGAAAGAGCTAAAATCAGAATCAAGAAAAAAAATGAAGAAAAATATTATCCCCATTCTCTCAATGGCTCAGGTTTGGCTATTGATCGCTTAATCGTTGCCCTTTTGGAGTACTATTATAGCGAGCAGAATAATTCTTTTGTTATTCCGGAAGTGTTGAGAAAATATTTTAATTAATTCTTTGATCCTTATAGTTTTTTTTAGGGAAATTCTCTGCAGACTAATAATCCATCACTATTGCGAGTGTAAATACGACTTTTTTTACTACCGTCAAAATAAATTCCGTGCCTGGCATTCAGTATTCCCATGGCAGGAAGTAACTGATGTTTGATGGCTGACTCAATTTCCCGAGAGTTATTTTTTACTTCAGCTACTACAAAAAAATTACCATTTTTTTTTATTGCCAGGTCGACTCTCAGAGAATTATGACCATCTCGACCAATACGAATCACGTGTTCAAAAATGATTTGTTCTTTTTGATAACCTTTGCGCAAAAATCATTTAACTAACCTGATAGTTTGATATTCTTCGCTATAGTTACCATTGGCAGCATATTTTCCTCTTTTTAAAATTCCGCGAATCGGACAAATTAAGATATTGTCATCAATTTTCTTTTTATCAGCTTTTTTTTCTCAAAGACCAAAAAAAAGCAATATTAAAAGCAATAGAGCTAACCCCAATGCCGCTCAAATTCAATTTTGTTTGAAAAAGAAAATCAATTTTTCTATCATGCTATTATTTTTTTTGTAAAACTAGAAAAATCTATTTAAAGTTTCATAATGAACAACTTGCCTGCCAAATATCATTTCTCCTGAACGGAAAAAGAAGAGCATTTTGCTCATTGAAAGGAAATTGTTGCTCATGAATCTAGATTTTCTAGCTCGCTTTTAATGCCTCCTCCCAACATCACTGGCAATTTACACTTAGGGCATTCATTAGAATTAGTTTTGCAAGATTTTTTGATTCGTAGCTCTTATTTAGAAAAAAAACCCGTTTATTCGATTGTTGGAATGGACCATGGGGGAATTTCAACCCAAAAAAAAATAGAAAGTTTTAATCTACCATTTCTTAAAAGTATTGTTGACAAAAAAAATTATGCTCAGAGAATTTGGTATCCAAAAATTCGCCAAAAGTTTTTTCAACAATGAGGGGGGCTGGGGTTATTTATTGATCATCAAAACATTCATTTTACTCTTGACAAATCGTCTCAAAAACAAGTTAAACAAGCCTTTATTCAATTGTATCGAGCAGGATTGATTTATCGGGAAAAAAAATTAATTAATTGAGATCCTCAGTTAAAAAGTGCCATTTCTGATATTGAAGTTGAATATCGCGCGGGAGAAAATAAATTATATTATTTAAAGTATCCATTATTCAAAGGCAATGGCTATTTATTGGTAGCAACCAGCCGCCCTGAAACTATTTTTGCTGATGCAGCTTTGTTTGTTAATCCTAAAGATGCAAGATATCAAAAGCACATCGGAGAGCAAATTAAGCACCCAATCAACAACAAAATAATTCCCATTTTAGCAGATGAAAAAGTGGTTGTTAATTTTGGCACCGGGGTTTTAAAGTGCACCCCGGGACACGATTTTTCGGATTATGAATTAGGAAAAAAACATAAATTGCCAATCATTAGCTGTTTTGATGAAAGAGGCTTTTTGAATAATTTAGCAGGCCAATGGCAAGGCCAAGAACCACAAAATATTCGCCTAGCTTTAGTTAAAGAGCTGGAAGAAAAAGGAATTTGTTCAAAAATCGAAAATTATCAAACTAACTTAATAATTTCTCAAAAAACTGGATCATTAATAGAGCCACTTCTTTCAACCCAATGATTTTGCAATTTACCGGCTCTAATCAGAAAAATTGAGCAAACAAATCCCAATTTTTTGGATGAAGTTAATTTCCACCCACCTCGTTTTAAAAAAGTCATTCAAGAATGAAAAGAGAAGACTCATGAATGGTGTATTTCTCGTCAACTATGATGGGGTCATTTGATACCAGCTTGATACCATAAACAAACAGAAGAAATTTACGTTGGAGAGCAAGCTCCAAATGAACAAGAATGACAACAAGAAACTGATGTTTTAGACACTTGATTTTCCTCTGGATTATGACAAATAATTACCTTACAAGAAAAAGAAAAAAATTTTCCCAGCCCCAATCCTGAATTTTTCCCTATTACCACTTTAATTACTGGTTATGATATTCTTTTTTTTTGATTGCTCAAAATGTTGCTTTTGGGCTATTATTTCACAAAAAAAAATAGTTTTAAAAATATTTATCTTCATGGCTTAATTTGTGATAATCAGGGTCGCAAAATGTCTAAATCATTTGACAATGGAATAGAGCCAGAAACGATAATAAAAAAGTATGGAAGCGATAGTTTACGTTTGTTTTTTTTGGAAAATAATATTTGGGGCTCTGATTTAATTTACGAAGAAAGTAAAATTAAAGGCTGTTTCAATTTCCTTCAAAAACTTTGAAGCATTGGGAATTTTCTTCTCTTGAAAATAGAAAAAAGGGATTTGAAAGTAATTGATTTTTTTGATCTGGAAAATGAATTAAGCAATGAAAAAATTGAAGATTTAAAAATAATCAACAATTGGCTCTTAAATGAGGTACAAAAAATAAAAAAAAATTATTTTAAACATAGTAAAAAATTGGAAACTAGTTACTTGATCAAAAAGCTGATTGATTTTACTTGGCAAAAGGTGAGTAATGATTACTTGGAATTAATAAAAATAGACCCCTGAAGCCAATCAACTAAAAAAGCCTTTCTCTATACCTATCAACAAATTTTATTACTTTTGCATCCCTTTATTCCTTTTATAACTGAATATCTTTACCAGAAAGTAAGTGGAAAAAAATTGCTCGACTACTCCCTCTAATTTTTAAAAATAGTATTTTTTTTATTTTTCTGGCAGTTAAAAAAATTATCAATTTTTCTTTGTGCACGCTTATAACACTTTTTCTAATAAAAATTTAAAAAATTTTCTTATGATAACAAAGAATTCTTGAGAAATACTAAAAAGAGAACAAAAAAAATTAGACAAGCTCATCTATCAACAGAGAACTATTGATTTAGATTGAAACTCCTTAGTCAATGCTGAAAGATTAAAACTCAATATTTTAGTAGAGATTGGTGAATTTGCTAATGAATTAAAGACTTTTAAACTTTGAAGAAATAAGAAAGAAGTTGATTTGGCAAAAGCCAAAGAGGAGTTGATTGATTGTTTGTGCTTTTTTTTGGGACTCTGCAACATGTATAAAATTAATTTTCTTGAGCAAATCTTCCAAATTCTCAACAAAGACCTTTCTTTTAATGACTTGCTTTTAGCTTTTTTTTCAAAAACTAATAATTTATTTATAGAAAAAAGTGAAAATGCTTACAAGTCAGAAAATATTGAATTTAACAAAGAAGAAATATCCACCTATCATAATTGATTACAAATTTTTAATGAAATAAATTTAAGATTGGGAATAAACGAAGAAGAATTGGTAAATATTTACAAGCAAAAAAATGAAATAAATCACCAGAGGGTCAGATTGGGGGGGCATTAGATTTATTTAAAACCTTTTAAGGTTTTAAACAGTGGCGAACAAACTTGTCAAATCATGATGGAAGGAGGCAAGGTGAGATTTCGAGCTAAAGGTAAAGAAGAGAAAATATATCTAGAAATCGAGAAAATAACTCGTACTTCTAGGATAAAAAAAGGTTGATCAAACATTTAGAGGGAAGGTAAAAAATATGAAGAATATCAAAATATATATATAAGTATAACCGTTTATTTCCTTTTAAACCTGTAGAGTTGTTACTTAAAAAATATATTTATGAAACTTCTAGCATTGGGAAAAAATATTCAGTATAAGGGTTGCGTCAGATTTTTGTGATTTAGTTGAGTTAGCGTAGTGATTGGATCATTAGTCGGTCTTTTGTTGGGATTAGTCATTTTAGTTCATTGCTTTGCTAACGAAAAATTCCTAATTGTTGTCTAATGATTAACAAAACCTCTTGCAGTATTTTTTTTGGCTCTTGTTGAGAATTAATGATATAAATTTTCCTTGCTGGGAAATATTCTTTCAGCGCTAGATATCCTTCTCTGATTTTTTGATGAATTTCTAATTTTAAAGCATCTCATTCATTTCATTCTCCGCTATCTTCTTGTCTTTTGTGTAATCTCATTTGTGCTTGAGCTGGATCGATATCTAGAATAAAGGTAAGGTGAGGAAAAGGCGAATTTACAGTGTTATGCAAAACATCATTTAGTTTTTTTACTCCTAAATTGCCATAGATTCCTTGATAAACAAAAGTGCTATCCAAATAACGATCAACAAGAACTATTTTTCCTTGCGCTAAATTAGGTTCAATCACTGTTTTCACATGTTCATTATGAGAAGCCAAAAAAAGCAAAAATTGAGTTCAAATATTGCTTACTGTTTGCTTGTCATTGACCAATCGTCAAACCTCCAAGCCTAGTTTGGTGCCCCGAGGTTCTCTGGTTACTATTGAGTTAGCCAAGTTTTGTCTTAATCCCTCTACCAAAGTGGTTTTTCCACTTCCGTCAATTCCTTCAAAGCTGATTAATCAATTCATATATTATTATTTTTCATCTTTTTCAGGCTGCGATGGAGAAAATTTTTCAAGAAAAATAAAATTATGTCAAAGAACAATGATTTCATCTCCTTTCCAGCCTCAATAATTGTCCGAAAAACCAAGGGCAAGCTGGCTTCAATTAATTATTTAGCGAAAGATAATTTTTGGACTGATAATTTGCCTACTTCTGCTAGCTCTAATTTTTTAATTGATTTTGTTTCTGGTGAAGACGCAACAGTAATTAAATTACTAAAAAAAGAAGGAGCTTTTTTATTGGGAAAAACAATCATGGATGAATTCGCTTGTGGGGGGAGTGGGTTGCTTTCTAATCAAGGGAAAATAACTAATCCTTATAATCCTCAGCACATAACGGGCGGTTCCTCTTCGGGCTCAGCTGTTGCGGTAGCTAAAAAAATGGTTTCTTTTGCTTTAGGTAGTGATACTGGCGGTTCAGTTCGCAATCCTGCAGCTCACTGCGGAATAATTGGTTTTAAGCCTTCTTATGGTTTGATTTCTCGTTATGGTTTGATTCCTATGGCTTCTTCCTTGGATACAGTAGGAATTTTGGCTAATTCGGTAAGTACTACTCAAAAAGTCTTTTCGGTAATTTCTCAACCCGACTTCCAAGATTTGCTAACTCTTGCTAGCCGAAAAGTAAAAACTAAGTTGGCTACTTTCTCTTTGGACAAAAAAATAGCCGTTTTAACCGGAATAGAAAAATATCTTTCTGCACCTTTTGCTCAATTATATCAAAAAACTCTTAACATTTTAAAAGAAAGCAGTTATACTATTCAAAACATTGAGATACCTCAAAAATTGAGAGAAAATCTCCAACTAACTTACTTAATAATTCATTCTAGTGAGCTAGTTAGTCACTTAAATTCTTGCCAAGGAATAACTTACGGACAAAATATAAATCATATCGATAATAATTTGCAATTAACAGATAAAATAAAGCAAAACAGAAGTAATTATTTTGGCAAAGAAATAAAACAACGTCTATTGATCGGAGCCTATTTTTTGCAAAACTCTCATTATCTTGAACAATCCTATCTTTTGCGACAAGAAGTGAAAAAGTGAACCGATCAAATTTTTCTTCAAGTTGATTTTTTACTTTTTCCTAGCACTATGGAAGAAGCCCCAAAAATCAATGATTCTACTTTTCTCTCTTTTGGCAATAAAAGTCACTGGGTTGATAACTTGTTACTTTTAGCTAATTTAGCTGGACTTCCTAGCTTAAGCTTGCCAATTGGATTTGTTAATGAATTACCAGTAGCTATTTGCCTCAATGGTGGCTACCGAAGTGATCAGTCACTTCTACAATTGGCAGATTTGATTGAAAAAAAAATAAATTTCAATCCAAAGAAAAAATTTAAATAAATTCTGTTTTTAAAAATTTTCATAAATCAATTTATCAATGAAATTTCTTTTGTAAGAAACGATATTCTCGGCATGAGGAAATCACAAAGCAATCTCCCTCTCGGCATTTTCTGGGCTATCTGAAATATGACAAAGATTGCGACCAATATCTAAAGCCAAGTCTCCACGAATAGTTCCCGGAGCTGACTTTAGAGGATCGGTTTCTCCTAATATTTTTTCTCGAGCATAATTAATGATCCCTTTGCCTTGCCAAATCATAGTAATTACTGGTCCGGAAAGCATAAATTCGATCAATTTGAGAAAAAACTTTTCCTCACTTAAGTGAGAATAATGGCTTTCCAAAATATTTTTAGTTGGTAAAAGAATTTGAAGAGCCAAGATTTGGAAACCTTTTTTTTCGAATCTTTGAATAATATTGCCTATCAAACCCCGCTCAATTGCGTCAGGCTTAATCATAACAAAAGTTCGTTCTATTTCTAAACTGGTCATAATTAATTTTTCTTGCAAACTCATTAATTTGTTATACTAATTATGGACTTTTTTGCCAGTAAAGAGAAGATAAAATAAAAGTGATTCAATAACACTTAGAATTAGAGTTATGATAATTGAAGTTAAAAATACAATATAATACGATTATGCTCGCCACTCCTGTCCAAAAAATTTTGTTGATCTTAATCTGATTAGTTGGTTTGGGGGCCCTCATTTTTTCTTTCTTTTTTAACGAAAAAACCGATTTCTCTCCTTCGCAGGTCAGCGAAGAACAAATTTATAAAAATACTAGTTTTACCAAATTAACCAAGAGGCTAAAAAATGTTTATTTTTTTTTGTTGCTATTATTTTTTGCTTTACTATTTTTCTATAATTATATAGCATTGTAAGCATAATAAAATTCTTCATTGATTAAGAATTGCTGCTGAAATCATCTTTGATTTTGAAATTAATTCTTTGAAGAAGAATTACTTTATTATTTTTTTTGTCTAATTCTAAGATTAAACCATTAAATTGCCCTTTATCTCTATGAGGTCGCATGGGGGAGCTAAAATTATGTTTACTACGTTGAATAATTCCTTCAGGCTGGGCACCGATTATTCCTTCGGTTGGTCCGGTCATCCCAACATCGGTAAGGAAAGCTGTTCCTTGTGGTAAAATTCTTTCATCAGCAGTTTGAACATGAGTATGAGTTCCTCATAAAGCTGTGACTTGGCCATCAAAATAATAAGCCAAAGCAATTTTTTCAGCTGTAGCTTCTGCATGAAAGTCGATTAGATGAATATCTGAGTCATTTTTTTTTAATAAATTTTCTAAG
>Ga0157374_10005760_pt1 | contig 10456 bp, 9 predicted proteins | sample M25metaG_FD_115308 | JGI IMG/M metagenome (GOLD analysis project Ga0157374, IMG submission 115308) | Miscanthus rhizosphere microbial communities from Kellogg Biological Station, Michigan, USA - M2-5 metaG | ecosystem: Host-associated > Plants > Roots > Rhizosphere > Soil | place: USA: Michigan... | reverse complement strand
GAAAGAGAAAGAGAAAGAAAATGATGAGGCTAAAGAAAATGAGCGAAAGTGAGAGCCGTGTACATTGAATGCGAGAGAAACAAGGAGAGAGATCTCTTGATGATGTAAGATTTCTTGTGTACAACACTTGATGAGCAGTTGGACTGGAATAAGAAGTGCTACACAGAGTGCTCACCCAACTCAACATACACACAAGTCATCATCAGAAGCAAAACTCACATGAATAAGGGGTTCACATGAGAAACAAAGCGAGTCATCAGAAGGGAAGGAGAAGAGCAATTATCCTTAACTTTGCCTCTGGATCATCATTATGCTCTGCTTTCTTTGAGAAGGAAAAGGGCTGCGACAACAACGAGAAGGAGATGAAAGACACTTCCTGTCCTTCTTTGAGAGATGTGTCATCATCCCCTGACAATGAATGACAAATTTACATCATCCATAGGAGGAAATTCACTCAAACTCTTTATCCTCTTCCAGTCTAACTCTAACAAAAGTCTATTTCAAGATGAAGCATCAAATGCAGCTGCAGGAAGTAAACATGAAATGCATCAGAGGAAGTCAACAGAGGGATAGCATTCCCGGGAAACCAAGAGAAAATGGAAAGAGAGATTCATCAGTCACTATGTTCTCTCAGTCAGTCAACTTATTCTCGAAAGAGAATCCTGGATTCTCAGACGGATAGACAACTCAAGTCAAGACACACATCTTGTTCCCTTCTCTCAACCTCCTTCATCTCATGCATGCAATCAGATCGTTGTTTTCGGGGTGTAATTAGGGGTAAAAGAGAAGAGAGAGGGAGTAAAACCAAGAAAGAATGGGTGAGACAGCACGCAAAGGCAAGGGAAACACATACTGAGGCAGCAAGAGATAAAAGTATACATTGCATCCAAGGATAAGGGAGGAAGAAAATGAGAATTGAATGGGAATTGAATGGGAGATGCAGCTGCAAAGAAAGATTCATCGAAACCGAGAATAAAATGAATGCAAATCCAACTTCACAAGAATAGCTGCACGGGATGCACGAGTGAAGGAAGAAGAGTGAAGGAAGAAGAAACCAAAAGTAAACTCGGAAATCCATCCTCACAAGAATACAAGAGTGGTATCGAGATCTCTCTTTCAATGATTCATGAGAAATGAATGCAACTCAACAGTAAGAAGAGTGTAAGGAAGAGAACACATCAAATGTTCTCTTTGAACAGATCAAGACGAATGTTAGTTGGAATTGTCTGCAGAGGTTTCATCCTCTTTTCTGCTGACACATCAACGACTTATCGGCTTTTGATGTCATGTGTATTTTTAGGCGAAAAAATTTAAAGAGAACTTGAACCAGGAAAGACAGCAAGAATTGCATTCCTTTCTAACAAAATCTACTCAAAGTTACTTGAAAGAACAGAATGGATCCAGTGATGCAAGAGTAGACATGAATCAAGTCGAGTCGAGTATTTCTTTTTTCCTTCTTTTTATCCACAAAAAGGACAGTTAACCTTCCTCTCCAAGGAATTGTTTTATTCTTGCTGTTCGTGACTCTCGATTCTTTCAAGGACTCAAGAGTTGTTTCGGTTCCTCTACAATCGATTAAGTTAAAGGTATTGTGAGCAAGGACATCTCTCTAACAGTAAATGGTTTCAATGGAGTTGCGAGTAAATTAAAAGTCTGGATGACAACCTGACAACCGGACATAACAATGATAACTGAAGCTTCTTTTAAAAACAAGAGAATCAAAATAAAGTCATGCTGTGAGTTCATGGAAAGAGATCACGAAGTGCATGAATCACGAAGTAAACGGAAGGATGAGAGAATAAAGGAAGAAGGAATACAGGGGTTCCTTCACCCCTGCCATCATCATGTATCACAAGCAGATTGAAAAATAAGTGCAGCATAGAATGCATCCTTTAAATGTCTCAAGTCAAAGTCGAAGGTTAGAATGAATTTCCTTCCAGGAGTGAAGATAATCAACAAGGAATGCAGAGGATGCACTTTTAGACAACAACCTCATGACCATTTTCTCCGAAACAATGTTTCACTCACAGGAGACACAAGAGAAAAGAGCTTCTCTTGACAAATGCCTTGCAAGGAAAGGAGGGTAGAATTGCATCAGAGACCATCTTACTCAACGTAACTGGAAATTGTACTGCAAAATATATCTCAAGGAAATAAGGACACAGATATTTCTTCTTCCTTCTTCTTCCAAAGGAATATGTTTCTTCTCAACTGCATCGTCATGCTTTATAACTGCCTCTTTTCGGCACTTTTTCTTTCATTCTTGCCATTTTTCCCCACAACAGCAATCCCTCCGGGTCATAATTCTTGCTTAAATTTTATCACCTTCTCTTGCATCTTCCTCTCCCTCTCTCTCTCTCTCTTACTTCTGTGCTACTCAAAGTGAGTAATACTGTTATCCTTACGATTGAATGGTATTGTCGTCTCTGGCAGTTTTCTTGTTGTCTTTCAGCCTAAAAAGAATAGAACTGACAAGAAAAGCTGTGACTGTGAATGAATGAATGAAAAGAAGTATCATCATGAGTACAAGAAACGGATAAAGTTTCCTCCTGTTCATGAGGTTGAAGACCATCAGGAGATTTTCTCTCTGACATTCCTTCATGAACATCTACCCAACTTTCCATACCGTTGTCCTTGAGTTCATCATCATCTGGGCAACAAAACTGGCAGGGATGCTGAGTCACAGGGATAATAAAATGAGAAATAACACTACAAGACAACAAGTTCCTGGCAGACAGTCAGGCATTCTAGTCTGGTGGTTGAACCACAAGACCACAGGTGAGGCAACAGATCAAGTAAAAGTAAAATATACTTAAATACACTGGTATGTGAGTGTGAGTGTGAAGAAGAAAAGAAAACATGATTTTATTCTGTATTTAGTCTCTGGCTGTACTTTTAAATGGATACACAAAACTAAAAGTAAACTGTAATTCATCCTCGAGGTTGAGATCTTTTCTTCAAAGATTCATGAGAAATTGAGTGCAAGAGAGACTAATGAACGAATGAAACCATTCTCTGCAAACGTTCTATTTGAACAGATCAATTCGAATGTCTTGTTAGACCATGTGTCTAGAGATTTAAAAAGAATCAAATAAAGTCGTACAGATGTGTTTGCAGAGAATGATCTTTCCCACTTAACTTGTCTAATTATTGTTGTTTCCCTTTGCTTTAGGACTAACAAAAAAGGAATTTAGTCAGGAAAGAATAAATTCCTCGTAATTCTAACTCTAACTCGACAGATAAGCAACTAAAAACACGCAGGAAAAAGAGTGGAATGAAAACACAGAGCATGTTGCACAAACCAAGTCGAGAGGAAACCGTCTTACAAGTCATCTAAAGATCAACGCATGGTTTAGCAGCCACTGGTCCGTCATCTTCACCGACTCATTCTTGTCAGGAAAAGAAGAAAAGGAATCTGGTCCTGCTCTTCTTCATGAGACTTGGACTCTTTTCTTGATTCCTTTCCAGATTCTTTCTCATTCTTTGTTCAATGTACTCTCTCGCGACCATGAACTTGCTTTCACTCTCATTCATTCCTGTTCAACTTTTTCTTCATCAGGGTTGGTTAAGCCCAGCTGAACACACAGAGAGAACAGAGAAAGAGAGGCCTCTGCCTAAATCCAGGATGAGATGAGAGAACAACGAGAGCAGAGAGAATGAGAATGAGACCCCAACCACATCAAAGGGAGAGTCAAAGGGAAACAAGTTCTCTGGCATGAAAAGGAAGGGGGAGGAATAGACATGGACTTTAACTTGATCCTGGTCTACATCAATCCTCTCCCTTTTTATCTTACGAGTCAGCCGTCAGAGATGAAGTATGAGGAATGTGAGTGAGAGAGTAAGAATACATAATCCTTATCCCTGTCTTGCTTCTCGCCCTGATCATCATCCTTCATCCCTTGCTTCCTTCCTCGATTCGATTCAGAGAATGCTTCACGTCATAGACTGTTGTAAAGCAAAGAAAAATGAAAAATCACTCTCATTCTCATTCCAAATGATATGGGAAAAGAGCAACAGCAACACTCGAGTAATTATTGCCATTATCTCTCTCATCCTCAATGACTGCCGGCGACGAAGAGAAATGAATTTTGCATTCATTCAGTCAGTCAGTCCAGAGGAATCTCTCAAACTTCCAAACTCATCCTAAAAAATGAAAGTGGAGGAGGAGTAAAATTGCAATAAATTTCTCTCCTGTTACTCAAAGATGTCTGTTTGACTAGTCAACTTAACAACAGGATGAGGGAGTTGAGTAAACAAATGAAAGAATTGATGGTTAGACTCAACTCGACTACAAAATGTTCTCTTGATACATTAGAGAGTGATATTGACGGTTTGAAGCAGAGTTGACTCAAAGGGGTCGAGAGAGAGAGAGTGCTTCAGTAACAAAGAATATAATCAAAAGGAAGGATGAATGAATGAATGCTCATCATCATGATCATCATTGAAGGGAATTTATTCCAATGAATAACACTTATTCCTTTCAACGTTAGTTCTGCGATTCAACGTCTTTTTACTCGAATGAGGTCTGGATCGTTTTCGCTGCTAAAGTTTCCTCATTCATTTGAATGAATGGCAATATTCATGTCTCCCACTCTACTTGTGATGCAACTCAAGTTACTTCATCCCTTGAGTACAGAAACAACACAAGTTGTTGTTGGAAACATTACATGTCTGTTTTCTCTCGAGTTCTTTAGCATCATCTCTCAAATGAATGTTCTGTTCTGTCTCACAAGATACACTCCCTCACTCACTGTTTATTTTGGCAGCAGTGTCATCATCATGTCTAGAGATGCCAGTCGTGTTTCTCTTGTTGATAAGAAAGAAACTGAAACATCAGCAAAGCAAGGATGGAGAAAATGATATTGAAGGAGAGAAAAGGGCTGAATAAATGAGCACATTTCATGTAAATTTTTCAAGGGATGAGCAACATGAGCAACATAAGGCAACTGGAGACATGACTACAAAGAACAAAATGGAACCACGTTTCGTGTTTGAAAACTGTCTTATTAAATGCCTTGTTTAAAACATTGAATTAACGACAATTTCATTTTCTTAGAAATAAACTCATAATAGAGTTGTAATAAAGTTAAAATATTCAAGGAATTTGAGAAAAACATATGCCTCACAGTCAGTCAATCCCAGAAGAAATTGAAAACATCACGTCATGTCAAAACAGACAGAAAATAAACCAATGAATAAATAGTCATCAAAAGGTGAGTCACCAACCATTCCATCCCAACTTTTGTTGTCTTGGATTGCATTTTCATTTCTATCTGCCAAACGAGTCATTATTTATTATAAACACAAGAGGAACCTGCATGACTATCCTTCCCTCATGAAAATGATGATGATCTCACAGAGAGACTGACACAACCACCACCACACCTTCACTCATTCAGTCAGGTTTGTCAAGTCGTTGGGAGACAGACCTCAAACCTCTTCTCACGATCATTCATTCACTAAAATGACTCATCGAGATAATGATCCTTCCTTCCTGTTATTTTTCTCCCTCCTTTTTAATCGACTCTGGTCGCCCTGGAGCCTACTCTTGTGTCGTGAGTTGTAAAAAAGGTATCCTACTTTTGTCTTGTTGTTGTAAAGTTGGTCACCCTTGCAAGTCCAACTCTGACAGTGAAATGAAAAGAAAGGAAATGATGTTCGAAAATGAAAGAAAAGAGAATGTACTCGACAATAAAACCGGAATCAAACATGAAGCACATTATACTATACTTTTCTCTGGTGGTGACACTGAACTAAAAAAATGGAAAAGAAATGACTCATACGACTCGAGAGAAAAAATATAATGGATAGAAGAAGGCGAGTCGAGAAAGAATGAGAAACGATCGAGTCAATGAAAGCAAGGGTTGAAACATCGGTTACATTTTCAGAGTATTTTGTCACAGAAAGGAAGGAATCTTTGCAGAGATTGAATGAGGAAGGAGATTCAATAGAGTAAGTTAATCTTTGAAAACCATGTCTACGACTCCATTTGCTTTTGTTTCAGACACACAAAGGTCTCTCCTCCAGAGAAAACGTAATTAAAAAGGGAGGATCGAGAGAGAATTTATTCACACGAAGATCCCTGCAGAGAAGAAGCCAGTAAGGAGTCTTGCTTGAGTGGTTCGAAAGAGCCTGCCAAGGAAATGGGGGACAAAATTGCATGTTATTTCTTTTCATTGATAAAGGAAATGTAACCCTATCTTTCTCATTCCGTTTCGCTAACTTGTTCTCAAACAGAATGAAACATGTTCTTCTTCTTTAGCAGATGAAAACACGAAAAGAAAACGAGAAACAACACAACGATGTCAATGGAATACAAAGCGAAGAGAAATAATTTACAAAGACTTGTGTGTGGTATACCATTTTATGTCAAGAAACTACTGCTACTTCACTGGTCGGGTTACAATCCTTGTCGTCCTTTTCATTTCCAGATGCATTTTGTGTTGGAGTCGCGATAAGAAGTCCCTTCAAAAAAGCCCAGAAGTGAGAAAGTGCCTGCTGCTGTACTTGAATCTGAGTCATAGACTGGCCTTCTGTAGACTGGAGATCACGAGGGAGGTTCGGGGTCAAAGAATCCTGAACCTTCTCCCACAGAGTCATAGCCGTCTTAGACTTTTTTCCTGAAGAGGATGAGGAAGTGAAAGAAACAAACTCCTCATCAAATTTGATGGCATCCGGTCCCTCCATGTAAAAGTGAGCCAGTAGTCTCTGTGTCCAAGACAAGAATCGAAATGTAATTCGAGAAATGAGTGGGCGGAAGGAATTTTAAGGGGAGATAAGAAGGGGAAGAACAAGAGTGAAAAATGTTATGAAAAATGGACAAGAACACAATGCAATTTGCTCTCGATCTCTTTCCAGTTTAGTTTTTCAGCTGCAATTTCTTGTTTCCGTGAAAAATGTGTGATAGATCGTTGTAAAGCAGGAGGGATCAAAGACACAGCAGGCAGGACATGGACAACAAGGAACGATAAAAATTGGACAAGGAAATGGAGGTCGAAATCGAAAGCAAAGGATGATGGGAAAAGAATGGAATTTCATTCTGTTCAATAGCCATCAAACAGTAGAAGTGGACAAAAACATTCCTGCAGGATATCAGGCAGGAAAAGAACAACAAACAAAGGCATGGAATGGAAAACAAAGTGCATCCACACGACACTTGAATAGCTCTTGTGATAGAGAAGCTGTAAAACCTTTGAGCAGGAGATAAAACTGCCAGGCAAGGAAATAATACTGCATTCACAAGTGTTGAGTAATACTATCATAGTAGTTGCATCCATTTCAGAGAAAAATGGCTCCATCATACTCTTGAAACCAGGACAACAACAACATGAGATGCATAACCAAATAAATGTATAGGAATAAATATAAAACCAGAGGAACAACGACCCAAAGAAAATCGAAAGTAAAGTGCAGTAGAAGTGAGAAAAATAGCAAGTGATAATGGATGAATGGAATCTCATTCTTTCAATGACTCAAGACAAAGGTAAACATAGTCTATTGTTGTCGAGGTAGAGCAACAGCAATTAAACAGTGACACATTCACTCTCCCTCTCTCTTGACATAATCATGAGGAGCAGGGCAAACAAGTTGTGTCAAGTGCTGTCATGCTATTCAACAACATTTCATTCTCTACTCTACTTTATACCTTCTCTTTTTGCACTGCAAACAATGGTTTGTCATGAGAATAGAGTTCATGTGACTTTATCACCCTAAAGTCAGTCAGGAAAAGAAGACAATACTTGCAAGACAACAGGAGAGTAAAAGAAGCTTGATTTTTTTTCAATGAAAACAAGACGAGCAAACAGAACATGTAATGAGAACTCGAGGTCGACAACAGAGGGATAAAATGGAATCAACTTCATCATCCTCTCGTTCTTGAAACAAAACAATCGAGTCATGGTCTATCTGATCAACAGCAGGGAGACGACAATAATAAAGCAATTATTATTCTGATGCCATTCCAGAGACAGGAAGGCAACGGAAAAACAAGATGGCAAATCAAAGCATCAGTCTTTCTCGGTGTTTCTTGTTGATCCTTCTCAACACAAGTTACTCGGCTACACAGACTAATGCAATCCATTCCTTTGGACTTGTCCTCATATTCCATAATGCAATGCATGAATACAAACAGCTTCTCTGTCGGCAAGAAATAGGAACAAACAGACATCACAAGAATGGCTTGATAATACAGTACGAGATGCAACTCAAGAATCTTGAGATTCTGCAGACTCAACTCGACAGCATGTCTTCTTGTTTGCTTCCATCACACCATGTTTCGTGGGAGACAAGACTTGGGAGAGAAACTAGGATCAAGCATTGCACTCCATAGACTTTTTGGTTCTGTAAACACAGATCCCATGGAAAAAAGTCACACAAACGTCAACAAAGTGTCAAAGACAGACCTCCTTTATATAAGAAAACTGCAAGTGTGACTCGTTCTCTCGAACGTGACTGTTCTATCATTTGCACCAAACAAGGCTGGATATGTAAAGGAAAATCTCACAAACAGACCTGGAACATGTCTTGGAATCAAAAATGACTTGGTTCACGAATGAATGGAATGGAATAATAAAAATGTTTGAGAAGCAGATGCAAACAAAGAGTGATCTTAAAATGATAAGGACATTTCACAGCTTGAACTGTAAAATACAGGCGGAAACGAATCCATCATAACAACACAACATGAGACAGAGAGCAAAACATCCTGAGGCACTATCTCGTTAAGAATGTAAAATCTCTCAAGGATTCGAACAGGAAGAGTTGTTTAGAGAAACCTTCAGTCACTCAAGGCTGCCGCCAACACAATTTGCGTGATTCTTTCTTCTTTCTTTACAACAAAATAAAAAACAATAGAAATGGAAAGAACAAGTCAATATAAACATCAAGTAAATTTAAAACAGACATTACATGGGAGAAGGACAAGTGGGTGGATGAGTCAGAAAAGGAAACGAAACTGAAGTGTAAAGAATCATCAGCGGAATAAGTTGAGTCATCGTAGGAGTGACCTCTCATGACACTCTACTTCTTATATTTGAGAGCAAGAGAGTTGTGACCACGACATGAGAAGCAAAAACTAAAGGAAGATGCATTAAGACTAAAGCAGACCAAAAGTAAAGGAATCGAGTGACACCAAGGAATCTACGAAAAACGTGAACAAAGGCATCTCGGAAACATTACTGCATCCGTCCTCCCCTGTCTTGACCATCATCATTTCGTTTCTCAAGAAAGAACTGTGGAATGACCCTTACATTTCTCTTAGAAACACGTTTCTTCAGCCTCTGGTTTCTCTACTTCCTTTGCTTTGAGTGAAACGAAAGAAATGACAAAAAAAGAAATAAAAAATCAAGAACCTTACTCTTCCTCTGAAATCATTGCACACAAGAAATGGATGTGTGAGAGGAAGTGCATTTCCTCTCAAACAACTCGACGAGAAGACTCGTGATTCGAATTCAAACAAGAAAAACATCAAAAGAACCATCGAACGAAGAGATCCAACGAAAAGAACAGAATCAAAGTATCATGCAAACATATTAGCATAAAATGAAATTTTTGAGTAACATTCCATGCAGAGAGAAAGAATAAGGAATAAGGCATAGGAATAGCATGGCAAAGGAAATAACGAAAAACGATCATCAGCATCATCTTCATTCGAGCAAGACATCTCACGTCAACTTATAAATCCAAAGGTACTTACCATCTCCAGCAGCAGGTCTTGTGTGAGAAAGGAATCTCTGGTGACAGAGAACATCATCTGCATTGGTCTTCCATAAGCAAATGGTCTGTACTCTGGAGGAGGCATCACCCAGAAGGCTTGGTAGGATGACTCGGGTGACTCATTGTGGGCATCATACGGAGAGCATATCAATCCGATACATGGCATGTAAGATGACTCAGTCTCTCCCTTCAGAGTTATTTGGTAGTCCAGTTGGCTCTCAATGTCCTTCACTGATGGATGTGGAGGGGTCTTTGGATGACTGTGATACCAACCTATGACTGACAAACATCTCGACTCCAAGTTACTCTTGATCTCTTGCTCGACTTGAAGAGCTCTAGACTTGTCACCCAATCGACTTCGACATGGAAATGCCTGGACAATGTTAAGTACGTGGCTGCTAAAGTCCCATGTCCCTGCGAGATACCCAGTCACTTCTCCACTGGTCAAGTGGCAGTGAAAGTCAATGAGAAGTAAAGCATTCGTTGAGATTGACATGTTGAATGGCTGGATCCGCTCTAGACTGGCAAAGGTTGTAGTCCTCACGAGAAGGCAAGTGTCTTGAGTACTTGAGTTCCTCAATCCCAGGGTCGAATGTTCAACGACATTCATAGACTTCAAGACCTCTGGATCCTCAGTCGACAAACGGTTTCCTTGAGAGAGGATACCGGCAGCCTGTCTGACACTGTCACTTGGAATTGTCTGGACAGAACTCGTGGACAGAGGTGTCTGGTCAGTCTTTTT
>Ga0157374_10005759_pt1 | contig 10456 bp, 8 predicted proteins | sample M25metaG_FD_115308 | JGI IMG/M metagenome (GOLD analysis project Ga0157374, IMG submission 115308) | Miscanthus rhizosphere microbial communities from Kellogg Biological Station, Michigan, USA - M2-5 metaG | ecosystem: Host-associated > Plants > Roots > Rhizosphere > Soil | place: USA: Michigan... | reverse complement strand
GGCCTGGGCGCGCCGCTACTTTCAGCAGGAAGTTTTTCCGATGCTGACACCGCTGGCGGTCGATGCGAGCCATCCTTTCCCGCAGCTCTTGAACAAGAGCCACAACCTGCTCGTGCGGGCGCGCGCCAAAAAAGGCGGCGAGCCGATGCATGCCATCGTGCAGGTGCCGCGCGCGGTCTCGCGCCTCATTCATATTCCGCGAAGCGACAAGAGCGACGAGAGCTGGAACTACATTTACCTCGCCTCCCTCATCAAACAACATGTGGCCGATCTTTTTCCCGGGCTGATCCTCGACGGTGTGCACGCCTTCCGTGTGACCCGCAACAGCGACCTCTACGTCGACGAAGAAGAAGCCGAAAATCTCCTCCGTAGCATCGAGCAGGAACTGCGTCGTTCGAGTCGCGGCAACGCCGTCCGCCTCGAGGTCGAGGCCGATTGCCCTAACGACTTTTCCAATTTGCTCCTCGAGTTTTTCAATCTCACCGAGACCGACCTTTACAGGCTCGACGGCCCGCTTTCCATGACCCACCTCGCGCCGCTGGTCGCGAACGATGCCTTCGCGAAATTGAAGGACCGCGTTTTTCAGCCGGCCCGCGATCCCGTCCTGCCGCCGCGCGCCGACATTTTCGAGGCGATGCGCAAACAGGACATCCTCATTCATCATCCCTACGAAAGTTACGACCCGGTGGTCGAGCTGGTGGAAAACGCGGCGCGCGATCCGCTCGTCCTGGCGATGAAAATTACCCTCTACCGAACGAGCGGCGATTCTCCGATCGTCGAGGCGTTGATCGAGGCCGCACGGAACGGCAAGCAAGTCACCGCGCTGGTCGAGCTGCGGGCGCGATTTGATGAAGCGGCCAATATTCAGTGGGCCCGGCGGCTGGAGGAAGCGGGGTCGCATGTCGTCTATGGGGTGGTCGGACTAAAAACCCATTGCAAGGCGCTCCTCATCGTCAGGCGCGATCCCGATCGGCTCCGGCAATACGTTCACCTCGGCACCGGCAATTATCATCCGCGCACCGCCCGCATTTACACCGACTTCAGTCTCTTCACGACCGCGCCGGACCTGACCGAGGAAGTGGCGATCGTTTTCAACACCCTCACCGGCCTGGCCGGCTATCCCGGCCTGAAAAAATTGCTGGTCGCACCCTTCGACTTGCAGCAACGCGTGATCGGTCTGATCGAACGCGAGCGCGACCTGGCCCGGGCCGGCAAACCCGGCCGGATCGTGGCCAAGTTGAATTCGTTAGTCGACGAAAAGGTGATCGAGAAACTCTACGAAGCCTCCTGCGCCGGGGTGAAAATCGACCTCATCGTGCGGGGAATTTGCGCCCTCCGCCCGAAGATTCCCGGATTAAGCGAAAACATCCGCGTCATCAGCATCGTCGGCCGCTTCCTCGAGCACAGTCGTATCTATTACTTTGGCAACGACGGCCGGCCCGACCTCTACCTCGCCAGCGCCGACTGGATGCCGCGCAATTTTTATCGACGGGTCGAGATTGCATTTCCGATCGAATCCCCGCTCCTGCGTGAGGAAGTGATTAACGAAATCCTGCCTCGTTTCCTGACTGATTACGTGAAGGCGCGTGAGCTGCAGGCGGATGGGCGTTACATCCGGCTGAAACCCGAAGAGGGCGCGCCGCGCTCGCAGGCGCAACTGCAATTCCGCGAGCATTCGCGCCGTCAGGCGAAAGAGCTGGCCGACAAACAGCGCGCCGCCAAAATGCGCTTGTCGCCCATCCGCAAATTGCCTAACGAACGCGTATGAGAAAAATTCTCGTCATCGACGTCGGCGGTTCCAACGTCAAGATGATGATCTCGGCCAGGGAGAAGCGGCGCAAATTTCCGTCTGGACTGAAGCTCGGACCGGCGGAAGCGGTCAAGCAGATCACGGAAGCGACGAGCGACTGGAGTTTCGATGCCATCGCGATTGGGTTTCCCGCGCCCGTGCGGGATGGCAAGATCATGACCGACCCGAAACATCTGGGCAAAGGCTGGACCGGTTTTGATTTCGCCAAAGCCCTCGGCAAGCCGGCGCGGGTGGTCAACGACGCGTCGCTCCAGGCGCTCGGCAGTTATCACGGCGAACGGCGGATGCTGTTTCTCGGGCTCGGCACCGGGCTGGGTTCGGCGCTGGTCTGGAAAAACCACGTTTTGCCACTCGAGTTGGGCGATCTGCCGTATCAGGACGATTTCATCATCGAAGATTGGCTGGGCGAGGAAGGGTTGGAGAGCCTTGGCAAAAAGGAATGGCAGCGCGAAACCCTCCACGCCCTCGCGCACCTTAAGTCCGCCTTCATTGCTGATCACGTCGTCCTTGGCGGGGGCAACGCCAAACTGATCGAGAAACTGCCCGACGGCTTCGAACTCGGGCACAATCGCAATGCTTATCCCGGCGGCGTGCGGCTTTGGGAGACCGATCCCGAAACGAAACGCCCGCGCTGGCGCATCATGTAGCGGAAAAATCCAAATGTCGAAATCCGAAACAACTTTGCCGCGAAACGATTTCTGACTTCTGGCCTCTGATTTCTGAGTTCTGTTAGGGATGCGCCAATATCATGACCTCCTGCGGCTTGTGCTCGAGCAGGGAAAAGCGCGAACCGATCGCACCGGTACCGGCACGCTCTCGGTTTTTGGGGCGCAGGCCCGTTTCGATTTGCGCGACACCTTCCCGCTCCTGACAACCAAGAAACTGCATCTCAAATCGATCATCCACGAGCTGCTCTGGTTCCTGCGCGGTGACACAAATGTCGCCTATCTCCAGGAGCGTGGCGTCACCATCTGGAATGAATGGGCCGACGAAAGCGGCGACCTCGGCCGCGTTTACGGCGCGCAATGGCGCGACTGGCGCGGGCCTAACGACGAGCGGATCGATCAGATCGAGCGCGTCATCGAGCAGATCAAAACCAATCCCGACAGCCGCCGCCTCATCGTCACTGCCTGGAACCCGGCTGAAGTGGATGCGATGGCCTTGCCGCCTTGCCACGCGTTGTTTCAATTTCACGTCCAGGACGGCGCGCTCAGTTGCCAGCTTTACCAGCGCAGCGCCGATCTTTTCCTGGGCGTGCCCTTCAACATCGCGAGCTACGCGCTCCTCACCCGGATGGTCGCGCAGGTCTCCGGCCTAACGAGCGGTGAATTTATCCACACCTTCGGCGATCTCCATCTCTACCGGAACCATCTCGACCAGGCCCGCGAACAACTCGCCCGCGCCCCGCGCCCGCTTCCGCGGATGGACTTGAATCCCGCGGTCAGGAACATCCACGATTTTCGCTTCGAGGATTTCACCCTCGTCGGCTACGACCCGTATCCCGCGATCAGGGCGCCGATCGCGGTCTAGGCGTGTTTATGATTTGAGCGAAGTTTGAAGATTTTCACACGCTTGCGCGCTCGGCTTGAGCCGATTTATTTTTGTGATGAAACGGGCGGCCCTTCTCTTCGTCCTCTTGGCTGGGAACGCAATCTCCGCGCCGGGACAAACTCCCGCGACCTCGATCGAGATCGATTTGCAGGATCAGACCGCTTACCTGATCCGCAATGGCCGCGCTGTGCTTTCTACTCCGATCTCGTCCGGACGTTACGGCCATCTCACCGAGACCGGCTCCTTCAAGGTGGTGGAAAAGGAGCGCAACCATTTCTCCACTCTCTACGGCCGAATCGAGGACGCGCGCGGCAACACCGTTGTCGCCGACGCCGATTCCGACATGCCGCTGGCTCGCGGCGAGCACTTCGTGCCCGCGCCAATGCGCTATTTCGTCCGCTTCAATAACGCCACCGGCATGCACGCCGGTTATCTCCCCGGCTACCCCGCCTCGCACGGCTGTGTGCGCCTGCCGGAAGAAAAGGCGATCGCTATTTTCAACTCGGTCGAGGTCGGGACGCCAGTAACGGTTTTCGGGCGGACGCCACGCGGGCGCGAGATGAGCGAAGCGCGCTTGCACCGCCGACCGCGGACCTTTTCGCCGAACGATCCCCGGGCTTATTATCCACCGCCTTGGTGGGTGCGTTAGGCGCATTTCGATTTGCGGGCGCGCCTGCCGCCCGATACGGTCGCGCAATCGCATGGACTTCGCGGAACTGCAACGGCTCTACGATCAGCCGCTCTTTGATCTCATCTCCCAAAGCCGGGCGAAGCATCTCGAGCATTGGCACGGCGAGCAGGTGCAACGCTGCAGCCTGCTCTCGATCAAGACCGGCGGGTGCAGCGAGGATTGCGCGTATTGCGCCCAGAGCGGGCATTATTCCACGGGTGTTGCGCGCGAGGAACTCATGCCGGTCGACGAAATCATGCACGCCGCGCAACGCGCCCGGGCGCAGGGCGCAACCCGCTTTTGCATGGGCGCGGCCTGGCGCGGGGTGCGCGATGGGACGCCGAAGTTCGAGCAAGTCCTGGAGACGATCCGGGAAGTGAGCCAGCTTGGGATGGAGGTGTGTGTCACGCTAGGCGAGATCGGCTCTGACGAAGCGCGCAAACTAAAGGACGCGGGCGTGACCGCTTACAACCATAACATCGATACCTCGCCGGAATTCTATCCCCAGATCGTCAGCACCCACACTTTCGCCGATCGGCTCACGACCATCGCCGCGGTCCAGGAAAGTGGAATGTCGGTTTGTTGCGGCGGCATCGTCGGAATGGGCGAGAGCGCGGAGGATCGGCTGCGCATGCTCGAGGTCCTGAGCAATTTCAACCCGCAACCCGAGAGCGTGCCGATTAATTGCCTGATGGCCATGCCGGGCACGCCCCTGGCCGGGCAACCGCCCGTCGATATTTTCGATCTCGTTAGGCTGATTGCCGTCACCCGGCTCGCCATTCCCAAGGCCCGCGTGCGTCTCGCCGCCGGCCGCACCCGGCTGACCCGTGAAGGCCAGGCACTCTGCTTTTTCGCGGGCGCAAATTCCATTTTCTACGGAGACAAACTGCTCACCGCCGCCAATCCGGCGGCTGACGCCGACGTGGCGCTTCTGCGCGAGCTGGGGTTGGCGATCACGCCTGACGAATCGGCTCTCCGGTAGCGTGCGTTGTCTCAGCACGTGAGGCGGCGTGGAATTTCTTTGCCACGGCCCCAACGCTTTCGAATCGTCCCCTAATTTTCCCATTGACCGCTCCCGTGCATTGCCCATAACCTCGCCGCGATGAAAGCCATTCTTGGTTCCCTGCTCTGCCTCGTTCTCGGCGCGTCCGAATGTTTCGCGATCAAGGGGGGGCCGCCTTATCCCGGCGGCGCGACCAGCATCGTCGGCACCTACGCCGGTGTTTTGCAACCGGTCTTCGATCCGACCGACCCATTCTCCGCCAATTCGGTCGGCGTCTTTACGCTCGGCCTGCCGAGCGACGGCGCATCGACTGGCGACTTCCTCATGTTCACGCGTGGCCGCGTCTTTGGTGGCACGATCCAGGGCGTGACCGATCCGAACAAGGCCAAGATCACTGCGCTGCTTAACGCGACCTTCAATTACACCCTCACCATCGTCGGCACCGATGCGGATGGGAACCTGACTACGACGACAGTCGACGTGACCGCGACGGTCAATGGACCCCTTAACGCCACCGTCACCTCCTCGCGTAATCCTTTGGCCGCCTCCAGTGCGCTGCTCACCGGCGACGCCGTCATTTTCATTTCCAACGGCGGGGTCGAAGGCAATGGCGACCCAACGATTGACGGCACCCTCTCGCTCGACGTGATGGGCTTTAAACAATCGAACGTCGCGCCGGCTTCCGGCACGCTCACGCCACCCACACAGTAGCGAGTCGCCGGTTTCGCCAATCCGAACGGCGAGCGAAAAATCCTGTGGCGAAACCTTCACGGCAGCGCAGCAGGTTTCGGAACGCTGGCTGTCGTTCCTTCCGGGTGACAGCTTTTACTCTACTCGAGCTGCTCATCGTCATTGTCATCATCGGTATTCTCGCCACCCTCCTCATTCCGGTTTATGGGCACATGCGCGAGCGCGCGCAAAAAGTGCAATGCATGGCCAACCTTCGCGGCCTTTATGTGGGCGCAGACTTGTACGTGCAGAAAAACGGAAGCTGGCCGCAGATTTTCCTCAAAAATTTCACCACCGGCGAGGATTACGCCAATGCCTGGATCGGCGCCCTCCAGCCTTTCGGGATTGAGCGCCGGGCCTGGATCTGCCCCACGATTCAGGAACTCTTGCACAACCCCAATTACAACGATCCCGCCCTGGCCCGGATCGATTACGTCTCGACCGGCTTCGACGACAAACCGACCTCGCCCCATCAATGGCCGCGCCAGCCGTGGTTCATCGAGACCGGCGACGTCCACGGCCACGGCAACCTCATCATCTTCACCGACGGCAGCATCGCCGAGGCCAAAAACGTGCTGCCGAAATAGCAACCACTGTTTCGAAGGCAGCCGGCAACCCGCGTGCGTAATTGCCTCCTCGTTCCAAAGCTGGAGTTTGGGAACGTGGCCGATCATGCATCCTTCGTGCCGACCAAAGCATCATCGAGGCAACAACTTCCCCAGATAAACTCGTTAGGCTGAGAAATTCGGATTGATCTGTATTCGATCGGATCAACCCCGGCTGACCTCAGCCCCGTTGGATAGATTTATCGTAACACCCCATTGTATCCGATAACTACCTTTCCGAGCGCGAAAGGACTGGGTTCCCGGCGTGGTATCTCCGCCTGCGCGACGGAGTAATACATTACATATCTGTCAAGTTCATATATTTGCGTTGACATCTTCTCGCGAGAAGAGGTCTAATCGCGGCTTAGCACGAGATCTGAATCGGGCGCGGATGCTAACCCTGGGGCTTCCTCCGCTCTTTTCAGGTCTGTCGGTCGCAGATAAATCCCCGGGTCAAACGAACTCCCAATGCGTCATTCGGCCCGATTTAACAGGACAACTTCCCGAACCTTGCCCGGAGCCCGTGGCAGCATTCGCGCTAGGCCGTTTGGCGCGCGTCTGCACGTAAATTCTGATCAACAACATCTGCGAGCTGCTTGTCGCTACGTCGAGCAAGGCCTGTTTGAAGAGGCCCAGGCAGAACTGGAACAGATTGACCCGTCCTGCCGGGATTTACCGGACCTATTAGCGACCCGCATTCCCTATTATCAGGCACTCGAAAAATGGGATCTGATGGCAATCGTGGCAAAAAAGCTAACAGAATGGAGGCCGGAAACGCCTGAGAATTTCATCGATTGGGCCTATGCCGCAAGGCGAGGCGAATCGATTCGCCAGGCTCACGCGATTCTGACGCGAGCCGCGAGCCTGCACCCAACGAACGCGACGATTCAGTTTAACCTCGCCTGCTGCGAAGCACAGCTTGGGAATCTCGACCCGGCGAAGACCTGTCTAAGGCGGGCGATCGAGATCGAGGGAAAGTTCCGAGTGATGGCGCTGGAAGATCCGGACTTGGAGCCGTTGCGGGCTTCGCTGGCGGCGGACTAACTAAGCATCTGAAATAAGGCTCGACACCCTTCCACCTGAAGGGTTTAATGGCGGCTTACCGCAGCCCCTTTGGATATTCCCGATCCGCTTTAGAGAACATCGCGCCGGCCTTGTCGAGAGAGGCTCCGGTCAAATCGGAGGTCTTAAGATGATGACTGTATCTCTGGCCACGCGAAAGCCGGACGGCTCCGACTTCTCCTTTTGCCCCAAGCCATCCGGGCCTGCCCTCACCACCAGGGAATCTAGAAATGAGAAACCAGATTCAAGCAACAGGCGTTATCGAAATCCTCCGACCAAGGAATAGCGGTTCGCTCTTACCTTGTCGCGGTGGTTTCCTTTGCATCATCCTGCCGATCGTGGTTTTTGCCTGCTCGGTTTCAGCTCAGGATCATCCCAACATCGTCGTTATTCTGGCGGACGACCTGGGCTATGGCGATGTCGGCTTTAACGGCGTCAAGGACATCCCCACACCCAACATCGATGCGATTGCGGCCAACGGCGTTCTTTGCACAAATGCATATGTCACAGAGCCATTCTGTGCGCCATCTCGAGCCGCGATCCTGACCGGCCGTTATCAACAGCGTTATGGCTTTAACGCGGGACCGGATGAGGATAACCATAACCCCCTTCAAGGACTGCCTCTGAGTGAGTCAACGCTGCCTCAGCTTTTAAAGCCCGCTGGCTATGTTTGCGGAGCGATCGGGAAATGGCACCTCGGTTTCGAGGCGCTTGACTTTTTTCCCTTGCAGCGGGGGTTTGATGAGTTCGTTGGCTTCCTCCTCGGGACGTCCAACTATTACAATGCCAATCTGCTGCGAGGCAATACAAGGTTCTTTGAACCAGATTACCTGACTGATGTTTTCACGCAGGAAGCCGTCTCGTTCATCAATAACCATGCCGCTCAGCCTTTCTTTCTTTATCTGGCCTATAACGCAGTGCACGACCCCTACGACGTGCCTCCGGACGAGTACATGCAGCGAGTCCCTTATATTACCGATCCCGCGCGTCAAATTTACGCTGCCATGGTCGTGGCGATGGATGACGGAATAGGGCAGGTGGTCGAGACGCTTCAGTCGAACGGTATCTTCGATAATACGTTGATTTTTTTTCTGAGCGACAACGGCGCCCCCACCAGTAACTTCGGCGCCACTGATCTCAGTAATGCGCCTCTGCGGGGTTATAAGCTGGACATGTTGGACGGCGGTATTCGCGTTCCTTTCGCCGTTCAATGGCCAGCGCGGTTGCCGCCGGGGGTGGTTTCTCAAGACCTCGTTTCATCACTCGACATTTTTCCTACGGCTGCGTCCGCGGCCGGGGTGTCTCTACCCACCGACAGAGTTTACGATGGCCTGGATATCACACCTTATTTGGCGGGTGAAAAAGCGAGCCCATCACGGACCCTGTTTTGGCGTTGGTTCGGTTTAGGACCCGCTGGGCCGCTGGATGCATTGACTACGATCTGGGCCGTCCGCAACGGACCCTTTAAACTGGTGGTAGAACGAGCCAAGGACACTCTGCCGCCCGCCCTTTACAACCTCACCACCGACATCGGTGAGAGCAAAGACCTTTTCGACCGGAAACCCGCAGAGGTAACCTTGCTGCAAGACCTTTATGATCAGTGGGCGCTTAGTTCGGTTCCCGATCTTTTCACCAAGGGTGACGACAGACACCTCCTGCCCCTCGCGCTTGCGGGAGACTGGAATGACTTTAATATCGATGATCCCAACCCGGCGTGGCACTTCCAGAATATCGACGCGCCTGCTCCCGGGGGCACGCCGGACTCTTACGATTGGCTCACGTCCACAATTTATGTCGCGGCCTCAGGAGGAGACACCACGCCGGGAACGCATTTGTTCGCGATCGTTGCGAACAAGGACTATTCGACCCAGTGGGGAGGCGCCAACATACTTATCGATGATGTAACTGAGTTACCCGCGCACTCTGCCACAGGTCTGGGACCCCTGAATACGATCACCTTCGATGATGGTTTCTATTATTCCATGCGGGTCATTAATACAAGGCTCCAGACTCACCCCGGGACGGATATGCAACTGGCGGCGATGAAAACGTCGGCGCCGCCTGTCAGCGTGAGCCGCATTGGGCAGACTCCGGCCAACCCGACTCCCAGTGATCCGATCGTTGTGAGCATCGCAACGAATCAGGCAAAATCGCCAGAAGAGCGGATCTTCCTGCGGTGGTCAAACGACTGGTTCATTACTTCTCAGATGGTGGAGGCGAACGGCTCAGGAAAGTCTTACTCGGCCACCATACCGCCGCAGCCGGCGGGAATTTCAGTTCTTTATAGCATCGTTACCTCCACGGCGGATCTCTCAGGTTATACAACTTCCGGGATTATCGACGAGCTGACACTCTCGATGAATGGAACCTTCAATGCCGTGCCGCCGCTCCCGCCTACAATCATTCAGCAGCCCACTGATAAGACTGTAAGAATCGGGGGAATAGCAAAGTTCAACGTCCGCGCCACAGGCGTCGGTGACCTCTCGTATCGCTGGAGAAAGAACGGCGCCGATATTCCCGGGGCAATTCGCGCTTCCTACACGACCCCGCCGGCACAAGCAATTGATGACGGTACTTTGTTTTCGGTGGTCATAAGTGACACCGCGAGCACCGCTACAAGTAATGACGCCGTCCTGACTGTCAGGTCTCGCTGACCGGTCTCATTTTAGCCACCTCGCGGCTTTACAATCGGCGCTTAACCATAAAGTCTGGATCGATGAAGTGCTCTTGCTCACAATTTCTGATTTCGAGCAGGACCATCCGGCAAAGCGCTGCGGCAGTCGGAGTAATTACTTCGTTGGTATTTGTCGGAATGCAGATCCGAGAAAGCAACATCCAGGCGCGAGCAGCGGCATATCAGGCGATCGGTATCTCGACCGCAGAATTCAATCGGGGCCTCGACGCACGAATGAATCGGCTGGCAACGGAATGTGTCTACCCCGAAGCCGTGAAAAGGTGGACCCTTGAGGACTGGGAACGCATGGAACGGATATGTACTGCGGACCTTCGCATGCTGGAGACCATTC
>Ga0157374_10005757_pt1 | contig 10458 bp, 9 predicted proteins | sample M25metaG_FD_115308 | JGI IMG/M metagenome (GOLD analysis project Ga0157374, IMG submission 115308) | Miscanthus rhizosphere microbial communities from Kellogg Biological Station, Michigan, USA - M2-5 metaG | ecosystem: Host-associated > Plants > Roots > Rhizosphere > Soil | place: USA: Michigan... | reverse complement strand
TCAGGGGTGGAATAAAATACGAGAGGAAATGAAAAAAAGAGAATTGAGTTCAATCAACCAATCCAATCAAGAAAAAATTAACAGCCTGAAGGGCGGTCTTGGGCTTCCTTTCAATCATGTCATCCTCATCCTCATCAGTAACACTCATTCTTCTAACACAAGACATTATTATCTCTCTTTCATTCTCTCGAGTTCACGTCTACATCATCAAGTTCTGACAAACACAACTCTGATGAGCTTGCATTCATCCTTCTGTCAAAGAGATAGATAGATAGAGAGAGAGAGAGTACTGCAACAGCCAACATCATCTCACCTGACGGTTGACAAGGAAAAGAACGAGGAAGGAGGTTAAGAGGACACAGGAATAGACGACATCGTGTCCAACTGTCAGCCTCCAACCATAAGTCTTCTCATCAAATGCATCAAAGGACTTTCCCAAGAGAAGGAGATTCAGAAAAACTTGTGTGACACAGACTGCTCCCACAGCCAGGGTCTTGACGGTGTGCGGTATTTTGGTCAGGACTGTGAGTGCAATCATTCCCAGGGTCGTAAAGTGTACTCGGAAGGAGGACAGGACTCTGTAGGAATAAAACATGTATAGAAATAGAGAAATATTAGATGAGTGTACTCAGCAGTAGCATTTTTCCAGAGATTTTTCTTGAGAATAATGTCGAAACCAGTGAGTTTTGCAAGACAAGTCAATTATTAAAGAGAGAAAGAGAAATCCTTAGATTCAATTACACTTATACTCACAAGGAATGAGCCAACAAGAGGTAGGAGACTGCACATGAGGCCAGAGTCAATGGAAGGCCACTAAGAGAGACCATGAGTGTGACATCCTTGGTGTACCTCCACTCGTGTTCGTAGGAAGAATCTTTAAATGTCAGAGAACAAGGGTTGGTGTGCTTCCTAAGGTTCTCTTCTTCAGACTCCCTGTTGAGTAGTTCGTGTAGGAGCCTTCGATTGTACTCCTCAACATTATTAATCTCTCCTCCTGCGCCAATGATTCCTGCTTCAGAATCAAGCAAAGGATCAAAGGCCTCTGCTTCGGGGACTGAAGACCTTGGAGTGGAATCCTTCTTCTTTCCGTTTCCTTGAGGCTGGGCATCCAATGTTCCCTCGGGATACTCTTTCAATACTTTAACGATAAGATATGTCTTGACTCCTGCCAATCGAATGGCTTCTTCTCGTGATGCTCCATCCCCATCCTTCACTTCAAACTCTCCGTTTAAAAATGACAAGGTGGTCTCTGAGATATGAACCATGCCTGGTACTCCTCCAGATTCCATCTTGTTTGCTAGCTCGACGTCTTTGCTGTAGACATCAAACTGCCACTGCTTCTGGCCCATCACTCCTGCGAGGACACCTCCAGTGTGTACTCCAACCCGCATGTCTACAGGGGACTTGGTCTTCTCTCTGACTGACTTGATGGCCTCGACCATAGAGAGACCCATGTGGACACAAAGAACCGCATGATCAGGTCTCTCCTCTGGAGCCCCTGAAATGCAATAATAACAGTCACCCAAGATCTTGATCCTGAGCTGATGGTACTTGTCAGACAACTTGTCAAACCTTGCAAACAACTCATTGAGTGTGCGAACCAACTCTGCAGCTGGACATGTGGATGAAATGGCAGTGAACCCAACAATGTCTGCAAAGAGAATGGAAACATTTTCATGCCTCGACATGTAAATTTTCTTAAACTGTCCCGTAACAACTGCTCCCAAATCCTGTCTAATTTCGGCAGCGACATGCTTAGGGAGGACGGATAAGAGAAGTCGTTCCTGTTTCTGTGACTCCTCTTCCAGGACTAACTTGGCCTCGAGACTTTGACACGTTTCCAAGAAGGCTCGACGTTGCTGTTTCTCGTAAAAGAAGAAGGACATGGATCCTAAGATGTTTACAGAAAAAAACAGGATAAAAATGCTTGAAACTTGTGCTGAAAAATCTTGCTGTTGAGACGGAGACACGAGAATCAGGCAGATGTGCAGGAAATTAAGTCCGAGAGACATCAATAAACAGTATCGATATCGAACAGGGAAGATGACATAAATTGTGTAGGAATAAAGCAGAGTCCAAGAAACCCCATCAGAGGCCATCCTTAGACCTCCAGGGAACAACCACAGGTCACATATAATGTGCACGACTTCGATGACCCACATCAGTAGAGGGAAGATTGTCCAGAGCAGTTTGGAACTCCTTTTGCTTCGATCGGATGCCGCAGTTGGATTCGAGAGACTATTGGAAGCAGAGAGGAATCCAATGGTGATTAAACAGAGGTAAGTAGTTGCAAGACATGCCAATGGGGTGACCTTCTATCGAAACTCAAAGCGGACTGTAGTTTCATCTAAAACTAGTGAATCACTTGGTGTTGTACTCATGGCATCGACTAGATGTGTATTCAAGACTTGGAGGCCAAAGAGCATGAGGAGAATGGCATTAGTAATAAGCAAGACCTGGACCAATACTTTGAAATCACTTCGTTTTTCGTTGGCATAGTACTCCTGGTAAATGTGCTCTGCCTCCCGGTTCGCGAAAGCAAACTGCATGCATGAAGGCAGTAGTCTTTGGAGACCAGTCTCGTCCAACGACAGTTCGGTGTCTCCTCGTTTCATTGTATTCGTGGACTTCATGGTGTTGTTATTCTCGTGGTCTCGGAGGAGGGCAGTGTGTGTGCCGGTGGTCGTCCTGATTGTTTCCTGGTCAGGGGACTTGAGCCTCTTCATGGCAAGCATTCTCTCTCATCAGAAGGAGGGGAGTAATAGTTCGCTGTTCATGTCGATGGTGATCATCATGATGCTCTTGTTCTCTTGTTGTCATAACGAGTAGAGTGATAATAATACAAGTTACTGTCATTTGGGTGGAGTGACTGAGGAGAACATCAAGAGGAATACATTCATGAAACAAAGTGTTTGTGAATCAAGGCTGCAGGACTGACTGAATGAGTGAGTGATAGAGACTGCAGACTTCTTTTCTTCATCAGAAAAGAGAAGCGCAGTCTCCATTTGATTGCCTTGATCGGGAGAGACTTTTCCTGGTTCTCATGTCTGCGGTTCGAGACTCAAGAGAAAGAAAGAGATACATCTCATCGAGTTCTTCTTTCGTTTGATTCGATCCAATGCATCCCTTGTACTGGGATTCGTGACTTACATTCCCACTTGATATGTTTCTCAAACACTGTATACCATACTCCTACTGTACTTCTTATTCTTGTCTACAACTCGACTCCTCTTTCTCACACTAACTCTCTCTCTCTTACACTGTCTCTCTCTCTTACACTGCAATTGCATTCATTTCCTCATTCCTACTCTCCTTGATATTGTTGTTGCCTCGAGTGCCACTTTCCCTCATATTCTTGGGTATTCTTGCGAGAATGCTAGCTTGCACTTGGATTATTATCCGGAAGCTCTGATGCAAGACTCACAGAATAAATATATATATTGCTCTTTCACTTCCCCTGCACCTGTCCCTCTCTTATCACTTGTCAGTTCTTGTTTCGAGACCACTCTTGAATGAGTTGTTTGTGTTACTGCTGATGTTACTCCTTCTGGTCTTTGAGAACTATTCGATGGAGAGCAGTTCGATGGTTCGTTCGATGCAACTAACTCTCTTCTTCTTGAACTTTGCCTTTTTCTCTGAAAAGAAGCACAACAAAACGGAGGACAAAAGCATTGGTTTGAAAGAATCACAAGAGTACTTTTAGTGCTCAAGAACAGACTGCAAAGAACCTTTAGTGCTGCAGGAAAGCAATTAACAGCAACAACTCATTCATTTAATCCCTTGATGCAGGTAATGGGCTTCGGGCTGATTATCCTCGAGTCAAAGGAGAGTAAAAGTTGTTGTCGACTTGACTCTACTCAAGTTTTAAGCATTTCATACCATCTTCTCTTGTTCACTTTTATTTAGGAATATCAAGCCATGTTTTCACCAGAAAAGTATGTTTAAAAAAGATAAACTGAGACAACAAATTTTCTTACCAAACGATGCGTGATATAAAACAGAAAGACTCGAGGGAAGATACATCAAAAGAGTTGTCAAAGGGCTAAGAGACACCAATAGCAAGATCGCAAAACTATTGGAAGATTACATTGGAAATGTACCTAATCTAACTCCATCCTAACTAATCTAAGCAAACTCTGCACTCAAACACCCTCCTCCTCTGGATCCCTAATTCCCCACCTCCTTCATCTCTGTTTCCGTAGTGTAGTGGTTATCACGTGCGCCTCACACGCGCAAGGTCGCCGGTTCGATCCCGGCCGGAAACACTATTACTTTTTGACTTTTTTGAGTCTGTTCCTTTTTCATTGATCTGTCTCGCATTTCTCGTGGGGTTTTCTTGGATGTTTAGGATTCCTTAGTTTGCTTTTTTGGTAAATTTTTTCATTCAAAATATTCTATTCACGTCCTTTTTTACATAGATATTTGATAAATTCGATGATGGAAACTCTTGTTGAAATCCTTATGGCCCACTGCTTACGTTGTCTTTGACTTGACATTTATTTCACACGAAAATACTATGACACTTTTATGACAATTTTATGACATGTAAAGACTTGTCAAAACTACTTTTTATAAAACTTGTCTGAATTTAAATTTTGCATTGTCTTCAATGGCAGCCACATGATTTGACGACCATGTTTTTGTATTTTTTCAGAATAACATTGGAGTTGTCGTCGTAAAAGAGGACCATAATGGCTGCCAACTTACTTGGGGCACAACATGGCTTGGGAATCATGTCAGGGTTCATGAGGTGCACTAATGTCTGAACAATAGCATGGTTGGTCGCATTCATGTGAGGAGACAATGGAAAAGAACATTCGCCAACACAAAAGTAGGCTGCATAGCCGTCAGGTGCGATGATCCAGTCTTGCCATCCAAGTTCCTTGAAGTTAACATACAGTGTCTGCTTCTGACACATCCTGCCCAGACCACTGGATGAGTACATGTCCTCTGGTTTCCAACCCTCGTCTGCATCATCATAATAAGAGATGTCTCGGTTTCCTTTTGCCTGTCTTTTTGTCCGCTTCTTTGCATGGTTTGAGTCAGGAGATGACCTAAAGAATCCCAAAAGAAAAGGTTTCCATTTCACTGAACTTCCGTGGAATCCGAGTAACCCAATGTCCTTGGGATGAAGATCATGAGCTGTGTGTTCAATAAAAAGAAGAATAAAAAGATATTGGTAGGAAAGAATAAACCATGAAAAGCAAGAAAACCCTTGTAGTTCAAGAGAAGCAAACATTGGAGACAAACATGACTTGAGAGACTTTTGTTCAAGACATGTGTAACTTAAATAGCTCAATTTTGAAAGTACATGACGAGAAGAAGCGGACATTAAATTTTCTTTCTGTTGAATCATGTCACACTCGAGGTGTCAAAATGTGTATCACAAGTTGATTCAATTTCCGCTTCAAAACTCGCGAGTATTTGAAACAGATTCAGTTTCTTTTCATGAAAAGATGCACACCATCTTTAGCTCAGTCTCCTTGACCTCCGCTTCAAAGGCCATCGATTTTGTACATCAGACTAAAAATAACTCACACAAGTCTGTAGTTCGCACTCGAACGACGAGACCTCGATTTTCCTCGGGATTTGAGATCCAGTTGACGAGGGCTCGAGTGGCATTAAAGAGGAGCCAGCCTTCGTCCATCATTGATATCTTTCTAGAATCCAACCTCTTGAGGATCCTTTCTTTTCCCGGAGATTTTGATGGAACGGCTTGATATATGGTCACGATATAAGTCCAGTTGACGGGATAAAGTGATTCAGACAACTTTCTAAACATTCTCAACTCGGCATCCAGTACTTGATCATCTGGATTGGTCTCCGAAGATACATCGAAGAGTAGCTTCCTATGGTGTCCATTGTGTTGGTTCCCAAAACTCATAATCTTGTCCGAGTCATTGATTGCTCTGAGGGAATTGATCGTAAGCTTCTCTCCTTCAAGAAAGACTGAGGAAGAAGCTGTGACAGAGTTAGTGAGATTAATGTCACCCTTGACAAGACCACTCTCCTCGTCCAAGACATTACGGTAGAGATCGAGTAAGAAGTTAGGGGCTGCATCATTAGAATGCAGTCTGGGTTTGGGAATGTGGTCTAATCCCAGGACATCCAAGATGTCTTCCTGTAAATGTTGCCTCTGTTTCTTCTCAAGGAAATTGTAGGCAACGGTTTGTTGGAGTCCATTGTCTGCGAAGAATTGATTCGAAGTCGAGTCAACAAAAAGATTACTTTGAAGAAGAATAAGACTCAACAACAGGTGTATCATTTTGTTGACACTAATAAAAGTCGCAGGTAAATATTTTTGCTTCATCACTTAAGAGTGGTTTAGAATCAATATAAATGGTGTTGAATTGTTCTTGTTGTCATTGAATAAAATATTATGTCGTAAATGAGTTGCAAGAAACAAACACAAGTTAAGATGGTGGGCAAACCAATACTGACTTGAGCAGGTAAAGAGAGAACAAGAAGAAGAAGATTCTCCCCTCCTTCTCTACTTCTCTAGTAGTTTTTCTTCTTCTTCTTGTACTCCTGTTGTCTCTCTTCTTCTCTGGAAGCCAGGTATTTTTACCTCAAGTTTGCCTGCCCACTAACACACACAGGAAGAGAGAGATTGAATCTGATGAGTTCTCTTTCAACACAACTGCATTCCTTTCGCTCATTCTTTCTCTCTTTTCTGGCATGAAAAGCGGTAGGAAATTACTAACCAGAAGAGATGGTCAAAGCAAAGCAAAGTAATACACTAATACTAAGCAATGGAATGGCTCTCACGCATGATTTACCATCGTTATTATCATGGAACTCATCGCTTCTTTCTTTTTCTTCCAAATCATGACCCACAAGACCAAGGTTTCCAAGTCAGGAGTGTATCTTCTTCTCATGCTTTCACTCCTACGTTTCTTGTACGAATCTTTTACTGCCGACTACTTTACCTCCCACTTGAGTCCTTTACTACCAACTGGTCCTTCTTAAGTGTCTGTCTTGTTTGTGTCTTAGTTTCAACATGTTTTTCACGAAAAGTCTCTTGCACTTCTTCCTGTCACTCAAACAGCATGAGTCTCAACGGGAAGTAAAGACTCAATTCAAAGAAAGAGAAGAAGAACAAACAAGAGATGCCTCTCTGCTTCAAAATCTAACTCAAAGAGAGGTCTTCATCAACATCATCAACATAAGGTGTACTTGAGGCCATACAAACGTGTCTCTCATCTTTAAATCATGGGATAAATGATAGAATACCGTGATATTCTTTGCATATTTAATGCCACAGTCGTAGGAGGAACTCCCATGTCGAGTGTTATTACCTCTCAATTGTTGTTCAGTTCAATCTCGTAAATTGACTGGCAAATGAAATGATGTTCACTTGCATGTAAAATTCGAGAGAAATTCCCTCACATACTCCTTAGGATGAAATAGAATACCGCAGTCTTTCTTGAAATTAAAACGGATTGTCAATAAAAATCAATGATGTTTGTAGTGAAAGTAGACGTGATCATTGATTTGATTAAATCTGATGTATCCGTCTGTCAAGTCCATGAGGAATCGTCGAGATTTTACTTGAAATGATAAAATGCACTTTTTATAAAGCACTTCAAGGATGATACCGTGACACCGTAGTCTCTTTCGAGGCTCAAGTCTCTCAACATAAAAATTTTAGTAGGAAACGATGCGTGAGATAAAAGTGCAAGACTTGAGGGAAGAAAAGGTTAAAACAACATGAGTTGCATGAAAAGGAAAGTAAGACAAGTCGATAGTCATGCAAGAGAAACTGTACTCCCAAACGTGTCGTTTCCTCGACATTTCCTTGAAATGTCTCGTCGTTTCCTGGTCGTTTCCATGGACTGCCGACCTCTGTCAGTTTGAATCTGGATCGAATGTGAGTCTCGAGAGAAGAGCAAGTGCTTCTTAGCAGAATCAGAACCTTTTCATCTGTTCTTTCTTTAGATCTCTTTTCTCTAACATTTCTCTAACATTTCTCTAACATGTACCTGATGTAGTCTTTAAGATTTTGCCTCCAACAGTGACATTCTTTCTTTCTTTCTCTCGATTCTTTTCTTTTCATGGATCCCGAGGGTGAAAATTCCAAGTCAATATTTCAAGGATTGAACCATCTTTTCTTTCCTCGCCTTCTCTTTTACCCGCATATTCTTTAGAAAAAGAGGATCCAATTCATTCTGTCTCAACAAATTTAACTCTGTCTCAGTCTCTTGACAAAAGCTAATGAAACAGGAACTGTCTCTGTCCCTTCAGTTTCCACTTTTCAAGCCGAGGTTCATTTTAGAGTGAAATACAGCAGAAAAAGATGGTTTTATAGTAAAGTATATCAAAGGAATAACGAGCTGTCCTTGAATGGTTCCTTCTTCTTTGAGTCACTTTACTCTCTTTTCTTTCACTCGAATGCACTTCCAAATGACAGTTCATACGACTTCTTTACTTGAAAGAGTTCTTGAACAAAACATGTTGGAGTATCAAGTGCCACTCATGGTTCATGTTCATCCAAAAGGGAACAAGAAGATAACAAGAGAAGCAAAATGACATGCAGTATCAGTAGTAACTGATAAAAAATCGATTTCATCTGAGACTTGACTTAGAATATCAATCGATTCCTTTAGTAAGCGATCATTATTCAATAAACAAGAAGAACCAGATGTTGTCTTAAGGAAACCTCTCTTTAGCAGTCGAATATCTAACGACAATTAAATCTAAAAATAACTGACATTAAACTAAAATAAAACTATTAAATACAAGTTAGTTTCAGTCTCTTTTTTAGTCCAAAACCAATGAATCAGCGCCATCTCTAGAGTAACATGTGTTCTTGTGGTTCTGTTTTCTTATCGACTTTTCTTCTTGACTTCTTGACTTGGAATAGTTCTTAAGGAAGTTTACTTTGTCTGAGAAAATGACACTTCCTTACTGCATGTTTGTCCGACTGCAGTTATCCAGGACAATTCTCAACAGAACACTCAACCAACCATGCAAGGGATTGGTTCTCAACAGAGCCATCACATGTATGTCAGCCATTGATGCCCGGGATTCGAGTTTTGATCGGGAAGTTATTTGTCAGCTTGATTTCTTGGGAAAAACAAAGGCAACTGAGAGACACAGGACGAGGACAATCAAGAGACTTGAACCCTTGACGTTTTCAGCCTCTGCTTCCACTGCAACCCAACCCCTCGTGGATGCCAGTCCTCCAACTCAATCTCAACCACAGAATGAAAAGGAAAGCAAACCATCAAAACGACTGCCTTCAGATGATGAGTTGGAAACAGTCTGTCGAAAGTTGTCTGAACAACTTCCTAGGTTTTTTGTCGAGACACTTGATTACAATATGTATACTAAGGACATTGTCTTTGAAGACAGAATCAGAGGACGGATAATTAAGGGAATCAATGACTACATACTAAACTTGTCTTTTCTGCGAATCAAAGCTCATGTGAGTTACTCTTCGATTGGACTAAAGATCCTCAAGATAACTAAACATGAGGAGGAGGCAACAGTGAAGGTTCGGTGGCAGATTCGAGGGATCCCTGGCTGGAGGGTCTTTCTTACTTTTTGGAGGTACTTGCCCTTCTCCAGGAGTAACCAACCTACGTCGAGTGATGTCTATGATGGCTTCTCTACCTTCTTCGTTAACTCTGAAGGCAAGATCTATCGTCATGTGGCTGACAAGATGATGCCGGATGATGACAAGCTACTCAGGAAGAGCCCACTGGACAAGATTCCTGTCAATTTAGTCTGATGAGGTTGTAGATTTAAAATGCATGTAAAATTTATTAAATTAATCATGTTCTCCTTGGCCGCAGCACCTATTGATATCTCTCGAGTATGTCTAGGATTGGCTTATTGATATATTGGCCTGCATTCATGCCAATCAAAAAGTCGAGATGGTTCCATCTCTGGACTGGAACGATATAGTCCACAATTGGTTTCACTACTAGTTTCTCCCGAATGGTCTGGACATTTGCTGGGGTCGAAAGCCAGTCACTGTGGGAAGAGAAGATGGCAATGTCTTGGTTTGTTATCCTGGTCAAGTTGTATTGGGGAGTGAAAGGAGTCAAGTAGTGTTTAAAGTTTTTCAAGAAACCATAGTCAAACATTGCAAAGTTTCCTGATCGAACTAATTGAGCCAAATGCATCATATTCTTGGTTGAAGTGGAGGTCGGATATCCTGCCACATACACAGGTACCCGGGATGCATTCATGTGTGTCTCATCGAACCCACTCATCTGACCAAAAATACTTGAACACGTTTCATGGGAAGCTGTTAAGCAAATTGCATTGCTAATGGAACCTGCAAAACCAATGGGAATCCAAGGGGTCTCGTAGTCTGTAATGACATCCAAGACTGCCTGGTTCTGAGCCATATGCCAGATGCCGGATGTACTGATCTTGTCGAGGTATGTGACTGGAGCCAGTGCTATGACTCGTGTTACAATGGAGTTGTACTTTGCCTCTGTAGCCGAG
>Ga0157374_10005755_pt1 | contig 10461 bp, 9 predicted proteins | sample M25metaG_FD_115308 | JGI IMG/M metagenome (GOLD analysis project Ga0157374, IMG submission 115308) | Miscanthus rhizosphere microbial communities from Kellogg Biological Station, Michigan, USA - M2-5 metaG | ecosystem: Host-associated > Plants > Roots > Rhizosphere > Soil | place: USA: Michigan... | reverse complement strand
CAACTTCCTCAGTCACTTGTTTCCTGGAGGGTCATTGAAGCCGGACCCGTCAAGTGGCATGGTCTCTGGAAGAGGAGAGAATGGAACACCAGGTACTGGTCTTTCCCATTTGTTTCCAACTGCCTCACTCAAGAACCATGATGGAGTGATTACAAGGTCAGAGAATGCAGGACTGGCTGCAGCCATGGATCACCATCACTCTTCCCGTTCATTTCTGGCCCCAGACTTCCTCCACTACTCCCGCCATGCCTTAGGGACATACTACCCTGAAGCCTACACTCACCATCCTCACTCCCTTCACCCTCACTCACAGTACACGACCAACGGGCTTCTCGAGTCCGCCAGTTACTGACCCTCGTGAGGGAGACGATGGTCTCCAGATTCAAGGGATGAGTGAGGAAGATGATGGCATGAAACTGAATCAACAAATACAGGGTCTAAAAACATGAAATAATACATAATCACTTGCAAACCAAACTCAACATCACACGATCTAACATGAGACCGGGTGTGAATAAGATTGAAATGAAACATAATCATAATCATCATGAGGTACACAGTTTAACACCTGGAGCTCATTTTGTTTTCTTGATGTACAGTTCAGGACTATTTGTGTGTTTTAATCATGTAATTTTCTTGCATACATTTATCGTGAATCTCATTCCATTCCTGTTAATACCTCTTGATTGTGGGCAACCTTGCCATTGTATTTCTTTTCTCTGCAAATAAAGTCTCAAAAATGATGAGATCAACTCTTGTACTCACGATCTTTATCTTGTTCGTGGTCTCATATCGAGAGGAATATTATTCTCATAACGTCTTCATCAAAAGGGAAATGAAGAAACGGTCATGCACGATCAATGGCTATTCCTTCATGGAATACTTATGCGTGATTGAGGTGTAAAGTAATAAAAAGTAATGAATTTAATTATCGTCAGACACACTCACGACTATTCATTCCTTCTCTCATTCATGATGATACTGATTATAATGCATTTCGATTAAACACGAAAAGAAGACCACCTACTGAATCGCGATATCCCTTACTTTCATTTTAAGATAATAAACCAAACACCTCCTCTTTTAGTATTAAAGTCTCAATCAAGATTCTTTCATGAAGAATGCATTGATTTCTAACAAAAAAGTTAGTTGACCTACAACACGAGGCGCCTTCTTTTGAGACAACATCTTATTAGAACATCAACGGGATTCGCACGTGATTTTCTGGTCAGAATCACGTCATTATATTCTTTCATTCTCTTGTCTTCATTCCTTGGTCACAATGGCTCACACCATCTTTATGCTCCAACTGACTACCCCTGACACCAGAACTTATTCTGATTATGATACCCTGACCCAGGCAGTGGAAGCCGTGGTTAAGTTGTTTGAAGATGACTTCAAACGCAAGTCTGGCAGTGACATCGTGACCTACGATGTCAACCAGATGTTTGACTTCCTGGACACCGTGGCCGACATCTCCTTCTTGGTCTTTAAAAAGGAGACTAACATGTATTCTCCCATGGACAAGGATGCCATTAAAGAAAAGATCTATGCTCTGCTGAGACAAACTGCCATGAGTTAAGACAAGGATATCCGATGATGAGCCGGGATTCCAACACATGATCTTCAATTTTGATACAACTAAATGCATATAATTATTCAAACATGCTTTTGATATGATAACTACCGATTACTAAATGACGAGTCATAAGAATTGTTTATTGAGTTGAATTACAAATATCATTGATTGATGCCAAACATTTCTGTATCTAAGTTTCTTGAAGTCTATTTGTTTGAGAAAATGGATAACATTTTGGCCCAAACCTTTCCAGTCAGCATGACATCTTGTCCAATGTCTGGGAAATATTCTGAGGCCCACAGGGCAGGTCTCTCTCCAGGACCACAGCATCTGTAGTAGACTTCTGGGTCTTGAAGTTGGATTCCATCAGTCACTGCATCGACCACTTCAAAGGTTTCTTTTCTGCAGGTCTTAAGGGAAACCAAAGCCCTTTTCTTGAATCGATCAAGGAAATCGTGTCCGTAGTCTTCTTTCACATCTTCGTTGGTTTTCATCCATGCCTTGTCAATACAGGCCATGATGTTGTCTGTGTTCATGATGTTGGTCGAGTACATCATGGGTTCGATGGTGACCACTTTAACACCAAAAGGATACATTTCTCTTCGAAGGGCATCTGAAAAAGCCTTGACAGCAAACTTGCTCATACAGTAGTGAGACAACCCAGTGAAGGAGAATCTGCCCATCATGCTTGCAATGTTGACCACTCTTCCTCGAGACTTTCGAATCAAAGGCAGGCAAGCTTTTGTAACTCGAACAACTCCATTTACGTTGACAGAAAATATCCTCTCCAAGTCTTCCAATCCTTCGCCAAATTCTGCCGGAAGATAAGCAGCAATGCCTGCATTGTTGACGACACCCCAAAGTCCTGGTGTTTCTGTTGACTTTATCACGTTGATAGCATTTACGACATCGCTCTCTTTGGTGACATCCAACTTGAGAATTGTCATCCTTTTCGAGCATGTCTTGTTGAGTTCTTGGGCTCCATCTCCTTCAGGGAAGAGACAGCCAGCAAAGACATTGAATCCTCTGGCATCGAGTTTCTTTGCGATCAACAGTCCAAATCCAGAGTCACATCCGGTGACCAAGACAGACTTGTTTCGGGAGGGAACTTGCTTCTTGGAAAAGATGTTTCTTCTCAGAAAACGAGTCACTTGCCATGAGATGATGGGGACGGCAAACAAATATCCGACCCAGAGTACAAGGGAATGGACAGAATCATTGAAAATGGCAAGCAAGATGACTGCTACCAAGACTTTACAAAATGTCTGCAGAATCGGAGGCCAATCCTTAAAAGCCATTTTTTGTTAACTAATCGAGTAGTTATTTCTTTAAGGAAAGTAAAACTGAAACTGGACTTGAAATGATTTGTATTACGTTTTCAAAGCATTCCTTTAGCCTTGAAATCTGTATTTGAATGAAACAAGATTTTCGCACAGACTTTTGTCATTTGAGTTGCCTGATTGGACAGTCGTCCCTCCTTTGCTTCCATTACACAGTCAAAGTCGGAATGTAAAGGTTCAAGGATAACTTTCCCGTACGAAGCTCTAAATCTCTTGAACCAACGGAGTTAAGTTAAGAAAGTTTACTTAACAGTTTCAAACAGGTTTTGTTAGATGAGCCTTTACAATGATCGTGTCGTGGGTTTACGTGCAGACTTGCTTTCATTTCATTTGAAAACTCCTTCCTTTACAGTTTAAAGGAAGGTCCGTGTGAAGTCAACAAGTCATGATGATCGTGTGATGTTGGCACCAACAAGACTTAAGTAAAAACACGATATCAATAGGAAGATCAAAGAAAGTTCAACAAAATTCCTTGAGTTTAGCAAACTTCCTTTTTTCTTTTTTTAAAGAACGAAATTTTACAGCTAAAGAAACAAAACAAGAGCAGGTGAGAGAAATCGTTTGAATTATCATCAATAATCGATGTTCACACCCTTTTTCTTTGGCTTCAGTTTCGTTTAAAATTCTGAGGAAAATGATAAGAAGAGGCTAAAAGGCTTGCATGTAATCCAATGAAGAACTTCTTTTTTAGATGGCGCTTCAGTCTCTGTATTTGAAGGGAAACATTTCAAGATATTTTTTATTGAAATGACTTTTTAAATTAAAGCTTGTCTATTACAAAATCGTTAGTGTTGGAGCCATATAAGTCAATTTCTAAGAAATAACTGACAGCTAGACAACTTAAAGATCATTGATCACGAAAAAATGCTAAAAATAAGAAAACCAATTTCATTTTAGAGTACCTTTGCATTTTTTATTCCTTTAAAAGACCAGTAGTTCTGGTCTGACCACTACAATACAAGTTTTATTTTGTTGCATAAACTTGTGTGAAATTTTGTAGGAAAGACATACTGATAATAAAGGATGTCAGACGAGTGCCAAATGGAAGTACTTCATGACAAGGAAGCAGAAGTGTCTGGACTTCGTGTTGGAAACAAAAGTTTGTTCATATTATTTATGACATTTAATTCTCGTTGACTTCGGTCGGTTTCTTCGTTTGTGGACATAAACCATGAGCTCAGACGTTTTTCTTTAGTTTCTTTACTGTCAGACCGTGATAAAGTACTGCTACGGTTTGGACTGACGACATCTCCTCCGACATAGTCTTGAGAAAAGAATCGTTTAAGAATCTTTTTTGTCCTGAAACCATTGATTGCTTTGCTTCCCTTCTTATCTATTCCAGTATCATTGTGCATGGAAGTATAGTAGCCGTCGGAATCCATGGAATGAACCGATTCAATAATGGACTCTCTTGATACTCCAAACAGTCTCCAAAGAGTACGTAGAGGAGGCAGAGGTCGGAGGGATGACAAGTGTTTTCTGTTTCTTTTTGTCTCTTTTCCTTCTGTGATTGAATCTCCTTCAGTGAAGGTGTCTGATGAACCTGCCGTGTCATCAAGAATAGTGTCAGTCTCTGACGAGCATGCAGTGTCATCGAGAAGAGTGTCAGCCTCGGAAGAAGCAGTCGTAGAAGCAGGGAATAGAGTTGAAGAACATCCAGTGTCATCATCATGCAAAGTGTCTGACGAGGAAGCCTTTGGTTCTCCTTCATTGGTTGGTGTCACTACAGACTCGGAAGAATCCTGATCGAAATACTGTAGCCATGATTCCGAGTCTCTGTTGGCAAATACTTTGGGATGGGATTGACGTTTGCTTTGGGCTGGGGATTCGCGGTTGGCATTTACTGTTACTGTTACCGTGAAATAATGAGAACAAGAAAAAAGTTGTTAAAGATGTTATCGACTCGTGCATCTGATCAATTTTTAAAAACATCAAGACAAGAGGAAGAAAATGATTAGTCGGGTTCTTTTTCTTCGAGACATGACACTAACACTCCTTGAAACGTGAGAGAATCTTCTTCCATGAATAGTCATGTTGTGTAGCATCTTTTATCTGTTGCTTCTTTTTCACATCCCTATCATCTCCAGGCATTCCAATCCCAAAATGGGATGGGATGAGAGAAGATGTGTGTGTTTTGTTAGATGTGATCCCTCAATCTTCTCTCTCATCCTCAAAGATTGCGACTGAGAATGAGAAATTGCTTCTTGCAGTCCAAGAGACAACACTAAAAGATTAACTTTTCTTGCAAACATGATGATGATGGAGAGAAGATTGCGAGACAAGAAGAGATGGACCCTGATTCATACATTACCTCTTAAGAGAAGAATAAATGCATGGGGACTGAGAAGTGCTTCCAGACACTTTAGTCCATACAGATCTTACATCAGATCCGCATGACTTGACTCTGAGACCACTGACAAGACTAACAAATGCCTCATGAAGAGCTTATGTGTGAGTACTTTTCATTCATTCCTTGATCTGACTTTTGATTTTCTTCCTTCACAACAACTGTATTTACCTTAAAAGGAAAGAAAAGTACTTGAATCCACAGGACATGAAGGACAAAGAAAGGAGAGCGACTTCTTATTGCAATTTTCTCCATCTGCCCCATCAAAAGCCGGCTCCATATGCCTTTCCATCCGAGAAAATAACATTCATAAGTCATGAAATGAGATCAAGTAGAGGAAGGGGCTGTTTTTTAAACCGACAGACAGAGCAGATGTACACACGACCTCGAGGTCCCCTTCAATTTCGTGACAGAAAGAGCTCTTCCCTTTTTGTTTTTTGAGTCTGGTCAGGAGTGTGTGAGACGAGTTAGAGGAACAAAGCAAAGACCAGGCGGGAAATAACAACTGTTATTCGCGTAGGATTTAGGAGTGAAAAGAAGAAGCAACTCTAATGATAATCGACACAAATATCAGTCATCGGACATCATCATCAGGCGGTGTCTGAACCACGAGAATGAATGAGAGCTCGAATGATTTGCGTGTCAGTCCCCTTGTCTGGAGTTGAAGGAGGAAGAATACAGTCGTGGGCAGGTCACCGATAAAAATAATGAATTTCTTTGTCTGTTAGTTTAGATCTTGAATGACTCATGCCTGACTCGAGAAGAAGAATCGAAACACAAGACGAGGACATGGTTTATCCTAATCTGATCAGGGAAGAGCACTCATCGGATGGACGAGTCGAGTTTCCTCACCATCTATTCCCCCATGAATTTGTGGGATAAAAGGAAGGAAGTTCGGGTGTGACAGCAAATCGACTCTTCTTTCTTTCGAGTGTCGTGTTGTGTCCTTATGTTCTTCTCCCCCAACTAATTCAGGATGAAAGAGACCGAGAGAGTATGCATTTCAATGTAAATCTCTGGCTGACAGCCCTCCATCCATAGAACATAAGAAGAAAGAGTTTCCGTTGAATATCTTGTTCTGTTGAAGCTTTCATTTGTTCACATGACTGTTGATCCAGATCAGATGCCTTTCTTTCTTTTGTTGTCCAGTTTCAAACACATCCTTCTCCATCCTCTTCCCCCACGAATTGAACATGGATTCGCTTTTTTCTCTCCTGTTTGCTTCTCATTCTTTTCTTTATATCCGCCAACAAACAATAGCACATCACCATCAGGATAAAAACGATAAGTGAAAAAGTAATTGAAATTACACATCTTTGATGTTGCTCTCTTTTCCATGGTTTTCTATGGGAAGCTGTTGGAAACCCTGTTCCACGAGTTTTTCCAGCAGATGCTCGAGATGACGGAGAGATTCCATCTCAAGTTTAGAGTTTAGTTGATGAGGCATCAACAGTGCGAGACTACTCCCTCCCTTGACATCAGTCTTTCTCTCTGGTTGTAAATTTAAACTCCAAAAACTCAATTTCGACCCCAAGACTTCTAGTCAAGACAGCATGACTTGGGTGCAGTCATGACATGAGATCCCTCACACTCTTTGTTGCAAAATGTTCTTGGAATATTTTCAGGGAAATAAGAAGAATCTCCTCAAAGTCGTAGGTCGTTAAAGCCAGACTTGCTTTCTTTAACTAACTTTGGAACAAGATTTCAATGGATTCAGAGAAAAGAAGTGTGTAGACTCAGCATGATCTAATTATATAAGAGATGTTGGAATTTAGAAGTGGATTCCATTTGAAAGCAACACACAAAACATCAGTTCAAAAGGAAACATCATTGAATGGATAAAAAATAGAGATGGAAATGCAAGGCCTCTCAATGAATCAAACTTAATAGCGACAGCTGTTAATACAACCTCAATTAAACCTAAAGTTACAGGTATACAGATATTTCTAAGCTAACAAACATGACAATGAGCGAAACATTGCAAATGAAACATGGCTCACAAATCCTGAGACACATTTTATGGGAAAGCAATTCAAATCATGATTAAGTTTTTATAGTGGGCTTGGAATGTGCACTCAAATGCTTTTCATTTCCTTTTGAATGGTAGTCACTCCTTGATTTGATTCGGTTTTGTTTTCCTTCACAAAAAGAAGTAAAATTAAAAGGCAAAAAGTGGTAGTTACGGGAGGTCTGTCTGCATTCCTTTTCAATTTTCATTTGAATTCAAACAAAAGGAATTAAGAACCAAGAGTTCAAAGTCAAGAAACAAAGAGGAAACAGGATCCTCTTGGTCACTGAATCAGTGGGAGGTTCATGTTGTACACGAACAGGATGGATGGAGTGGGAGACTTTAAAAAGAATGAAAGACCGGAATCAAACACAATGATGAAGTATCATGATTAAAAGGAAATGAATAGAGAAGCTAAAGTGGAAATACCATTCTTCCTGACTCAACTTCATCTTCAAGAGCATGGAAGGAAGAGAAGACTTTTAAACTTCAACTGGTCATTCATTCATCCTCTCAAATCATGTTCTTGTATCCCCTCTCTATCGTGACTTTGACTTCATCAACATGGTCTGTGTTTCGACTTCTCAATCTAACTCTCAATACAGTCATTATGCATCTTCGTTCAACATTACCATTATATTAGGGCTTATTCTTCCTCTCTTTCATCATCATCGACAACGAGGTGATGCCCTCGAGACATAGCAAGATGAAGAGAAAACTTGAGTAACAAATCAAATCAAGTGCATTAAAGCAATGAAAAAGACATTTGCATCGTCCTAATCTTGAATTAAATTGACTCCCATCGTTTTTACAGCTAAATAATTGGAGATGTGTACTCACGTGGACTCGTCGTTGGTTCCTTTGAATCCGGCAAAACCATCGTCATTGAGTCTATGAATACCATTGAAGTCCGTGATTCCATTGAAAGCATTGCAACTGAATCCCGTGAAGCTCTTTGTTTCTTTTTAGTATTTGATTTGAAGACTCTCGGTTTCCAACTCTTGAATCTAAACTCCTTTGCATCCTTTGAATCCTCCATTTGCTTTGAAACTTTTTCTTGCATTTCTTGCATCCTCTCCTGTAGTTTTTGAGTCTGAAGAGTCATTCTTAAAACGTCTTCATAGAGTTGATCAAACAAATTGCCTGAATGTTGAAGTAGGTTAGAGAGTTGACGGATGATGCCAACAAAAGTGGTGTTGGAAACGACCTCAAACTCATTGAGATCCTTGTCCGGTGGAAGAGGTTTCCGAGACAGATATACTGGTTGAACCTGGTATTTTGTCCACGGCATTCTTACTGCTTCAGGTAAAGTGAAGTGACTGCATGTTTCTTGGTTTTCTTACTGATGTTGAGTCGAAGAAGAATGGGTTGAGTTTGTGATGATAATGGGGTTATTATTGAGCCCTGATGTTGATTATTATTGTGTTACTACACTCCCTCTTATATTCAGGAGAGAATGCTTTCCTTGATACTCTGATCCAGCAGAGTAATAATAATTTAATGACTTGAAGGAGATGTTTCTTCGTCGTGTGTTTCTCGTCGACTGATCAATCACGATGCCTGCAGATTGCGATGCAGACTGGAGACAATGGAGGTGGAGGTAGTAAAGTATATCACTCTTTTTCAAGTGACTTTGCGTGTATATGACTGCAGGTGGATTCCTTGGTCAAGTCTTGAAAGTAGTCGTAGTCGTAGTCGTAGCACAACAACAAGTCTCATAAACAATGTCTCTCTCTTTGTGTTTCGTTGGCATAGAAGTTGGGTTTCCTTTTGGATCCTTGTTTAACGATTTAATGAATGAAGCAACAGGAGTGCTTTCTTTTCTCTTAGAAATGCCAGGAGGAGTATCAGAGAAAAAGCGGAGGAGTTAAAAAATAATGTAAGATGTACGCACTGATGACTTGCGAGAGAAATCTTTGGAAAAAGTTAGCACAGGATGAGGCAAGAAAAATCACACACGAAGTCTCTCACAGAGGACTACAGCGAGTGAGATGGACTGTCAGTTGAGTTGAAAAGTGAGGCCGAAAACAACATTGAAACTCTTGTTCAGGTAAGAAGTGCGCAAGGGATCAGGAAGAGCAGCTGCAAACCAGAGAAGAATAGGACCAGTCAATGAGACCAAATCCAAATCCTGCCCCACAACTTTCTCTTGACTTGAACAGGAACCAGAAAATCCCTCCTCCATCCCCTCCCCTTTACTTCAGTAAAAACCAACCTCCCTCTCGAGCGGGAAGGAAGGAAGCCATGCAGACATAAAAGACAATCATTACTCATATACAACACCATCTTACGATTCCCAAGGGAAACAGTATGAAAAGTTTAAATTGTCTGCAATTTTCCTCTTATTATCTACTAAAGCAATTGTCATTTCATTTCACATGAAATCCTTCATTTCTTCCATGTAGTCATCCTCGTCAAAATCAGGTTCATCGTCAGAGTCCGGGTCATCATCATCTTCGTCATCCAACTCCTCGTCCATGTCTTCAAAATCATCCTCTTCCTCTTCAAAGGATGGTTCGTCGTCTTCATCCTCATCTCGTTTCCTCTTATTCTTGTTCTTTGGCTTGTTAGCTTTGAATTCCTTTTCGAGATCAAAGTCTTCATCTCCAAAGTCGTGCTCGAGTTTGTCCATTAAATCATCAAATCCTTGACTGGAGACCGATTCAATGTCATCAACATCCTCGTTATCTTTGTTTGTAAATTGATTTCCAGGGTCTTTTGTCTGAAGGAACTTGTAAATGAATCGTTCTTCGATGGGCACTTTAGATTCATCCAAATTCACGACTTGTTTAGGAACTAATGATTCATAGGCAGTCCTTTTGGTCTTCTTACTCGAGAGTCGTGCTTGTCTTCCAAACAAAGATGCTTGACGACCAACTTGGACATCCTTCTTATCCAGGTTTCTCGGAGTCCTAAGAATGAATCGGTCGAGAAAGTGTTTGAGGGAGAAGTCCTCCAGAGGGTCTCCATCATAATCCAGCTTTAAATGAGGATCGTCTCTCACTTGACCAGCAAACATTGATACCGAGGGATGAAAATGTTGCTTCAAAAACTCAATCTCCCAACCCTTGTCAGGGTTTGCATATAAAGGGTTTCTGTGGTTAAGTTCGTATCCCCCTTCTTTCTTAACGACTACCTCTTGGCTCTTTGGTCCCGGAAGCTCTTCCTTCTTTTTCTTGCCCCTCTT
>Ga0157374_10005753_pt1 | contig 10462 bp, 13 predicted proteins | sample M25metaG_FD_115308 | JGI IMG/M metagenome (GOLD analysis project Ga0157374, IMG submission 115308) | Miscanthus rhizosphere microbial communities from Kellogg Biological Station, Michigan, USA - M2-5 metaG | ecosystem: Host-associated > Plants > Roots > Rhizosphere > Soil | place: USA: Michigan... | reverse complement strand
GGGAGATTGGTTTCGAAGGCATGAAGGTGGGCGGCAAGCGCCGTCTGTTTCTGCCGTACCAGCTCGCCTATGGCGAGAAAGGGCGAGGTAAGATCCCCGGCAAGGCGGAGCTGATCTTCGACGTGGAATTGCTCGACGTCACCGCGGCCAGCGCCGTGCCGTCGCCCAAGCCCGCGGGCGCCGCCATCCCGCCCAAACCAACCGCCGCGCCTTCGGCCTCACCGAAGAAGCCTTAGCGGTCGATCGCGTCGGTCACGCCTGCGATTGTCAGGCGTGGCGCGTCGCTCCACAGGTCCTCGAGGCTGTAGAACTCGCGTTTCTCGCGGTGGAAGACGTGCACGATTGCCTGCATGTAATCGAGCACGATCCACTGACTTGCCGGGAAGCCGTCCACCGCGGCCGGTCGCGTTTTGTGGTCCTCTCGCAGCCGGGTTTCAATTTCGCCCGCGATCGCCTTGAGATGCGGTTCCGAGGTTCCCGAGCAGATCACGAAGAAATCCGTGAAGGTCGAAATCTCGCGCAGATCCAGCACCAAGATGTCTTCCGCCTTCTTGTCCGAGGCGAGAGTGGCGGCCGTTTTCGCTAGCTTCTCTGGTGTGATCGGTTCGCTCCCTGGTAAAGATTCTCCCGGCGGATGATTTGCTCGACCGCCTCCGGCACGAGATAACGAATGGATTGGCCGCTGGCAACCCGATTCCTGATGGTGGTTGCCGAAATATCGATTTTCTTGCGCACCACCGGGTAGCTCTCCGCCAGCGTCGCGCCCGATCGATCAAGCACAACGAATTGCACGAGGCGACGTAAATCCTCGAAGCGATGCCAGCTCGACAGCTGGGAAAGGTTGTCTTCTCCGATGAGAAAATAAAACTCCGTCTCCGGTCTCGCCGCCTGCAACTGTTCGACCGTGTCGACGGTGTAGGAGGGCGGCGGTCGATCGATTTCGAGACGACAAGCGGAGAAACCGGTTTCGCCGTCGATCGCGGCAGTAAGCATTTCCCATCGCACCGGTGTCTCGGCCGGCGTAAAAGTTTTCTTATGAGGCGACTGCGCCGCCAGGACAAAGATAACTTCGTCGAGCTGAAAACTCTCCCGCGCTTCACGAGCAAGAATAAGATGTCCGTGGTGAATCGGATCGAATGTGCCGCCGTAGATGCCGATCTTTTTCAAAAGCACCTCAATAGAGCAAATACGGCGTGCGCTGGCGCCGAAATTCCTGCTCGTTAGGCTGCCAGCCCGCGATGATTTGTCGCGGGGATTTCCCAGCCTCCACCTGTGAATGAATGAAGGTCCCGCCGCAAACCTCGTGGTCATCGGCCGCCAGCCGATCGATGCCGAGCTCGATCGCGCCCTGCACCGTCGCGATCGCTGCCAGGAACGTGCTCAGCCTAACGATCCATTTTTTGTTTCGCGTCCTCGGCATCGATTCTAAGGTCCGACGTTATGGAGAGCGCTTCCCTGGGTCAACTCATCCTTACCGGCGTGCCCGGGAAGGAAATCGATGCCGCTACGGCCGCGCTCTTCCGCAAGGTGCAGCCGGGAGGTTTTATCCTTTTCGGCCGCAACCTCGAAAGCGCGCCACAGTTGCGGAAACTGATCGACGACCTGCGCGATCTGAGCGCGATCGAGCCGATCATCACGATCGATCAGGAAGGCGGCCGGGTTTCGCGCCTGCGCCTGATCGGGAGCGAACCGCCCAACGCGCAGCAACTGCGCGACAAGGGCGACATCGGTCTCGTTAGGCGACACGGCCTCCTGACCGGTCGATTGCTTCGTTTGTTTGGTTTCAATCTCGACCTCTGCCCGGTGCTCGACATTTCCTTCGATGACGACGCCGACAACTCGCTCCGCGGCCGCTGCTATGGGCGCGATGTCGCCCAGGTCGTTAGGCTGGCCGGCGCCTTTAACGATGCGATGCGCGGCGAGGGGATCGCGAGCTGCGGCAAACATTTTCCCGGCTATTCCGCCGCGACCGTCGACGCGCACCACGACCTCCCGCTTATCGAACGCAGCCGCGCCGATCTCGAAGCGAACGAGCTCGCGGTTTTCCGTCAGTTCGCAAAACGGGTCGATAGCATGATGATCTGCCACGGCTGGTATCCCTGTTTCGAGGCTCAAAAGACCGCAGCTTCGCTTTCCCATCGCGTCATCACCGAGTTGCTGCGCGACGAACTTGGCTTCGAAGGCCTGGTGATGACGGACGACCTCGACATGGGCGCGATCCTGAATGAGTACGGGTTGGAAGAAACGATCCGCCGCGCCATCAGCGCCGGGAATGATCTCGCCATGATCTGCCACCGCGTTTCGGCAATCGAGGAAGCCCTCGGCTACATTCGGAAACTTCCGCCTAACGATCTCGAGCGCGGGCTCGGCAACATCGCCCGTTGCAAAGCAAACTTTGTGGCGCCCGACCGTTTCTCCGAAACCACCTTTGCCACCCTGAACGCCGAGATTTGGAACCTGCGCATTGCCGTTCTCGGCGAAGAGCGTGCACGGGAGCTTAGCGTCGAAGACGGCAAACGTTCGCCGGTGGAGACGTACTGATTCGAAAGGCTGCAACCTTCGGTCATCCCAGATCTGATCCAGGCGTGGTCTAGACTCGACCGAGGGTAAGCAGATAAAGCCAGTTAGCGGCCATGAATGCAATGGCGATGCTCCGGGCGGCGAATTTTTCGGCTTGCGAGAAATTTTCTACCCGCAAGCGCGGGGCGCGGCACATCACGACGACGAGGGCGTAGAGATCAAAAACGATCAGGCCGCAGAAGGCGAGGAAGGCGAGGGGATTGTAGGAAAGTGAGGCCCCAAAATGCCCGTGAAAGAATTGAATGGCAGCGCGGGTTGCGCCGCAGGTGATGCAGGGCAGGCCCGTGAGAGAACGAAAGGTGCAGCGTGGGGTCGGCATTTGCGCGGCGAGCCAGGCGGCCAGGGCGAGGCCGGCGCCTACCGACATCGTCAGCCCGAGGAGTTCGTAATCGAGCTCCTGCGGGGCGGGCTTGCGCCAATGCAGCTGCATCAGTGGCTCTCAGTGATGTCCGGCCAGGCTTCCCAGCACGCCGAACATGATGGCGAGGAGGAACGCGCCGCCACAGCAAACGACCAGAGGAAGCAGGACAGCAAACACAGCTTTGCCAGTGGAAGTGTCGTGCGCTTTTGTCAGGCCGATGCATTCCAGGACGAGGCACCAGACGCCGGAGATCACACCCCCGCAGATGGGAACGATCATGAGTGGGTAGGCCGAGCCGGCGGCGAAACACATGACGCGAAACGTTGCTTCGTAGGATCGTTTCGCGCCGCCTACGAGCATGAGGCAAAGGTGCAAGATGGCCGAACCAATAAAAAGGCCGAGGGCGAGGAACACGGGGACGAAGAGCACCATGAAAATTGCGCCAAAGCCAAAGCCCATCAGCCCGGCGAGCGGGTTCTGATTGGACATGATTCCAATTGAACTGAAGAGCAGGCTGAAAAGGAAATAGACGACGAAGCCGACGCTGCCGCCGATGGCCGCATAGATGAGGGGCTCGATCAGGCCGCCTTCGGTTTTCATTTGCGTGAAGGCCACTGTGGGATTCATAAGCACGAGCTTAAGCGTTTCGATGAAAGCGTTGACCAGCCCGAGCTCCTGCCGGCGATCCCAAGGCAGGCCGCTTTGCGCGATCGGAGCCGCGCCCGTGAGCGCCTGGAGTGGTGGCATGGCGGACGGCTCGCCGGGAGAGGCGGGTGCTGCGCCTGCCGGGGCGAACTCGGGAAATTGTGAGAGGGGCAGCCAGCTCGGCATGCCTTCGCGCCAGCCCAGATCGGTCGGGAGAAAACGCGCCGTTTTCAAACCCTCCCTGACTTCTTCTTCCGGGAAAATTCCGAGGCTCGTTCCGCTGCGATTGATGTGGATATTCGCCATGACTCGGGTTTTAGCGATGCGCGGACCGGACGTCAATCCTGGGCCGCGCCCTGTCTAACCCTGTTCAAGAACCCGCCAATTTCTCGCGCCCATGCGGGAGGGTAAGATCAAGCACCGGCCCGATCGGAACGATGCGTGTGGGATTAATGGCGTCGTGCGTCATGTAGTAGTGGCGCTTGATGTGATCGAAATTCACTGTCTCGGAGATACCCGGCTGTTGATAAAGATCCATCAGGTAACCCTGCAGATTGGGATAATCGAGAATGCGCCGCAGGCTGCACTTGAAATGGATGTAATAGACGGCATCGAAGCGCACCAAAGTGCAGAAGAGCCGCCAGTCGGATTCAACGATGCGGTCGCCGAAAAGGTATCGCTTTTTCGTGAGGCGCGCTTCCAGCTCATCGAGTGCATCGAAAAGGGCACAGCACCCACGTTCGTAAGCGCGCTGCCGGGTGGCGAAACCGGCCTTGTAAACGCCGTTGTTGACGTGGTCGTAAATGAAATGGGAAAGCGTCGCCTGCTCTCCAGCGATGTCGTTAGGGAAAAGTTCCACGGGGCGCCGGGCGAGGGGGCGAAAGGCGCCATCCAACATTCGGCAGATGTCGTCCTCGGAATTGTTGACGATGCGATGGGTTTGCTTGTCCCAAAGCGCGGGTACTGTTACGCGTCCGTCGAAGGCCGGATCGGTAGCTTGGTAGGCTTCGCTGAGGAAAGCGAAGCCGTTGACTGGGTCGAGGCCGGTGTCCGGTCCATCGCGGAACGCCCAGCCGCGTTCGTCCCGCACTGGATCCACCACGGTGAGCCCAATCACATCTTCCAGTCCCAACCATCGCCTAACGATGACGGTGCGGCTGGCCCAGGGGCAGGCGAGCGAGACGTAAAGATGATAGCGATCGGCAACGGCGGGATAGGTGGAGGAGCCGTCATTCGTTATCCAGTCGCGGAATGCATCTTCCTGTCGCTGGAATTCTCCCGAGTCGGATTGCTCGGCGGCGAACTGCGCTTTGCTGCCCATGGCAACCCTTAACGCGGCACCCCTCGGACTGCGAACACGAGTTGCGTCAACCCGTGTCGCATAGCCACACCCGAGCCGCGCCGGCGGCCACGTATCTCGCACTTGCAATCCGCGTTGTAACGTTAGGCGAAATCTTGAACTGCACCTGTGAGATCCTTCGCCACGCCACGCCGGCTCAGGATGGCAAAGCAAAGCGTCGCAGCGAAAGGAAGTCGATCTGATGCCGCGAACCTTCCTCCAAGGCAAGGTCGGCAGCGATCTCCCCAATCACCGGGACGAATTTGAACCCGTGGCCCGAGAACCCGCCGCAGAGAACTAATCGGGAATGGTGTGGATGCCGGTCGACCACAAAGTGCCTGTCCGGCGTGAGCGTATACAGGCACACCTTCGCTGCCTGCAAGCTTCCCGTTGCTTTGGGCATCCAATCTTCCATCGCCGCCGCAATCGGCGCGACGTCGCGCTGCGAGTTTACTTCGCGTTCGACGTGAGCAGCGTCGGTTGCGTCACCGAGCGAGTGAAACGCTGCTTTCACTCCCTCGCCGAAATCGGGAAAGCCGTAGAGCGGCGCAGGCAGCTCCGCGCGATCGAGCAGGAAGGCAGGAAAACGCGGGGAGGAGTAAGCATCAGTGTAAGGTTGAAACCACGCCTGGACATTGCGTTCGACCCGGATCGGAATGCCGAGTAGCTCGAGTTCGTTCTTAATCCACGGACCTAACGACAAGACCAGGCAGCGGCTCGTTAGGCTGGCGCCATCCGCCATGCGCATCGTAAAGCCGCCAGAGTCAGCCGCCCACGATTCCATCGCGACGCCGAAATGCATCTGCGCGCCCGCCGCGGCGGCGAGACGCAGGTGGGCCTCCACCGCTCGCTCCGGGTCCAGGACACCGCCGTCTGCCTCGAAAACGCCTACTTCTTCGTCCTGCAGTCGCAGGGTTGAATAGCGCGCTCTGATCTCGCGCGGGGTGAGGGACTCCAGCGGCAGCCCGTGCTCGCGTGCCGTCCGTCGCGCCCCTGCGATGATTTCGGCCTGCTCTTTCCCGACCATGAGAAGACCGGTGATCCGAAGAAGCTCCATCCCTGTCTCGCGCTCCAGCTCGCGCCAAAGCTCGTAGGCTCGAAGAAGCAAAGTAACGTAGGCGGGATCTTCGAAGTAGGCCTTGCGGATCATCCGGCTCTTGCCGCTCGATGAACCCAGTTCATGCCCGCGCTCGAATTGCTCTAATCCAACCGCTGAAGCGCCACGCCGCGCACAATGGGCCAGAATCGCGCTGCCCATCCCTCCGAGACCGACCACGGCAACGTCGTATCGCATCTGGAATAATCACCCGTCTGGCACCGTGTGCCAGCGGTCGATGCTACCTTCTCGTATGCGCTCGAGGAAGCAATCATGCCGGATTGCAAGCCGTCGCGGCGTCTCGGGCGTCGCCGCGCGCGCGCTCCCGGGATGCCCCGAGGTCATTTTCTGAGGAGATTCGCTTCGTATCGGCGCTAATCCCAATTCATGAAGTCCATCTCGCCGGTCTTGGACGGAGGTTGCTTGTCAGCTTTGCGGGCTCCGCCTTTGACATCCTTTTTCGGCTTCAGGTCCCGCACTTCGATCTTCGGCTCCTTTTTTTCCTTTGCCGCCGAGTCGTCCTGTTTGTTTGCCATATTGTCGTGCGCTTTACTACGGCCATGGTTTTAACTCGGACGGAACTGTGAATGATTGGCGGCTGCGATCTCAAAGTCGAGCAAAATCGACCTCTTGCGGGTCCAGAACTCCAACAGCTCGACTGGACCGAGACGCCCGCGAGTTTCTTTGGTGGGCACGGCCCCGTTACCGGCGGAGCACCAGCGGATTGGTCGCTGCGCTGCGCTGCAACCGGGGTAGGCGGAGGGCCGTGGCGCTAATCGAAATCATCGCATCGTAGGCTGCAACAACGGCGGATGTGAAGGCGCCGATAGACAGGACGGTAAGCCAAAAAAGTCCGACGGCCGTGACGAAAAATGGCTCCAGTAGAGCCGTCTTGATTTGCGAAATTGCGAGGGGATCCTGCATTTGGAGGAAGAGCGAAAGAGGAAAGGTTGTCATGACGGTCGCCTTTGTTTTGTGGTGGTGATGAACAGTCGGTTGCTCTAGCGAATATCAGGGGAGCAATTGCTATGCCTTTGTGACGGTGTCCCAACCCATGATTCTCCCTCGTAACCGTCCAAGGCAGGCGGAGCCTGGCGACGAAGTGCGGGCACAGGAGTTGCTCACCGTAATGATGTCTACATGAGCGCAGCCCTCGCAAATCCGCAGTTGGCCGCCCAAAAGGAATTTCGATTTTCCCAGGGAAAGACAATCCTCGTTGAGCCGTTGCTGATCTTAGCCGGCGCCGCCTTCTGGCTGTTTACGCTGCCATTCGTGGCTGTTTCTCTGGTCTGCGTTAAAGTCGGCGATGCGCTGGTCGCGATGGAAAAGAGGATCGAGGCTCGTCCTAATCCGCTCATTCTGCGCCGCGCCTGGCGCCCGAAGGCGTCCTGATTCATCGAAGGTCCGACCAGGCAAGGGTAAGACGCATCTGATTGCGCCGCCTGCGCTTTCGATAGAACGCATTATATCTGAAAACCAAAACGGCGTGCCCGCAGGCTTTCGACTGCAAACACGCCGTTCGGAATTTTGCGAAAATAGCCTAACGCTATCGGCCGTTCGTCTTGACCAACGTTGCGGTTGTTGTACGTGTAATGGTCGGCGATCCCCCCATACCTGTGACGGTAAAGACGTAGGTGCCTTTCCGCGTCGACGAGTCCACGGTGAGAGTCAAGGTCGAAGTTGCCATCGTCGGATTCGGACTAAACACTGGCGTGGTTCCGGCAGGCAGACCAGCAACCGACAGGGTCACCAGCGAACTGAAACCATTGGTCGGGTTGACCGTAACCGTATAGACCGCTGATCCGCCGTTGCGTCCAACGCTGACCGATGACGGACTAATCGAAAGCGAATAGTCAGGAGCGGGAGTAGGAGTCGGCGTCGGGGTAGGCGTGGGTGTTGGGGTTGGAGTTGGAGTTGGAGTGCCCGTCCCCAGTTTGAAACTTCCGATGCGAGTGCGCCAGTTGAACGTCGTGGTCGTCGGGTAGTATTCGTTGGTATACCAGAACGTGGTGTCGTCGGTCGGATCGACGGTCAACGAACTGTAATCGCCCCAGCGATTGCCGGTGGCAGACTGGCTGCCCGCGCCATCGAAGAGATGGGCTTCACCTTGTGCCAGAGTATTGATGGGGTCGGTCGCGAGCCGTCCCGCATAACGAATCTGCGGATGGACGCTGCCACTCGATGCGCTGAAGCCAAGCGCAAGGTTACCCTGGCCATCCATGGCTGCGCTCCCCATCCAGCGCCACGTGGTGTCGGGCTGGTAGGTGCTTTCCTGGAAGACGGTCAGGGGTCCGGCAGTCACGCCCCGAAGCTCAAACCAGCGGATGCCGGCGACGCCACCGGCGCTAACGGTAAAGTTGCCGACTAATGATTCGTGGTCGCCAAAGTTACGATACGCCAGCCGGAACATGAGACGGTCGCCGATGCCGTCGAGCTTGCTCGACGAGGTCACGCCCAGCTGAGGCACGCAGGAGCGCGTGGTCGGGCAAAGCGATGTGAACCCGCCAGCGGCAGCTGTTGCGAAGGTGGTGAAAGTGGAATTACCTGGGACCGTGAAATCCACGTGAAAGTGATAGACCGTGTACTTATTGCTGCTTGGGAAACCGAGGAAAGTGTTGGGCGCGCCGGACGGCGGCAAAGTTGAACCATCCAGATCAGCCGGCAGGAACGGCGGAATCGAGCCACCAAGTGGGGCGACCGGGCTGATGAAGATGGCCGGGGCACCGGCCAGCATCGCCGTGCGATCAAAGGCGAAGGGCTGCGGGCCGAGGTAAGCGGTGCCGCTGGAATTGAACACGTTCATGCTCATGTAATACCCGTCGGGCCAAACGGCGAGGTGAGGGTAGTCGAAGAAGTTTGTGCCAAGATGAAATCCGTAACGGTTATAGGTGCCCGTGGCATCGCTGCTCGTCGAGACGGCGACGCATTCGTCCGTCGGGATGCTTCCGGCTCCGGCGAATTGGCTGATGACCCAACGATTCGCGAGCTGGTCATAAAGCACCACCGGATCGCCAAAGCCACTCGTCTGGCAGACGCCTCCGAAACCACTCCAGAGGGAAGTGATACTACTAGGTCCGAGGATGGAGTTACCGGTAGCTTTGTCAAAGACTTGGTAACCTTCGTTGACCATCTGCACATACTGAGTTGCGCCCACTTCGCCATTCGTATCTGGCGGAGCGCAATTGCAACCGACACCCGGGAAAGGAATGCCGTCGAAGTTAAGAATTGGGGCTGGGAGGCTGGGCGCTAAGAAGCGCAGCAGCGATCCCCTGTCGACTAGCTGGTCAGGGGTATCGACGTGAGAGTTAGGAATCTTAGGGTTTTCAGCGGCCTCCCGATCCTGCCGTCGGCTCGGCGTATCTGCGGCGGCCATTTCGCGCAAAGGGCGCGAGAGGTCGTTGTGGTAGGAGGCGGTGGCCTGGAGAGGTTGTGGAGTAAGCGCGAACGCTGACGAGGCTGAAAGCACGCCGCACCCCAACAAGGTGGCGAAGCGGGCGGCGGTTAAGGCTGACGTAGACTTGTAGTTCATTTGAGTCGGATAACTGCGGCTAAAAAACCTTTTAGCTTGGCTCCGACGCTAGCACTGAGAGTGAAGTTGTCACCAAATATTCCCATGCCAATTGACTGGCATCTTTCTCATTACGCGATTGTAATGACAATGTTTGCCTTACCGCCCTCAGGTGAGGGGATCTTCACGTAGAACCGTTAGGCGACACCTACTTCTTGGCCTGCGGCGCTTCGACGAGCGGAAGATATTTGCCGTAACCTTCTTCTTCCATTTTTTCGCGTGGGATGAAACGCAAAGCGGCGGAATTGATGCAATAACGCAGCCCGGTCGGTGGGGGCCCGTCGTCGAAAAGGTGGCCGAGATGGGCGTCGCCTTCTTTTGAGCGCACTTCGGTGCGTTCCATGAACAGCGTGCGATCGGTTTTCTCGACGACGTGCGTCTTGTCGATGGGTTTGGTAAAACTGGGCCATCCTGTGCCGCTCTCGAATTTGTCACTCGAAGCAAAAAGTGGCTCGCCGCTTATGACATCAACGTAAATGCCGGCTCGGTGGTTGTCCCAGTATTGATTGTGAAAAGGCGGCTCGGTGCCGTTCTCGCGCGTAACGTGATATTGGTCAGGGGTTAGCTTTTTGCGTAGTTCGGTGTCGGACATGGCTTTGGATTGGGTTGAATTATTGGCAGTTGAGATTGCATTGGCAGAGTTAGGCGCAGGCGAGTCCTTCTCGTCGGCGCGGATGAGATAAAGAGAACCGGCCGCGATCATGGTCGCCGTGCCGATCCAGATGCCGGAGCGGCTTCGCCGCGTCTTTAGCGTCTGGCCATAGAGAGAATTTTCGTTCATCGCAGATAGGAGAATTTATGGTGCAAGTTATTCCGGGGCAAACACTGCGATGACTGTCACGCGGCATCCTCGCGCCCGGCCTCGGCGACGCG
>Ga0157374_10005752_pt1 | contig 10463 bp, 7 predicted proteins | sample M25metaG_FD_115308 | JGI IMG/M metagenome (GOLD analysis project Ga0157374, IMG submission 115308) | Miscanthus rhizosphere microbial communities from Kellogg Biological Station, Michigan, USA - M2-5 metaG | ecosystem: Host-associated > Plants > Roots > Rhizosphere > Soil | place: USA: Michigan... | reverse complement strand
CGGAGGACCCTTTAGGCTATGTACGTACTCGATCGCTCAGCATTCTACATCGTGCCGCCACCGACCCTCAATGCAGACGCGTATTCGAGATCGTGGCTCATAAATGCGAATACGTGGACGAGATGGCTCCGGTCCACGAGCGCCATGTGGAAGGACGCGCCCAGTGCCTTCTAAAACTGGAACAAGGTATTCGCGCTGCCATCGACAAAAAACAACTACCGACTTCAGTCAATCCGCGCTGCGCCGCCATCGGTCTTCATGCGCTTATCGATGGCTTAATCCGCAATTGGGTACTAGGTCAAAATTATTTTCAGCTCACCGATGAAGCAGAGATGATAATCGATACATTTATCGCCGGACTTCGAACGGAGACCGTTAAAAAAACGACGAGGCTTCATACGAAAAAGCAAAGCCGATGATGCAAATCAGAAACTCACCATTATCTATATTACTCACACTCGTTCGGCCGGCTCAGTTTTCTTGTCATGTTTTTTGCCGGGAATAGGTTTCATTTCTATAGTCTTAGGCTCCAACCACCGTACCATCATTATGTCGTAAAACGAGGGTTTGCAAATCGGCTTTGAAATTGCAGAGGCAATCAATGCAGTCAGCATTAACGGCATCGCCATAGAATAATCGCCGGCCATTTCCATCACGATGACGGCACTCGTTAAAGGCGCTTGAAACACGCCGGAAAAAAAAGCTGCAATCCCGAGCAAAATAACTGCCTCACTGGGCACGGACGGCACCAGCATTGAAATGTTTGCGCCTATACCCGCACCGACGGAAAGCGAAGGCGCAAACAATCCGGCAGGTATGGCACTGAAGGTCGAAAGGAATGTAGTCAATAATTTGCCCACCGAATACATGACAGGCAAGCTATCCACATGCTCGAGCAGTAGCTGGGTTTCATGAGCTCCATTGCCAAAAGTGGTACCCCCCAACAAAACACCTATCAGCGCAACGCAGAAACCGCATAATCCGGCAAATAGAACGGGCGATGACTGTCTAAAGCGTAGAAGAAACGGTGGGCATAAGAAGCTCGCCGGCAGCAAGCCGCGACTGAAGAATCCGCCCACCACACCACCGACCACACCACAAAGTACCGCCACACCCCAGCCGACGTAAGAATCGATTTCCACCGACGTACGTCCAAAATAACTATAGTCGCCGTAAAAGTATTGGGCTGCAGCAGCAGCAACTATCACCGACACGACGATTGCGGCGCTCATTCGTACTTTGATGGCTTTTACTATCAACTCCAACGCGAACATCACACCGCCTAAGGGTGCATTGAATGCACCGGCGACCCCCGCCGCACTTCCCGACGCAATCAGCATTCGATTCAATTCTTGTCGAGAAATGGTGCCGGGCGGAATGAACCGCTCGAAGAAATACATGACAGAAGCGCCGATTTGCACCATCGGTCCTTCTTGCCCGACCGATCCGCCGCAGGCCTGTCCGAGCGCGGTCAATATTAACTTCGCTGCCGCTATCGGCAAGGATAAAAGCTTCTTAGGATAAGTTGCTTCATGCGCAGCAAAGGCCGCCATTGTTTGCGGTACGCCGCTGCCTAATGCTGGACGGAAAAACTTATTAGTAAATGCGGAAATCGATGCGAAGCTGAGCGGTGTTACCACTAAAGGCAAATACGGAGAAAAATTAATCATCATCGATAACAACCGATGCGCTAATCCGCTGATCGCCCAAAAAAGCGCAGCACTGCCTCCGACACAAGCCGCTCCCAAACACAAAAATAACCATTGGAGCCAAACATCGATTCTCAATAGCTCAAACAATGTCTTGTTCGGCAGTTTCTGTTTATTCATATTCCCCTCTTACTTTTTATTTTTTGTTAAGTATTCTAAAGATCGGCCAATGGCGTAAAGGATGTGGAACGATCTTTGAAACGCATGGCGTTGATCAAATCCGCCAAATTCCCGACTAATTGATTCAAGGTTTCATCGGGCAAATACCGCAATGCATCCGGCACCACGCCTTCCGGCGGATAGGGCGCGCCAGTGGTGATTGCCGCACCTTTTTCGGTGACATAAAGACCTACCGCGCGCTGATCGGTATCTTTCCGCTCACGTCGAATCAATTGTTTTTCTTCGAGCTTGTCGAGTAAATTGCTAGCGGTCGAATGATGGATCGACATTGTCTCGGCAAGTGCGCTTACGCGCATGCCGGGATTTCGATTGATTGCCGATAACGCCCATAGTTGCGACCCGCTTACACCGGTTGCCGCCTCTACGGAACGGAAATGGGATTTGATGGCACCTACGATTACGCGAAAATGTTTTAGCGCTTCACGCTCTAAATGCAGCCGCTCCGTGGCGGCATCATGCGCAATATCTTTTTCTTTAGTTTCCATTCGTCTTTTTTCATGCCATTTACCTGGCCAAACTATGTAGACGAAGTTTGAACCACAAGTTATGTTTATGCAAACATAATTTATAAATCAAATAAAAACAAGGCATTAAAATCAACAACAACACTATTTATTTGCAATATTATTTTCTAAAAAAATAAATTGCAGCAAAAATATATTTTCGAAAGATCATTCGGCAGCACCGCAATAGCGCTACCGAATGCACTGCGATTAGCGTAAAACCAAGGTCACTCGCGTATCGCCTCGAAGCAGCGTCATTGCGATAACGCCCTCGTTACCGCGCAATACACCTTGCAACTCTTGCACTGAGCGAACTTTTCGTCGATTGACACCTTGAATGACATCGCCGGGATGCAGGCCCGCGTGCCAAGCCGGACTCCCCTGCTCCACTCGCACGACGAGCACACCATTAACACGCCCGAAGATAGGCATGCCCTTTTCGATGTCGGAGAAAGCTGCACCTGGAAATTGTGTAATCGGTTTTCCTTCCACCGAGGCAAGCGTAAACGGTGGAGCGATTTTCATTTTCACTGTGACTGTCTTGCCGGCGCGCAATAGTTTCACATCCACTTCTTCGCCAATAGGCGTAAGTCCAACGCGATTACGCGTATCGGCCGAACCGCGCACCGATTTGCCGTTCAACGCAATGATTACATCCTTCGGATGAATGCCGGCTTTCTCTGCAGGCGATCCGGGTTCCACTTGCGTGACCACTGCGCCGCCCACATTGTTAATGCCAAGCGCTTGCGCGATTTCCGGCGTGAGGTCCTGTGCCTCTACACCGAAGCGCCCGCGACGCACTTCGCCATAACGTACGATCTGGTCCATAACCACACGGGCCATATTGGACGGTACGGCGAAACCGATACCAACGTTGCCGCCGGAAGGGCCGATAATGGCGGAATTAATACCGATCAACTCCCCTCTCAAATTGACCAAAGCACCGCCGGAATTACCCGGATTGATCGATGCATCGGTCTGAATGAAATCCTCATACCCTTCTTCGCTAAGGCCGGTACGTCCCAGTGCGCTGACAATGCCGGATGTGACGGTTTGCCCCAAGCCAAACGGATTGCCGATGGCAAGCACATAATCGCCGACGTTCAATGCATCGGAATCGCCAAATTTGATGGCGGTAAGATGTTTCGCCTCGATCTTCAACACGGCGATATCGGTGCCCGGATCGGCGCCGACCAATTTAGCTTCCAGCGAACGCCGGTCCTTGAACGTCACGACAATCTGCTGTGCATTACGAATCACATGATTATTAGTCAATACATATCCGCGCGTCGCATCAACCACCACGCCGGAACCGGCACTGAGCTGCGGCCGCGAGGGAGTATCGGGCACATCGAAGAAACGACGGAAAAACGGATCGCGGAATAACGGATTCTCTTCCATCGGCGCTCGCGTCAGTACCGAAATATTCACAACCGCCGGCGTGACCGAATTGACGAGCGGCGCCAATGTGGGCATCGCGGACGACGCAGGAACTGCTGCGAATGAAAACGAGGAAAACGCAATGACTCCCGCACTAACGATTGCCGCGAAAGCACATCGAATTGCCATATTAATAAACTCCTATTTTCTTATTGAAACTCAACACCGAGTTACTTTACTCATAGTAGAAAGAACAAAGAACTATCTAAACTTTAAGAATTTTAAGAATGGTGAGGTAGTGGTCAGTCATGTTAATTCTGTAGGTGAGCGCGGCGCACCCTACAAATCCTGCATGACAAATCACTAGCGATTTGTCACATTGATTTTTGTGGATAAGCAAAGCTTCTGCATGAACTTCCTTCTCCCGCCAGCGGGAGAAGGAGCTGGTCATCAGCTAAACAATAGCGAAGAATCTGCTGTTTTTCGGCGGTTACAATTAACGTCGTGCTAACGTAACCGACAAGCAGATTCTTTGCTGCACTCGGAATGACAATTCATTTTATTAAATCCGCTCGACCACCAACATCAACTCTTTCGCGGCAACAATTGCGCGTCCTTAGGAACCGGATCGTCCGGCAAGGCGCTTTCCCGATGTAAAAACACTGCTTCTTCCATCAAGCCCGTAAGCAAATCGGTAAAAAGAATCGGTGAAGCGGCTGCTTCCCACAGAAAATAACCGAAGGATCCCGGACAAGGATTGACCTCGTTCAACCATACTTCACCGGTCTTCTCGTTCGAGAGAAAATCGATTCGCGGCGAACCGTTGCCTTGCGATAATTCGAAACAAGTCATCGCTGAAGAACGAATCGTTTCTTCAAGATCCGCAGGCAACTTCGGCGAGATGTCTCTTGTCAACGACAGCATGCCTTCGCTGGCTCGCGACGCGCCTCCGCCACCTTTGGTTTTTCCGCCTTTGCCGCCCGACATATATTTTTGTTTGAAGTCGAGCAACTCCGCCGTACGCTTCGGCCGCTCAATGGCTGACGTTCGCAACGTGCCGCCAAGCCTATTAACGGCAACGTTGTACTCGACTAGATTCTCGACAAAAGGCTCGATGATCGCCAACGTGTCTAGCTTGAAAATCATCGCAAGCACCGATCGCATCTCGTCTATGTTGTTCGCCCGTGCCACACCGATACTAGAGCCGAGATGATTAGGTTTAACGATAAACGGAAACGATAATCCCGCGATAATCGCTTGGATTTTTTCCGCGTCCGGCACACGGGAATCTCGCGGACGGGCAATGGTACGCTGCGGCAACAACGGCACACCGGAAGCGGCCAGCAGTGTTTTAGTGCTAGCCTTGTCCATCCATAACGATGATGTCAATGCACGCGCGCCGGTATAGGGCACATGCGCTAATTCGAACGCCCCTTGTAAGGTACCGTCTTCGCCATTGAGTCCATGAAAAGCCAAGAGCGCCACGTCGAATTCCGTCGTCTTGGCTCGGCGCAGCCAACCACTGCTTTCGTGTACCAGCATACCGGTGCCAAGACTATTGGGCGTGAGATCGAAGCGGACTCGTGTGCATCTATCGAGAATCTCGGCAGTAGGTAAATACGACTTACGTTCAGCGAGTGGCTCACCGATATACCATTCGCCGCGCAAAGTAATGTAAACAGGAAAAGGATCGAAGCGCGAACGATCAATTGCGGCTAGTGCCTGCAGTCCTGTGATAACGCTAACGTCATGCTCGGGCGAACGACCGCCGAACAGAACTGCAACGCGTTTTTTCCTTTCCATCGTGATATCTCCGTTGTTGCTTAACTAGGCGTAGTCGGAACTTACGCAAACTGCCCCAGCGGTGTTGCTTCTCCTTGTTGGGACAATTTTGCGTAATCCTAGTAGTGTAACTTAGCGCAAATATTGCTGTACTGCTCACACTTCCTGGCATCCTCCCGCTTTTGGTCCACCAAATTTTTTCTTCAATACTTCCTGCAGGCTTCGCCCTAATTGCTCCCCGCCTGCGGTAAACCCCTTATCGATAGCGTCATAAACGATATTGTTGAACCAGCGAGAACTTTCCTTATTCATACTTTTTATATATTTTCGTAAATCCGCATCGCTTACGCTGCGATAGGTAAAAGCCATTTGCGCGCGTATCGAATTGCGAGTGTCTTCTTCGAATTGTCCTCGTTGCTCCTCGAATTTTTTATTGAAAGCGGCAAGGCCCTCTCCGCAACCGTTTGTTGCGCCCAAAGCAACGGAGTGCACGGTTGAAGAAAGAACCTTGATCGCAAATTCACTGCTTCGCGAGATGTCGTCCAATTGTTTGAGCAATGCCAGGCGAGCCGATGGTAATGGTTGAGTGGCAAGCTTCGCGACGAAAGAACCAAGCTCCGTCGGCGAGGGTTCCTTGGATTCCAATGCCGTCATTCGACGAGACAACGGCGTCGATACGGTTTCCAGCACTTCCCGTAAACGCTTCTCGTGCCAATTTTCTTTTATCGCTTTGGCGACTCCATCAATTAACGCTTCAGAGGAATATGCTTCCATGGCTGCGTCCTGCATTTCCGACATGACGCTTTCGGGCACCCTGCCTGGATCGCTTAACGCGCTCATGCGAATACCTTGACTGATTTGACCTGGGAGATTTTCCAGGACATCTTTAATGCCGCTCACCGCAAGGACGTCATCGATCAATTTACCCGCCCCTGGATCGGTCGATGTAACCGATAGCGTTTCAGCAGGCGGCTGATTGGCGGCGGTGGCCGAAAAAACGAAAAAAACGCACGCCAAAGTGATCCATTTCCTCATGACATCTCCATTTATAAAAATTAGTTTCCTGTTTTAATAAGGATCATCGCAGTCCTACGGTGTTGAATCGCATCAGCCACTAAGACTCCCCGGCGGGGTTATAACCCGAATAACGCCATTCGAAAAACATTCAGCGCCCAATGCAATACAACAGCACTCCAAACACTACCACCACTCGCTTGATAAACACCGGCATAAGCAAGTCCTGCGATTGCAGCCAACACCATAAACGTCTGCCCACTGGCAAAGTGGACTAATCCGAATAGAACCGCAGTAATAACAATAGCGGCCACAGCCCCGAAACGCTGCAAAGGTTGCTGAACCCAGTTTCGGAAAAACCACTCCTCCGAGATCGTACTAAATATATTAGCGACGGCGAATAATACAAGCGCATGGGGTGTTGCCGGCGCCCAACGCACATATCCGATATGCCAAGCCAATGCCGGCACGCCTATCAAACAAGCGGCAGCGATTAGGCTGCAACGCTGATTCCATTGCCACTTCGAAGGGAAAACAGCCACTGCCGAAAATCCGGCAAGCGCTTTCCCGCTTGAGATAGAGGCGCCGCCAAGACTGATCCGAGTAAAACCGGGGATCAAGCCGAATCCTAGTATCAGAAACATGAGACCGGCCAATATGAAGCAAAGCGTTGCGTGCTTCCCCTTTGCAAAAAGGGCACCCAAAAGAAATAGAGAAAACAACACCGATGCTGCTAACGGAGCGGGTCCACGAGTGATGTTGAAGGCATATAACAGCAGACACAAGATTGGCCCGATAAAAACACGCCACATTGCTATATAAACCTTTCATTGAAATTTATTGCAGAAGTCTAAGCCAACCGCGATGAGAAAATATCGATCAAGCAAACTGTTTTTAAGAACGAAAACAACTAACAGGCATCCGTCAGGCACGACGCTAACGTTATTCCGCCCACGGTTAGAGCAGCCTTGATGAACAGAAGCAATAAACAGCAGGGTGAAGCGGCGGTAAACGATATTCCGAAAGTGCAACTTTGAAGGCAGCCATTCCTGCGAAAACTGTAAATCGCGTTTAATCCTGCATTCCATAAGCAATTGTTTTTATATACCTATCATCCTCACCTTGACTGGCTCAAATTTTGCTTTGCCTTGATATTAGGTGGAAATCTGCTGTTCTTGCCGCATCAGTGTGCAAATCGATTTTATAAAGGGCGATACGATGGCTGACCAACAACAAGGCACTACAACATCGGAAAAAACAACGACAGCCCCGTCTGTGGTCAACGAAGAAGAAGCAAGAAAGCAGGCGATCGGAGAACTCGTCGCGCAAATGGGCAATGATCTTCACGACGAGGGACTGCAAAATGCCAGCCCATGGAAGAATCGATACAAGCCCGTCATTACGGACGAATATATTGCTGAAAAGGTCAAGGCCGAAAATAAGGCGTCGAAGACGTCCTCCTTTTTTGAAGAGAGATAGAAAGAGTAAACGCACCGCGCTACCCCTACCCGGCGCATTGTTGGACCAGGGGCAAACATTTTCAGATCTCGCAAACAATCCTAGGGGGCCGGAAATAGTAGAGGCCATAAATGAATTTTGCAGTGTGCTTCAGGGCGCTTTGCATGCGGCGCGTATGGTGGCGGACAAAGACAGCCGTGTGCACCACAAGGATGCTTATAAAGAGTGGGATAGACTCAATTTTTTTATTGCTCGGGAGTGCGCGAAAACGTTGGTTCGAAGCACGCCTGAGGCACAAGATGAGTTTCTCCAGCGATGGGCCAAGGCAGGAAACACTGATCTAGGCGATCAGGAATCTTCGCACCGGGGCTCGACAGATGGAGACTCCGCGCATATGGCCTCCGAGCATGAGGAATCAAAGAGCCCGGAAACCGAAAACTTAAAAAAATCCACGATAGCCGCCGCTGCGGCGTATGACATTGCAAAAGCGCTTCGGAAAACAAAAGTAGATAAACGTCGCCACAATATTGAAACGGCCGCACATTGGTTTGTAGTGCCGGCCCTCGTTGAAATGTTTGTGATCCCTGCATACGGTGACAAGATCACTTTGCATCCGGATATTAGAAAACAATTTAAAGGCTTTAAGCCCGACTTCATTTACGAAACGCCGCCACAGGGGTTCCATTGGAATGTGCCTGAGGTAATAGAAGACCTATCGAAGCTTCCTACGAAGCTTCACCTGACGGGAGCCCGCTTTAATAAGGGATGGATAGCAACAGTTACCGACGCATGCCGAACGAAGAGCCACGCGCAGCACGACATCATGAATGCTTGGAATGTTGTTGCAAATACGGAGGCATTTGCCAATAAAAATATTTCAGACTATATCCGGGCCGATATTGAGTCTGCGAAAGAGAAACTGCGTAATGACGCCTATGAAAAGTTATTCCTAAAATTGGGGACACAATTAGTTGAGTTTATAAACAAAAGCACAGAGCCTCCCAAAGCAGCATACATAACATATGAGGCAACAAATGAGTCCGGCGCCAAACAATACTTTCGTATTCCTTTTAAGGTTTTAATACAAGGTGACGCGGCAAAAGTGAACCGAAATTTTTCTGGAAAAGAATTACAAAAAGCACTTTATGCCGCAGTAGCTACGCTCCACAAGCCTACACAAACTAGTTTCGAAGATACCTCTGGGCGACGTATTACTTATCAGCTTGAAGCACCTTTTTGGAACGATTTGAACGGCCAATACCAATCGGAAAAATTGGTTGATCACACGAGGACAATTGATTTAGGACTTCTAGCCGGCAAGAATTTTAGATCGGGATTCGTTCCGAAGACTGAAGAGGAACTCAAAGTACTAAGCAATAAACTTGAGAAACAACGGCGTGATATTGAAGACGAACGTCAGGCTCTTGCGAAAGATAAAGTAGCAGCAAAAGGAGTGGACGCAAGCACACAGACTAGCGTTGACGCCAGAGGTATTCAAACACTAGTGACTAGTAGGCTCGCTAGTATAGACGATATATCGACCGCCCCGTCTACAAACAAAACACGGCCTAAGTCATCATTGTCCCTTGATGAGCCGCTTGACGATAAAATTAAACGGCTAGACGAAGAACATAAAAAAGCAGTAAGTGACTTTGCGAAAAAATATCCTCCATCAAGCTCTTTAATCAAATTCGAGCGGGGGGCGACTAGAAAAGCTCGGGAAGGCGCGTTGGCTAACATCAAAGACCTTCGCGAACAACTCACCGCTGCGCAAGACGAAGCAAAAAAAGCAAAGGCAGAAGAGTCGGTTGTGGGCTTGTCGATTGCTCAAACACCCGCCAAAAAAACACGCTGACCGCCATACAATCGAAAGCACACTAATTATTCCGAACGAAAGGATAAAGTGTAGATACAAAACGACCGTATCAAACTATGCCAATACGGCAAACCCATTCACTTGTTCAATCGCACCAATTAGTCCTATTATCCTTCCAGCCTTCTTACGCTTGACTCGATAACCGCTCTACGGCTATAAATCCCACATTTAAAGTCCTATCTTGTTCGAGACCTTCTCCGTCGCCGGGGCGACCATCCACACCGAACACCTCGATAATGCCGCGCCGCCTTCAGCCCCTCGCTTGATATGGGCACACGGTTGGGGGCAAAACATGGACGCCTTGCGGCCGCTCGCCGAAAGCTTCGGCAATCGCGCGGCATCAACGCTGATCGACTTTCCCGGTTTCGGCCGCTCTCCACCGCCGCCTGCGGCTTGGGGCACCGCCGAATACGCCGATGCCTCCGCCGAAATACTTAAACAACTGCCGCCGTCGCGCCGCATCTGGATAGGCCATAGCTTCGGGTGCCGAGTGGGCATTCAATTGGCAGCGCGACATCCAGGCATTGTCGATGCCTTATGTTTAATCGCCGGTGCCGGATT
>Ga0157374_10005750_pt1 | contig 10464 bp, 7 predicted proteins | sample M25metaG_FD_115308 | JGI IMG/M metagenome (GOLD analysis project Ga0157374, IMG submission 115308) | Miscanthus rhizosphere microbial communities from Kellogg Biological Station, Michigan, USA - M2-5 metaG | ecosystem: Host-associated > Plants > Roots > Rhizosphere > Soil | place: USA: Michigan... | reverse complement strand
TTCATTCATGGCATGAGTGACTGCCTGACTCTTTGATCTCTTGTTATTATTCTGTTGCCTCTGCCTCTGCCTCTGCCTCTGAGATCAGTGTTGTTTACCATGACTTGCTTGACTCTCTCTTTTCTTGAAGTCTCTTTCATTTTCTCAGACTCAAACTTGTTGGCTGATTCTCTTCGACTCTTGTTCTCTCAAAATGGAGTGCCATCTTTTCCTGAGGGAATTCTTTTTGCAAGAAAAGTCGACGGAAAAGACTGATCAGTTTCCTTGGTCTCTCACACAGCACTCACTTCTGCGTGATTTCATTTGAATTGCATTGATTCCCTTTGACTCCCGTTGTTGTTGTGCTTCTTCCTCTCTTGCTCTCCTGTCACTCTTTTTCATCCAAGAATCGCTATCTCTTGGCCTGAATCAAGTCCAGAGTCGAGTTGAGTGATCTCTCTCTTATTCTTGTGTGTACTCTTGAACACGAAGAGACGAAGAGACGAAGAGACGAAGAGACGAAGAGCAATACAAGAAGAGAGGATTCTTTTGTCGGAGAAGAACTCTTGTTTGAGTGGAGACAAGTTCTTGAACCCTTTCAAGACCATGATGCTCGACAGCAAATTTCAAAGACATTTTCAAGAGAAGCAAGTGATGGGACAGCTGTTGTTGAGAGAATGGATTCATCGAAATTTGATTCTCTACATTTTCAGAGCAAAAAGAAGAAGAAGAAGAGAGAAAGATGACTTGAAAAAGAAAGTGAGATGCAAACTAAGTTGAGTGACTTTCTTGTAAGAAAAGATGTGCTGAAAATGATAGGCAGGAGAGAATCAGGTCGGAAGAGGATGCGAGAAAGAAAAGAAAATGGAGATGAAAGAGTTAGTCTTTTCGAATCGGCATCTCTTGATCCACCTACTTCTCATCGAGTACTTTAGAAATGCACTCCTTTCTTTTGTCACTTTTTTTGTTACATTTCTTGCAGTGACGTGTAAGGAGTGCAAGAGAAGCAAAGAAGAATCGAAATGATTTGTAAATGGAATGCAAGTTAAAGATAAGGAGGAACAGAAGGAAGAGACAGTTTTGTTTCATAACCTTTTCAATCATTTCTTGAGATGAAGAAAAATTGATTTCGATTCCATTACTTTTCCTTTTTCTTTTCTGCTGTCAATGAATCCATAGGCAATGACTCGAGAACTCTTGGATGAGTAAAAGAGTTGCCGATGAAGAGAAAAGTCATTTTCATGCAAGAATGACTTATTATTTTTCTGTCACTCCATTTCTCTTGCTCTGTACTCGTGTTGTAGTTAGAGATTTTGTTTTATTGATTGATTTTGCAAAAAGTCATAGCTTTGTTGTAGCGATAATTTATATCACTTTCGTTTTCTCTCACTTGTCGTTTGATTCGTTTTGTTGCAGACTTTGATTCAAATGTCATTGCCTTTTGCTGCTGATGATGTGCGAGAACAAGAAGACTGCTTAGACTTGAATTCTCTCTTCTCTTTTTGTTTGACTCTGTATTTCATGTTCTTTGATGTCTATGTGTGCCTACAAACTCTGTCAATTCACTCGAAAGGATGGAAATCAATGCTGATACAAAAGTCTCGATAAGACAAGTTCTTTTCGGAAAAGAAATCAAATTAAATGAACAAAGAATGTTTCCTTCTTAAGTTTGTCCTGATCGATTGATCCTTTTGCTGTCTAAACTTTTCCTTCTAAATTAGCTTAGTTTTCTTTTTTCTCTTTTTTGTTTGTCTCCTCGTTTGTTTAAAGAACATGGGAGTTGACCCTTTGAATTTGGTCCATTCAATCTCTAAAGGTTGTCGATCTCCCTTTTGTTTGTTAATTCCCATGGTTCTCTTACTCTTCTTGTTCTGGTTCTGGTTCAAGTTGTACTGATAAGCCTCTCTAATTTGTCCTCTAATTCAAGGATAATTTCCAATAACAATCCTCGACTGAAAGAATTTTAATCACGTTATCTCTTCTTCTTTTCAAGAGGAATCCCAGTTCTTGATATAAAAAGGGATTTCATTGCATTTCATGCATTCCATGTCGACTGAGAACCAAGTCAAGAGAAGCTGTTTTATTCCTAGTACATCTCCATTAGTCATTTGTGTAGAATATGCAGGTGAGAATAAGCAGGAGCTGATAAATTATTACTCATCTTTATTATTTGCAACAGAATAACCACCAGATGCTAAGCAAAGTCTATGAAAAAATACATGCGAGAGACCTGTGAGAAGAGACAGTTTCATTTGAATATTCAGGTGTTCTTGGGTTTAGTCTGACTATGAAAATATGAAAATGAATATTGATTGCGAATATTTATTACGACGAGGAAGACAAGTTCATATGAGTTCATTTCATGAGTCAACTTGACTCGTGGATGCCCTTTGATTGAACATTTGATGCCAAAGGAAATGCAATAACAAGTTGTCTTTTGTTTTTCTTAGAGAGAGTTGCTTTCGATTTGATTTGTTTCCGATTTAGTATCCTTATCCCTGTGTCCACTTCCTAATGCAACACAAGGGTCATGAAGGATCATTTCCTGAATCGTTTGAATTACTCATTTGATGATGAAAGAAGCACTTGAGTGATGTAGAGGAGGAGGAACAGCAGTAAAGTATGTGCGAAATTGAACACCTTCTCTTGGCAGTCTTCTCTCTCGACTTAATTGTGATGAATGAATAGCTCAAGAGGAGTGATACCTTGCTCTTATTACACTGCATTCTTGTCTCAAGGGTTGAGTGGGAGGAAGACTGTCTCAGTTTCCGTAACAACAACTGGATGATGACAAATGTCTTTTTGCAACATACTTGGCAGTTGACTTGTTGTAACTGATGCTCTTCGTGTCTCGTGATGATGACCTGCAAGAGAAGATGATGATGAGATGCAACATGACTCCTTGGATTCGAAATCATACAAGTCGTTTCATCGAAATGACTGCCTTCTCTAACAGACAGACATTCTTGATGGTGTCCTTTTCTTATTCCTTTACTCTTGTTGTTGTGTCAGATGCAAGAGATCGACTTACTTTCTTGAAGACGATCATCATGGTCATCATGGAGATGACCGTAGTCAGGATGATGATCATGATGATGTGACTCTTTCTTCTTATCCTTTGCTTGTGATGTCATGTCTCTCTAGTCTTTGTTGATGGCTATGATGCCGTTGACTGTTATAAATAATTCAAACACAACTGAGACATCGGAGAAAGAATAGCTCTGAAGGGAAGAAGCAAAACAAGTCAAGCAAAAAGTGATTGTTTCTCTTTTCTCTTTCCTTCACTTATTCTTATTCGATGGAACGACAAAATTCGACAGAAAAAAGATTCTAAAGAATCAAGAACATGAGTTCCCTCTCACGGTCTCGACTTTAGTTATTTTAGTCTTTTATTTGTTGTTATATTTCATTGAACTTTTTATCGTATGAATGATATATTCCTGTCGGATATATTCTCTGGCGAGACGTGGACCTCCAAACTTTATATCTTGTTATGATTAATAGAAGATCATAGGATCATCACGTGGACCTGACTTTCTTTATCAACTTGATGTACGTCTTAACCTTCACTTTTATTTTGTCATTCATAGATAACTCATCAAAATTGAGCAGGTAATGTGTTTTCCTGATCCATTAGCATGATCATACCAAGACCATCCCAACTCCGTCGGCTAACAGGCTGTCTCCTGGTCAAGAAAAAAAAATCACGAAATTGATGTAATCGTATCTGATGATCCACCCCATCAATATCATCCAAACTGTGCCAGTCAACCTTACCGTTTTCTCATCCAATTTTAGTTTTAATTGTATTTGATTCGATGGAACCACAAGGTTCGACAGAAGATTCTAAAAACAAGAACACGAGTTGTCTTTTAGAATTCGCGTTTAGTTAGCTTAGCCTTGTAATTCCATTCATTGTCACCCTTATTGTGTGTCTGACACTTGAGATAATAATTTCGAACGCATTTTCAAACTCAAAGCAATTATCCTTTCTCTCCATTTTTATTATTATTCGAATGCGAACAAGTGATAAATGTATTCCTGTTGACCGTAAGTTATCCTTGTCTACACCATTTATTCATTCCGTGTCAAACGAGTGTAAAGGTGTCGCGTAAATGAGATCGAGTACAAGTGTGTGAGTTGATTACAAAGTTTGATGATGCAAAGGTTACGAAAAACTTCCTGAAAAAATGAGATTCAAACTGGGTTATTGTTGTGAAAGAAGTTACTTGATTACATCTCGGTATAAAGGTTACACACACATCACTAGCTGTCGTGAAAAAGGTATGTGGCGGTGGTTGTGAAACATATTATGATTGATATTGTGATTGACATTTGAACTAGAATGAGTCAAATAAAAAATGAATGGGATTTCACTTTCTCGGAGTCAATTTGATCCCAAAGCATTTCATCCCTTGTTGACCGTAATCAAGAGGGAGAGCGACGTTGCCATTGGGTTTGAGTTGTCTCATGACTTCCTCATCCATTCCTGGTTCCAAAGACAAAACATATTTGTCACAAAGATTGGCTACTGAGACAAAGGAACAGGACATGACCATTTTGTACCCAAGACATGCCCGTCTTCCCAGAGAGAATGGGATAAAGAACTCTGGCTTTCGAATCCTTGACTGTCCAACTTTGAGTCCTTCATACTCTTGAGTCTCGTTTTCTTCGTTGAAGTTTGTATTTTGATCCTCTTCAGTCAAGTCCACCTCATCTGACACATCTTCACCCTTTTTCACGAGGAATCTCTTGGGGTCGAATTTTTCTGGTTCCTTCCAATATTTCTCACTCGTGTTTAGAATATAAGTATTGAAAAGAATCATTGTTCCCTTTTCGACATGGAATCCTTGAACAGTGGAGTCTCGTTCAGCCACATGAGGTATGATTGGTGAGCTAGCAAGTCTCAATGTCTCCATGAGAGTGCATTCTGTGAAGGGCATGAAGGTCCTGTGGTGCAAGTTAATCATGCCATCGTCTTCCTCATCGCAAATGTCTTGTTCCTTCTTTTCCTTGAGTTTTTTTCTGGCATAGTCTGCCTCTTCTTTGATCAACTCTTGCATTTCTGGGTTGAGAGCAAGGAACCCAAGTGTTCTCATGGCCAAGTTTCCAACTGCAGATGAGCCTCCGATAAGATCGAGGACTTCATAGACTGCGACATCCCATTTGTACTCGTTTGGGTACTCAAAGTGATGTTCGAGTGAAACATCGAGAAAGTCTTTTCCTTGCCATTCACTCGAAGGTTTCCTTGCATTCTTTCGAATAAGAGCCTCTTCATCGAGTTCTTCGTGAACCTTTTGTTTCTTCTCGTGGTTGTTGTTGTCGGTTCCATTTATCTTGTTGCCCTGCCTGTCAATACCATGCTCTTCCATGTACCTGTAAAGCCTGGGGTTGATGACAGTCTCTTCCATGTTTGTTCTGTTTGTTTTGAGAGAAATGCGTGAGAAAAACATAGTTTTATTCGTTTTCTTAGAAATCTTTTAGTTTTTAATGAATTTTACCGAGAAATTTGTCTCGAATAACAATTTTATACACTTTCACTTGACTACTCCTTAATTATCACTTCTCGAGAAAATTATACGTCACTCATTGAGCCCTTAGAACTTCACGGTCAGTGTAATAGTCTTGTAATGATGACGACGATGCCCGTCATCAAATTTTGAAGGTCTTATTTTGCAGAGAAAGATGAGGAGGACACAGACGAATGAAAGTTATAAGAAATGGATTCAGACACATATATTTAGTTTTTTTGTCAGTTATATATCTCTACCTTGTTGTACCTGTACATCTTAAAAAAGAAAAAGCAAGACAAGACAACTGTATCGCTTGTCATTATTTTCAGGGACAGATGGACAGCTTACTTTTTATTATCCCTCTCAACTGCCCGGATGCATTCCTTCTCTTCCTCCTCCTGTTTTAAATGAAAAGTGAAAGTATAGCCTGCGGGAAAGAAGGGCCAAGACCTACTCAACAAGAGAACAAAATGTTATCCCAGGAGTCTTCCTTTTCTTTTCCTTCTTTTCTTGTTGAGCTAAAAATGCTAAAAATAGTAAAATGGGCTCGGTTTGCATCCTCTCTCTTCTTGTAATCTTCTCTCTTTCTCATCCTCTTCCTGTCCTTGACCTTGACAGCTTTAACAGGTTCTCTTTTTTTACCTGGAAATGTATATGCAGTCTCGGCTTGAAATGAGAAAAAGACATGAGAAGAAGAGAGAAACTTAGAAGAAGATACTCGACTTGTTTTCGAGTCTCTTTTTGCATCATTTTCACCCCCGAGTTTTGAGTTGAGACTCACTTTTTCTAGATCAAGTGTCGTGTTAATTGTCTTGATAACTTTTGAAAGTACTCACTTGACTTGGTTGCAGACCGAGGACAACATCTTCATGTATCCTGATCCGATTCCGAGCTTCGTCAGCCAAGGAAGGAAATCCCATGGATAGCTCTGATTGATATCCCAAAATATGTAGTCGTATCCCCAGATTGATTTGTTGTAGCCAACATCTCCGAATGGGAACCTAAGAAGAAGAGGAGATAAAAAGAGTCATGTGATGTAATTAAATGAATCCCTTTTAGGTTAGACTATGAAGGGGAAGGAATGCAAGGAAAGGGGGCAAGAAACTTGGTCACGTTAGTTTGATACAGAGATTTACTTCTGTATCTCTTTATATCTCAAGAAGATCGTGATTAAACTTGTGATGAATCAAATGGCAGCATGTCTGGCGCCAACTTAAAGGGTCATGAATCAACAGGAGTTCTTGTCTCTGATGAAAACATGATGATGATGATATGTCTCGCTTCTCTTCTTAAAAGATTTTTCTCTCCTTCGCTTACCATGAAGAACATCCCCCAGAGATAGCCTTGAAAAGTCATCTTCTTTGTCTCTGGAAACTCATAAAAATGTATGGCTAAACCCTCTTCTTTGTGTTAAGAACAAGAACTTCTCTTCTTATTCGCACGAGAGAACCATTGCAAAGTTCTGTGACCTTGATCTTAATTCTACACAAATAATGATGCCAAAGGGAGGAGAACCGGACTTGTAAAGCACTTTTCCTGTCTAACTTCAATTTATATTTGAGATGATATCACAAACACTCCCTGTTTGATAGCTATCCTCTTAGTGTTTGTTGCATAATTTCTTGATTGCTTTCATGGTCAGGGAATCCTCTCTTACCTTGACTAGTTGCTCAAGGTTCGCAACGAATTTTTAAGAAAAAGAAGAGAAAGAACGAAAGAAAAAGAAGAGAAACTAACACTATCTATATAACATGACAAGGGGCCCATGTTCGTGATGTCATTGGAATGATTCACTCACCTCTTGGAGCACAAGTAGTGGGAGAAGATGTTTCCACAGAGAAATAGGATCTCTGTCTTTGTCAGGGTAGTCTGTTCTCTTGGATTCAAACTAATTTCCTTTTGTTTCATGTCCAACAGCTCTTTCATATCCACTCGAATGCACTTGTTCAACGACTCGTACATTCCAGTTCCAAACCTGGGCAGGATGACCATTTGAGCTACGATTCTCCGAATTCTTTGAGTTCTGGACCAGTCACACAAGGCAAGAGCATTCTCTCGGTCTCCATTGAAAATGGCATGATACCTTTCAAAGTCTGGTCGGTTGACAAAGACGTCTCCCTTTGCAAGCAATACTTCCCGAATGGATTCCAGAGAATTGACGACTACAATGTCTCTGATGCCCATCCGTACTTTGTAGACGTCGCCCAGTTCCTTAGCCATGACTGAGAATCCCTTCCAAGGGTTGTCATGGTAGGGTGCCATGTGGTGCATGTGTCCAATGATAGGTAGCTTAGAAGGGGAAGGAGGGCCTGCAAAGGAAAAGGGTTAGTCCGACTTCCTGTTTTCAAGAAGCTCTCCATCTGCTCTTTTTATTTTTCAATTTTGTTTTTGACTTTCTCTCCAAGTTCTTTGACTCGTGGCAGTTGTACATGTAAGTAAAACTGGATCCAAGAAAATCTCACGGGATTTTCTAAGTCCTGTTCATGTGAAAGTGAAATGACTTGTTGCATAGAAATGTCAAGGAATGGAATGGAAACTAAGTTTGTTAAACTTGAGTCTCTTGGTTGTTGTTAACCTAACAAGTTCCTGACAACAAGTCTCTGGTAAAGACTACATGTATAACAAAACATAAAGATACCTAGATAGTTGTCTCTGGGTATTTTAAAGATCAATGATCTTGAATCTTGAAAGAAATTTGATGGAAGACTGATTAGAAAAATACTTACACTTGACTTTGGAGTTGTCATTGTCCTCTCGATTCTCCTGGAGAATCTTGATGATGACCAAGAGAAGGAAAACGAGAGCCAGGAATAACGTTGAGTAATTGATCTCCGCCAGAATATTTCCAACAAAAAATGAAGACAAGGTCGTCATGGTCTCCATTCGAATCAGGAAGTTGTTCGTAATGTGTTTGAGTCCTACTTGTGAGTCAAATATTTCTTTTTAAAAAGTCCTTTCCGTGAACGACCTGTAAACTTGTCAAGAAAGTAAAGCGAGTCACGAGTCCTCCTCTTCTTGACTGGACTGAATCTGAAACGAAAGTGAGTCAGTCACACAGTAGTCCCCACTCTATTTATCCAGAGAAACAGGTAACAACAAGAGAAGCAGGAACCACTAGAGGCTTGAAATGAAAGAAAAGAGAGAGAAACTTGCTCGACTCGCTTCCTTCTTCACTCATTTATACTGCTTCTCTTTTCAAAGTATGACGTTTAGAAATGAAATGTAAAGAAAATTTAAGAAGAATTAAAGAAAAGAAGAGAAGTAAATTTGCATACATTTTTGATTTCGTTTACAAATGAAAGAGAAAAATACCGGCAAATTTTGTTGTTTTTCAACAAAAAAGTCTTGTCTTGATTTGGATTGCTCGTCACCACCAGACGTCACCACCAGAGTCCATGAAGCTTGAGACCCAACCTTGACTTAAGAAGGAGAGGATCCCATTATAAAGTATTGACTTGAAAGGATTCCTGACCCTTCCCGTGTCATGCCGTCTGTTTTGCTCGATTTTGTTGACGAAAATGATTTTTAGTTCGATAACAATTCTCTTGATTCGTGTCATTAATTAAGTCCATTAAAACAATGAATTCTCGGATTCCATATCAATTTCGCAACATGTTCTCCCTTCACAACATGTGCTCGCACTTTAGGAGCAGATTCACTCAAAACTACTTGAGATTAACGTGGAGACATCCTTTTAATCCCTTTAATTTGCTTCCTAAACAGCATTACTTTCTCTATTCTTTGGCTCCAACAGTCTATCTCTGGGAAAACCAAGGAGTTTCGGACAAGGAATTAAAGGACACTGTCAGGGAGTTTTTTAAGGCTGCGAGACAGGACCCTAGACTTAATGGTTCTGACGACGGATCTAAAGGAGAGACTAATGGCAATGGATTGGAAGAAGAGAACGGATGGGAACCAGTCATTTTAAAGACACACTTTCAAGTCTACAGACGACTAATGAAGGGAGAGGTCTCCCTTTATCAGTACAAGATCTATGGCTCATTTAAGGACATTCCTGCCACAGCCTTCTTTCTCGTTCAGTTGGACACGGACTTTAGAAAGAAGTGGGACAGACTTGTGGTCAAACTTGATGTCATTGACTCAGACAAGTGTTGCCAAGGAATTAATTACGAGAGACTTCTTGAGAAAAGTTTTGTCAAAAATGAGTCATTTGATTCTGGAAACCAAGTCGTTCACTGGATCATGCACTACCCGTATCCCATGTACAAGAGGGAGTACTGTTACGTCAGGAGGGCCACAGTTGATGCCAAGAATAACCTCATGGTTCTCGTATCCAAGGCCACTGATCATCCTAATTGTGGTTGTGATTTTAATTTGAATGGAAAGAAGGAGACATTTGTTAAGGTGACCTCGTATGACTCAAGGATGGTTATTCGACCTCATGATTCCTTTGAAGAGAACGGATTTGATTTTCTTCTAACCTACTTTGATGACCCCCAGTCACACTTTCCCACTGCAGCCTACAAGTGGATGGCTTGTTCAGGTGTACCAGACTTTGTGAACAAACTCTATGATGCTGCAGTCCAACTCAATAAGGAATCTGTGGAGAAGAAACTCCTGGAGAAAAAAAGAAGACTTGAAGAAGAGAAGCAGAGAAGGATACGAAAAGAGAGGAGGGATGACAAGGATATCGAACGAGAATCATTTGGTTATGGATCCCGATGGAGGAGAAGGATGCATTATCATCACCATATTTTGTTTCACGAAAAGGACTGGGAGAAGAGGATACAAGACTATACTGCTCCGTTTGTCATGCCATTTCTTGGTCTGAGACTGCGGTTCCAAGATCTCGAGAGAAGTCAGTGTCGTCTGGAGGACAATCACTTGAAGGAAGATTCATCTGACGAGTCAGTTAAAGAACACAAGGAAAAGCATAAGGAGAGCAAACAAGTTAATGTGACCATTAGTCCTCATACAACTTACAATACCAGCTCAAGTTTAACGTCTTCAT
>Ga0157374_10005742_pt1 | contig 10471 bp, 8 predicted proteins | sample M25metaG_FD_115308 | JGI IMG/M metagenome (GOLD analysis project Ga0157374, IMG submission 115308) | Miscanthus rhizosphere microbial communities from Kellogg Biological Station, Michigan, USA - M2-5 metaG | ecosystem: Host-associated > Plants > Roots > Rhizosphere > Soil | place: USA: Michigan... | reverse complement strand
GGTGTACACAGTTTCTGCATTCTTATCAGCTTTTACGGCATCGCTTCCGGTCAACTGGAACAAAGTGCCGACGTATTTTTTATAAGCCTGCTGAATGCGAAGCGTAGGCGAATCTGTTTTAAAATAATAATCCCTGTCGGGTAAACCGATACCTGTTTGAGAAGCATGGGCAATGTTAATGCTGCTATTTTTGTCATCCGGCGAAATGCCAAAGCCGATAATTGAACGGTTCCCTGCTTTTAGATCGGTTGCAATAAATTTCATCAGGGATGGGAGATCGCTGATGGCGTCAATTTGTGCCAATATTGGCTTAACCGGTTCGTACCCGCGCCGGTTTATGGTAGCCATATCCATGCCTGATGCATAAAAATCGCCCACCTTCTGCTCCACGCTTCCCATTGTATTTTTGCTTTTGGAAACGCTGTCCAGGATGTTTTGCAAAAGCCGCTTTTGCGGTATGTTCATGAAACTGTATGACCCTACACCCGATTGATCGGCAGCAATTTTTGCAGTATCGTACCAGCGGCCGTTAACAAAGCGAAAGAAGTTGTCGCCGGGTTTTATCGAAGAGTCAATTCCCGCTACATCGACAAACTTTTTTTTGCCGCCATCCCGATAACACCATGCGGTTAAAATAATTATTGCCAGGCAGGCACAGATTGATTTTCTCATACACTAAAGATTTGCTTAAAGGTAATATTTTAGTTAGTTGATCCTGCTTTTGTTTTGATAGCTCCGGTAATCCAACAAGCTTTTTACTCAAATCATTTCTGCCGCCAGAAATGTTTATGGAATTTAGCCGGACATTTATTTAAGCTAAACAAAAATGGAAAACAAACAAAATACCGTCCTGCTGGTGATGGATATGCAATCGGCTATCGTTAGCATGCTGCCGGATGCTACGCTGGTTAAAGCGAAAGTTGCGCAGGCTATCGCGAATGCGCGGTCAAAGAATATACCTGTTATTTATGTTGTAGTAGGCTTCAGGAAAGGCGCACCGGAAATAAGCACGAACAACAAAGGGTTTTCTGCTTCGAAAGAGCGTTTTGCCTCGATAAGTCCCGAAGATTTCATAAAAATTCACCCCGATGTGGCTCCGCTTGAAAACGAGATCGTCACAGTTAAACGCCGGGTAAGCGCATTTGCCGGCAGCGACCTGGAAGTGGTGCTGCGGGGACAAGGCATTCAGCACATTATACTTACCGGTATTGCTACAAGCGGTGTTGTGCTGTCAACCATTCGCGAGGCTTCTGACAAAGACTACTGGATTACGGTATTAGACGATGCCTGCGCTGATGGCGATGAAGAAGTGCACCGCGTGCTGACGAAAAAGGTTTTCCCGCGCCAGGCTGATGTAGTTACGGTTGACGATTGGTGCAACAATTGAAATGGTTATAACAGATAAAAAAGCACTTTGAGATCATCAAAGTGCTTTTTTATTAAAATTCTGTGTAACAAAATCTTAGCTTCTGAAAATCACGTAAATTCATCCAAACTTCAAACCAAAACACATGGATACGGCAATTGAACAAAGGAAAATTTACAACCCTATTCAAAAAGACCAGGTCATATTCCTGAAAACCTCGGACGATATGAACGGCGAGTGTACTCTTGTAGAAGTGGAGCTGGCGGATGGCGGTGGTGTCGGCCTGCATTATCATAAAACTTATAGCGAAAAATTTGATTGTATTGACGGCGAAGTACAAATCGCCTTAGGCAAAAAGATACATACACTGAAGCCGGGTGAATCAGCTACCGCGGCGCCTAATGTGAACCATTTATTCAGGAACCGCAGTGGCAAGCCTTGCAAATTCAGGGTTGAGTTGAGGCCGGCGAGTAAAGGTTTCGAACAATCCTTACAGATCAGTTACGGATTGGCGAACGACGGTTTGTGCAAACCAAACGGCTTTCCAAAGGACAAGCTGGCTCTTGCCTGGTTGTTCGACATCAGCGAAAATAACCTGCCCGGCTGGATGAGCATTTTTGAATTCATTTTGCGCAAGCAGGCAAAGAAAGCAAGACAAAAAGGCCTTGACCGTGTGCTGATCGGAAAATACGTTCACTTTTAAGCCAAATCATTTTCATAGCTTTATTTCATATAAAGCACCTTTAGCCATGCGCTACCCGATCAAAGTTTCCATGATTTTTTGCGTTCTGTTTATATCCTGCACTATCCGGGTATCAGCACAGGACACAAAATCGGCCGTTCATCATTATTTGTATGCCGCAGTTCCCGGTATCCGGGATTATATGGGTTATGGGGGGCATGGGCTGCTGGTGTTTGATATGGACCACGGACACAGGTTTGTGAAACGCATCGCAACAAAAGGCTTCCATAAGGATGGCAAACCTTCCAATGTAAAGGGCATTGCGGTAAGTCTGCCGCTGAAAAGTATTTATATCAGCACGCTGGAATCGCTTCAGCGGATCGACCTGGTAAGCGGCAAGATCATTTGGGAAAAGAAGATCGACAAAGGCTGCGACCGGATGGCGATTTCGCCTGACGGGAAAACCATGTACCTGCCATCGCTGGAGAACGATACCTGGAATGTGGTGAATTGTGAGACGGGTGAGATTTTGAAAAAGATCACCGGGTTCAAACGTTCTCACAATACTGTATTTGGCCCGTCTGGCGATCATGTTTATCTCGATGATATCGGTTCGCCAATACTGAAGATAGCCGATGCAAAAACGAATTCTGTTTCAGGTGAAGTTGGTCCGTTTGCCAATTTTATCCGGCCGTTTGTAGTTAATGGGAAAGAAACACGGGCTTATGTGACTGTCGATAGTCTGTTAGGTTTTGAAGTTGGCGATATTAAGACCGGTAAAAAAATAGCTCATATAGTAGTTGAAGGCTGGGAACCAGGACCGGTTAGGCGCCACGGTAACCCAAGCCACGGTATTGCGCTAACGCCTGATGAAAAAGAAATATGGCTTTGCGACGGTCATAACATGCGCCTGCATGTTTTCAGTAATGTACCCCCCTACCAGCAATTAACGACGATCGCTCTCGCGGACATGCCTGGTTGGATACTGTTTAGTATTGATGGTAAATATGCCTATCCCTCAAGTGGCGAGGTAATAGATGCGAAAACGCGGAAGATCATTACCAAACTCCAGGATGAATTTCACAACAATGCCGGCAGTGAAAAGATGGTCGAGGTGGATTTTGAGAATGGGAAACCTGTAAAAGCAGGCGATCAATTCGGGTTGGGCAGAGTCCGTTAAACCCCGCTAAATACCGAAAAACCACCATCCACACAAATCATCGCTCCGGTTACGAAAGCTGAAGCATCGCTCAGCAACCACACCAGTGCGCCTATCAACTCATCAGGGTGGCCGAAGCGTTTGAATGGTGTGTTTCGAATAACCGATTCGCCGCGTGGTGTATAGCCTCCTTCCGGTTTGGTCAGCAGGTTTCGATTTTGTTCTGTCAGGAAAAAGCCGGGTGCTATGGCATTCATGCGTATCGTATCGCCGTAACGGTTGGCCAATTCTACCGCAAACCACTGATTGTAACAATCCATAGCCGCCTTGCCCATGTTGTAGCCGATCACTTTGGTAACGGCGCGTTTGGAGTTCATGGATGAAATATTGACGATACTCCCCTTCCCTGTTTTCGCAATTTCTTCACCGAATATCTGGGTGGGAAGTAAAGTACCCCAAAGGTTCAGCTCCATTACTTTTTTCATCCCGTCGAGGTTCATTTTAAAGATATCTTCGTCGGGCTGAAGGACCCCTTCGGGCATATTGCCGCCAGCGCCGTTTACGAGGCCGTCGATCCGGCCGAACGCTTTTATCATTTGATCTTTGGCGGCGATCAATTGATCTTTATCAAGTGCGTCAGCAATTAAAGCCAGGGCTTTGCCGCCTTTTTTGTTGATAGCTTCTGCCCTTTCGTTTGCGACTGTTTCATTTCGGCCTAGTATGCCTACCGTTCCGCCCGCTTCGACTATGCCATTGATGAATGAATTACCTAATATTCCGGTGCCGCCGGTAACGACGATCACTTTATCTTTTAGTGAGAATGCGTTTTTCATAGGTGTTTATTTAAGATCAGGTATCGCAATGGCATCCATATCGGTGTAGTCCAGATTTTCGCCTGCCATGCCCCATATAAAACCGTAGTTAGCTGTGCCACTGCCGGAATGGATGCTCCATGGAGGTGATACGACGGCCTCATAATTGTTAACAGTAATGTGCCTGGTTTCATTTCCCTGCCCCATCAGGTGCAATATTTTTTGTCCATCAGGCAGGTCGAAATAAAAATAGGCTTCCATGCGCCTGTCGTGCGTATGCGCAGGCATGGTGTTCCAGACGCTGCCTTCCTGCAGTATGGTGAGGCCCATCACCAATTGACAGCTTTTGATACCATCCAAATGTATATACTTGTTGATGGTGCGCCTATTGGCCGTGGCACCATCGCCGGTATGCACTTTGGCTGCTTCGGCATTGGTCATCAAGGTAATCGGATATGAGGCATGGGCCGGGGCCGAGAGGATATAAAAAACTGCCGGTTGCGCCGGGCTTTTGCTGGTAAAAGAAACACTTTCAACCCCTTTACCAATATACAGGCAATCCAATTTTCCCAGGCTGTATGTTTTGCCATCAGCATAAATTTCGCCTTCCCCGGCAACATTGATAATGCCTATTTCCCTTCTCTCAAGAAAATATTTGGCACGGAGGTTTGGGTAATTATCTAATTCAAGCCTTTGATCCACCGGATTTGCCGCACCTACTATCATCCGGTCATAATGTGTGTATACACAATTGATCTTACCGGGCTGAACCAGGTTATCGAGCAAAAACCTTTCCCTGATCTGTGCTGTTTGGTAGTTCTTAAAATCTTCGGGGTGAACGCTATGGAGTATTTTCAAGGCTGTTGTCTATCGTACACAAACCTTGCAAAAGATTAAATATTTACCAAACAATAATTTTTATTTTTCAAATCATAGCTTTGCTATATACCAATTGATCCTGCGCCAATGAAAACTTATCGTATTATTGCCATAGCACTTTTTCTTGGGTTAACATCTCAGGCTGTTCTTGCGCAGCAATGGACAAAAGCGTCGGCAAAAAAATGGGTGAAAACCCGCGAATGGGCCAATGGGTCAAAGGTGAAACTAAACCAGTCGGCCGACGCGGTTGAATTTGCCATGCAATATCATACTAATAAAGCCTGGTGGGACAAAGCAATCGCTTTTTTGAATGACCCGAAGATCGACACACTGAAATCCGGGAAATATGTGATAGATGGTGACAATGTATTTGCAATGATCACGGACGGACCGACGAAACCTGTCGATAGTGTAAAATGGGAATCGCACCGCAATTACATCGACCTGCATTATGTAGTCCGCGATAAGGAACGTATCGGTGCAGCGCCTGTATCGTCAGCAACTGTTACCCGGCCATATGATGCCTCACGCGATGCAGCTAACTACACAGTTGAAGGCAAGTACTATACGGCTTCCCCCGGCGAATTTTTCCTGTTTTTCCCAACCGATGCGCACCGTCCCGGTATTAAAGCGGATGGGTACAATACCGACCGCAAGCTGGTGATCAAGATACGCTACACTGTTGTTAAGCAATAGCAAATCCGTTTTAAGAAAATGTTGGCTATAAACGCCAAAAATTTGGATATTAGGGCAATCTTATTCAATCACAATTCGTAAACTGCATTAATGAAAAAAGCGCAGATGTTCCGGAGGCTTCTCTGGTTCCCAATCATAAGTATCATATTATTCAATCTCACCTTCAAGATACAGGACAAAAATTACCATGTTCCGCGCTTACATTACATCATTCTGCTGTCACTTATCGTAGTTTTCTTTATCACTTTCCTGTTCAACAGGCGCAAATAATCAGATTTTTCTTCATTAAGTAACTTTGCAAATGTCCCTAATTCATTGATAGTTATGAATTTAGGGTGCGGAAAATCATAAATTTTTTAGCTGATTTTATAACAAGAAAACCCAAAAACACGTAAAACGAGCCGTTAGAATTAATCTACCTAGTTGATTTTAAACGGATATGGTGCCGAAGCTTTTTTTGACAATTGCAGTATTTTTTTTGGTGGTTAGGTGCGAGGCCTTGAACTACTATTTCTCGTCAAGCGGCGGCAACGACAGCTATACTACAGCCCAGGCCCAGAATAAAGCTACTCCATGGGCCTCAATAACCAAGCTCAATTCATTTTTCGCAAGCATAAAACCGGGCGATTCTATTCTGTTTAAACGTGGCGATACTTTTTACGGGACGATATCAATAACCAAATCGGGCACAGCGGCCCTTCCTATTATTTTAGCAGCTTACGGAACTGGCGCTCAGCCCATACTAAGCGGGTTTGTACCGGTTACCGGGTGGACGAGTCTCGGTGGTAATATATACCAGGGAAGCTGCCCGGCTGCAGGTGCGAATGTCAATGTGGTGACCCTGGGCGGTGTACCCCAGCAAATAGGCCGCTGGCCTAACGCAGACGCGGCAAACAGTGGTTACCTGAAACTCGACAGCCATGTGGCCGGTACACAGATCACGAGCAGCGCCCTTAATACGGCTATAAACTGGGCAGGTGCACAGGTTGCGATCAGGAAAAACCACTGGACCGTGGACGTGGGTACCATTAGCTCAAATACGGCTACTGTGATCAACTACTCGGATGGTTCGATCTATCAGCCTCTTGATAATTTTGGTTTCTTTATTCAGAATAGTCCTAATACACTGGATCAGAACGGTGAATATTACTATAATCCGGCCACAAAAACATTGATGATGTACCTTACGGCGGCTCCCACCAACACGAGTGTACAAGTGAGCGGCCTGCCCTATGTTATTACAGCATACGGGTACAGCTATATAACCGTAAGCGGGCTTTCGATAATGGGGGCCAATAACAATAACTTTGATGTGAAAACCACCAATTATTTTCAGATCAAAAATTGTACGATAAGCAAAGCAGGTGTTTACGGTATCAATGCCAGTATCAATACCTATTTCAGTTTGACCAACAGCGTTGTCAAAGACATGAACAATGACGCTGTTAACGTCGTAAGTTCGGTTGGGGCAACTATATCAAACGATTCTGTATACAATGCCGGAATGCGTGCCGGCATGGGTCAAAACGTGACCGGAACATATGAAGGAATAGCATTAACCGGAACGAGAGGAGTTGTTTCCAATAACGTGATATTTAATACCGGTTATTCTGCTATCGAGTTTACAGGCGATACTATAACAGTTCAAAACAATTATATAACCAACTTTAACCAAACTAAGGACGACGGAGGTGCTATCTACACAAACGCGGGGAAAGTCGACTCAAACACCAACCACCATGCGCTGAATATTTTAAATAATATAATAGCAAATTCGGGTGGCGCTCCAAACGGAACACTTGGTTCTGTTGTTGGTAACGCGACAGGTATTTACCTGGACGATAATACTACGGGCGTGACGATCTCAGGGAACTCGGTATCGAATTGCGTTACCGGTCTTCTGTTGCACCAGGCGCGGAGCAACACGATAACGGGGAACACTTTCTTTAATAATTCCACCGCGCAGATATTTATTCAACATAATACTGCGGCGTTCACTCTTAAGAACAACGTGATAAGTAACAATATCATCTGGTCGGTGGGGAAAACGCAGCAAAATATTTACTTGTTGTCAATGAACCTGGCTCTTGACATCGGGCGGTGCGCTAATTTTAATAACAACTATTATTCGCCTACAGTTGACGGCATATTCCCGATCAATATCAATAGCAAGCTGATAAACCTGCAGTTGTGGCAAAATGTATACGGAAAGGATGCTGGCTCAAAAAGCACGGTCAGTATCCCCTATTATACTGTTGGAATGCCGTCGAAACGAAGCACGTTCACTAATTCGGCTTTTAGTAAAAATATTATAGGCGCTACGGCGTACTCTGTAAATGGTAACCTTGCGGTTTCGTGGAACGCCTCCGGCCAGCTTGATGGCGGTGCACTCAAAGCCGCTTACTCGTATAATTCAGGCTCACCGACCAATAGCCCTATTGTCCTGATCAACCTTAATACCGCTGTTACCGCTTCGAGTATTTATATGTATAAATTCAGCATGATAGCTACAGGCGGTGGTAATAAACGGATGCAAGTGTATTTGCGCAATACCGCAGCGCCTTACAACCGTATCAGCGAAATAAAATATGTAACCATAGATAGTGTAAGGACTGAAAACACGCTGATGATACAGGCAACTGCCTCGGTTGCCTCGTCAACGATGGTTATGCTTATGGAAGATGAAACAATAACGCTGTATCTTGACAATATTGGATTTTACCCTACCATTTCCACCACGGTAAATCCTGCAACACAGCTGTTTTATAACTATAATGCCACTATGGCTGCTGTCAGTCAAAAACTAAACAGTACTTATGTTGATTCCAAAAACATAGGCTTCACCCATAATGCGCCGATACCGGCATTTGCGTCCATTTTGTTGTTCAAAAACCAGGATAGTACGATTTTGGTAACACCCATTGTTTATGCAAAGCCTATCCCGACGACAGATATATTCAATGCTACCCTGGCAAAAAAATCAACTGCCAGCATTGGGGTATTCCCTAACCCTGCTTCAGACTACATCATGCTTAACTTCAACAGCGAGGATGTGAAGGCCCTCAATATCAAACTCGTCAACACCAAAGGCGATGTGGTATTGAACCAAAACGTGGAGGTTGCCAATGGAAGCTACCGGCTCGACCTGAGCCAGAAGCCTAAACCCGGCTGTTATTATATCTGGCTGAACGGCAGCGGGATAAATCAGTCAGCCAAAGTTATAATCATATAACCTGGCATCGGTCTTAGTTTTTCAAATATAAGGTCAAATAGTTTTTTCGGACAGGATAAAAATTTATCTTCGTGGAGGATTGATTTGGCTATTTGCGTTATTTTACCAAACAATTTTTGTCATAATACGTAAAAAAGCTAATTCAAAAATAATTCACTTTATCCACAGCTATCAAGAATGAAGAAAGCATTAATAACAGGTGTAACCGGGCAGGACGGTGCTTATTTGACCGAGTTCCTTTTGAAGAAAGGTTACGAAGTGCACGGTATAAAGAGACGAAGCTCGTTGTTCAATACCGATCGTATTGACCACTTATACCAGGACCCGCATGAACCCAATGTAAAGTTTAAACTGCATTACGGCGACTTGTCGGATTCCACGAACCTGATCAGGATTATACAGCAGGTACAGCCTGATGAAATATATAACCTTGGCGCAATGTCGCATGTTATGGTAAGCTTTGATACACCTGAATATACTGCAAATGCCGATGGTATAGGTACCTTAAGGCTTTTGGAAGCTATTAGGATATTGGGACTTGAGAAAAAGACCAAGATATACCAGGCATCTACATCAGAGCTTTATGGTTTGGTGCAAGCTGTGCCGCAATCAGAAACTACGCCATTCTACCCTCGTTCGCCATATGCAGTAGCTAAATTATATGCTTACTGGATCACGGTCAACTATCGTGAAGCCTATGGTATTTATGCCTGCAACGGTATCCTTTTTAACCACGAAAGCCCATTGCGCGGTGAAACCTTCGTTACGAGGAAAATTACGAGAGCCGTAGCTAAAATAGCTATCGGTTTGCAGCAGTGCCTGTTCCTGGGTAACCTGGATGCACAACGCGACTGGGGCCATGCTAAGGATTATATAGAAGCTATGTACCTGATATTGCAGCAGGAGACGCCTGAGGACTTTGTGATAGCGACCGGTGTTACCACCCGCGTACGCGAGTTTGTTCGCCTGGCTTTCAAAGAAGTAGGTATCGAAGTTGAATTCAGAGGTGAAGGTGTGGAAGAAAAAGGCTATGTAGTATCCTGCTCGAACCCCGATTACCAGATTGAGACCGGTAAGCAGGTTGTAGCAGTCGACCCTAAATACTTCCGCCCTACCGAGGTTGAACTGTTGATAGGCGACCCGACCAAATCCCAGACCAAGTTAGGCTGGAAACCTAAATATGACCTGGCCATGCTGGTTGCCGAAATGGTTGCCGCTGACGTTGATCATTTCAGGAAAGAAAAGCTGCTGAAGGAATCTGGTTACGCGATCAAGAATCAGTTTGAATAATATCGCCCTCTAAGTTTTAGCAATAAATATATGATCCCTTTTAAGGCAAATGCTTTAAGAGGGATTTTTATTTGCGGGAAGTATGAAGGTTAATGAAGCAAGATCTGCTTAAATGGTCAACCCTCACCTTGCTAAACGCCGTCGGAAAACTTTGTTTAGAAAATGAGGGTCTTAAATTATTGAGACAGCTTTAGGCTGATTCTTAGTAAGCCATTTTATCGCCGGCAACCGACTTGACAACGGTGTTGAATATAATCTTCAGATCCAGCAGGAAGGTCCAGTTTTCCAGGTACCATACGTCGGCTTCAACACGTTCCAGCATAGCTTCGGTGGTTTTTGTTTCGCCGCGCAGACC
>Ga0157374_10005741_pt1 | contig 10473 bp, 13 predicted proteins | sample M25metaG_FD_115308 | JGI IMG/M metagenome (GOLD analysis project Ga0157374, IMG submission 115308) | Miscanthus rhizosphere microbial communities from Kellogg Biological Station, Michigan, USA - M2-5 metaG | ecosystem: Host-associated > Plants > Roots > Rhizosphere > Soil | place: USA: Michigan... | reverse complement strand
GCGCCAGGGCGATACGATCATCTCGCTGCTCCGCAGGGCTCCTCACGCCACCGGGTCGGCCATGGCCGACCCGGTGGCGTGAGGAGCCCTGCGGAGCAGCGAGATGATCGTATCGCCCTGGCGCTTGGTGACGATCCCCGATTCCGCCGCGCCTATGTGATGCAGGAAGGTCTCGATCTGGTTCACGTCAGCGCGGCTGAGACCGCCCTGGGAGGCGATCCCTTCCAGGGTGCGCAGGCCGAGCGCGACGGACCTGTCGAGCGCTCCCAGGCTGCCCCCGCCGACGTTCAGCCTGCCTCCCAGGGCCTTGAGCATCTCCCTGGCGATCTCGTCTCCGAGTTCCCTCATCCGCTTGTGCAGCTCGGCCTTGTCCTTGTCCAGGGAGGTCAGCCAGCCCCTGGTGATCGACTGGCCGAACTGGATATCTGCCGTCCGGTGCCCGATCTCGGTTTCCAGTCCGCCGATCGCTCTTTCCTCGCGGTTCAGGGTGCCGATAAGCCGGGTGCCTCCGGAAAGGATTGCCTCCGCGTAAGCCGTCCCGTCATCAACCCCGAGCTGAACGCACTGATCGATCAGGACTTTCGACACTCCCATGTGATGCAGCCGGCCGAGAAGATCGTAGAATTTCCGGAGCTTGATCCGCTCCTCATCAAGATTGGTCTTTATTCCCTTGCCGGTCGGCTCCTGGACTCCTGCCTTGTCCGTGGCGAAATGCATGGACGACAGGCTGCTGAAATTCTGGAGTGCCTGGATTTCCTGGCTGCTGGCCTGGCGCATTCCCTGGATCGTCGCCTGTATTCTCGCCTGGACCCGGGACATTTCCGCGAGTACGCCGGTCTGCTTCTCGATGATCCCGGCAAGCTCGTGCTCGTGCGGGCCGGTGTAGTACTTGGCCAGGTCCCGTATTGCCAGCCGCCCGGCTGCCTCGATCTGCGCGGGCGTCGATCCTGCTGCCCTGGCAAATTCCTGGGCTACGGTAACGGATGCGGAAGCTCCTGCGCTCCTCTGGCCTTTCGTCTCGGATGCTGCATCCGGACCGAGGAGCCCCAGGAACACATTGAAAGTATCGCCGTTCCCCTTGAGGGAATCGGATATCACTCCCCCGTTGGCGAAATGCCCGGGTCGCGGGCGGCTTCTTCCCGGGCGCCGAGACGAGTAGTAGGCATTCTGCGCGTTAACCCAGTCGGCACCGTGCGCTGCTGTCCATTCGGGAACCATGATTGATTCCCCGGGCGATACCCGCGCGGTACGGCTGTCAACGCCGGGAGCGTAACCGGGGACGACACCGCCGTCAGCGAACATGTGCTGGAGCGTCCCGGGAATAATCGGCGATCCTCCGGTACTGCTGAATGCCTCGTGAACGAGGACGCTGATGTTTACTGTCTTGTCTTTCAGCGCGGCAATGGCCGTGTCCAGCTCGGAGATTATCTTGCCGGTCTCGCCGCCCTTGACTCCGAGCGACTCCAGTTCGGCCCGCATGGCGATCAGCGGCGCCGCAGCCTGCGCGGAACTGCCGGTGACCTGCTTGATGGCCCCGGCGTTCGCGATGGCGTCCTGGACGGTCTGGGCCATCTGCGTGCCCGCGTCCCTCTGCGCCTGGGTGAAAGTGCCGATCTTGTCCCCGCTCGCGGCAAGATCGGTCTTCAGCGTCGTCAGGTCATTGTCGAACTGGTTGGTCGTGGTGATCATGTTCAGCGTCGGGTTGAACAGGTCATCCATTGCCGTCTGGAGAGCCTGGACGCGGGTCGCCAGGGAGCCTGCCAGCCCGTTCGCTATCTCCATTTCCCGGGAAAAGGCTGCCGTCGAGCTGGCCGCATGTAGTTCCGTATTGGCGTATGCCTCGACCTTGCTCATGGCCTTCTGGCCTTCGGTGCCGGATGCCGCGAGCTGCGCTGCCGTCACCCCGGCTGCCTTGGCGAGTTCGAGAGTCTGAACACGGTCAAGACCGTACATGTGCGAGAGGATTTCCAGGTTCGAGGACAGGTTGGCCACATGCACCTGGGCCTGCTGGAGAAGAGCTATCGCAGTGGCGTCTCCCGGAAGAACTTCAGAGAGAAGCTTGACCTGCGATATGTACTTATCGAATCCGGCAAGGTTGAATCCGACAGCCTTATCCTGGTCCCTGAGTTTCTGCGCCAGGATCTCGGTATTCGTGGAAAGGCTTCCCACTGCCATCTGCGCGCGAATGCTCTTGTCGATGAGCAATCCCAGCCCTGCTACTGCGGCCAGAATCCAGAAGAACGGGTCGGTCAGGGTGCCGATGACCATGGTGGCCACGAATCCCTGCTCGACAGTTTCCGCAACGGAAGTGACTGCGGCGAGTTCCTCCGTAGCCGCTGCCTGGGCCTGCATCGCGCCGGCCAGCGCCAGTGCGCCCGCCGTGGCCTGATCCTCGCTGAAGCCCATCTGGAGGAGCACGGCATTCGCGCGCTCGGTGGCAGCAGCTACCTCGGTCTCGCTGATCCCCAGGACGCCCTGAGCGTCGGCCAGGGCCACCGAAGCCGCCGTCTGCCTGAGAATCGCGTTGTCGATCAGGGAGGAGCCCGTAGCCGGCCCGGCCTGCCCGAGTGCAGCCGCGCTTTCCTGCGCGGCCTGCTGCGCCCTGATTGCGTCAGCCAGGGCCAGAGCCCCGGCAGCCGCCTCGGCATCGGACAGCCCGAGAGCGGCCAGCCGGTCGCGCAGGGCAGCGGCCGACGCATCTGCGTTGCTGAACGACATCCCCAGGAGGTCTTCGGCCTGGCTGAGCTGATTGGCGTCGAAAGCGGCTGCGACCATTGCCCTGTCGAGAAGCTGGATATTGGTGTACCTGCTCTGATCGGCAACGAAACTTTCCGCTTCGCCTCCGGTCAGTAGGTTAAGACCGCCTGCACCTCCTCTCCCGACAACGAGAGATTCTCCCTGCTGCAATTCAAAAAGCGCGTCGCGAACCTGGAGCCATTCGGCAGGCAAATCAGAAAGCGCGCCCCTGTACTCATCAAAGGAAAGAGCCGCTTCCTGGGCTGCCTGGGACTGCGCTTCGAGCGCGGCAAGCTGGATATCCAGTGCCGGATTGACTTCGAGGATTCCGGCCAGAAGCTCGCGCTCCCGCCCGGACAGCGCGATGATCGAGGAGTCAGCCTCGCCCGCCGCGCCGCCGAGATCGCCTATCGCCACGCTGGCATCAGCCGCAGCGACTTCGACTTCGCGGGCTCCGGCAGCGGCCTCCTGGAGAGCGGTCCCCAGCGTCTCCGTCTCCGCGACTGCCTCTCCGGCGTTTACTTCCGGAGTGAGGACGATATCTTCTGAGCTGAGTTCCCCGATCTTCTCTTCGAGGGCAGCTATCTCGGCATCGGCCGGGCCGGGATTCATTTCGGGGGTGAATTCCGCTCCGCCAGATGCCTCGTTGAATGCAGCCCGGAACGCTTCTCCGAACTCCCTCCCCAGTTCCTCTGCCTGGGGAAGGATCTCCTCCGCTGCCTTCTCGTGCCAGCCCTCGGCATTAGGAACTAGCGAAACGCCGACGCTGCCGACGATCGTTCCTGCCATCTGCTACTCCCTTGGTGCCGGGACTCTCGTCATCCGTGGGTCGGCAAACTGCTCCGGTGCTTTCTTCTGCGCTCGCGGGTCGATGGACATCCGCATTTCCCGGGTCAAGACCCGTTTTCCTGGCTGCCTGCGCGGGGCCTTGCCGTAGCCCGGCCTGCGCACGACTTCGGGGTGCGGAATCTTGCCCTTGCTGTTGACCCGGGACAGGACATACCGCAGCATCCTGATCTCATCGACTGCGAGCGCGACCAGCATGTCCGTATGCGACCAGTGACCTCGCGCCGGATCGTAGAGTTCGCCGTCATCAGGCAGCTCTCCTCTCTCGCGGGCTTCCTCTGCGAGGAGCCTCAGCTTCGTTCCGGTCAGCGAGTCCCCGGTGAGCCCGTCTACCAGAGATCCCAGCTTGCGCGGGGTCAGGTGCGACGGGCCTCCTCCAGGCCGGTACAGGTCCAGCAGGTCGACGCGATAGGCGCGGAGCAGGTCTGCCTCTAGCGAGGCTTGGTGCTCCCGGGCGAACCAGAGGAGCGAGACGGTTTTCCCGCCGAGATCCCGTTGGCCGCGTTGATCATCTCTTCCAGCCGTTCGAGCTGGTAGGTCTTGAGGTTCGCCTCGGCGAACTTCCTGGCGTCATCTTCGGAAAGCACGGACTGAGCCCACGCCTCCCAGAATCCGTTCGTGAGAAAGCGGCTTCCCGTATAGGGCCAGTCCTTCATGTGCGGGATGGTGATCACCCCGTCAGAATCGTCTGTGGCGCGCGCGATCCTGGTGACCAGCGGTGCCCCGATCACTTCCCGGAGCGCCTGGTCTTCCGCGACCAGATCCAGGGTGACTTCCAGGGCCGGTACGGCGCCTTGCTCTGCGATTTCTTCCATCTGATTTTCTCCTTGTCGTATTTCATCTTGAGGGGAGCCGCAATACAGGTGGCTCCCCTCAAGTCTTCTTGCCCGGGCGGATTACTCAGGCGGGGAAGTGTCGAAGTAGGCGCTGATGTCGGCCTCTCCGTAATCGATGTACCGCTTGACCGCGCCGAACTGGGCGCCGATCTGGCCCCGGTACAGGCTGAAAGTGAGCTGGAGCATGGTGATGTCGTTCTGCTCCTGCTGGTCATTGCCCCGGCCGGTCACCATCACGTTCGGGCAGTAGGCCCGCATGCGCGTGCCGAAAGTCGGGTCGATCGAGTCGAATACCGCGACGTAAAGGTTCTGCCTCGGCGTCGAGTCGATCACGTAGGAGGCGACCGAGGTCCCCGGAGCCGGCTGGAGGTAACCTACCGGCACGTCGTCGTAAAGCGCGCGGACGACCGGGTTGACCGCCTCCAGGTACGTCGCCTCGAAGGTCTTCGCGGCAGCCGTCTTGATGGTGCGGATCGGGTCCATCGACCCTGCGGCCATGATGTCCTTGTTGGTGTTCTTGAGACTGAAAATAGAACCGTTCGTGTCCAGCCACCCTAGGCACCAGAACTTGCTGGGGTCGAGCGGCCTCGGAGCGCCCACGGTGCCGGGAGCTCCCGGGTCGACAGTCCCGATCGGCGCGAGGAAGGACAGGACATCCCCGGCCGCGTAAGTGAGGGCTTCATTCCTCGTGTCGGTCATTCTTGCCTCTCCCCGTGCCTACCTGGCACGGACTTCGTATGTCGCGCCGTACCGCGTGAGATCCTGGTTTTCTCCTGCGATCCAGTGCGGTCCTGCTATCTCGGTCACCTTGTAAACCGCGCCCTCCGGGTACTTCTCTCCGAAAAGCATGTAAAGCATGAGGTTCTCGCAGATGAGCGAGACTTTTACGCTGAGGTCATAAGAGAAAGCGAAAACGTCGATATCAATGACCGGCCCGCTCATGAACCTCGATGTCAGTCCTGCTCCGCGTGTCACTCTTCCGTAGGCTGCGTTCTGGGCCATGTCCTGGAAATAAGGAATGTCATTAGAGAACTGGACTATTTCTGCCATCTCGATGAAATCCGGCTGCGCGTTCAGGAAATTGATGACGAGCAGCTCCACGTCCGGCCGCAGATTCGGCCTGCTAGCCGCCGGCACTGAGCGCGTTCCTCAGCGTCCGGTGGGCAGCCTGGCCTCTCGGGCGCTTCTCCGTGGGAGAGAACCCGAATTCCACCACCGCCGCCTCCGGGGAGTCATTCCAGATATAGGCGCAGGCCCGGTCTCCTTTCCTTCCGCCGTGAGCTGTTACCTCAAGCCGGAAGCTCTCCTTGTAGCGTCCCCGGTGCGGGTCGCCGCTCGGTCCCTCGTAGACCGGCGCGGTCGCCTCTGCTTCGTCCAGGACGGCCTGTCCGTGCGACTGGACCATGGCCAGCATGAAATCCGAGTTGAGCATCTCGCCCACCCCGGAATAGCTGCCTGTGTAAGTCGTCATTCAGTTCACCGCCTGAATTGCGTTGTGCGCAGTCGCGCCGGTTACCCGGCGCAGCCTGACCTGGGTCGGACCCTGGTTGCCGGTGAACGGGCTGCCGAACGGGTTGGCCTGGCCGATGACCTGCCAGCGCGTGCCGTCCGGCAGGATCACCCTGTCCTGCGGGGTGACCGGAGTCCCGGCCGGAACGTAGATCTCCGACAGGGCGGTGACCTGGATAGCTCCCTGAGTCGCCTCGGCCTCCGAACCCGGCACGAAAGCACAGGGGCCTACCTGAGAATCCGCATACCCGAGGACGACATTCCCCCGGTCTCTTTCCCCGGAGTCGAATGCCGTCTGCCAGGTAACGGTAATCCCGTTGACGCCGACGACCGGCGGGACATTAATTGTCATCTCAGCCTCAGGGATACTGTCTCGATATCGTTCCGGAAATCTTTGAGGCAGTTCAGGTCCGACTGGGTAAGCGCAACGGTGAGACCGCCTCCGCTTCTTTCCAGCCGGTAGGCATACGGGCCTATCGATTCCCCGATGAGACCCGCCGCCTGCGTCGGCGTGGTCATGACCGCGATTACCGCATTGGCTCCCACGGCGACTACCTCATCGGGAACCTCCGGGTATCCCCATGAGTGAGTGACCTCGAAAGTGCCCGGGTACATATCCGTTTCGAACCACACTTCGGGAAGATTGATGATTCCTCTTCCCTGGGCGTATTTAATGCGATCGATCCCGTCGAAAGTGAACCAGGTAATCGGAACGTCCGGCAGGCCCATTCCGCCGCCGATCGCGATCAGGGAGGAAATCGCGTTCCTGGGGTTGCCCGTCCAGATGGCCGGCCGTTCTATCTGGATTTCTGAGTCATGACCGTAATAAATCTTGGTCTCGTTCATGTGCAACTGGAAGTCACGGCGGCAGTACCTCACGATCTGCGCCGTGGCGTCCTGAATCAGTGCCCCGCACTTGAGCTGCTCGGTATCCGACAACGACCGCCCGAGCCGCCGGGCTACCTCGTCCGGGCCGAACAAGGGGACATACGTGGTCATCTCTCATCTCCCTCTCGGTCAGCCCGGACTAAGTAGCAGCGGCGGTCAGTTGTGCGGCCGGACGCGGCCGGTAACGCGGATGTTCAGCGCGCCCGAGGTCCCCTGGAGCCCGCGCAGCACATCGCCCTCCTTGAACTCCAGCCCGGCCGGCGGGTTGGGAAGGATCTGCGTCTCGGTGTTGGCTGCGCACGCCTGGGCAGAGGCGAGCTGGTTGCTGGTCGTGGCAGCAGCGCCCGCGACGCCGTGGTTCAGCGTGAGCGTCGCGGAAGCAGTCGTGGTATTGGTTGCGAGAATCTCGTCAACCAGCCAGTCCTGCCCGGTCGGCACAGTGGCCAGCAATCCGGTGACGGTTCCCGGAGTTCCCTCGTAGAGGGTCTCGGTGAAATACTCGGGCACGTTCCTCTCCTAATTCCGCCGGAAATTCACTGCGAAAATCCAGCTAAAGCGACATTCGGCCGGCAGTCCCGCCGGATATCAGGTGGCGATTGCCGCGAAAGGCCAGCGCATTACGGTCGAGGAAGCGCCGTCGATCGTCTCCGATGGCTGCATGATGGTGACCGGGTTGCACACCGCGAACGCCAGCCTCATCACGAGCCGCATCGCAATGGCGTCCTGCTGCATCAGGTTGAGCTGCACGACACCGGAGCCGTCCGAGATCACGCCCTGGTCGAACATCTTGTAGGTCATGTCCTGGCGGATTCCGATGATCGCCTTGTTGAAGTCGCCCGCGATCACCTGAGCCTCGTTGTTCCAGGAGCCGTTCTCGACCATGTTGAGCTTGCGCCCGTAAAGGCGCCCGGTCGGAGTGTCATTCTGGAGGTCGCCCGCGTAGATCGGGATGCCCTGCTCGGAACGGAGCCCCATGAGGCGCCAGTCGATTCCCGGCCGCGCGGCGAAGCCGTTCACGGTGTAACCGGTCTGGGCCATCATGTCGCCCATGGAAGTGATCGTCTGGCCGAAGTCGGCAGCCTCGGCACTGTTGCCGTTGATCCCGTTCCACACGAAGCCGTCATTGACGATGTTGCCGGCCGTGTTCGCGCCGGTCCACAGGGCAGTCCCCCATGTGCTCGGCTTCTGGGTACCCCACAGGACCGCGCTGTCAATCAGCGCGCCCGCAGCCTCGGCCATCCGGGGCTGAACTTCATCCCAGATCGGGACATCGGCGTCGGCCAGATATGCCTCGGGAATCGGGACGATAGTCGCCAGCTCTTCCACGACCAGAGTGACGCCCTTCCAGGCCTGGTCCGTGGTCTGCTTGAGACCGGTGTCCATTCCGGTACCGACCCAGTACGCGCTGGGCAGCACGTCCAGGACTGGCATCCGCTGGGTCTTGCTGGAAAGCCGCACGCCCTTCATGAGGGAGAGCGCCGCCGAGTGCTTCGGCATTTCCTGGATTATCTCGTTGGAAAGCGGCTCGGGAACCAGGGCATCCTGGTAGTCCTGAGTCGCGACGGTCGTATTACGACCGATGATCGCATTGTAAGTGGGCATGGCAGCCTTTCAAGAAAGGGCAGCCCGCCAGGAAATTCCGGAATACGGGGCTGCTACTGTTCCTTTTCGAACATTGACCGGAACAGGTCATTCTTGGAAGTCGGCCGCGTCGAGGCTCCCGCTGGAAGGGCTCCAGGACGCAGTGATTCCACTGGCCTGTTCCCAGAGAAAACGCGCCCTGCTGTCCCCTGCGGGACCGAGGGCATGTTCCCCTGACTGATCAGGTTCTGCATGTCGGCACTGCCGTTTGCAGCCTGACCTCCAGCGCCTTGCGCGCCCCTACCATTCACCCGGTTAGCAAGAAGCTCGGCCCTTGCGGTCAGCTCTTCCTCGGTGCCATTCCCGAGCAGCTCGACAAGCTCGTCGTCCAGGTGATAAGCCCTGGCGAGCCGTGTCCTGAGCAGCTCTCCTTCCAGTTGCGCCACGCGGGCATCAGCCGCCTGCCTGTCGGCTGCGTTCCGCTCGCTCTCCGTAAGCTGGGCTCTTTTGAGCTGCTCCAGCTCGGCCAGCTTCGGCGCGTCGGCTTTCGTCCGCTTGTCGAGCTTGCGGTTGATCGCCTTCTGTGCTTCGAGGTCGGCCTTCAGCTTGGCGAGCTGCTGCTCTGGCGGCATGTTCGCCAGGGCATCTGCCTCGGCCTGCTGGGCTGCCTCGGCCAGCGCGGCTTCCGCGTCGGCGTCGCTCATCGGAGGGGCATCTTGCCCTCCGTCTGTCGCGGCTGCTGACGGCTCGCCCGCTGGCATTCCCATGCGTTTCGTCCCTTCGGACTGACTTCACCCCGGCCTTGCGCCGGCTGGATCTTTCTCGCGTGATTGTAGCGTGCTGTCCGGTTTTCCGCCACCTGAGCCTGATCAGAACCCGTCTGGCAGCTTCGAGGTCAGCCCGAGGGCAGCGGCGCGCCTCTTGATGTGCGCCTTTACGCCTGTCTTCTTGTCGTCGGGCACCCGGTTGTAGTCTTTTATCGCATTCGCCAGGTCCGTTGCATTCCTGATCGGGTACCTGGGCCGGTCAGATCCCGGCAGCGGCTTCATTGCCTGGCCTTTCGCCAGCGCGGCTTTCCTCGCCGCCATGCTTACGTCAGCCATCATTCCCTCCGGTCGGCTCTCTCACTAGCGGGTCATGGTAAACGGGAACAGGGGTATTGCTCCTGCGGATCATCTTGTTGTAGACACCAGGCTCGGAAAGCCCGGCGACCTCCATGAAATAGTCGAATTCCGGAGTTCCCGGAAGAGCCTTATCGCCGTCCAGAACCGTAATCCCGTTGGTCGCATGAGTGACATCGGTTACTGTTCCTGGTCCCTTGCCGATCGTCACGAAATTATCTGGCTCTTTCATCAGTGCCTCTGCCAGTTCCCTGTTTCTCATGCTGCCAGTGCCTCCTGCTCTGCTTCCGGGCGGTTATCCCAGTAACGGCGCCATGCATTGATGGCATTCTTCCCGCTGTACCCCTGGGTGACTTTCTTCCACAGGCGGTAAAGATCATTGTCGAACAGGCGGGCGACCTGGTTTTTCGAGAATGCCGGGGCCACTCCGCACATGCAGTGAGTATGAGCCTCGAAATCAGCGCTCTGCTCGGTCTTGTAGACTGCGCCCCGGCTGGCGAGCATGGCGCAGAACGCGCAGGGCCGGGGACCGAGGGTGCGCATCCACGCGACGGCGGCAGGGTCCGCTTTCACTGAGTCAGTTACAGCGCGCCGCCCTCCCTGGAGCACGATCCGCGCGGTCGCCCCGGAGAGGAGCACCCCGGCATTGGCCATAGCCTGGTTCACGCCCTGGCCCCGGCTGATTCCGCCGAGCATCGTCCACGGTCCCGCTATGTCCAGGATCTCCCCGAGAACCGGAACCTCCGGAACCTGCGGAACCAAGGGCGCAAACGGCTCGACACTATCCTGTATCTCACCTGCGACGATAGCCGCAGCGCGGGCGCGGCTGTAATACGCCCCTCCGTTGAGCGCGCTCGAAATCCACCTTTCCTGGATCATCCTCTCCAGGACGGGGCGCAGGGCCGGCCAGCTCGCCCGGATGGCGTAAGGGTCCATCTGCTGCCACGGGGAGAGCG
>Ga0157374_10005740_pt1 | contig 10473 bp, 8 predicted proteins | sample M25metaG_FD_115308 | JGI IMG/M metagenome (GOLD analysis project Ga0157374, IMG submission 115308) | Miscanthus rhizosphere microbial communities from Kellogg Biological Station, Michigan, USA - M2-5 metaG | ecosystem: Host-associated > Plants > Roots > Rhizosphere > Soil | place: USA: Michigan... | reverse complement strand
TCAGGCATGCCGCGCATTGCGCCCTACGACAGGTGCTGTTGATGTACTCGCTGCGCATTGAGGCGGTGGAAGAGCGCCTCAGCACGTAGGCACAGCACATTCGCGGCATAGATCTCCTGTACGGCAACGCAACGGAGCTTGCGAACAAATTGCGACGGAGAGTGATGACGGCGGGTTTTCTTGCGAACGTCGCCGTCGCCGAAAATTTCCACGCTGCGATATCGCTTGCCTGTGGCAGGACTGGCGTCTCCGTCGTGCCGTCTGGCTGCGAGGCGCACGCGATCGGCCAGCTCCCGGTCACCGCGCTCCACCTTGCACCGGAGCATGAGGCGACCTTTGCAGCCTGGGGTATTCGCACCTGTGCGGAGTTGGCCGCGCTAGCAGAGACAGATTTGATTGCGCGGCTCGGTCAAGCGGGAAAGAAACTGCATTCTCTCGCGTGCGGTACATGGCCGCACTTGATGTTCCCGATAGAACCGAGCTTCGAAGCCGGTCTGGTGGAGCGAATGGAGCTGGACTTTCCGGTAGAGGAGTTGGAACGTCTGCTGTTCCTGCTCTCCCGCATGACGACGGCGTTGCTGGAGCGCGTTCGCGGGAAGGCACGGGCCATCGCCGCGCTCCGGGTCGTGCTGCGTCTCGACGGCGGCGCACAGCATGAGCGCACCGTTCGTCCTGCATTGCCGTTGCAGGATACGGCGACACTGCTCAAGCTCCTCCAACTCGATCTGGAGACGCATCCTCCCAGTGCAGGGATTGTGGGGTTGGAACTGCACGCGCAGTCAGCCGCCCCATACCGAGCACAGCATGGCCTCTTTCTGCCGCAAGCGCCGGAGCCGGGACAGCTCGAAGTGATGCTCGCCCGAATGCGGAAGCTCCTGGGAGAGCAGCGGGTCGGCTCGCCGGAGCTGACGGACGACCATCGACCAAACGCCTTTCGCATGGTTCCATTTGAGCCGCCGCCGCCACGTCGGAACGAGAGGCAGTCACTCTCGACGCCTGTAGCTCTGCGCGTCTCGCGTCCACCGCACATGGTTGGCGTTGCACTTGCGAACCAGGCACCTGTGCGGGTTTTCTGGGACGGAACGGCCTATGCTGTGCGCGACACTGCGGGTCCGGTACGGGTGAGTGGGCAGTGGTGGTCTGAGGCCAACTGGTGCCGCGAAGAGTGGGATGTCCGGTTGGAGAACGGGACTGTGGAACGGCTCTGTCGCATCGCCTTCGATCCGCGCTCCCGCTGCTGGTACTTGCAGGGAACGTATGACTGACTATGTGGAACTGCACGCGCGGTCGGCTTTCAGTTTCCTCGAAGGTGCCACTATGCCGGAGTTCCTGATGCAGCAAGCGGCGCATCTGGAGATGCCGGCGATGGCCCTGCTCGACCGCAACGGTCTTTATGGAGCAGCTCGCTTTCACATGGAAGGACAACGATGCGGGGTTCGAGCACACATCGGTGCTGAGGTTGCGATAAGTGATCTGGGCCAACGCCTTCAACCTGCCGCGTATCTGCCCCATCAGTTTCCTGCCGAACCTGTGCGTTTGCCGCTCTTGGCTGAATCACGTATCGGCTACCAGAATCTTTCCCGGCTGCTTACGCAGTTCAAGCTACGCGAGACGACCAAGGCCGAAGGCGCGGCGGTTGTTGGGGACGTGGAAGAGTACAGCAAGGGGCTGGTCTGCCTGACGGGCGGGATCGAAGGCCCGCTGGCTGCGGCATTGGCTCGCGGCGGTTACGACGCCGCACACCAGGCCGTCGAGAAGCTGGTACAACTCTTCGGTTCTGACAATGTCTACGTCGAATTGCAGCGGCACTTCGACCGCGAAGAGGAGCATCGCAACCGGGCGGCGATTCGTATTGCGCGTTCATTAAACCTGCCGCTGCTGGCGACGGGTGGTGTCAGTTATGGAACACCGTATGAGCGCGAAGTGCTCGACATCTTTACTTGCATCCGCTATCGCAAGACCCTCGATACGGCTGGGCGGCTCTTGAGCCGCAATGCGGAGCGGCACCTGCACACAGCAGTGGAGATGCGTCGGCTTTTCTACGACTATCCCGAAGCCGTTGCCAACACTCGCGAGCTGTCGGACCGCCTGCAATTTCAGATGACGGGACTCGGATACGAGTTCCCGGCATATCCCGTGCCTGATGGAGAGACGATGGATTCGTTTCTCCGCAAGCGCGTGGAGGAAGGGATGCGCCGCCGTTATCTTCCCAAGAACAATCCTGCGCTTTACGAGAAAGCCAAGCGGCAAGCGGAACGCGAGCTGCGGCTGATCGAAAAACTGGGGCTGGCTGGGTACTTTCTTATCGTGTGGGACGTTGTCTGCTTCTGCAAGGACAACGGGATTTTGATTCAAGGGCGTGGCTCGGCAGCGAATAGTGTCGTCTGCTACGCGCTCGAAATCACCATCGTCGATTCGGTTGGACTGGACCTGCTCTTTGAGCGGTTCCTTTCGGAAGAACGTGGCGAGTGGCCGGACATCGACCTCGACCTGCCCAGCGATACCGACCGCGAGCGCGCGATACAGTACGTCTATCAACGTTACGGTGAGTTGGGCGCCGCCATGACGGCAAACGTCATAACCTTCCGCAGCCGGTCGGCTTCGCGAGAGGTGGGCAAAGCTCTTGGCTTCGATCAGGAGACGGCGGCAAAACTCGCCAGTCTTATGAGCGCGTGGGAATGGAAGGCTCCGAGCGATACGCTCGAAAACAGCTTCAGGGCAGCCGGCCTCGATATGAAGCACCGGCGAATCGCTCACTACCTTCAGAAGTGCGGCGATGTATTGCGTCTGCCCCGCAACCTCGGTCAGCACTCCGGGGGCATGGTCATCTGCCAGGGGCATCTCGATTCGGTCGTGCCGATTGAACGCGCAACGATGCCAGGCCGAACGGTAGTGCAATGGGACAAAGACGATTGCTCGGACATGGGCATCATCAAAGTGGATCTTCTCGGGCTTGGGATGCTCGCTGTGCTCAAGGATACGGCTTACCTCGTTCCGCAGTATTACGGCGAACAGCTCGACTACGCGCAGCTTCCGCAGGATGACGCGGTGTACGAGAGCATTCAGGTGGCCGATACCGTTGGCCTGTTTCAGATTGAGAGCCGGGCCCAGATGTCTGCACTACCCCGCACTAAGCCAAAGTGCTTTGCTGACCTGTCCATGCAGGTTGCCATCATCCGCCCTGGCCCAGTGACGGGAAAGTTCGTCAATCCTTATATCGCCCGCAGGCTCGGTAGAGAACCTGTGACCTACCTTCATCCATCGTTCAAGCCGTTTCTGGAACGAACGCTTGGCGTGCCTCTGTTTCAGGAACAGGTGATGAAGATTGGTATGGTTGCAGCGAACCTCACAGGCGGCGAAGCCGAAGAGCTGCGCAAGGCAATGGGCGGCAAACGCTCGGAGTCCATCATCGCCGGATTGAAAACACGGCTGCACGACGGCATGATGGCAAACGGATTTAGTGCAGCGGCACAGGAGGAGGTGATGCGTGTACTCGCGACCGTGAAGGAGTTTCTGTTTCCAGAATCCCATGCGCACAGCTTCGCATCTATCGAGTATTCGAGCGCCTACACGCGCCATCACTACCCGGCAGCGTACACCTGTGCCCTCTTCAACAATCAGCCGATGGGCTTCTACTCGCCGTTCACAATAGCGAATGATGCAAAGCGGCACCGCGTCAAGATCGTACCTATTGACGTACAGCGGTCTGATTGGTTCTGCACGCTCCAAGAGCTAAGCGAGACTGACTGCTCCAGATACGTCGGTCGCTATGCCGTCCGCATGGGGCTGAAGTATGTGAAGGGTTTGCGGCAGAGAGTCGCCGAAGCCATCACAGAGACCCGCATGGTGGATGGTCCATTCTCCTCTGAGTACGACCTGCGACGCCGTGTTTCGTCGATCAAAAAGGCTGAGCTAACTCTTTTGGCGAAAGCCGGAGCCTTCAACTGGACTGGAGAAAAGCATCACCGGCGCACAGCTTTATGGAATGCGGAGCGTGCTGGGCAATGCACTGGTCCGCTCTTCGAGCACGTCCGGGACGAACATGAACTGCAAGTCGGCGCTCCGCTGCGGCCAATGACACCCGAAGAGCGGTTGGTTGCCGATTTTGACGGTACTGGAGTGACGCTGGGCCCTCACCCGATGACGTATTACCGGACAGAGATGAACGCCGCCGGTGTCCTACCGGCCGCAAGCCTGCGTGGGATGCCGGATGGAACATACGCCCGCATCGCAGGAGCGGTGATTGCCCGACAACGTCCGGGCACAGCTGAGGGCTTCATCTTCCTGAGTCTCGAAGATGAAACGGGCATCTCGAACGCCATCATCAATCCGCAGCTCTATGAACGGAACCGCACCACGGTGACGCGGGGAAAGTTCCTCCGCGTCGATGGCACGCTCCAGAATCAAGACGGCGTTATCAATGTGAGAGCGTCAGCCGTGCATGTACTGGCGCTTAGCGATGTGGTGATGAAGTCACATGACTTCCATTGATGTTTACCGCCTTACGCGGGCGGTGACATTGATGTCATGCGGTGTACAGCCTCAGTGTCAGATTCCAAACAGGCCCAAACAAGGCGGCCTGATGCCAGATTGCACAATCAAAGCGCGGAGTATTAGGGAAGCCCTTTGCGGTAGGTGATCTGGGCTCACCCATTAGCGAGGCTTACTGTATTGAACTTCAGCGAGGTTGAAGCGGTCGCACGATTTTCACTGACAATCAGATTGTCTATTCACATACAGGCCAAACCACAATCCAAGATTCAGTCGTGTTCTGATGGCCGTATCCGAATTCCGTGGACATGATCGTATTCATCGCGATCTAAGAATTTCTCCCACGGATACGGATTGCGTCCGAGCTGAAGACGCATCTCGTTCCAGGCGTTGAACGTCTCACGATAGTGATATTGAAATTGCTCTTCCGCTTCACCGATCATCGCACGCAACGAATCGAACTGAACGCAATCGTCGTAATCAGGACCCAAATTGCAGGGTGTCGGATCAAGATAGTTGACCTCTGATATCACGTTTAGCCTCATCTTTTCGCTTGGACTCACAGGGATGATTCGCATGGCATCCTTATCCAATAACGACTCCAGATCTGGATGGATTAGGATTCTCAGGCCTGGGATTCCGCAACGCTCGGTCTGGTACGCGCGGACAATGCCCGTTCCCAGAAATTGGGACATATGAAAAGAGACGTGAGCAGACGAGTCCGTCAGAAATCGCAGCATCCGATACGAACCGCGTGCGAGGCCCATACGGGCTGGTATACCGTTCGTGGTCAGATCAAACATCAACGCGCGAGAGAGCTGAATGGCATACTCTAAGGTTTCGATTCTGAAGAATGCCGAATCGGAAAACACGATTGCAGTGCCAGCTCCCATCTTTTGGAGCCGCTGCCGAGCTTCATTCAGGCAATGATGAAAGTTGATGAAGCGGTATCCAAGTAGGCTCTCGGCCTGAGTTGGAGAATACAACTCTACCCCGGTAAAAACCGGGCTGAGCTCGTTCAGCTCATCTCCTTCTTTTTCGACCAGAGCGGCAAAGCCCAGCATGTCTACAAATAGAAGGAACGTCGTTTCAAAGGGTTGAGCCATAGGATTTACGAGAGACGGGTCCAGCGTAGCATGACACCGGCGCTTCTCTGAAAAGATGGTTCAGTCTGCATCGGACGGCACTATTTGTCCAGCAAGAATCTCGCGATATTGATCCCGATACATCCGCAAGACACCCGGAATATCCGACAACCCTTTCTCAATGTTCTCTTCGAGGGGCGCAGCCCCAGGTGAAATGTTCGAGACCATGAGGTAGAGAAACTGATTGATGAACTTCTCAAAGTTGACGACTAGAGCTTCAACCTTTTCTGTATTCTCGGTTCCGAAGTAGTGGGTCTTGCCATCGTTCTGCAAGGCGATTGCTTCCGTTCTGCCGCCCACTCCCTGAACGGTTCGCTTTGCATGATGCATCATTCGCAGTCCAGTGAATAGCGTCGATTCCTTCGTCGCTGACACTTCGAAATCTCGCAGCATCGGGTGTAGTTGCATGGACCCGGAACCAATCGAAACATGACGTTCCGATGGTATCCAGAGCACGCGATTATGCGTCCAACGGAATAGAAGCGACCTCTTGTTGTAGTTGACCGCGATGAGCATCTCGAAGCTGGGAACCGATTCCAGACTGAAACCAACATATTGAGCCGTTGTCTCCTGGAAGAACTTCTGTGCGAATTGGTTCAGCCCATCGAGAATGTCCTGAGGAGTGGAAATTGTGTCCGGATTCTGGCAACCCCCACCGGCGAAAAACGTATGCAACTCTTGATTGGCGCACTCAATTAAATGCGCGTCCCCAGCTCCACCGGTTATGACCGTACCAATTGGAAAGACAAACCGATATAGCTTGTCGGTATCGGATTTTGTCGAAAACGACGTTGTCTCTTCGGTATCAGCCATCATCAACACACCGCCTAGATAATTGAAGCCAAGAATTGCGGTCATTGAGTCCCTCGGTGCAAATCTATCTGTACCAAATCAACGGCCCAAGGAGCAGGTAGATGGGGGACAGCAACAATGTTGCTCGTCCAATGGTCAGTTCTGATTTGAAACCTCTTCCACGATCGTTTGCATGACTAGCGGGTAAGGAACCAGTGCGCGATGCTGCGTCTCTTGAATAGCCGCGTCTCTCGGCCGGAGGTCTGCTCGAAGCTTCTCGACCCGCTCAATGACCTCCGTATCGATCAACCGCACGCTTCCTGGGTGGGAATCGCGGAGTAGTCTAGCTGCGCCGCCAGTCCTTTCCAAGACATAAATCGGCGTTCGCGGTCGCTTTTCCAACATCATCTTAACTTCGTCCTCGACGCCTTCCATGCCTCCGATACATACCATCGCGTCTGGAGCACTTTGATCGAGCATTCTCGCACGCATTCTTTTCATGCTTTTGGGGCAAGGCGTCTCGTCGTCTTCCGATTTGGGAGCATATCGTTCATCGCCTACCGCTTCGACCCACGTTATAGACGCATAGCCAAGCCTGTACATGAGTAAAGTTTCGTCTGGGAGATACCCATCGAACGCTCGGGACTGAAAAATCTCTACAGGTGCAGCATGACGCTCTTCCGCGCTTTCGGCGAATCGAGGTTCACGATACTCGCCGACAACCATTGCAACTAGCGGGGAGATCGCGGGATGCCCACCAAACACTAGGCGTCCACCTTCACTGAACACTGCCCGTGCAAGGCTTATCACAGCTTGTTCAATTTCGAATGCCGCATCCGGAACCCTGGAAAATCGCTCCGCTCGTTCGAGCTTTGGAATACTGGCCGAGAGAAAGATTGTTTTCCCACGGAGACTGTGGCCAAGTTTTTTGAAAGAGTCTGTCATAACGTCCCCTTAGCAATTGCTTCCGCAGCCTTCTTGAGCTGCCCCTCTTCGATCATCGTGATCTGAGACAGACCTGCTAGCCAACTCGTTTGTTCGAGCCGCGCTGGCTCCATGAGTCGCGAAAGACCGATGACCACACCCTTGGCTGGTGGAACTGTTGATCCATGAACGCTGTGAAAATCTAAGAGTTCGGGTGGACGTGGAGTAAGCCACACCAGATACTCGGTCCCATTTTTCGAGATCACCGGCACCATTCCGCGTGGCGTTAGAGCAGAGAGAGCCACGCCTTGGGAGGCTAAAGCTCCTTCGAGCGAGTCATGCAGGATTTGACGGCGCCGAATTAGAGCTCGATCATGCTCAGCCTTTGCGCGATCAACCACTGTGGCGAGAACGCCTTGAAGCAATTCGGAGGTAGAGGAAAACGCACCACCTTGGAAATCAGAGTCTGAAACAGACTTGCGGACTGACGGGTCAATTCCTGGAACCATCGTGCCGTTGGGCACATGGAGGGCGAAAACTCCGAGCGAGCACGTCTTTGCGACATTAATTTCGTACATCGTCCAATCTGATCCGAGGATGTCTGCGGACTCGATGAGCAACACCATTGATTTGTCGCCGAGCTCTTGGGTGAGTCTCGCCTGAAAATTGACCCCGGGCGGAATGCGGAAATGATCGAGGAAGGTCTCGAAACCTGCGTGCGAAAGCGCATCAAACAGTTGCATCGCTAGCGCTGCCGAATCCTTCTGTCGATAGCTTATAAATATCCGAGGGCAGGAAGGTGTCAGATTCGAGAGGCTTAAGATTGTTGGGAGCGTCTGCCCGATGGATGTCGACCAGAATTCCACGTTGATGTGGTGGAGCACCGACGGCAGCATGGAAGTTACGGAAAGTCTGGCTGCCTTGCGGAAGACCGGTAGAATTCGATAATTGGAATCCCCATTCAGCCACGTCGTGTAGTACGACTGCATCGATAGAGCCTGCGAACTATCGCCGACGATCACCAAAACTTTTTGACAATCGGGTTCCTGAAGCGCATGACAGTTATCCGGAGCATTTGCGAATCCGCCACATGGGACGGGGACTGCCGTTAGGCTGGGTGAGAGTGCCTGCAACCGGCTGAGAAAATCGGTACGCAAGGAGGAGAGGTCCATTCTTGCACTCAAAGTGCCGGCAGAACAGAAGACGAGAAAAACGGGATTGACGACCGGAATACCGGCGAAACCGAGGCATTCAAAAGTGCCATCCGGCTTTTCGCACTGAAAAATCAGTTGTGCGCCACCTTGAAGTGCCATGAGACCGCCTTGGAAATTTCCTCGTTCAATGGCTGAAAGCCCGGAAAACATTCGGAAGCCGAAGCAGGATCACTCCATTTCGGGTGAGTACCGGAGATTTGTCCGAACGCGACCCTGCCTGTCTATGCGACGATGAACACCATGATACGTTCCTCCGAGGAAATAGCGCCATTGGAAAGCCTTCGCGCGCCAACGGCCGAAACGGTGGACTGATTGAATTAGAAAGACAACCATGGCCAATCGAGTGTTCTTCAGCTTTCACTATCAAGATGTGGTCGATTTTCGCGCAAACGTGGTTCGCAATCATTGGTTGACGAAACCTGACCGCGACGTCGCAGGTTTTTACGACGCGTCGCTCTGGGAGCAAACAAAAAGCCAGGGCGGTGACCCTGCGCTAAAGCGCCTCATCAATGACGGCCTGGAAAATACCTCTAATTCTTGCATTTTGATCGGTTCGCAGACTTGGTCCCGGCCTTGGGTTCGGTATGAAGTATTGAAGAGTTTCAAGCGTGGAAATCATGTCTTCGGCGTTCACATCAATTCCATAAATGGGCGGGACGGCTTGACCAAATCTCTCGGGCCGAACCCCTTCACATACGTCGGTGTGACATTTTCCGACGACGGTCGCGAAGCGACCCTATGGGAGGTTGTCAATGGAGACTGGGTTCGTTACGAAAAGATTGATGGGTCGGCGACATACGCCTGTAACCAAGTGTCAGATCCTTACCGCGGCAAAGGCTTCAACTTCTCAAACTTTTACTCGGTGTATGACTGGAATTCGAACGACGGCTTCAATAATTTTGCAAATTGGGTGAAATAGAGGCCAGCCTGGTCCCGTTCTTCGCCCTATCAACCCTGCTTCTTGCCTTGGCGAACACAAGGCGAATACAATATTAATTTGATCGACATTGCGTTTGCCCGCGCAGGGCGTCCGGAATGGAATGTATGAGTTGTGAAGCCTTCGGAGCCCAGAATGACTCGACGCCACGTTTTCATCAGCCACCATCACGCCGACGATAACAAAGTTGATCAACTCACAGACCTTTTAAACAAGACCGGTAGCGATGTCCGCAACAGCTCCGTTCGGATGAAACCCGCAAACCAACGTCGGATGGATGAGGGGCGCGTAAAGGACGAGACGATCCGTCGTCTTCTTCGCATGAAGATCTCCTGGGCCTCCACCGTTGTGGTTTTAATAGGAAAAGACACACATACCCGCCCCTGGGTAGATTGGGAGATTACCCAGGCGGCTAAGCAGGGCAAACGGATAGTCGGCGTATACGCTTACGGCGGAACCGATGCTGAAAAGCCCGCAGCGTTAGAGCGCTACGGCTCAGCTGTCGTCGCCTGGAACACGGACAGTATCATCGACGCTATCGAGGGTAAGAGCAACCAATTTCAGAATTCGGATGGTACGACGCGAGAAGCCGTTCATCCGAATACGACCGGGGTGTGCTGACCCGTGGCAAAGGTCTACATGTACGTCGTTGATCGTGACTTCGGCTTCGCTCCGAATCCATTTCACGGCTGCTGTACCCTAGCAACTTGCATGCCACGTATTCGGGCGAAGGCACAGGTAGACGATTGGGTAGTCGGTATGGGCGGCTCACGGCTAAAAGCAACTGGCCGATGCGTTTATGCGATGCGAGTAACAGAAACGCTGTCGTTCAACGAATATTGGACCAGCTTAGAATATTTCGACAAGCGCCCCGTGAGGAATGGCAGTAGCGTGATGATGGTTGGCGATAACATCTATCGTCGGAACCAACCGAACGAACAGTGGCAACAGTTAGATTCACATCATAGTA
>Ga0157374_10005738_pt1 | contig 10474 bp, 8 predicted proteins | sample M25metaG_FD_115308 | JGI IMG/M metagenome (GOLD analysis project Ga0157374, IMG submission 115308) | Miscanthus rhizosphere microbial communities from Kellogg Biological Station, Michigan, USA - M2-5 metaG | ecosystem: Host-associated > Plants > Roots > Rhizosphere > Soil | place: USA: Michigan... | reverse complement strand
GGCCCGCTGCCCGCGCCGACGGTGGCCACCGAATAACTGCGCTTGGTCGCCTTGCCGTCTTCGTAGTGGAAGTGGATTTGCAGGAACTGGCCGGGGATGAAATCCAGCATTGCGCCATCGGCGCGTTCGAACGCCATGTGGCGCACGCTCGGCGCAATCATGCGACTTTCGGCGAGACGCAGTTGAAAATGCTCGGCCACGGACCAGCTATCGGTTTCGGAAGGGCCGTTATACTAACCATCTTGTCCGGATTGCGCAGCCCATGAGCACCGTTCCAGCGCTGGAAGTCCTCGATCTCAAGAAAACCTATGCGAACGGTGTGGAGGCGCTCAAGGGCATTTCCCTGAGCGTGCAGGCAGGCGATTTCTACGCCTTCCTCGGTCCCAACGGCGCCGGAAAATCCACCTTGATCGGCATCATCAGTTCGCTGGTGAACGCGACATCAGGCGAAGCGCGCGTGTTCGGCGTGCCGATCCACACGCGGCGCAGCGAGGCGATGCAGACGCTCGGCCTGGTACCGCAGGAACTGAACTTCAACCTGTTCGAGCAGCCGTTCCAGATCTGCATGAACCAGGCCGGTTTCTACGGCGTGCCGCGCAAGATCGCCGCCGAACGCGCCGAAAAATACCTCAAGGAACTCGCGCTGTGGGACAAGGCGTTCCACGTTTCACGCACGCTGTCAGGTGGCATGAAGCGGCGCTTGATGATCGCGCGCGCCATGATGAACGAGCCGAAGCTGCTGATCCTCGACGAGCCGACGGCCGGCGTGGACATCGAAATCCGCCGCACGATGTGGAAATTCATCCAGGGCATCAACGCCGCGGGCACGACGGTCATCCTGACCACGCATTATCTCGAGGAAGCCGAGCAACTGTGCCGCAACATCGCGATCATCGATCACGGCCGCATCATCGAAAACACGGCGATGCGCAACCTGCTCGGCAAGCTCGACGTCGAAACCTTCGTGCTCGATCTGGCGAATCCGGTGAGCGAGTTGCCCAGTGTCGATGGCGTCAAGATCACTAAAGTCGATGAACGCACGCTCGAAGCGGAAATGTCGCGCGCGCATGATCTGAATTCCCTGTTCGCCGTGCTCTCCGCGCGCGGCATCACCGTGGTATCGATGCGCAATAAGGCCAATCGACTGGAAGAATTGTTCGTGCGCCTCATCGAAGCCAACGACAAGGCGGCCGCATGAACAGCACCGGCACATTGATCGCACTGGGCACCCTGGTCCGCCGCGAGATCACGCGCATCCTGCGCATCTGGAGCCAGACGCTGCTGCCGCCGGCGATCACCATGACGCTGTACTTTCTGATCTTCGGCAAGCTCATCGGCAGCCGGGTCGGCGAGATGGCGCCGGGAATTTCGTACATCGAATACATCGCGCCAGGCCTGGTCATGATGAGCGTGATCCAGAACGCGTACGGCAATATTTCAAGTTCGTTCTTCGGCGCGAAGTTTCAACGATTCGTCGAAGAAATGCTGGTATCGCCGATGCCCGGCTGGACGATCCTTGGCGGCTATGTCGCCGGTGCGGTGACGCGCGGCTTCATGGTCGGCGTGATCGTGCTCGGCATCTCGCTGTTCTTCACCAAGATCCATCTTTATCACCCGCTGGTGACGCTGACCACGTTCCTGCTCGCCGCGGTGATCTTCGCGCTGCTCGGCTTCATCAACGCGATCTTCGCGCGCAAGTTCGACGACGTCGCCATCATCCCCACCTTCGTGCTCACGCCGCTGACCTATCTCGGCGGCGTTTTCTACAACGTGGCGCAACTGCCGTCGCCGTGGAAAGAGGTTTCGTACGCGAATCCGATTCTCTACATGGTCAACGCGTTCCGCTACGGACTGCTCGGCACGTCGGAAATCACGCTCGGCTGGTCGTACGCGGTGATGGTTGGATTCGTCGTGGTGTTCGGCGCGTTCTGCCTGTGGCTGCTCGAGCGCGGCATCGGCTTGCGCTCGTAACGCACCGCTGGCAATCTGGTTTCACATTTTGTCGGGGAAATTTCGATGATCGCTTCGATCCGCGCGCTTGCGTTCGGTCTGCTGCTATTCGCTGTGCCCGTGTTCGCCGACGATCCGTCGCCGGACGTGCAGAAATTTCTCGACAGCCTGCATTACCGCACCGGCGAGGTCGATGTGAAAGGCGGCCATTCCACGCTCAAGCTGACGCCGGATTTCCGTTACCTCGAAGCGGGCGATGCGCAGCGCGTACTGCAGGCGTGGGGAAATCCGCCGGACAGTTCGGTGCTGGGCATGATCCTGCCGGCCAATCTTTCGCCCATCGATCACAACGGCTGGGCCGTGGTGATTACCTATTCCGACGACGGCCACGTCTCCGATGCCGATGCTGCCAAGACCGACTATGCCGCGATGCTCAAGGACATGCAGCAGCAGACGCGCGACAGCAACGACGAGCGCAAGAAGCGTGGCTACGGAACCGTCGATCTGGTCGGCTGGGCCACGCCGCCGCACTACGATGCGGCGACGAACAAACTTTACTGGGCCAAGGAACTCGCTTTCAGCGGCGAGTCGCAGCACACGCTCAACTACGACATCCGCGTGCTCGGTCGCGGCGGCTATCTCAGCCTCAACGCGGTGGCCGGCATGAACCAGTTGCAGATGGTCGAATCGAAAATGCAGAACGTGCTGGAGATGACCGACTTCGACGCCGGCCAGCGCTACGGCGATTTCAACGCCTCGACCGACAAGATCGCCGCGTACGGCATCGGCGCGCTGGTAGCCGGGACGATCGCGGCGAAGGCCGGCTTGTTTGCGAAGCTTCTCGCGGTTCTCATCGCCGCCAAGAAATTCATCATCGTCGGCGTGCTCGCGGTCGGCGCGGCGATCAAGAAATTCTTCAGTCGCTCGAAGAGTTAGCCGATTCCAAAAAAAGTCTTCGCCGCTGCCGACGCGTTGGCGGCGGTGGTCGCGAGATCCTCGCCCCGGCATCGCGCCACTTCCGCGGCGATGTGCGGCAGATACATCGGTTCGTTGCGTCGGTGCGACGGCATCGGTTTCAGATCGCGCGGCAACAGATACGGCGCGTCGGTTTCCAGCATCAGCCGATCGGCCGGAATGCTTTTCACCAGTTCGCGCAGATGCGTGCCGCGCCGCTCGTCGCAGATCCAGCCGGTGACGCCGATGTAGCAATCGCGATCGAGATAATCGAACAGTTCGTCCTGTTCGCCGGTGAAGCAATGCACGACGGCGCGCCCGATTTTTCCACGCACGTTGTCCAGACAAGCGATGAAATCGGCATGCGCATCGCGCTGATGCAGGAACAACGGCTTGGCGCAGGCGACGGCGAGTCCGAGCTGCCGCTCGAACGCGAACAGCTGCGCCTCGCGCGGCGAGAAGTTGCGGTGATAGTCGAGTCCGGTTTCGCCCACGGCGACGACTTCCCTCGCCGCGTGCAGTCCGGCCAGCAGCGCTTCGGTGTCGGCGTCGAAATCCTTGGCGTGATGCGGATGCACGCCCGCTGTCGCGTGCAGCAGCGACGGATGTTTTTTCGCGAGCGCCAGCGCATCGCGCGAACCCTGCGCGTCCGCACCGGTGACGACAAGCTGCGCCACGCCCGCCGCGCGTGCGCGGGCGAGGACGTCGTCCAGGTCGGTCTGGAACGAGCTGTGCGTCAGATTGGCGCCGATATCGATAAGCATGCGTTCGATGTCCGTTGCAATCGTGCCATTATGCCAATGCATCGAAGCATTCACCTTCGATTAACTCGGATGACCACACTCTCACGAACTGCCGTTGTCGTTTGTACATGGAGATTGAAAATGCACCTGTCGTCGCGCTCTTTGCTGAGCACCGCTTTGTTTGTCCTCGTTTCGCCTCTCGCCGTCGCGGCGGGAACGCAGCCGAACGGGGGCACATCCATCAACTACCGCGCCTTGCAGATTCAGGCTACGCAGCAAGCCATCCGCGGCGCGCAGGCCAGCGAATATTTCGCGAATCCTTATCGCGCCTATCCGCCGAGTTGCCTTAACGCGCCGATTCCGTTCCAGCTGTACCAGAACGATCCGAACAAGGTGAGCACGACGATCACGCTGACCGGCGACCCGCTGGCCGGCAACGACACCGAAAAGAATTACACCGAGAACGATACCGTCACCGTGTTCCGCGTGCCGTGTGGCGCGAACGCGTCGGCGCTGCTGCTCGAAATCGATCGGCCGGCGAATGCGAGCACGCAGTACTACCCGGTTTTTCCGGGCGTCACCATCGGCTCCGCCGGTTTCGTGCCTCGCGTCGCCAGCGATCCGAACACGTTCTTCAGCTATGTGTACGCCTTCGATCCGCTGCTGGAAAGCACCGTCGTCGTGTTCGAGAACGCCGTCGGCGCGGCCACGCTCATCGACTACGATCAGGCGATCACGGTCGGCATCGACAACCTGTCCGGCGCTCCGGCCACGGCGTTCAACGTCCCCGCCTATAACGCGTCGGCTTACGCGGCGAACGCGCAGCCGCTGCCGATCAGCGGCTACCAGAGCGGCAACTTCTACGACCCGACGCACAGCGGCGAAGGCATCCAGGTCGAAGTCGGCGAGATCGGCACCGCGTCGTCGACGCGTTCGATCACCATCGCCTGGTACACCTTCGACGACACCGGCACGCCGTACTGGCTATTCGGCCAGGCGGCGTTCACCACCGGCGCCACCTCGGTCAGCGTGCCGTTGTACTACGGTGCGAACGGCGGCTTCGCGGGCAACTTCGGCAGCAGTGCCACGTTCGAGCAGTGGGGCACCATCTCGGTGAATTTCCCGGACTGCAACACCATGAAGTTCACCTATGCCAGCGCCGCCGGCCTTCCGGCCGGTGTTCCGACGGGTTCCAACACCAACCCCGGCAAGACCTGGACGCGGCTGACGCAGCTCAACGGCCTGACCTGCCAGTAACTTCCGCGCGATAATGCGATCCCGCCACGCCGGCGGGATCGCAGCCGGCGCGGGGAGCGACGACGGCAGTTCCATTTCCTTTGAGCACATCTCATCACTTTCCGATCGGCGACATCCTGCCGCGCATCGCGGCATCGCTGGCCGAACATCCGCGGCTGATCCTCGAAGCGCCGCCCGGTGCGGGCAAGACCACGCAGGTGCCACCCGCGCTGCTCTATGCGCCGTGGCTGCAAGGAAAAAAAATACTCGTGCTCGAACCGCGCCGCATCGCTGCGCGCGCCGCGGCGGAATTCATGGCCGCACAGCGCGGCGAAGCCGTCGGCGAGACGATCGGCTACCGCATCCGCTTCGAGTCGAAAGTCTCCGCGCGCACGCGCATCGAGGTGGTGACTGAAGGCATCCTCACGCGCATGCTGCAGGACGATCCGGAACTGGCCGACGTCGGCGCGATCCTGTTCGACGAATTCCACGAACGCCACCTGCAGGGCGATCTCGGCGCCGCGCTAGCGCTCGACATCCAGAACTCGCTGCGACCCGATCTGCGCCTGGTCATCATGTCGGCCACGCTCGACGGCGAACGCATCGCGCGCTGGTTCGACGCGCCGCGCATCACCAGCCAGGGCCGCAATTTCCCGGTGCACGTCGAGCATTCGGCCTCGCGATTCAACGAGGAGTGGCCGTTCCAGTTACGCCGCACCGTCGAAACCGCATTGCGCGCGCAACCCGGTGACGTGCTCGTGTTTCTCGCCGGCCGCCGCGAGATCGACAGCGCCAGAACCGTGCTGACCGACATCGCCGGCATCGACGTCCTGCCGCTGCACGGCGATCTGTCGTTGGCCGAACAGCACGCCGCGCTCGCGCCGTCGGTCGATCACAAACGCCGCATCGTGCTGGCCACCAACATCGCCGAATCCAGCGTGACGCTGCCCGGCATCCGCATCGTCATCGACCTCGGCCTCGCGCGCGAGCCGCGTCTTGACCCGAACACCGGCTTCACACGGCTGGAAACCGTAGCGATCTCGCAAGCCTCCGCCGATCAGCGCGCCGGACGCGCCGGGCGAGTCGCCGCCGGCGTCGCGTATCGCCTGTGGCCGGAAAGCAAACGGCTCGAACCGTCGCGGCGTCCGGAAATCGCGCAGGTCGAATTGTCCGGTCTCGCGCTCGATCTCGCCGCATGGGGTTCAACAAATTTGCGCTGGCTCGACGCGCCGCCGTCGGGTGCTCTGGCCAGCGCGCGCGATCTGCTCACGCTGCTCGGCGCGCTCGACGACGCGGGCCGCATCACCGCGCTCGGCCGCGACATGCTCAAGCTCGGCAGTGCGCCGCGCCTGGCGGCCGCTGCGTTGCGCGCGCCGCCGGAACACCGTGCGCTGGCCTGCGATGCGATCGCGCTCATCGACGCCCGCAATCCGCTGCGCGGCGACCGCTCGCGTAACGACGATTTCGCCGAACGCTGGGCCGCGCTCGCCGCCGCACGCCGCGACGGCGCAAAAGGCGCGCGTCTCAACGACGCCGATCCGGCGGCGATGCGCGTCATCGAGCAGGCCGCGAAAAGCTGGCGGCAGCGCTTGCAGTCGATGGGCCTGACCGTCGCGCGCGAGGTCGGCGACATCGACGACACCGACATCGGCAACATCCTGATGCACGCGTATCCCGACCGCATCGCCAAACGCGACGATCAGGACGTGCGCCGCTACCGTCTGAGCAACGGCCGCGGTGCACATCTGCATCCGAACAGCGAATTGATCGACTCGCGCTGGCTCGTTGTCATCGACCTCAACTACGCCGAGCGCGACAGCCTGATCACCGCCGCCGTGCCGTTCGACGCGGCAAAACTCGAACGCGACTTCAGCCAATACCTTGTGCGCGAACGCGTGGTGCGCTGGAACGATACGACGCGCGCGGCCGAAGCATCCAACGTGCTGCGCTTCGCCGATCTCATCCTCGAACAGCAGCGCGTGCCGACCAACCCGGAAGACGCACACGCGAGTCTGCTCGCCGCAATCCGTTCGCTCGGCATCGCGCAACTGCCATGGAGCGAGGCGATGCTCGCCTTGCGCGCGCGCATCGACTCCGCGCGCGCATGGGCGCCCGAGCTGGAACTGCCCGATGTCGGCGACGAAGCGCTGCTCGCTTCGGTCGAAATCTGGCTCGGCCCCTTCCTCAACGGCAAGACGCGGCTCGAAGCCGTCACGCCGGCACTGCTCTGCGAAGCACTCGCCGCGCAACTCACGCACAGCCAGCGGCGTGGACTCGACGACGTCGCGCCGGAATCGATCGTCGTGCCGAGCGGCAAGTCGCACCGCATCGCTTACGAACCCGGCAAGCCGCCCGTGCTCGCCGTCAAACTGCAGGAACTGTTCGGCCTCGCCGACACGCCGCGCGTGGCGAAAGGCGCCGTGCCGCTGATGCTGCATCTGCTGTCGCCCGCGCAGCGGCCGATCCAGGTCACGCAGGACCTGCGCAGCTTCTGGGATCGCACCTATCCGGAAGTGAAAAAGGAACTGAAGGGCCGCTATCCGAAACATCCGTGGCCGACCGATCCATGGTCGGCCACACCGACGGCGCGCGCCAAGCCGCGTGTGCTGCGCAAATGAAGGAACCAATGCACGTGCAACCAGTCGAACACAAGACGCATCGAACATCCGACCCTGCCGCGAGAACCGTCATGACCAAGCCCACCAACGTCGTCGTCTGGATGCTCGGCTTCCTGATCGCGGTGGCCGCGCTCGCCGTGCTGCTGGCCTCGAAGTTGATCCAGAATTTCGAGGCGAATCCGTTTTTCAACGGCGTGATCCTCGCCGTGCTGATCGCGGGCATCGTGGTGAATTTCCGTCAGGTGTTCATGCTCACGCGTGATGTCGAATGGATCGAGCTGTTCAAGCGCTCGCCGCCGGACCGTCCGCTGCCGGTCAAACCCAAACTGCTGGCGCCGATGGCGCGCATGTTCGGCGGCCGCGAGCGCGCGAAGTTTTCGCTGTCCGCAGCGTCGCTGCGTTCGATCCTCGATAGCGTCTATCTGCGGCTGGAAGAATCGCGCGATCTGTCGCGCTATCTGGTGGGCCTGTCGATCTTCCTCGGCCTGCTCGGCACGTTCTGGGGACTGCTCGAAACGATCCGCTCGGTCGCCGACATCATCGGCTCGCTCGGCACCGGCAGCGATCCGGCCGCGATGTTCGCGCAGTTGAAGGAGAATCTGAAACAGCCGCTGTCGGGCATGTCGACGAGTTTTTCCACGTCGCTGTTCGGCCTCGCCAGCTCGCTCGTGCTTGGGTTCCTCGATCTGCAGGCCGGACACGCGCAGAACCGCTTCTACAACGAACTCGAAGACTGGCTGTCGGGCATGACCCGGTTGTCGTCGGGTGCGCTGCAAGCCGAAGGCGACGTCGGCGTGCCGGCCTACGTGCAGGCGTTGCTCGAACAGACCGCCGACGGCCTCGAGCGCATGCAGCGCGCGCTGACCGAGTCAGAACGCGAGCGCCGCAATTCCAGCGAGCAGCTGGGCGAACTCAACACGCAACTTTCGCGGCTCACCGATGTGCTCGGCCGCGAATCCCGCGAAATCCGCGGCATGTCGGAGACGCAGGAAGAACTCAAGAACGTGTTGAAGACGCTCGCTGCCTCGCCCACCGACGGTTCACGACTGTCCGATGAATTGCGCGGCGAACTGCGCTTGCTGTCGCGCACGATCGCTGCCGCGGTCGACGGCAAACGCAACGGAGCGCCGTCATGAATTCGCTGGCGCGACGGCGCCGCTCGCTCGACATCTGGCCGGGATTCGTCGACGCGCTGTCGTCGCTGATCCTGGTCATGGTGTTCGTGCTGCTGCTGTTCGCGATCGGCCAGTTCGTGCTGTCGCAAACCATCGCCGGCAAGAACGAGGCGCTGGCCCAACTCAACGCGCAGATCGCGCAGTTGTCGAAGACGCTGTCGCTCGCCGAAGGCGCCAATAAGGACCTCAAGGCGAAAGCCGACGAACTCTCCGCATCGCTCGGCAGCGCGACCGCCGATCGCGATGCGGCGAAATCGCAACTCGACGCCGTCAACGCCGAAGCCGCCAAGCTCAATGCCGACATCGCCGCGCTGAACGAATTGAAGGCGCAACTCGAGCAGCAGGTGGCGAGTCTTTCGACGCAGCTCGACACATCGAAGAAGGATCTCGTCGCCGCCACCGATCTCAACGCGAAATCGGCGGCACAAGTCGAGCTGCTCAACCGCCAGCTCGCTGCCGTGCGCGATCAGTTGAACAAACTGTCGGCCGCGCTCGATCTTGCCAACGCGAACGTCAAGGATAAAGACGCCAAGATCGCCGACCTCGGCGCGCAGCTCAATCTCGCGCTCGCCAACAAGGTCAACCAGCTCGAGAAATACCGTTCCGAATTTTTCGGCAAATTGCGGCAGGTGCTCGGCACGCGCGGCGACATCCGTGTCATCGGCGACCGCTTCGTGGTGCCCACCGATATCCTCTTCGACACCGGCTCGTCGGAATTGAATCCTTCAGCACAGGCCAGCCTCGACAAACTCGCGCAGACGTTGAACGAGGTGTCAGCCGAAATTCCTTCCGATCTGGATTGGGTCGTGCGCATCGACGGCCACACCGACAAACGCCCGATCCACACCGATCAGTTCCCGTCGAACTGGGAGCTGTCGACGGCGCGCGCGGTGGCGATCGTGAAATATCTGGTGGTGCAGGGCATTCCCGCGCATCGCCTCTCGGCCAATGGCTTCGGGCAATTCCAGCCGCTCGACGGGGCGGATACGGAAGCGGCGTATGCGAAGAATCGCCGCATCGAGATTCAGCTCACGAATCGATAATCATCCGCGCGTTTGATCCGCCGCCTTGATGACGGCGCGCAGGGCGAGGTTGACAGCTCGTGCGCTCTTGAAGCGCGCCGCGACGTCAGGCTCCAAAACAACAACATTGCTGCCGGCGCGGACCGCGCGATGATATTTACCGCGAACGCCGTTGCTGAAATCGTATTCTGCGCGCATCGCTGACTTGCGAGGCTTAGTTTTCGTAGCGCGTTTTTTCATGCCGGTTCGCCAGTCTGGCGCTGATGATTCGTATGAATTCGTCGTCGCGTATCGGCATGCGTAATGCGCAAAGCGTATGCGCATTGCTTGGGGCAAATCGGCCGAGTCGCGGTCAACTTGCGGACACGTGCGTTGAACAGAATCAACGTTCCCCGCGCTGACTGACGATCACACTGCCGAGAATGAGAGCGCCGGCGATGGCCATCGTTGCGGTCGGCACCTCGCTCAGGAACAGCCAGGCCCAGCCCACGCCGAACAGCGGGATCAGATAGGTGCACGTGATTGCGCGCGCGGCACCGACGCGCGCGATCAGGCGGAACAGCAGCGCGTAGGCGATACCGGTGCACAGAACGCCGAGTGCCGCCGCGCACAGCCAGGAGCGCAGCGGAACCGGCGCGGCCGGCAAGTTCATCAGCGCGAGCGGGGTGAGGATGATTGCGGAGCAGGTTTGCGTGCCGGCGACGGCGGCTGCCGGTGGAATCGTCGAGAGCCAGCGCTTGGTCAGGTTCGCAGCGATGCCGTAGCAGAACGAAGCG
>Ga0157374_10005736_pt1 | contig 10475 bp, 8 predicted proteins | sample M25metaG_FD_115308 | JGI IMG/M metagenome (GOLD analysis project Ga0157374, IMG submission 115308) | Miscanthus rhizosphere microbial communities from Kellogg Biological Station, Michigan, USA - M2-5 metaG | ecosystem: Host-associated > Plants > Roots > Rhizosphere > Soil | place: USA: Michigan... | reverse complement strand
TTCCCTTCCCGCAGCGCACGATCTGGATGCGCTCCGACGCCGCCTCTGCGTAACGCCGCCTGCGTCGCCATTCGTCCTTTTTCATGAGCATCACCACCCTCTCCTACGGCCGCACCGCGGCCGGCGAACCGGTCCAACTTTTTCGCCTCGCAAACGCGGGCGGCATGGAAGTCGAGATTATCAACTACGGCGCCGCCGTCGCCTCGATTCGCGTGCCGGATCGCGACGGGAACATCGCCGACGTCGCGCTCGGCTACGACACGCTTCCGGAGTGGGAGCGCGGCACGAGCTACTTCGGCGCCATTGTCGGGCGCTTCGGCAATCGCATCGCCGGTGGCCGCTTCTCGCTCGACGGCCGGGATTACCGGGTGCCGGCCAACGATGGCGACCACTCGCTCCACGGCGGTCCTGACGGATTTCACCGCAAGGTCTGGACAGCCGAAGTCTTCGGCGACAACGCGCTCCAGCTCACCCTCGTGAGTCCCGACGGCGAGCAGGGCTACCCCGGCACATTGACCGCGCAGGTCACCTACACGCTCGGCGCGGAAAATGAACTCACCATCGATTACCGTATCACCACCGACGCCCCCACGATCGCCAACCTCACGAACCACACCTACTTCAACCTCACCGGTGATGACGGCGCGACCATTCTCGGCCACAAGCTGCGCCTCGCGGCGGAGCGCTATACCGACACCGGCGCCGGGCTGATCCCGACAGGCGAACTCCCCGCGGTCGCCGGCACGCCGATGGATTTTCGCCACGCGACGCCGATCGGCGCCCGCATCAACGAGGCCTTTCCCGCGCTCGGCGCGGCCGGCGGCTACGACCACAACTACGTGCTCGATGGCGAGGGCTACCGCCTCATCGGCGAAGTCTATGAGCCGATCCACGGCCGCGTGATGGAGGTCTTCACCACGGAACCCGGCGTCCAATTCTACTCCGGAAATTTTTTACGCGACGAACCCGGCAAGGGCGGCGCCGTTTATCCGTATCGCGGCGGCCTCTGCCTAGAGACGCAGCACTTCCCGGACAGCCCGAACCAGCCGCACTTTCCGAGCACGGTGCTCCGTCCGGGAGAGACGTTCACCTCGAAGACGGCCTACCGGTTCTCGACCCGCTAAAACAGCTCCGCCTGCACGTCCTTCGCGACGACGGGCGCTGGCGCGGCGATGCCGGCCTCCCGCTCGATCTCGGCAAGCAGCGTGCGAAATTCACAATTGCGGATCGCCTCGATGAGCTCGGGGTAACGCGGCGCGATCACGAGATCCTCCGGCGCGATGGGCAGCGGCAGGTCGAGGTCGAGCGCGACCATCTGACGGTTGTCGATCACCTGCTGGCGCTGGGCCTCGATTTTTTCGCGGGTGCGCGCGCTCGCGATCTCGGCGGTGCGCGCGAGCAAGGCCTCGACGCTGCCGAACTGCCGCACGAGGGCCGCCGCGGTTTTCTGGCCCACACCATCCACGCCGGGAATGTTGTCCGACGCGTCACCGGTGAGCGCGAGCACGTCGGCGATCTGGCCGGGTTCGACGCCCCATTTCGCGCGCACGGCCTCCTCGCCGAGTAAGGCGAAGGTTTCCTTCTCCGCGAGATCGACCTTGTTCGTGGAATAAATCCGCACGCGGTCGTTGACCATCTGGAGGATGTCCTTGTCGTTCGTCGCGATCACCGTCTCGCCGGGAAATTGCACGGCGTAGGAGGCGATGAGGTCGTCGGCCTCGGTGTCCGGCAGCGAGAGGCTGGCGAAGCCGAGCAGCGGCACGAGTGCCTGCATCGCGGCCTCCTGCACGCGCATCTCGTCGGGCATCGACGGCCGCTGCTGCTTGTAGGCGGGCTGGAGCGTCGAGCGGCGGGCGGGCACGCCGCAATCCCAGATGACCGCGGCGCGATCCGGCCGCACGTCGGCCACCATGCGGCGCAGCGCCTTCGTGAAGCCGAAGATGGCGTTCGTCGGCTCGCCACGCGAGTTCGTCAATCCGCGGATCGCGAAGAACGAGCGGTAGAGATAGTAATGACCGTCAACGAGCAGCAGGCGCACGGGAAGCAGGATGGCCGCGACGGCTAGCGGATCGAAGGAGGCGCGGGAGGAACGGGCGGCGGAGCCGGAGGGCGGGGCTTCTTGGGCGGCGGCGGCTGGATCGGCGGCTTTGGCGGATGAACGACCGGGGGCTTCGGCGGCGTCGGCGGGGTTGACGGGGTGTTCGTGACGGTATGCGGCGTCCGCACCACGGCGATTTTCTTTGGCCCCGGCCCGGGCGCGCCGTCCGCATCGGTGCGCAGCGAGGCCTGGTTGTTGTTATTGATGACCTGCAGCACGGGATTCTTTTTCTTCCCGGCGAGGGCGTAATTCACCGTGATGAGTTTGCCCTTGGCCTTGAGAATGCGCTGGTTCTTCTCCGTCTGAAAAATGAACGGTTCGTTCTTGAGCGGAGGAAACTGGCTACTCATCAGGCCGGAGGTCTTCGTCAGGCGGGCGACATCAACCACCTGAATCGCGGGAAACGAGCGGTCCCCCGGCGAAAACGAAACCATCTCGCCGGCATGAAGGAGGATGGATTCGCCGAGCTTTCCGTTGAGGGTCAATCGCATCGTCCCCTCGAGCACGATGAATTTTACAATGCCCCGCCCGCCCTTCGCGGCCTTGTGGGTTTCAATCATCACCGTCGTGCCCGTCACGGCCGCGGTGACGGCCGCCGTATTGATCGTCGCGCCGCCGGCGTGCTTGGGCACCTCGAGGAGAATCACGCCCTCGTTGAGATTCAGGTCGCGCGTGCCCTTCTCGAAGCTGAAGACCGAGTTCGCGCCGAGGCGGGCAATCGTCTCGTCGTTGAATTGAAGCTCGGCCCGGGCCTGGTTGCCCGTTTGCACCGCCGTGGAGCCGCTGATGCCATCGCCAATCTTCGCCGGCGTGACTGGACGATCCGGCTGCAGCAGATCGACCTTGTTGTAAACCCGAGTCACCGACGCGCTCTGGAGCGTGCCCGCCGCCCGGAGCCCCGGCGCCGCAAAAATGCCGATCGCCGAAAGCAGGAAAAGAGTCCGCGCGTAATTCATGAGCTAAAAGTTAACCAAAAGGCCGATTCCGCCACCCAAATTTGCGGCGAAGTAGCTGTAGGTGCTGTCGGTGGAGCGATTGATTCCGATGGTGCTGAGGGCTTGCACGCTCAGCCAACGCGTGACTTCGAAGGTGAGCCCGCCACCGATCAGCTGATTGAAATCCGCGCGGTCCGCGTAGCGATAATCCTGCGCCGACGCGCGATAGTAGAGGTCGAGTTTGAGATTGCGCGTGAGGCTGGCCTGATAGCCGATCAGCCACGCGAACTCGTTGCGCAAGGCATAGGAGGGCTCGCCGCCGAGGGCGAATTCCGCGCTCAACGACGTGTAGAAAAGGTTCGCGCGATTCAGCGTGAAAACCTTGCGCCCGCCGAAGCTCAGCGTCTGGTCGTCGTAGATCTGGGAATTGAAAGCGCGCACCGTGAGCAGGTCGTAGGTGTAATGCGTGAAGAGCGTGAGGTCGCCCCACTCCAGCACGACATAGACGAAGCCGGCCTTGAGCTGGAGGCTGTTGAAATCGAGCGAGCCGTTGCGGGCGTAGCGAAAGATGCTCTGCTCGGCGGAAAAGTCGGCGAAGAGATTGCCCCCGAGACTCGGCAGGTAACCCGCCCCGACGACACCGCTCATCACGGTGTCGGAACTGTTCGAGCCGTTGAGCAGTTGCGCGTTGTTCGTCCAGAAAACGTTCCAATTCGTCCACGCGCTGAACGGCTGGTATTTCTGCTCGGGCTGCAGCAGCACCTGTTCCCCGATGTCGGCATCCGCCGGACTCGGCGGCGCGAAGGCCTCCGTCGAAGTCATCGACGTGCTCACCACGCCACCCTGGATCGCCTGCGACACATCGGCCTGCTGCTGCGCCTGCGTGGCTTGATTCGCCTGCTGCTGCGCCCGCAGCGCCGGCATCGCCAGCCCCGCGCCCGCCACCAGACCGAGACAGAACCTTCCGAGAAGCGACATGGGCCGGGACTCTGAACGATGCGCCGCACGGCGTCAATCCACGAGCCGCCGAAGAGAAGCCCTTCCCAGCCCGCGGCCGTCACGGTATGGAATGGCGCGTGGCCACCTCCACCGCCGCCCGCAAACGCTCCCAACGCCGCTTCATCGAACTGGCCGGCATCTGTCTGGTCGCCGCGCTCCTCGGGTGGTTCTTGTTTCCCTTTTCCACGGTGCTCACCGGAAACGAACGCACCGTGCAAGATAAGGTCATCGCGTGGAGCGGCCTTCATCCGTCGGCAGACGACTTCGTGTTCGTCGCAATCGACGATCCTTCGCTCAAGATGGAACTCTGGCCCGAGGATATCGCCCAATCGCCGTCGCTTCAGGCGATGGTAAAGGGCTGGCCGTGGCCCCGCTCCGTCTATGCCGCGGCGATCGAACGTCTCCTCGGCGCGGGAGCACGACTCGTGATGTTCGACCTCATTCTCGACGCCTCGAAGCCGGGCGATGAAGTATTGAAAGCCGCCCTCGACCGCCATGCGTCGCAGGTCGTCCTCGGTTCCAACCTCAGCTTCGACTCCGTCAATCCCGACCACCCGGAGCTCGCAAAACCCGCGTTGCGCATGCCCTCGCCCTCGCTGATCGAGCAGCCCGCCACGGACCCCCGGGTTGGTTTTGTGAACTTCTTTCCCGAGTCGGATCAGAAAATTCGTTCCGCGCTGTTTCGACTCGAAATCGGCTCCCACACCTACCCCTCGCTCGCCGCCGCCGCCGCACGTCTGCTGGAGCGCGGCGCCGACGTTCCCAATGTCTATCGCCCGCTCTTGTTCCGCTTCATCGACCCGGCAAAACTCCTGGTCGTCCCATTTTACACGCTCTTTCTCTCCGAGGCCTGGCAACACACCCTCCATGGTGGCGCGGTCTTCCGCGACAAGATCGTGATGGTCGGTCCAAGTGCCGCCATTCTTCACGATGTCCATCTCGCAGCGGACGATGTCACGCTCCCCGGCCCGTTGCTTCACCTCAACGCACTTGCCGCTCTTCTGAACCACAGTTTCTACACCCGGGCGGGCGACATCGTGAATGCCGTTTCCGTGCTCGTTTCGGCTCTGTGCGCGTGGCTCCTCACCCTTCGATTTAGCCGGAGACCCCTCCTCGGACTTGCGACCCTCGTAGGGAGCTGTGTCTGTCTGATGTTGCTGGCCTTTGGCGTCGCGCACTTCTTCGACTATCTCCTCCCCATCGTTCAACCCGGCTCCGTCCTCCTCAGTGCCGGCGTCGTCTGCATCGCGTGGAATTTCGCCCGCGAACGCCGCGAGAGCGGGCGCATGCGCTCCACGCTCGAGCGTTACGTCTCGCGCAACGTTGTCCGCGAAATTCTCGATAATCGCGACGACTTCCTGAATGCCCTTGGCGGCAAGCGCCAGCCGGTCACGGTCTTTTTCTCGGACGTGCGCGGCTTCACGTCGTTCTCGGAACAGCTCGACCCCCATTCCGTCGTCGAACAACTCAACGAATACCTCGGCGAGATGGTCGGCGTGATCTTCCGCTACGAAGGCACCGTCGATAAATTCATGGGCGACGGCATCATGGCCGTCTGGGGCAACGTCGTGAGCAAAGGCGCGGCGGTGGACGGCTCCCAAGCGGTCACCGCCGCGCTCGAGATGCTCGACCGCCTTGCCGCATTGAACGCACGCTGGGCCGCGCGAGGGCTTCCTCCATTCACCGTCGGCATAGGCCTGCACCATGGCGAGGCGGTCTTCGCCAACATCGGCTCCGCTGAAAAAATGGAACCAACCGTGATCGGCGACACGGTGAACCTCGCCTCGCGCGTCGAGGGCCTCACCAAAAAATACGGCGTCGCGCTCTGCATCACGCACCCGCTCGCCGAACTCGTCGCCGACAAATTCCTTTTCCGTTCCGTCGATCTCGTGCAGGTCGTGGGCAAGTCGCGGCCGGTGGAAATCGTCACCGTCATCGGTCGGCACGGTGACGCTCTTCCCGAATGGCTGAAATGCTACGAGGGCGGCGTGGCCGACTTCCGCGCCCGGCGTTTCGCCGAGGCTGCCGCGCAATTCCGCCTCGGCCTCCAAGTCACGCCCGACGACAAACTCTGCAAAATTTATCTCGCCCGCTGCGAAGCCTTCCTCGTCGAACCGCCGCCGGAGGATTGGACCGGCACGGAAATCGCGACGAGCAAATAGCAAATTTCGGTAGGGCGAACCGTCCCGGTGAGCCGCACCGTCGCTCGCCTCGCCCTACCTGAGCATCTTCCGATACGTCGCGAGGGCGAGCAGCGGGAAGTGCAGCCGATACATGTCGTAGCGCAGGTAGAACACGCACGGGAAGCCCGTTCCCGTTGTCTCCGTCTCGGTCCATGAGCCGTCGGCATTCTGCCGCGCCAGCAGCCATTCGATGCCCCTCCGGATGGACGGACGCTCCACGTCGCCGCAGGCGCACAGACCCATCAGCGCCCATGCGGTCTGGCTCGCGGTGCTCGGGCCCACGCCCTTGAGCGTGGGGAAATCGTAGCTCTCGCAGGTCTCGCCCCAGCCGCCGTCGTCGTTCTGGCAGCTCTCGAGCCAGTCACGCCCGCGGCGGATCCATTCCTGATCCATGTTTTCGCCGATGGCCGCCAGCCCGCGCAGCGCCTGCCACGTGCCGTAAATATAGTTCACGCCCCAGCGGCCATACCACGAGCCGTCGGCCTCCTGCGTGTGGCGCATGTAGGTCAGCGCCCGCCGCACGACCACGCTCCGCCGGTCGTAGCCGATGTAGCCAAGCAATTCGAGCATCCGCGCGGTGAGGTCGCTGCAGGTCGGATCGAGAATCGCGTTGTGATCCGCAAACGGCACGTGCTCCAGCCAGGCGGCGGTCACGTCCTTGTCGAAGGCCGCCCAGCCGCCGTCGCGGCATTGAAAACTCAGCAACCACGCCAGCGCGCGATCGAATTGCTCCGAGCGCTTCGCCGGATCGCGCGGCGCGACGTGGCGCAGCGCCATCAACACCATCATCGTGTCGTCCGTGTCGGGATAATAAACGTTGTCGTGCTCGAACGCCCAGCCGCTGGCCTCGGGATGCGGATTCTTGAATTGCCAGTCGCCGCGGAACCGCACCTCGCGCACCTCGAGCCATTCGGCGGCCCGCACGAGCGCCGGGTGATCCTTTGGCAGATCGGACTCCGCGAGTGAGATCGCGGTGATCGCGGTGTCCCAGACCGGCGAGAGGCAGGGCTGAATCCGAAAGTCCTCCGGCTCATCGACGAATAATCCCGCAAAGTCGCGGTCGGCCTTTTGCACGAGCGGATGATCCTCCGCGTAGCCGAGCGTGCGCAGTGCCATCATGGCGTTCAGCATCGCCGGGAAAATCGCGGCGAGGCCCTCGCTCCCCTCGCCCATGCGCTCGGTCATCCATTGCTCGGCGACCTTGAGCGCGTGCTGGCGCAGCGGATGCACCGGCAGGCGATCGTAGAGTTTCATCACCTGGTCGCAGCGCAGGAAAAAATTTCGCCACGCCCAGAAACGCGGATCCTTCTTGAGCGAGAGGTTCGTGTTCTCCATCCCGGCGGGATAGAGCTCGTGCAGCTGCAAGGCCGCGGGCAAATGGCGGACGGGCCGGTAATGATTGAGAATCGTGAGCGGCGCGAGGATCGGCCGCGACCACGACGACATCTCGTAGAGGTTGAAGAAAAACCAGTTCGGCGCGAGGAACATCTCGGGCGGGATCGTCGGCAGATGCTTCCACGGAAACTGCCCGAGCAGCGCGAGGTAGAGCTTGCCGAAGGTATTCATCGCCGGGATGCCGCCGAGGCGGAGGGCGTTCGCGCGGGCCTCCTGCATCCAGTCGGCGTTCGGAGAATCGCCCGCCAGCTTGAGTGCGAAGTAACCCTTCACCGAGGCGTTCACCTCGCTCGGACCGCCGACATAGATATTCCAGCCGCCGTCCGGGAGCTGGCGGCGGCGAATGTGCGCGGCGCATTTGGCCTGGAGCGCCTCGTCCACGCGCCCGCACCAATGCATATAGATGATGTAGTCCGCGCAGAGCGTGCTATCGACGGTCAGTTCGCCTTCCCAGCGTCCGTCCTCGCGCTGAATCCCGAGCAGATATTCCTGCGCCCGCGAGATCGCGCTGGCGACGTCGGTTTCCGGCGGGGCGGACGCGCCCGGCTCGACGAATGGAACGATCTTCGCGACGGCTTCCACGGCGATTCGCGAAGGTTACGCGGCGGCGGCCTCCGCCTTCACCGGGCGGCCGGTCTTGTGGCCGTTGCCGGAGGAAACGCCATTGAACGCGTGGACTTCCCCGCCCCGCTCGCGCCGCGACGGTCGGGCGCCGAAGTTGAACTTCACGTTCTCCCAGGTATCGCCGGGCTTTCCATTCCGGCCAAGCGCCGCCGTCGGCTCGAAGCCACAATGCACCATGCAATTCTCGCAGCGCGGATCGCGCGCCGTGCCGTCCTCGTTGACGCCGTATTTGTCCCACGCGGTGTTCGCGAGAAGGTCGGCGTAGCTGGCGTGGTGGGCGTCCGTCATCAGGTAGCACGGCCCCTTCCAGCCCATCACGTTGCGCGTGGGGATCGCCCAGGCCGAGCAGGCGAGCTCGCGCGTGCCAGCGAGGAATTCCAGATAGGCCGGCGTGCCGAAGATCGCGTAGCGCTCACCCCATTCGCGAATCGGCGCGAACTTTTCGCGGGTCGCCGTGCGGGTGAGGAAAAAGTTTTCGGGCTGAAGGTTCAGGCGCTTGCGCATGTCCTCCTTCGCGGAGTCGTAGTCGTAGCCGGGCGAGATCGTGTGCCCATCGACGTCGAGCCAGGAGAGGTAATCGAACAGGCCCTCGAGCTCCGCCATGTCGGTCTCCTTGTAAACGGTGGTGTTCGTCGCGACCTGATAGCCGAGGATTTTCGCCATGCGGATCGCGGCGATGCATTCCTTGAAGACGCCCTCGCGCTCGACGATGAGGTCGTGCGTGCGCTCGAGACCGTCGAGATGAACGTTCCAATACATCCACTGGCTCGGGGCGATCGGATTCTGCGGAATCGATTTGGGATTTTGGATTTCCGCGATTTGGGCCTCGTTGATGAGGTCTTCCGCGAGGAGTCGATTGAGGATCGGTTGGATGCGCTGTGGATATTCGGCCCACTCGGCGGCGAGCCAGTCGCGCATCTTTTTGCGCATGAACATTCCGTTCGTGCAGATATAGACGATGCGTTTTTGCGCGAGCAGCCCGGCGACGAGCGGTTCGATGTGCGGGTAGATGAGTGGTTCGCCGCCGCAGATGGAAATCATCGGCGCGTTGCACTCCTCGGCCGCGCCAAGGCAATCCTCGAGCGGCATTACGTCCTTGAGCGAGGTCGAGTATTCGCGGATGCGTCCGCAGCCCGTGCAGGTGAGGTTGCAGGTGTGCAACGGTTCGAGCTGCAAGACGGTGGCGAATTTATCCGTCCCGCGCAGCTTTTTCCCGACGATGTAGGTCGCGATCTTCGCGGTAAGAGCCAACGGAAACCTCATAGGCCGCCGAGTGAAAGCATTCGCCGTGCCCCGGTCAAGCCTGCCGGCGGAATCAATCGACCGAGTAAACCCGATAGTCTCGCGACTTTTCGTCGATCTCGATTTTGAGAATCCCCTTCTGTTCCGCCGCCTTGAGCAGATCGCGGAAGGACTTGAAGCCGTGCGCGCGCTCGTTGAACCCGGGATTCCGGCGCTGCATGGTCTGCTTCATCAGCGAACCGGTGATCCGAAAATCCTTGCCCCGCTCGCTGTCGATCGCCGCAAGGGTCGCCGCCACCTGCTCGAGCGCCTGCTCGAGCGAAGGCCCGCCCGACTTCTTCGGCGCCGCACCGTCCGGCTTCGGCTCCACTTTCCGCCGGGGAGCGAGCGCCGGCTTTTCCCGCACGAGATCGTCGTAATAGATGAACTGGTCGCAGTTGTTGATGAAGAGGTCCGAGCTGGAATTCTTCACGCCCATGCCGACGACGGTCTTCGCATTCTCGCGCAGCTTGCTGACGAGCGGCGAAAAATCCGAATCGCCGCTCAGGATCACGAACGTGTCGAGGTGCTGCTTCGTGTAGCAGAGGTCGAGCGCATCGACGACCATCCGAATGTCGGCGGAGTTTTTGCCCGACTGCCGCACGTGCGGAATGTCGATCAGTTCGAACGCCGCCTCGTGCAGGTCGCGTTTGAAATCCTTGTAGCGGCCGAAATCGCAATACGCCTTTTTCACGACGATGTGTCCGCGCAGCAGCATGCGCTCGAGCACGAGCTTGATGTCGAACGGCGGGAAATTCGCGTCCTTCGCGCCGAGGACAATGTTCTCGAGATCCAGAAACACCGCCATCGTCGCATTCGTGTCGGGCTCGCTCATGGAGGACACGCTATCGGAAAACTCCGCGCGAGGCTACGGCCACGGCCGATCGTCGCTATACAATTGAAGGATGCGGGCCTCGCCTCCGGACCGGATCCCGATCTCGACGGTGATTTTTCCCGGAG
>Ga0157374_10005735_pt1 | contig 10475 bp, 8 predicted proteins | sample M25metaG_FD_115308 | JGI IMG/M metagenome (GOLD analysis project Ga0157374, IMG submission 115308) | Miscanthus rhizosphere microbial communities from Kellogg Biological Station, Michigan, USA - M2-5 metaG | ecosystem: Host-associated > Plants > Roots > Rhizosphere > Soil | place: USA: Michigan... | reverse complement strand
TTCGTACAACCCATTCCCTCGCAGAGATGCCTGGGCGCATTGGCAAGTTGGTTGCAATGCGCTCAGAAGATTGCTTTTCGCGGCGATCAAAACGCCTGGTAGGTTCTTGATCCCGATGCACGACACAAAATTTCAGTACTTACTTTTCACTCAGCAGTAATTGGGAATCATTACTGATTCACGAAAATGCACAGTCTCTTCGGTGGTAGAGATAAGCTACTCAAATTGCACAGTTTGCAGCATTGTTCGCGCTGTTCTGGAGGACTAAGTTTTGTTCAGATACGGTTCTTGATCACGGAGTGAGGACAATGCAGATCCAGGAGCAAACGACCGAAATAATCGAAGCCACGGAATACAATCCGATCTCGACTTCGAACGAAACTAACTTTGTTTTTCCCAGTGAAGCTACTGCAAAATTCGGGCCCATTCTCGACTCGAACTCTCGCGCCCCACGGTTGTTCGAATACTGTGCGCGAGCAACTTTCGCGGAACGATTTCCGAGGTTGACCTGTTTTGCGATCTCCTTCGGTCTTCTCGCCTCAGCTCTGGTGATGGAGGTTGAGTGCCTCAAGGGTTCAGGATATTTCTGGCGGTGAGGCGACTATCTGCTAGCGAATGAAACTGAATTCATGGGCAAGCAGAGTGGCCTTGCCTGAGCGTTGACAATCCTATCAAGTTGATTGAGGGGAAAGGCGCGTGAGGGGAGGGATGTTTGTAATATTCTTCCGGCTCACGCGAACTGGGGACTGCTGAGGTTGCTAGCGTTCAGTGCGCTTAAGAACGAGGCGAAGTCCGGATCCAAATCCTCCCCAGGAGCCGATGGACGGATCGGATTCGTCTGGTGCTGGGCCGATTGCCGGCGGGTTGGACTGCTCCCTGGGTTTTGGTCTGTGCCAGGGAAGCTCGAGAGTTCGCTGCAACTCGATCTGGTCGCCGTTAATCTTACCTTCGAAAGAATTGATGCCAGATTTGAAGGTGACGCGATCGCCCTGAACGGAGCCATCTGAAATTGGCACGGACAGATCGTCGCCGCCAAAAAATCCGCCTGTGCCTTCGACGGAGCCAGTGAGCGTGCCGTCATCTTGTGCGAAGGTGAACACGTGAAGCGAGCCGAGAAAGCCAGAGAGCTCTGAGCCGGGTTCGGGGATGGGGCGCCAGAGGCCCGTGATGCCTGAGCCCTTGGGAATCGAGCGCTCCCAAACGGAGATCTGCGGTCGCAATTCAACCTGTTTGCATGAGATTGTGGCTGATGCCGGTTCCAACCCGGGAGATGTTGCTTCAACCGTGATGCTGCCGGCATGCTTCGCCGATTGCACGAGGGCCATACAGTAGCCCGAAAACGCTTTGCGTGAATCCCCCTTGTCCGGCGCCTGATCGGTGGGATCCCCGTTGCCGACCCCGATCAGCTTGCCCGAGCCTTTGATGTGAAACGTAACCAGGTTGTCTGTGATGGGAGATGTGTGGCCCTTTGCGTCCTGCACTTCGACTGCGAACACGGCGACGTCTTCACCGTCGGCGGAGATGGAATCACGGTCGGCACGCAGAACGATCTTTGCTGGTGCCGTTGTGGTTTCACGGGCAGTTGTCATCACCTGCCTGCCGTCTTTGAAGCCCCGCGCTTCGATGGAGCCTGGCGCGTACTTCACGTTCCATGCAACGTGCGAATCTTTTTTGACGTCTTTTGCGCCGAGGCTCTGGCCGTTGAGGAACAGCTCGACCTTGTCGAGATTGGAGTAGACCCAGACGGCGATCTCTTTGCCTTCGTAGCCGGGCCAATCCCAGTGAGGGAAGAGGTGCAGCACCGGCTTGGTGGTCCACCATGACTGGTAGTAGAAGAAGGAGTCCTTTGGAAACCCGCAGGTGTCGATGATGCCATATTGCGAACTGACATTCGGCCATCCGTTCGGCGAGGGCTCGCCGCGATAGTCGAAGCCGGTCCAGATGAAGCCGCCCGAGAGCCAGGGGCGCGCGTTACAGAAACTCCACCAGCCTTCTGCCGAGGCGCGGCCAGTGGTCGTGTAGGGATCGTAGGAGCTTACAAAGCCCTTTTTCGCGTCTGTAATATAGATGCCTCGCGTGCCGACGGCGCTGACGGTTTCGGTTCCGATCACTGGCTTGTCGGGATGCGCATTGTGGAAGGCCTCAGCCTGCGGGTCCATATAGTTGTAACCGGCAACGTCTCCGAGTGCGAGTCCGCCTGTTCCGATGGATCCAGTTGGGGCGAGAGATACGGGACGGGAGCCATCGTGTGTGGTTGAGACTTCTTTCATTGCGGTGAGAATGAGGACGCCGCGTTGGCCGTTGGCTTGCGCTTCCTCGTTGCCCATGGACCACATGAAGACGCTGGGATGATTGCGGTCGCGTCGAACGAGATTCTCGAATTGCTGAAGGCCTTCAGGGTTGGAAGACATCATGCGGGTTTCGTCGAAAACAAGTATCCCCAGTTGATCGCAGGCGTCGAGAAGTTCGGGCGTGGGCGGGTTGTGCGACGTGCGAAGCGAGTTGCAGCCCATTTCCTGGAGCTTCCGCATGCGGTAGTACTGGACCGAATCGGGCACGGCAGCACCGACGCCGGCGTGGTCCTGATGGTTGCAGGTGCCTTTCAGTTTGACGGAAGTTCCGTTGAGAAGGAGGCCGCGCTCGACATCAAACTTCACGGTGCGAATGCCGAAAGAAGTTTCGTAGCGATCGACCGTCTGCCCGTCGACTTGAACTTCCGTCAACAGCTTGTAGAGGTTGCGCTCTTCAAGAGACCAGAGCTTCGCACGAGGTACTGCGAACTTCTGGTTGTAATCGTGCTGGCGGCCGGGTTCGATGCTGGCGGGCGCAGCGACGTCTTTGGCGACAGCATTGCCTGAAGGGTCGACGATTGTCGAGAGGACGCGGGTGTTTGTGGGGCTTGACCCATGATTGTCCACCTCAGTGAGGATAGACAGCGAAGCAGCAGCGCCGCGGATCTCGGGGCGGATGAACGTTCCCCACTTTTTCACGTGAACCGGATGGGACTTTACCAGCCAGACGTGGCGATAGATGCCGGCGCCCTCGTAGAACCATCCGTCGCTTTCAATCGCGTCGACGCGAACGAGCAGAACGTTGCGCTTGCCGGGATTGGCAAACGTGGTGACGTCGAAGCTGAAGGGGTCGTATCCGCCGCTGTGGCGACCGATATAAAAGCCGTTGAATACAACCATTGCGTTTCGGTACGCGCCGTCAAACTCGAGGGTGATGCGCTTGCCCTCGTCCTCGGCAGGCAAGTCAAAAATGCGACGGTACCAGCCGACGCTGGTCTCAGGATATTTTCGTCCGAGTGGGTGGAAGCCCTTGCTCTGCAATTCAGGATCGTTCTGATACGGCAGCTCGACGGCCCAGTCGTGCGGCAGATCGATATCACGCCAGTCTCCGTCATCGAAGGAAGCAGAGGCTGCGGGCATGAAGTTACCGGTTTTCTGGAAATTGCCCGCGCCGACAGTGCCGTAGTCGAAGTCTTTTGAGGGATCATTCGCATGGCCAAAATGAAAACGCCAACCGAAGTCGAGTAGGAGGCGTTCGCGGCCTGCTCCAGGTGTGGGAGAGGCAAGAATTGCCGGCGCTGACAGAGGGCCTGAAACCTCGCTGCCCACCGCGTTTACAGCGGCATTGATCGGATTTGTACCTTGAGCTGTCGCAACAGCAGCGGGAGCAAGCAGGCTGGATTTAAGAAGGTCGCGGCGTGAAATCGTTTTCATTCTGCCTCCGGAATGGGTTCTTTCACGGGCTCGAAATGGTCTGGAATGGCGCACCGACATTATGCATCGTGGGGCCTGAGGTCGTCGCTGGAATTTCCAGTTCAACGGGATTCCAGCAAGCTCCTAGAAAGTTGCAAGAGGCAATTCATCTACTGGGCTGCGGAGAGCTACAACTGGCTAAGGAGCCGCTGATTCCATGTTGATGCGATTTGAGAGACGATTTCAGGCAGCATTCTGGTGATTCTCCAACCGGGGAAGTAAGACTGGATCTTCCGAAGATCGCCTCCGACCCGATCAAGCCACAGGAACCGGTTACAAGAATTTTCTTAGAATGGCCCATCGCACTCTCGATTCATGGTCGCGCCACCTTGCTGGTCAGCGCATCATATACCGATTCAATCCCCGCAACCATTTTCCCAACCGCAAAGTCTGACTCAGCACGTCTTCGTCCGGCTGCCCCGAGCCGGATCCTGGCTTCACGGTCGTCCACCAAGCTAAGCAGAGCTTTGTGCAGTCCATCCACATCTTCAGGCTCGACGAGATAGCCGGTGCGTTGATTGTCGACTAGCTCGGCGAGGCCGCCAACGTTTGTCGCGACCACCGGCAGACCCTCCATCATGGCTTCCAGCACTGCGATGCCAAACCCTTCATCGTGAGAGGCCAAGACAAAAATGTCCCACGTCCTCAGCAGGCATCTCAAATCGTCGCGCCACCCAAGCAGTCTTACGCTTTCCGCGATTCCATTGGCTTGAGCTACCTCGAACAGAGATTTCTCCTCTGGACCACTGCCCGCGATCTCTAGCCGAAGTTGAGGTACTCTTTTGCTCAATGCCGCGAACGCAAGGACGAGATCTCGAACGCCTTTTGCTTCCACCAAGCGGCACGCCGTCCCGATCACTATCGTGTGTTTGCGAGTATCGCTTCGATCTTCAGCGACTCGATCAGATGCTTGGATGCCCGAGTAAATCACGTAAACCTTTCGGTCCGAAAACTGTCGTGCTACGGATCTTGAGACTGCAATGATCGTGTCGGCCCCCCGCACGGCAACGGGATCCAGGTTATCTTTCTCGTTCGCGTGAGTCTGCCCGTGACTATGAACGATGATCTTTGCATTTGAGCCAAGTCGAATCAATTGCCGAATCGAACGGGCTCCCCAATGCTGATGGACAATTGCGAAATCCTCTGATCGAAGTTGTCGCCAAAATCGCCATGCGCCGAGTGGGTCGCGGCTGCCAGATCTCCAGAGCACACAACGAGCAGAGGCGCCGGCATTGTTGAGATCAGAGACCAGCGGTCCATCGGATTGCAGAAACCAGGCGTGAACACGGTATTTCTGCGGATCCAATTCTTTAGCAAGCGAAGCCACAATTCTTGCGATTCCGCTTCCTTCCTGTTGTGCTGTGCCAAGAAGATGCAGAACGTCGATAGCTCTACTCATGATCCGGTCAAAACTCTCTCATCACAGATGGCTCCATCACCTGCAAAAGCAAAAAAGAAAGCGGAGTCAGGCTCGTTTGGCAATTGAATTAGAATGTCAACGGTACCTCCTGCCCTGAAGGCAAGGTAGACGTTGCGCCCCATCTCTGTCCAAGAAAAGTGGCGAGCGTGAGCCTTAGGGAATTTGGGGAAATAACGCTACCTGTTCGCTAGAGCAAAGCTGTGACCGCAGAAAAGGTGAGATTGAAAAGTGTTGGATGGCTTTGGAGCAGATTTCGCGGGGGCAGGTTGTGGCATTTGTTGAAGCGGTTTCCGTTCCTGCGAAGCGGATACTACCTCGCAATTGAGTTGGGTGAGAGCTTCAAGGAACAAAAAACGTCTAGCCTTGAGATGACGGATGCAGATTTCACAAAGAACGTCGATCCTTGGGGATATGAGGCGGATCCTCTTGAGAGGGAGCGGTTCGCGCTGCAGACGGCCGTTCTCGACAAGGGAAGGGGAGCGCACCTTTTCGAATCGGGTCTAGAAATCGGATGTGCCGAGGGCCTGTATACCGAGGTGCTCGCGGAGCGATGCGTTTCATTGCTGGTATTGGACTTAGCGCCGACGGCGCTGGATCGGGCGCGTAACCGCCGCAGGTGGCCGGAAGAAGTACGCTTCGAGAGTTTCGATTTACGACGAGACTCCATTCCCGGGCAGTTCGACTTGATCGTTGTGGCAGGCGTGCTCGAATATTTCACCAAGCGCAGGACATTCCTTGAAGTTCGCGAGAAACTCTCCGCAGCACTTCGGCCAAATGGATATCTATTGGTGGAGACAACAAGAAAGAACTCAGTCGTCGAGGACGCCATGTGGGGGAAGTTTGTGATCAGGGGAAAGCGAATCAACTCCTTCATCGCCCGGGATCCAAGGTTGCAATCGATATCAGAAGTACTGACTGATCGGTTCGTGATCACGCTGCTCCGCAGGGTTGAGCCGGAACGTGCGGAGTGAGGATTTCCGCGGTCATTCCGACTTATAACCGCCGGGAAGCTCTCAAGCAATGCATTCGTACATTGCTCGATCAGGATCTGCCGCGTGATCGGTACGAAATAGTGGTCGTCGTTGACGGATCTTCGGATGGAACCCTGGAGATGTTGCGGTCCCTTGAACTAGGAGGGATGCTTCTTGTGATCGAACAACAGAACAAAGGCAAGGCGGCGGCGCTCAACGTGGGAATGAACGCTGCAACGTGCGAAATCGGATTGATTGTTGATGACGACTTCCTATGTGACCCGTCTCTACTTTCCACGCATCTTGCAGCACATCAGGAAGGCTCGCGCAAGCTTGTTTTTGGGCGGATTCTATCGCAATTACAAACAGTTCCGAGCTTTGCAGAGCGGACGATGCATAAAGGGCTCAGCGAATACTACGCAAGATTGGAGTCGACTCCGCGGCTGAAATGGCCTGAAGATGCATGGGCTGGGCCGAATTGTTCGATGGCCCGCGAAGTTTTTTTTGAGGCGGGTGGGGCAGACGAGAAGGACTTTCCCCGCCGGGCCGAAGATAGCGATCTGGGGCTGCGGATCTGGAAGATCGGGATTCAATTCCAATTCGAACCCCGAGCCATTGCGATGCATCGCTGGGTGAAGTCAAATGATCAGTATTGGGCCGACTGCATCGAAGATGGGGCAAGCCTGTACCGACTGTCTCGCAAGCACCCTGAAACTCGTTCTCACTGGGGATTTGCAGGGCTTGGAGTGCAGGCTCTCTGGAAGGTGGGCGCTGCGAAATTAGTCTGCACAAATTTGACTGTCGCAAGGGGGGCACTGGGCTTTTTGGTGAGTTGTGCTGAGCGGCTTATTGCTCATCGTTGGACGCAAAGGGCCGGTGAGCGACTAATCACTAGTTGCGTGAGTCTGGCCGGGCTGGCTGGTGCACGCCGTGAAGCGGGATCGTGGCGAGCGTTGAGCGCTTTGTATGGCCAGCGATTGCCTGTGCTGCTCTATCACCACATCGGAGTGCCAAACCCTGAGACGGCGAAGCATGCACTTACCGTCTCGCCAACCCAGTTCCGGCGACAAATGCGGTGGCTTCGTTGGCGCGGCTATTTTGGGATCACATCATCTCAGTGGCTGTCCTGGTGCGAGAAGGGGACACCTCTACCCAGCAAATCTGTACTGATCACCTTCGACGATGCTTACGAGGATCTCGTAGAAAATGCCTTTCCCTCTCTTGTCCAGTTTGGTCATCATGCGTGTGTTTTTGTAATCACGGAGTTGATGAAATCAGGAAAGACATGGGAAGGGCTAACGGTCATGAGCAAGGAGCAGGTAGGGCATTGGGCTGCTCAAGGCATTGAATTCGGGGCGCACACCAGAACACACCCCGAGCTGACCACCATACCGGCGGACCGGATGAAAGCCGAAATTCGCAGCTCTAAGGAAGATCTGGAGGAGATTGGTTTGACGCCTATGTCCTTCGCTTATCCATTCGGTGGTTTCAATGACGAAGTGAAGGGAGCGCTTGAGGAATTGTTCCAGGTGGCACTTACGTGCGAACCAGGGATCAACGACCTACGGACGGACATGCTGCTGCTGAAAAGAGCGATCGTTGGCCCACGAGACACTCTTGTCGATTTGGAACTTAAACTTGCGATTGGCCGAAATCCGCTGGACTTTTTTCGCTCACGGTTGCGAATTCGTTCGCGGCTAGCGAGGATCAGGCAAAGCCTCTTGTCACGATAACTGGTTGCGAGCCTACGAGGGTTCGAAATGCGGAGTCGTCGACTTGGACGCTAGTGATCTCAGTCTGTTTTCAACGCTTCAAATGTCCAGCGGGTATGCAGGTAGACGTTGCCATAGTCCTGAGTTGGGAGACCTCCACCCACATCTTCCTTGAGGTCGATTCTCAGAACCATTTCCTGAGCACAGTGATCAGTGAAGTAGTCTCCGAACCATAGGGAAAACACGTAGCAATCGGGGCGAAGATTGTTTGTCGGAATCGCAATTCGAAATCTGCCTGCGATCGCCGGCTTGGCGGGAGGAGCCGCCGTATCCGTTCGATTGTCTGTACCGAAGATAGGCGCGCCGAGAGAGTTGTAGACAGCGAAAGAGAGAACTGGATCTGTGACCGGATAAGGCGATTGGAATTCAACGGATAGCCAGATGGTTCGATCTTCGAGCTTCAAATCAGCTTTCGAAATGAATGGACCATCCCTGCTGCCCCGCTCAATAAAAGAGGTTCCCGCTTTGCCGACTGTGTATTCTGTGATGGCATTTTGCGAAGTTGAGTCCACGATCACCTTCCCGTCCTCCATGACTACCGTTCGATTACAGAGTCGACGAATTGCGGTCATGGAGTGACTCACGAAGAGGATCGTCTTTCCCGAAGAGCTGACCTCATGCATCTTTCCGAGGCACTTTTCCTGAAAACGATAGTCGCCTACGGCGAGCACCTCGTCCACGAAGAGGATATCGGCCTGGAGGTGGGCGGCCACTGAAAATGCAAGCCGAAGGTACATGCCGCTTGAATAATGTTTCACTGGCGTGTCGATGAACCTCTCGACTTCGGCGAAAGCAACAATCTCATCAAATCGGCGCGTGATCTCGGCTCGCCTCATGCCGAGAATAGCGCCATTGAGGTAAAGGTTGTCTCTTCCAGACAACTCGGGATGAAAGCCCGTTCCGACTTCAAGGAGAGATCCAACCCGCCCTTGAATTTCCGCGTACCCGGCGGTCGGCTCGGTAATGCGCGAAAGGATCTTTAGCAGCGTGCTCTTTCCAGCGCCGTTTCTTCCGATGATTCCTACGATATCGCCGTGCATGATTTCAATCGATATATCTTTCAGCGCCCATATTTTAGAACGTTGACTTTCGGATTGAAGGGGTGCGCCGCTCAAGCGAGTTCGTAGGGAGCGGATCGGGGTTGTCACGGCATTCGCGATCGTTTCGCGGAATGAGCGATAGGAGTAGAGGCCACCTCTTTTCTGAAGAACTCCGATGTGATAGAGCTTGCCAAGGTTTTCGGTACGAATTGCAAAATCATTCACTGATCGGCGCACCCCCCCGCGCAGCGGCAAGCTTCAAACCAGGTCAGCAAAGGTCTTTTCCATCCGCCGAAAATAAACTATTCCGCCGATGAGGAGCAGCGTTGCTGTCAGGGAAGATATGATGATCATCCTACCGGGTGCCTCGATGGTTTGAAACAATGACCATCGGAAACCTTCAACAACGCCCACCATCGGATTCAGCCCATAGATCGATCGCCATGGTTCACTAAGAAGACTGGATGGATATACCACCGGGGTGGCAAACATCCAGAACTGCGTGAGAAACGGAAGTACATAGCGTACGTCTCGGTATTGTACGTTGAGGGCCGAAAGCCACAAGCCAACCCCGGTCGCGGTAACAAAGGCAAGGAAGAAGAAAAGAGGCAGATAAACGCTTCGAAGCGGGGGCGACTGATGATAAAAGGCCATGATCATGACGAGCATCACTAAGGAAACAACGAAATCGACTGCACCGGACAAGACGGCCGAAACCGGGATAGCTAGACGAGGAAAATACACCTTCGAAATGAGGTTCGAGCTGGAGACAAGGCTATTGGCAGAGTTGGACAATCCGTTGGAAAAGAAACTCCAAGGAATTAGGCCCGTAAGGCAGAAGAGCGGATACGGAATACGATCTGAAGGGACCTTGGCTAGTTTGCCCAGGAAGAGGCTGAAAACCAGCATGGTGAGGAGAGGCTGAAGCAAAGCCCATGAAGCGCCGAGCACTGTCTGCTTGTAGCGGACCTTGACTTCGCGCCACGTGAGAAAGTATAGAAGCTCGCGATACGCCCACAGTTCGTTCAACTGCAACTCTACTACCCACCCACGAGATGGCTGGATCCTCGTCATCGGCGCCAGTTCATGAGACGGACGCCGCATTATGAGCATGTTTTTCTCGTCCGTAGGGATCATTGTTCCACCGTTGATTTTAACAGCGATTGTCGATTCTTGAAGCGCAGGTCTGATATCCTCCGACACAACCCGCTTCAGCAGGATTGTGCGATACGCAGCGGTATTCAAAAGCCAGGAAGCCCGGCGTTGTCCTCAGAGGTTTTGGTGATGAATGCACCGAATGTCCGTGGAGGTTAGGGCGAAGGGATGGATGACGTCTAGATGCGACGTTCTGATCCAGCGCTAAACAGAGAGCGATGTCGATTGTCATTAGATGGCATAAGACCGATCGTTGAGTCACGATCGGAATCAAGGATGGTCGGGGCGGAGGGATTCGAACCCCCGACCCTCTGCTCCCAAAGCAGATGCGCTACCAGACTGCGCTACGCCCC
>Ga0157374_10005734_pt1 | contig 10476 bp, 8 predicted proteins | sample M25metaG_FD_115308 | JGI IMG/M metagenome (GOLD analysis project Ga0157374, IMG submission 115308) | Miscanthus rhizosphere microbial communities from Kellogg Biological Station, Michigan, USA - M2-5 metaG | ecosystem: Host-associated > Plants > Roots > Rhizosphere > Soil | place: USA: Michigan... | reverse complement strand
GCCGCTGGAGTTGGATTCGGACGTGAAGCCGCTGGTGCCAGGATCTGCCGAAGGAATTCTCTATGGCGGATGTCTATCCATTCTTGTGGCATCTCTTGGCACGCCTTACGAAATTCAAACCGCTGGAACTATCCTTTTTATCGAGGACATCGCCGCCAAGCCTTATCAGATCGACCGCATGCTCATGCAGTTAAAACTGGCGGGAAAATTGGACGAGGTTCGCGGCATTGTTTTCGGCGAGATGGTAGATTGCACACAGAACAAGGATCAAAGTTACAGTTTGCAGGATGTAATCCTGCGGGTAGTCGGAGATCTCGGTGTCCCGGTGGCTTTCGGCTTACGTTCCGGGCACGTTTCTCGCCGCAACATCACGCTGCCTTTCGGGGTGCGTGCGGCTTTGAAAGTCACGGTGAATACGGTGAGTCTCGAAATAAAAGAAGCAGCTACAGTACTGGCGGCTTCTTCGCGATCGGCAGGGTGAGAAACAAGATTAGCCACAGAGGACACTGAGGACACAGGGCGATTTACGAGCGGCGTAACGAATTGACGACCAATACTTTATGAGCGACAGCAAACACATTCATCTGATCGGAATCTGCGGTACAGCCATGGCCTCGCTGGCGGGGATGCTGAAGGAGAGCGGTCATCGTGTCACTGGTTCCGACGCCGCGGCGTATCCGCCGATGTCGGATTTTCTGGCGTCGCTCGACATCCCCGTGGCCCAGCCTTTCGCCGCTGCTAACCTCGAGCCTCGGCCCGACATGGTGGTCGTCGGGAACGCCATCTCCCGGGGCAATCCTGAACTTGAATACATTCTTGACCAGCGTCTTCCGTTTTGCTCACTGCCGCAGATTCTGCATGACGAATTCCTGCGCGGCAAGGAAGTTCTAGTCGTGGCCGGAACGCACGGCAAGACTACGACCACATCGATGCTGTCCTGGATCTTCCACAGCGCCGAAGTGCAGCCATCTTTTTTGATCGGCGGAATCGCGGAGAATTTCGGCAGCAGTTTCCAGTTGGGAGAGGGAAAGCATTTCATTCTCGAAGGCGACGAGTACGACACTGCGTTTTTCGACAAGGGTCCGAAGTTCCTGCATTACTTTCCGGATGCTGTCATCCTGACTTCGGTGGAGTTCGATCACGCGGATATCTACAAAGACCTCGACGCCGTTGAAACTGCATTCAAGCGCCTGGTCAACCTGGTCCCGGGACGGGGCCGCATCGTCGCTCTGGACACTGGAGAAAGTATCGGGCGCTGTCTGGCCAAGGCGTTCTGTCCGGTGGAACGCTACGGAAATAGCGAGTCCGCAACCTGGCGAGTGAGCAACTTGCGGTTCGATCCTGCGCGCACCACATGGACAGTTGTGCACAACGGCAAGCCCTGGGCCGACCTTGAATTCGCGCTGGCCGGCGAATACAACGTGATGAACGCCACCGCGGCCGCTGCATTGGCGTCTGACTGCGGAATTCCGAAGGAGCAGATCGTAGCTGCGCTGAAGACCTTCAAGAGCGTGAAACGCCGTCTGGAAGTGCGGGCACAAGTAAACGGCATCACCATCATTGATGACTTCGCGCATCATCCCACGGCGATCGCAGGCACGCTGAAGGCGCTGCATGAGCGTTATCCGGGAGCCCGGCTATGGGCCATTCTGGAGCCGCGGTCTAACACGCTGCGCCGGAATGTTTTCCAGACTGAATTGGCCCGCAGCCTTGCGGTTGCCGATGAGATTGTCGTGGCCAACGTGTTTAAATCGGAATCAATCCCCGAACACGAGCGCATGGATGTGGCGGCGCTGGTGACTGACCTGCAGAAGCAGGGAAGGCGCGCGCGCCTGGCCGCTGACGCCGATGCAATCGTGCAGACGGTCGCACCCGAAATGCGATCGGGAGACGTAGTCGCAATCCTCTCCAATGGCGGCTTCGGCGGAATCTACGAAAAGCTGCCGCAGCGGCTGAAAGCCTTGTCTGGAGGCGCTTCGGGCAACCACGCGATGAAGGCGTCCGCCAAGGCGTGACGCGCTCGTCGAGAGCGGGGCTTGCGATAGCACTGACGTGCTTCCTCTGCGCTGTACTTGCGACAAATCCAGCGAGAGCGCAGGGTTCCCAGCCCGTTTCGCAATCGGTTCCCATTCGCTACCTCGTCTCGCTAGCTAATCGCACGGAACATCTGGTCAAAGTGAAAATTCTTCTCGGGCCTGGTGCTCCTGAGCGGGATCTGCAACTGCCGGTGTGGAACGCTCTCTACCAGATCCGCGACTTCTCTGATTATGTGAACTGGGTCACGGCTAAAACTGCGAATGGGCAATCGCTCTCAGTCCGGAAATTGGACAAAGCAACCTGGCATCTCAGCGGCACGGCACAAGGCGCAGCAGTGGAATACGAAATACTGGCTGACCAGTCCGGCCCGTTTGGAGCACAGCTGAATACGCAGCACGCATTCTTCAATCTGGCTGAGCTTCTAGTGTATCCCGTCGATGGCCGCTTTTTTCCTTCCGAGATTTCATTCACCGACATGCCCACTGGTTGGCACATTGCCACCGTGCTCGCGGCTTCCGGCGGAGCTTTTACGGCTGAGAGTTACGATCGCCTGGTGGATTCTCCAGTCGAGATTGGCGCATTCCAGGAATCTGATTTTGACGAAGGCGGTGGGCACTATCGTGTGGTGGTTGATGCCGATCCCTCGGACTACGATATGCACAAGATCGTCGCCATGCTGCGGCGACTCGTTTCCTCAGCAACGATCTGGATGGAAGATCGTCCCTTTCAGACCTATGTGTTTTTTTATCACTTCCCGAGAAACGCGCCCGGAAACGGGATGGAACACGCCAATGGCACCGCCATCGATCTCAGTGCTCAGACACTCTCGGCTAATCCAGACGCCCTAGCCAGCCTTACTGGTCACGAATTCTTTCATTTGTGGAACGTTAAACGGATCCGCCCGCAGTCGCTCGAGCCGGTTGACTACACGCGAGAAAATTACACTCGCGCGCTCTGGTTCAGCGAGGGCACAACCACCACGGCAGCAAACATCATTTTATTGCGGGCCGGATTGCTCGACGAGAATCGCTATCTCAAGAGCATTGCGGCCGAAATCGCCGAACTGGAGCGGCGTCCGGCGCATCGCACGCAGTCGGTCGAAGAGTCCAGTCTGGATGCGTGGCTGGAGAAATACGATTACTACCGTCTGCCCACGCGCAGCATTTCTTACTACAACAAGGGAAATCTTCTCGGCGTCCTGCTCGATCTCCAAGTCCGGGAGTCCAGTAATGGAACCGCTTCGCTGAGAGATATCCTTCTTTGGATGAATGAACACTATGCGCGTAAGGGCAAGTTTTTCCCGGACACGGACGGAGTGCGCCAGTCTGCCGAGGCGGTGAGCCATTCTGATTTGGGATGGTTCTTTCAGAAGTACGTTGCCGGTACCGATGAAATTCCGTGGGATGATTTCTTCAGGACCGTGGGATTACGTTTGGAGAAGCGGGCCAGCCTGATCGCCGACCTTGGGTTCGTTGCCACGCGAAACTTCGACGCCGCACTGGTAGTATCGTCAGTCACGCCCGGAAGTGGGGCCGACCTGGCCGGACTGTCGGTGGGAGACTCTATTCTGGAAATTAATGGTCAGAGTGCGAACGGCCTCCCGCGCCATTCGGCGGAAGTGCGTCCGGGTGAGACGATCCGGTTGCGTGTCCGCAATTCGGGGGGCGAGCGAGAGTTGCGGTGGAAGATGGCGAGCAGGCAGGAACTGGATTTCGAGCTGATTAACCTGGACAAAATCACGCCAGAGCAGCAAGCCCGACGAGCCGCATGGCTGAAGGGCGAAGACCAGCCGGCGGGAGCGACACAACCGTGATCCGCACCATCGCAATGCTGGCGTTCTGGGGAGTCGCGCTTCCATTCGCTGCCATCGTTTGCTTTCCTTGGACGTTCCTCACCGGCGACATTCGTTTTCTGTATTTCGTGGGTATGGGCGCCGCATACTGGGGAACTCGCCTGGCTGGAATACGCCCACGAACTGTTGGGCTCGACCGTCTCGATCCCAAGCGGACATATGTTTTCATGTCGAACCATGTTTCGAATATCGATCCGCCGGTCATGCTGCCGCTAATTCCACGGCGCACCTCGGTCATGGCGAAGAAGGAATTGTTTGACTACCCATTGCTGGGCAAAACGATGAGGCTGGGGTCGCTGGTGCCTGTAGATCGCGGCAATCGAGACGCAGGAATTTCAGCAGTGCGGGCCGCCGCAGCCGTGCTGCGGCAGGGCATCAATATGACAATCTATGTCGAAGGCCATCGCTCGTTTGATGGCAAATTGCTGCCTTTCAAAAAAGGACCGTTCTACCTCGCCATGGAATGCGGTGTGCCGGTAGTGCCGGTGACGATTTCGGGATCGCATTATGTTATGCCCAAGGGACGGTTCGCGATCAAGCCCGGTATCGTCACCATGACCTTTCATCCTCCTATCGAACCGGAAGACTTCGGCAGCCGCGAAGATCTGATGAGGAAGGTGAGGCAAGCCATCGATAGTGCTTTGCCGGAGGAGATGCAGGAGGGAAGGACTTCTGCGGTTTCTGCGGCGTCTCCGGTGGCTACTCCTTCGACGCCTTAGCCCGCACCGCTCGAGCGATTTCGGGCAGCTTGCTCAGAAGTGCCGAATACTTCAGCCACAACCTGTGATCCACCGCCGGCGCGCCGCTGACGATTGCTCCAGCGTCGATGTCGCCTGCGACGCCGCTCTGCGGGGTTACGATCGCTCCATCTCCTACCTTGCAATGACCAACCACGCCCACCTGTCCAGTGAGAATCACGTTGTTGCCGATCTCGGTGGAGCCGGCGAGGCCTACCTGGGACGCGAGCAACGAGTGCTCTCCAATGCGTGCGCCGTGACCGACCTGCACCAGATTGTCGATCTTGGTGCCGCGACCGATGCGCGTTTTCTCTACGCTGGCGCGATCGATGCAGGAGTTGGCCTGTATTTCGACATCATCTTCGAGTACGACAGGTTCGGGCTGCACGATCTTGTACCAGTGTCCGGAGTCGTCCTTGGCAAAGCCAAAGCCATCGGCGCCGATGATTGCGCCGTTTTGCAGCAGAACGCGATTACCCAATTGGCAGCCTTCGCGGACAACGGCATGCGCGTGTGCAAAGAAGTTGTCGCCGATCTTGACGTCGCGATAGATCACTACGTGCGCCAGCAACACTGCATTGCGTCCAATTTCAGCTCTAGGGCCAATTACCACATACGGACCAATGTGTGCTCCCTCGCCGATCCGCGCTGAGGAATCGACTACGGCCGTGGGATGTACGCCGGGTTCATACCGTTGAGGTTCGGAAAACAGTTCGAGAGCGTGAGCGAAGGCCAGATAAGGGTTCTTGCTACGAAGCACGGCCGTCGAAATGGCGGGGAACTCTTCGGCCACGATCACCACGGACGCTTTGGTCGTTCTGGCCGCCCCGGCATATTTGGGATTGGCCACGAAGGTAAGCTGTCCGGGCCCGGCGTCCTTGATGCCGGCTACCCCGGTAATTTGTGTGTCGGGTGAACCGTTTTCCAGGCGTGCGTGGAGAGCGGAAGCAAGCTGAGCAAGTTTCATAGGCATTTTCTCGAAGAATCGTGATTGTAACGGACTCAGCGCTCGGAGCGAAAAGGCACGCGGCGCTTCAGAATTCTTCGCGATCGTTGCGGAGTCCCTTGCGCACTTTGCGGTTGTGCTTTTTGATTTTGTGGCGATACAAGCGAGAACCTAACCGCAAAGGTCGCAAAGGAATCGCAAAGTACGCGAAGAAAATCAGACGAACCCGAAGAGGGATGCCAGCAGGTACCCCGCTTCCAGAGCAGCCAGTCCGATCAGGAGGGCTTCGCGCAGGCGGGAGCGGGAGAGTTTGGTTTGCAGCTTGCCATGATGGAGGTGTCCTGGTGTTCCTTCGAATCCTGCGCCGGGCATTCCCGCAAAGCCGGCGAATTGTGGCGCCGGACCGATCCGAGGTGCGCTGGGCCGTGACGGCGCCGGCCCAGTAAAGTACTTGCGCTCTTCCAGCGGAACCTTCGGCAACGTGATCAGCGAAGACCAGCGAGCCAATTGCATCGAGCCAGAATTGAGGTCGGCATCCACCGGTTTGGAAGTCACCTGCAGAGGAGGTAGGCGTTCCGGCGCGACGCGGTCCGCCAGATTGCGCAGCAGGGAAGTCCACCACATGTGCCCCATTTGATCGCTTACCAGCTCGCCAACGTCTACGGGCTGCGATTCCAGCTCCAAAGGCGGCAGAACTTCGGGATTGATGACGTTGCCCAGGTTGGTGAAAACTGTACGAAACCAGGGCAGGCTTACCGAATCCCCGATTAACATGCCAGTATTCACCGGCCGCGAAGTCAGGTGCAGGGGTGGGAGTTTTTCAGGAAAAAGGCGATCGCGCAGATTGCGAGCCAGAGACTTCCACAGCGGACCGGTAACGGTCGCCGGGAGCAGGAGATTCAGCTCTTTGTTGTCTTCGGGGCCTTCCATACTTCTGTTTTAATTTTACATCTTTTAGGCATCCCTTGCGGTGTCGAGTGAAATGCCCTTAGTCGCTAATTCTGTGGCTTTCTTCTCTCCAACAGGCGTCATTCTAGCCTTGCGAAGCATCTAGAGTGGAGCGGAGATCAAGAAAGGGCAGCGCTTGAGCCGCTGCGCGCCAGATCCTTTGGGGCCTAAAGATCCTCAGGATGACGTGCCTTACGAAGAGTGCCTTGGGTTCGCCACCGCACTGCCGGGAGTCCGGCGGGCGATTGGCGATCTGATTTGCTACTATGTGCTCCCGGAACTGTAACGGGTCGTTCCGAAGACATCGGTATACCGAAGGAGAGTCAAAATGAAACTGCGATCTTCACTGGTAATTTGCGTCCTGCTGGCTCTGGCATCAGTTGCTCTCGCCCAGCAAGCGGCTAACACCTCGGGACGCGCCACCGAGCGCATCACGAAGGAAGTGAGACACGAACTGCTCATGCTTCCTTATCTCGGGGTCTTTGACAGTCTGGCCTACAAGGTAGAGGGCTACAACGTCACTCTGATGGGGCAAGTGACGCGTCCCACTTTGAAGTCCGACGCCGAAAACGTGGTCAAGAGAATTGAAGGCGTCGAACACGTAGACAATCAGATTGAAGTTCTACCCGTGTCCCCGATGGATGACCGGCTGCGTCGCCAGCTTTATCGTTCCATTTATGGATACGGGCCGTTGCAAAAGTACGCTATGGGCGTGCAGCAACCCATCCGGATTATCGTGAAGAACGGGAACGTTTTCCTGGAAGGCGTGGTCGATAACGAGACCGACAAGAATATCGCCACTATCCGTGCCAAGAGCGTTTCAGGGGTTTTCGGCGTGACGAATAACCTGCAGGTAGTTAAGAACTGACGTCGGACTTCGGGCGTCGGACCTCAGCCATCGGGCCCCGGACCTCAGCCGTCAGACCGGCGCCTGGTTTTGGCTTGAGGTCCGACGACCCAGGCCTGACGCCCGCTTTATTCTCCGAACATCGGCACTTGCCGCGTATCCGTAAGTTCACCTTTGCGGCGCCGATGAGTTGCTCCGATCACGGCCAGCACCGTCAGTGATTCCAGGGCCGTACGGGGCACGAAAATCCGCTGGATATTCGAACGCATGTCCGGGGGATTAATCAAGAAACCCTCGGCCGTGGTCAGGCTGAGGTCGTTCGGCATCATGCCTTCGAGGGTTTCGTTGTCCTTGAACTTCAGCCGGATCCACAATCCCTCGGTGCGCGGCCGGCTGGTGAAGGTCTTACGGCTCAAGGCCTCGGAATCGCCGAACTCGCGAACAAAGTACACCGCCTTGATGTCCTTAAGGTCAATTGCCACTACATTGCCGGAAGTGTTCAGCAGCTCAAGTTTGCCCTCACGGACGAAGTTGGATGGGGCAACGTGTCCGTTAATCGAATCCCGGTCCATCTTTCGAACCACAACTTTTTTATGGGTTGAAGGCATGGGGGCAGTCGTCAGTCGTCGGTCTTCAGTCTTCAGCGGGTCGTGAAGGTCCAGTCTTTCAAGTCGTGATTCCAGTTCGCGATCACCATCGAACGCTAATTCGTTTCCACGGGCAGGCATGTTTTTGCTGCCTATGGATCGGCGGGCGACAACTCCCCATCGACGACCCACGCTAGCCCCACGGCTGAGGTCCGAAGACCGAAGACCGACGACCAATGACTGACGACTATCCCCCCGATTCTCGCACCTTTCCACTAAAAAGCGCATACCCGGTACGTTCGTTGTAGCCAAAGCGTTAACCTTGTGGTATTTTCAATAGCTTGCGGCGTCCCATCTCGTGTACTCTAAGCCTATTGGATAGAGTGACTTACGAAAAAGCCACCGGAGTAGTCGGTTTTCTCGGGGTAAGGCCTGTGGAAAACTTGGACTTTGCTGTGGCGAACCGGGTCGCGGAGCCGCGTCTCTAAGCAAGATGGCCGATTACATCTACACTATGGAAATCCGGCTGACGCCGGACCAGCAGCGCGGCGTCACCCTGGTACAAGACATTGCGCGCGCCGCGGGTATGAATATTTACCTGACTGGTGGCGCGGTCCGCGATATTATCAGCGGATTCCCCATCCGCGACCTTGATTTCTCCGTCCAGGGCAATCCCCTCAAGCTGCAAAAAGACCTGGAAAAGGCTGGCGTGCGAATTGCCGGCATCGATGACGAATTCAAGACGCTCTATCTCGGCCTCCCGGGAAATGTTCGCGCCGAAATCAGCATGGCGCGGATTGAGCACTACGAGAAAGCGGGTAAGCCGCCCGTCGTTTCTCCTGCCACGCTGATCGAAGACTTGCGCCGCAGGGATTTCACTGTCAATGCCATGGCTTTGTCGCTGAATCCGGGTTCGCGCGGCCTGCTCATGGACCCGTTCAACGGCGCGGCGGATATTGAAGCCAAGGTTCTGCGGGTGCTGCACAACTACGCGTTTGTCGAAGATCCTTCTCGCCTGATCCGCGCCAGCCGCTTTGCGGCACGCTTTCACTGGCCGCTCGAGGAACGCACCCAGGCTCGCTTCGAGTCTGCCAAGGAAAACAATTACATTGAGCACATCAGTCACCGAGCCGTGGGCTATGAAATTGAGCAGTTGGCCTACGAAGATGATCCGCTGCACATTGTGCGCGTGCTGGAGAAGGAAGGCTGGCTCAAAGTCCTGAACCAGCACTGGACCAGCGCCAAAGCAGACGCGGCGCAACTGGGCCAGCTTCTAAAGACTCGTCAGCAGATGACTGAGCTGGGTTACTCTCCGGACCCGGCACCCGCCGTGATGTATTTCCTCACCGCCCGGCTGGCGGACAAAGATATCGCTGACATGCGGAAGCAGATTCCGCGCAAGGACCTGGTCGAAGCCTGGCGGGATCTGGAAGACCACGCCAAGGAATTGTCCAAGCGGCTGGTCGGCAAGGAAGCTGCGACTCCGTCCCGCACCTGGAAGCTGCTGTCGGAGGCGCGGCCGGAGATGATCCTGTTCCTGGCGATTACCGCGCGCCAGCAGGCGGTAGCGCAGAAGATCAAGAACTTCTTCACCAAGTGGCGGCAGGTACAGCAGAAGATTCCGTTGCCGGAGATGACTGAGCTGTTCATCACACCGCAGCTGCCGGAGTACCCGAAGATTGCACAAGATGTGTTCATGCTTTTGCTGGACGGAAAGCTGCGTTCGCGGACCGAAACTTTAAAGTTTCTCAAGCCGCTGGCACCACCGCCTCCACCGCCGCCGCCTCCACCGCCGCCCAAGCGCGGAAGAGCGGCGAAAGCAGCTGCTGCAGAAGCAGCCGCTGCCGCGGCAGCAGCCACGGCAGCAGCGGCCGCTACAGCTGCAGCCAAAGGCAAGAAGAAGGGAAAAGTCCCGTCTGCCGCACCTGCCGCTGTGCCTCCAGCGAAGGGCAAAGCGGAAGTGTCAAAAGCTGCCGCTCCGCCAAAAGGGGAAAAGAACAAGCCAGCAAAGAAGGCTCCCGTAGTTGCCAGTCACGCACATAAAGGCAAGAAGAAGCGTTAGAGGATGCGGTCCAGATTTTTGTTTGGGTTCCTTTGCGGTCTTCGCGGAAATCTTCGCGTCCTTTGCGGTTAAAGACTTTGGTCTGAGTAGCTATCTCGAAACCGCAAAATCCTGAACCGCAAAGATTCCGTAGATCCTTCGCTTGGGGGTGAGGGGTGAAAACACTCGGGAAGATTCTGCTTGCCATCTTTATTCTGCTGGCGGTAGCCATCACTTTCACCATCGGCTGGCGTCCATTTATCGGACCTAAAGCCCGGCCGACTACCAATCGCCAGTTCGAACGCACTCCCGAACGCCTAGCACGCGGACGCTATCTCGTAGTCGGCCTGGTCGGCTGCGAAACTTGCCACTCGCCCAAGGACTGGAAGACCCACGGAGCGCCCAACTTGCCTGGCATGGAACTTGCCGGCCAGTTACTTCCTGTCCCCGGTTTGCCGGGTACGATCGTGGCTTCGAACCT